>Ga0182013_10004519_pt1 | contig 16652 bp, 4 predicted proteins | sample 612S2MmetaG_FD_120487 | JGI IMG/M metagenome (GOLD analysis project Ga0182013, IMG submission 120487) | Permafrost microbial communities from Stordalen Mire, Sweden - 612S2M metaG | ecosystem: Environmental > Terrestrial > Soil > Wetlands > Permafrost | place: Sweden: Stordalen | collected...
ACTTTAGTGGCAACTTCGGGTAATACATATATATGGAGTACCGGTGCTACAACGCGCTTTATCACCTCAACTCCTACGGTTGCAACTACATATACCGTAACTGTAAGTGACGGCGGAACCTGTACCGGTTCTGCAACGGCACTGGTTACTATAAATCCGGTTCCGGTTGCGGCTATTACTCCTTTAACCGATACGGTATGTAGCGGCGGTGCTGCAAGACTTACCGCCACCGGTGGCGCAACTTATGCATGGAGTACGGGTGCTGCCACTGCGGTGGTTACGGTCAATCCTGCTATTACTACTTCTTATACGGTTACCGTTAGCAACGTTACAGGTTGTACTGCTACTGCGGCGGCAACTGTGGTGGTTAGGGGTGCCCTAAGTGCAGCTATAACCCCGGTAAGCGATACTGTTTGCGGGGGGACCACCGTAACACTTACAGCAACAGGAGGTGGAACTTATGTCTGGAACAGCGGACAGGCCAGCCCGGCAATAAATGTTACCCCAACAACAACAACAACTTATACAGTTACCGTATCGGCACAGGGAGGCTGCACGGCTACGGCCAGTGCGGTAATTACCGTTAATCCTGCCCCGGCAGCTGCAATTGCCCCGGCTGGTGGTGCAACCATTTGCAATGGCCAAAGTGTAACCCTGGTAGCCAGCGGAATTGGCACTTATGTATGGAACACCGGTGTTGATAGCTTCAGGATTACAGTTTCGCCCGCAGTTACTTCGGTTTATACTGTAACGGTAACAGGGCCCAATGGCTGTACCGCATCGGCCACTGAAAGGGTTACAGTAAATGCTACTCCAACAGCAACTATTAATCCGTCTTCTGCGGCTATTTGCGAAGGCCAGAGCCAAACCCTTACCGCCGGCGGTGGAGGTGCAGGAAACACATATACGTGGAGCAATGGAGGTGCGGCGCCTGCTATTACCGTAACGCCTAATGCCACTACCACATATACATTAACAGTAACAAGTTTTGGAGGCTGCTCAGCAACTGCAAGTTCTGTAGTTACTGTGAATAGTGTGCCCGTGGCAAGCATTGTGCCTGCTGCTGATAGCATTTGCAGCGGACAAACTGCTACACTGATAGCTTCTGCAACCGGAGCAACAGGATATAGCTGGAGCAACGGTAGTGCTACCCAGGCCATATTTGTAACTCCAATTGCTAATACTACCTATACCGTAACAATAACCAATGCCAACAACTGTACTGCCAGTGCAAGCGCATCGGTAGTTGTAAATGCATTGCCTGTGGTTGCTATAGCACCCGGCAATACTGCTATTTGCGTTGGCAACTCCGCAAATTTAACTGCCAGCGGCGGTGCAAATTATGTTTGGAGTAATGGCAGCACAACTGCGGCTATTACAGTTAGCCCTACAGCCACAACTACTTATTATGTAACTGCAACCGGCCCAACAGGCTGCACTGCAACCGACAGCGTAGTAGTGATAGCGAACCCGCTTTTAACACCAGTTATTACCCCATCAAATCCGTTGTTATGTCCTGGCGATTCAATTTCTTTATCGGTAACAGCAGGTGCATCTTATGCATGGAGCACCGGAGCTACTACCCAAAATATCAAAGTTTCCCCTTCATTAAATACTACTTATACGGTTACTGCAACTAATGGCAATGGATGCAGCGGCTCGGCTACGGTAAACCTTACTGTTGCCGGTAATCCGGTTGCCGCTATTAACCCTCCGGTTGACAGCATTTGTACCGGAGGCACTACTTCATTAATTGCCAGTGGCGGAACATCATATGTATGGAGCACCGGAAGTGATAGCGCCACTATAAATGTTAGCCCGGCAGCAACTGCAACTTATAATGTAACAGTAACCAATGGTAATGGCTGTTCAGCAACCGACAGTGTGATTGTTAAGGTAAATGCTAAACCTGCTGTAACTATTAACCCGCCTTTTGTAACTGTATGCAGTGGTTCAAGTACTACACTTACAACCACAGTTACAGGTGTTACCGGAACTTCAACCTTTGGCTGGAGCAGTGGAAGCGATTCTGCATCAACCACTGTCAGCCCCGTTATAAGTACAACATATACAGTAACGGTTACCAGTGCCAGCGGGTGTACCGCCACGGCAAGCAGAAATGTAACTGTAAATCCAACTCCGGTTGTTATTATTACCCCTGCAACAGATACAATTTGTGCAGGAACAAATACCACTTTAACAGCCAGTGGCGGCGCCGGTGGCCCGGGTGGTTACAGATGGAGCGTTGGTGGCCCTCCGGGAGGAGCGTCAATTACTGTTGCACCTGCAACAACTACAACTTATTATGTTACCGTTACCAATGGTGGCGGGCCGGGTGCATGTTCTGCAACCGATAGTGTAGTAGTAGTTAAACCTGCACCAACAGTGGCAATAACTCCGGCAACAGTTACTGTTTGTGCCGGAACAAGCGCAACCCTTACCGCCAGCGGCGGCGGAACCTACGCCTGGAACACGGGCAGCACAATTGATTCAATAGTGGTTACCCCAACAGTCACAACAACATATACCGTAACCGTTACAAGTGCAAACGGATGTACCGCAACTGCCAACAGAACGGTTAATGTTAATCCTGCCCCTGTTGTTACTGTAAACCCGGCCACTTCATCTATTTGTATTGGCAACCCCGTTACTTTAACCGCTACCGTTGCCGGACCAGGTTTTGGTAACAGGTATGTATGGAGCAATGCCGCTATTACAGCCGCTATTACAGTAAGCCCCACTGCTACTACTACTTATGTAGTTACGGTAACCGGCACCAACACCTGCACCGCAACTGCCAGTGCAGAGGTTGTTGTTAACAGTAGCCTTGTCCCAATCATTACACCTTCTAATCCTACAAGTTGCGCAGGAAGCCCGGTAACACTTACCGTTACTGCCGGTACCACATACGCCTGGAGCAATGGTGCCGGAACACGGGTTATAAATGTTGCACCCGCAACCTCTACTACCTATACGGTAACTGTAACCAACGGGGTTGGCTGTAGTGGTACCGCTTCGGTTAATGTAAGCGTTAACCCCGCTGTAACAGCTGCGGTTAATCCTGCTTCGGCTACGATTTGCGCCGGGGCAAGTGCTTCTTTATCTGCGAGTGGAGGAACCTCTTATGTCTGGAGTACAGGAAACGACTCTGCCACCATAACGGTAATTCCAGCGATAACAACCATCTATAGGGTAACTGTTTCTGATTCTGCGGGCTGCTCGGCAACGGCCAGTGCAACCGTTACGGTTAACCGGGCACCGGTGGCTGGTATTACACCACCAACAGCAGCAGTTTGCGCCGGTTCAGGCATTACGCTTACAGCGGCTTCAGTTGGAGGTGGCGGCGGACCCGTTACCTACGCATGGAGTACCGGCAGTACTACTGCGGCTATTACAGTAAACCCTGTTGCCACAGCAACTTACACAGTAACAATAACCAATACTACCGGATGCCCTGCCGCAGCCAGCAGAACCGTAACAGTTAATCCTTTACCTGCTGCAACAATAACCCCTGTGGCTGATACCATTTGCGCGGGAAGCTCTGCTACACTTACTGCCAGCGGCGCTGCCGGTGGCGGAGCAGGCGGCTACAGATGGAGCAATGGCGGATTCGGGGCAGCCATCACTGTAGCACCAACAGCAACTACCACTTATACTGTAACCGTAACCGGTGCCGGTGGCTGTACTGCCATAGCTACCAGCACAGTGCTTGTTAAACCTGCGCCTGCTGCAACTGTAACGCCGGCTAAAGACACCATTTGCGGTGGTGGCAGCACGGTGCTTATCGCCAGCGGCGGAGGAACTTATGCATGGAGCAATAGCGTATCTACCGCAATTAATGCGGTTTCGCCAGCGGCAACTACTACCTATACGGTTACTGTTACCGGTAGTGACGGTTGTTCGGCTACCGCAGCCGGAACTGTTACGGTTAATACTGTAAGTGCGGCGATTACACCTGCGGTGTCTTCATTATGCACCGGCCAAAGCGATACTTTGGTGGCCAGCGGCGGAACTACTTATTTATGGAGCAACGGCAGTAGTTCTTCTTCAATTACAATTACGCCTTCTGCCAGCGCCACATATAGCGTAACTGTTTCGGCAGGTAATAACTGCAGCGCGTCAGCTACTGCATCGGTAAGTGTAAATGCAACGCTTGTACCGGTTATTACGCCTGCTACATCCAACATATGTTATGGAGGAGTGGCAACACTTACTGTATCTGCGGGCAATTCGTATCAATGGAGCAATAACTTAACTACTCAATCTATTGTGGTTGCACCTTCAGCCACTACAACTTATACCGTTACCGTAAGTAACGGCGCAGGATGTAGCGGAACGGCCAATGTTACGGTTAACGTAAACGCTAATCCAACAGCAACTATAACTCCCGCCACTGTGGCAATATGCCGCGGTCAAAGCACTGTTATTACCGCTGCCGGTGGCACTGCTTATGTATGGAGCACAGGCAATGATTCAGCAAGTATAACTGTAAGCCCTGCGGCAACAACTGCTTATAAAGTAACGGTTTCAAATGCAGCGGGTTGTTCTGCAACGGCTACACGCACCGTTACGGTTAATCCTTTACCAATTGCAACTATTAATCCTCCGGTATCTAATATCTGTACGGGTGGAAACGCAACCCTTACGGCAATAGGTGGAACCTCTTACCTGTGGAGTACAGGAGCAACCACTGCGGCAATTACCGTATCGCCTTCGGTTACAACGCCATATACAGTAACTGTAACCAACGCAACAGGTTGCACAGTTACGGCAACAAGAACAGTTACCATTACACCGGTTACTGCAACTATCACCCCAACAAGTGATACAGTTTGCAGCGGCACTAATGTTACCTTTACTGCCACCGGTGGCGGTGGTGGGCCAGGCGGTTACAGGTGGAGCACCGGTGCGGGTGCTGCAACTATTACTGTGGCGCCAACAACAACAACAACCTATACGGTAACGGTAACTAACGGTACCGGCTGTACTGCCACCGCAAGTAGTGTTGTTACTATTCTGCCTGTAACTGCCAGTATTACGCCTGCAATTGATTCTGTTTGCAGTGGAAGCAGCACAACATTAACTGCAAACGCAGGCAATTCTTATTCATGGAGCAGCGGTGTTCATACCCAAACTACTACTGTTAGCCCTACGGCGACAACTACTTACACGGTAACAGTAACCAACAGTCACGGCTGCAGTGCAACAGCCAGCAGAACGGTTGTAGTTAAAGTTAAACCAACAGTATCGCTTGCGCCTGGTGTTGATACCATATGCGGTGGCCATTCGGTTACCATTACAGCCGTTGGAACCGGCACTTTTAGCTGGAGCAGCGGGGCTACAACGGCCGTTATTAATGTGTCGCCAACAGTTACAACCAACTACGTTGTAACACTGACCGCAGCTAATGGATGTACAGCTTCTTCAACTTCAGATATTGTAGTAAGGCCTGTAAATGCCGTTGTAAATCCGGCCATCAGTTCATTATGCACCGGGCAAAGCGATACTTTATCTGCCAGCGGCGGTGGCACCTATGCATGGAGCAATGGAAGCACCGCAACAACTATTATAGTTAGCCCTTCAAATACTACCACCTACACGGTAACAGTAACGGCAACCAACGGTTGCAGTGCTACTGCCAGTGGTGTAGTTAATATAAACGGAACGCTTTCGCCGGTTATAACACCAACCAATCCTGCTATTTGTCCGGGTGGCCAGGTTACTTTAATAGTAACGGCCGGCGGGTCTTATAGCTGGAGTAATACCGATAATACACAAAGTGTTACGGTCTCTCCAACATCGTCAACTACTTACACCGTTACAGTTACCAATGGAGGAACATGTAGCGGAACTGCTTCTGTAAACGTTACCGTTAACAGCAATCCTGTTGTCGCGGTTAACCCTTCAAATGGCAGCATATGCAGCGGCCTCGGTGCCACATTAACTGCAAGCGGTGGTATCAGCTACCAGTGGAGCAATGCTGACACCGGTGCGGTAATTTCAGTAAGCCCATTAGCCACTACCTCTTACATAGTTACCGTCACCAACAACAACGGTTGCACCGCAACGGCAAATGGAACAGTAAATGTGTTGAGCAATCCGAATGCAGGCATCAACCCTAATGCTATTGCTATTTGCAGTGGCAGTAATACTACTTTGACTGCTTCAGGCGGCGGCACTTATAATTGGAGTAACAGTTCAACTGCAACTTCTGTTACAGTTAGTCCTCTGTCAACTACTACTTATTTTGTAACGGTAACAGGCAATGGCAATTGTACTGCAACAGCCAGTGCCGTTGTAACGGTAAACAGCGCTCCTATAGCTACTATTAATATAAACACTAATCCAATCTGTAATGGCCAAAGCGATACGCTGAATGCCACTGGTGGCGTAAGCTATGTATGGAGCAGCGGCAGCAATGCGGATACTATTTCAGTAACTCCAACTGCTACTACTACTTATTCTGTAACTGTGACCGGAGCCAACTCGTGCACGGCCACAGCATCTGCTTCGCTTACGGTTAACTCATTACCAAGTGCTTCAGTAACTCCGTCAACAGCTACAATTTGTCTTGGTTCAGGAACAACACTAACAGCATCTGGTGGTGCAAGCTATAACTGGAGTAACAACAATGCTGTTGCTGTGAATAACGTAAATCCAACTATCACTACTTTATATACAGTTACGGTTACCAGCGCCAATGGTTGCTCGGCAACTGCAAGCGGTAATGTGGTAGTTAACAATACGCCTTCCATATTTATTAATCCTGCATCTGCTTCAATTTGTGCGGGTGGTAGCACTACCCTTGATGCGATTGGCGGTGTATCTTATAGCTGGAGCAATTTAAGTACTGCTGATTCTATTATAGTAAGCCCGGCTGCCAATGCAACTTATACTGTTACCGGTACCGATGCTAATGGTTGCTCAGCAACTGCAACTGTAGCAGTAACTGTTAACAGTAACCCGGTTGCATCGGTAAGTCCTGCAACGGATACTATTTGCAGGGGAAGCGGAGTTACACTTACTGCTACCGGTGTTGGTTCTTTTGCCTGGAGTAACAGCGCTACCGCAAGCGTAATTATTGACAGCCCATCAGTATCTGCCGTTTATACAGTAACTGTTACCAACACTATAACCGGTTGTTCGGCTACTTCATCATCAACGGTTGTTGTTGACAGTGTGGCTGCTACAATTAATCCTGCTATAAGTTCGATCTGCACCAACCAAAGCGCAACCATTACTGCCGGCGGCGGTGGAACTTATGCCTGGAGCAATGGCAGCACTTCCGCTTCTATTACAGTTACGCCTTTAACTACAACTCCATATACCGTAACCATTACGGCGGCTAATCATTGTGTGGCAACTGAATCTTCAACTGTGAACGTAAATTCGGTGCTGATACCGGTTATTAGCCCATCTACTCCGGCTGTGTGTGCGGGTAATTCGATAACGCTGAGTGTAACCGCAGCCAGTACCTATCACTGGAGCACCGGTGCAACTACTCAAACAATTTCACCTTCGCCTGCAACAAGCGGGCCTTATTCAGTAACGGTATCTAATCTGGTGGGCTGTTCAGGCACTGCCAGTGTAAATGTTACTGTTAATACACCACCTACTACAGCCATTACCCCTAATGCCATTAGTTTATGCGCAGGGCAAAGCACAGTATTGTCTGCTTCGGGCACAGGATTGAATTATGCATGGAGTAACAGTGCCGGTGATACTTCTGCAATTACGGTAAGCCCTTTAGCTACAACCACATATTCTGTAACAGCTACTGACATTAACAGTTGCACTGCTACAGCCAGTGCGCTGGTAACGGTTAACAGTATACCGGTTGCTGCTATTAACCCGGCTAACGTTACTATATGCGCAGGCCAGCAAACCAGCCTTACAGCAAGTGCCGGTGTTGGTGCTGCTTTTGCATGGAGCACCGGTGCTACTACAGGCACAATCACCGGACAACCAGCCATAACTACCCCTTATACGGTAACGGCCAGCCTGCTTGGTTGTACCGCTACTGCCAGTGCTTTGGTAACGGTTAATGCCGTGCCATCGGCGGCCATTAGCCCTGATACAATTTCAATATGCAATACGCAAAGCGCAACATTTACAGCTTACGACTCTACCGGCCTTGGTAATGACGTATACAGCTGGAGTAACAGCAGTACAACTTCTTCAATTACAATAAGCCCATCGAACAATACTACTTATACCGTTACTATAACTTCCAATAACTGCACGGCAACAGCAAGCAGCGTATTAATAGTTAACAGTATCCCGGTTGCCGGTATCAATCCATCATCAACATCTGTTTGCAGCGGTTTAAGTACTACGCTTATTTCAAGTGTTGGCACCGGCGGTTATGCCTGGAGCAATGGCGAAACTACGGGCTCAATTTCCGTTAGCCCTGCCTCAGCCACCGCTTATACCGTAACTGTTACCAATGCCAGCGGTTGCTCGGCAACTGCCAGCGCTTTAGTTACGGTAAATACACCTCCTACTGCCTCCGTGGACCCTTCGTCTATTTTAGCGTGCAGTGGAGGTTCAACTACTATTTCTGCTAACGGTGCAGCCGGATTTGTGTGGAGCAACGGTAGCACTACAGAGAGTATTATCGTAACCCCAACTATAACTACCGTTTATGACGTAACTGTTACGGATGGAAACGGCTGTACCGGCAGCGCTGCTGCAACTGTTAACGTAGATGTTTTTGTTACTTCCATTAACCCGGCAGGTAGCACTGTTTGTTTTGGTTCGGTTGATTCATTGACGGCCTCGGGTGGCCTCAATTACCAATGGAGTACGGGCGATATTACGGCCGTTATAGGGGTGTCTCCATTAGCTATTAATACCATTTATACAGTAACTGCTACAGATGCCAACGGATGCACCTCAACTGCAAGCGCGAGCGTAAATGTTATTGCAGCCCCGCAAGTAAGTATTGACCCATCTGTAAGTTCAATATGTTCAGGGCAAAGCACAACCCTTAGCGCACTGGGGGGTGGTACCTATGCATGGAGCAACGGGGCTACTACCACCAACATTTTAGTTTCTCCTTTAACTACCACTACTTACGTTGTAACCGTAACCGGCAGTAATAATTGTATTGCAACCGCACAATCTGTAGTAAATGTAAATACGAATCTAGTGCCCATAATAACCCCGGCTAATCCTTCGGTTTGTTTGGGTAGCACAGTTAATATAAGTGTTACCGCAGGTACTACTTATACATGGAGCAACGGTGCAACAGTTCAAACCATTGGTGTTTCGCCTGTAACCAATACTGCTTACACGGTAACAGTATCATCAGGTGGTAACTGCAGTGGAACCGCCTCGGTAAACGTGACTATTAACAGCCTTCCTGTAGTTAACTTTACACCTGTCTCATCATTTACCATTTGCTCCGGTGAGGATGTTAATGTTACAGCCAATGGCGGGGTTAGCTATGTTTGGAGCACAGGCTCAAATTTACCGGTGCTAAATATTCATCCGTCTGCCAGCCTTACAGATACTGTGGTAATAACTGATGCCAACGGATGCACGGCTTCAGGACAAGTAGATATAATTGCTATCCAGCCGGTGGTAAAAAACATATCAGCAGGTGTTTGTTTGGGCGGCAGTTATAATTTTAATGGCCGCAGCTTAACCGCAGCAGGGACTTATACCGATACATTAACCAGTGCCAATGGCTGCGATAGCGTTGTAGTGTTGACGTTGCAAATAAGCGGTGTAGTTACCACTACGTTAAACGAAAGCATTTGCCAGGGTAGTTCTTATCCTTTCAAAGGGCAGAACCTTACAAATGCGGGAACATACGTTGATAGTTTAACAGCGGCAGGTGGCTGCGATAGTATTGTTACACTTCACCTTGCAGTGGGCGTGCCTTCAACAGGTACTGTTACAGCAAGCTTCTGCGGAGATACCGGATATACTTACCATGGCCATGTTTATACCACCGGTGGAACCTATCTTGATACCCTGGTGAATGCCGGTAGTTGCGACAGTATAGTAACCCTGAACCTTACTGCCCTTGCAGCACCGGTTATTACCTGGAATGTGCGCGATACTATCTGCAACACGGCGGGTATAACATCTGTAGCTATTCCATCAGCTACACCTGCCGGAGGGGTTTACTCAGGAACAGGAGTGTCAGGCGATAACCTGAATGTGGGTGCCGGAGGCTCAGGTACCTTTAATGTTACTTATACCGTGCAAGGCACCGGTAGTTGTAACGGAGTTGCTACCAAAACTTTTGTAGTTGAAATTTGCTTAGGCGTAGATGAGTTAAGCCTTGAAAACGCTGTTCAGTTATATCCAAACCCGGCTAATGAAGTGCTTACTATGCAAAGTGAGTTGTTTACCTCTGATAACCAGGTGCCTGTAATACATGATATAACCGGCAAAGTTATTGAGGTGGGATATAACCGCTCAGCCAATAAATTTATCTTCAATACCGAAAAGCTTGCTGCTGGTGTTTACTTTGTTGAAATAAGTATACAGGGAACTACTGTAAGCAAGAAGTTTGTGAAAGTAGATTAAGGTTGTAGCAACATAGTTACTTAAAAACAGAAAGGGCGGCTATTATGGCTGCCCTTTCTGTTTTTGGGGATGCGCTTTGTTTAGATGCATTTTGATTTGGCAGAAATATTCCGCATCGTAGTATCGAATACCAACTTCGAACTTAGAATAGTCGTTTGAGACTAGGTAAATTCATATCCAGCCATATCGTTGTGGTAGAATTTATTTTGGCAATTGCGGCCCGGGGAGTTGTATTTTTATTTTACTTTAGGGTGATGTGATAAGTTGGTGCTTCTAAATGGCGGCTATCACCAACCCCAGGATTGTCGGCTGAAGGGTTAAACTATAAAAAGATCAAAATGAGGCTAAAAGAAATCGAGCTTACGTACAAGAATCATTTTGTGGGAATGGAATATTACTTTCTGATATTAAACCGAACATTCCTTATTTTGAAGTCAAGCGGTTTTTTAATAGGAATACAGGGGAATGGTTCCGTTAGTGTTGAAGGTGGAAGAGATATCCTTACGCGGCAAATTACTTCGTCTTTAGCAATTAAGGGCGATTTAAATAACCCATATTCTTACATTAAAAATAAGTACATAGAAAAAATCGACAATACAGACCTGCTTGACGGGAGCCTTACTAAATTAAACCAGACAAACTTTGTGATAAAACTTACCGACATTACAGATGTGAAGTATAATGCAAACAAAAAGTTTGGAATGGGGCCTTATCCGCACGATGGAACAGTAACTATCAATACATTTGATAATAAAAAAAGAGAATTTATTATTCTTGGGAATCAATCGGGTCAGGAGATCGCAAATTGGATTTTATAAATTAAATAGCTTCTTCCTCGCAGAGTCGCGCTTCCGAAGGTTGGAGACTCTGCGAGGAAGTTTGTTGTTTTTGATAGTTATATGCAGGAACCGCTTGCTCGCCCGTTGATTTTACTTCTTCGAAGCCAGCAACTCGCTATACTCAGTCGGATTGCCAATTAACTCAATGGCTTTAGCCACTTCGCTGTCATTCTGATTGCCCTTTTTAACGCGGCCGTAGGCGTAATAATAGCGGCCTGCAATTTCATTTTCCAGCAGGGTTAGTATTTCTTTTTTGTTTTTGGCCAGGTCCTGTTCCTTATCGTGGGCCAGTTTCTTTTTTATTATTTCGTATTGCTCTTTCAGGGCATCAAAGTATTTTTCATCCGTAGAGGCCTCTTTCAGGGCATCCAGTTTTTCTTCGCTTTCGGTTTTATAACTCAGGTCTTTCGATTTTACGAAGGCCACAAAATCATCAAAGTCTTTATCGGTTAAGTGAAACTTAGCAGGGTCATCAATTGTGCTATGCAAAATGGTATAGGTAGTGGCAAAATCAAAAATGTAATCTTTTGAAACCAGTGCATCAACCAGCTTGCTGTCTTCGGGCTTTGGTAATTGAAGGTCGGGGTCAATACCGCCGCCATCATAAACAGTCCTTCCTTTATTAAGGGTTTTAAACGCCACTTTTAAAGAGTCGGGTACGTGTTTTACACTTCCATCGGCATTGCGTTCGGCATAATTAATAGCTTGTATGCAACGGCCCGTAGGTATATAATATTTAGCGATGGTAACCTTTAGCATGGTGTTATAACTCAGGTTGCGGGTAATTTGCACAAGGCCCTTGCCGTAGGTGCGCTGGCCTATAATAACGCCGCGGTCATAATCCTGTATAGTGCCCGATACAATTTCGGAAGCCGATGCCGAACTTGAATTGGCGATAATAACCAGGGGAATTTTAGCATCGCTGGGTTCATCCTGCGTTTTAAAAGTGTTGTTCCACTCATCTATTTTGCCTTTGGTTGTTACTACTAGCTCATCTTTGTTTACAAAAATATTTACAATGTTAACGGCTTCAGTAAGCAATCCGCCGGGGTTTCCGCGCAGGTCAAGTACAATGCCCTTCATATCGGGGTTGGCGCGTTTAAGGCTGTCAAAAGCATGTTTTACATCCCGGGCTGCATGTTCGTTAAATATCTTCAGTTTTATAAGGCCAACTTCAGGGCTTACCATACCGTAAAAAGGCACATTGGTTTCCTGTATTTCTTCGCGCTCCAGCAGGAAACTTTTTTGCTGGGTATCAAACAACGAAATCCTGCGCTCTATCTGCAGGGTTACTTTTGTTTTGGGTTCTCCTATCAGAATTTTGTTGATTTCTTCTTTATTCCTCTTCTCAGTGGGGTTGCCGTCAATGCCTTTTATAACGTCGCCAACTTTAATCCCGTTTTTATCGGCCGGTTGCCCTTCAGTTACCGAAGTAATTACCGGAAACCCATTCATAATTTCAATATCAACACCCAGGCCTCCGAATTTACCGCCCTGTTGTATCCGTGCATTTTCTATCTGCGATTCGGAATAGTAATTGGTAAATGGGTCCAGCGTTTTAAGCATGCCATCAATGCAGGTGCGCATTAATTTTGATGGCTCAACATCATCCACATAAAAAGTATTTACCTCTTTAAACAAAGAGGAAAAAATATCAATGTTCTTCGATATGTCGAAATAGTAATCGGCAAAAGACATGGAGCCGATGGCAACCACCACAAGCACTATCCATACCCGCCCCTTTTTTAAAGCCGATACTATGAAACCTGGTTTATTTTTTAATGAACTCATTTCGTTTTTTTGCCCCCGCACATGCAGAGATTTGTGCTAACGTTTACTTCCTGGCCAATATATCATTCATCTTTGCCGGGTCGTTTAATACTTCCATCGCTTTCTTTAATTCGTTGTCGTTTTTAAACGATGCCTGGATCCTGCCTGGGTTTAAATAAAACCGCGCGGCAATTTCTTCTTCCAGTATGCTTTTTATCTGTACCTTTTCCTTTTCAAGGTCGTTGGCTTTATCATGCATCATGGTTTTTTTCATGGCATCATAATCTTGTTTCACATCGTCGTAATACTTTTCTTTTTCAGCGGCGTCCTTAAATTCATCCAGCAGTTTTTCGCTGCGGGTGGTATAGTCATAATCCTTTTTAGAGACCCACTTTACAAAATCCTCGTATTCGGCATCCGTTAAAACAAAACCGGCCGGGTCGCTTATTTTGTCGTGGTCAATGCGGTATTCAGTAGCATAATCCGATACCAGGTTTTTGGTAATCAGGCTTATGGTTATACGCGCATATTTTTCAGGCTCCAAAACCACATCAGGCTCAATGCCCCCTCCATCCATAACCTTGCGGCCGTTTTTGGTTTTAAAGGCCACTTTTAATGAATCGGGCGTACGCACCGGGCTGCCATCGGCATTGCGTTCGGCATAATTAAGCGCCTGTATGCAGCGGCCCGAAGGGATATAATATTTAGCCGTGGTAATTTTTAGCTTGGCATTAAAAGGCAGTGAGCGGGTAGACTGCACCAGGCCTTTGCCGAAAGTTCTTTGTCCTACAATAACAGCGCGGTCCAAATCCTGTAATGAACCTGAAACGATTTCAGCCGCTGATGCTGAGCCGCCATCTGCCAGCACCACCATCGGTATTTTCAGGTCAACCGGTTCGTTAAGGGTTACAAATGATTTATTCCATTCGTCAATTTTACCCCGGGTTGCCACTATCTGTATGTTCTTATCAACAAAAACATTGGCCACATTAATGGCTTCGTTTAGCAGGCCGCCGGGATTGCCGCGCAGGTCAAACACCAGGCCTTTGATATGGTGGTTTGTTTCCAGTGATTCCAACGCGCTCTTTACTTCAGCACCGGCCCTGTCAGTGAAGCCGCCCAGGCGGATATAGCCGATATGGTCGTTTAACATACCAAAGTACGGCACGTTTTTAATTTTGATTTGCTCGCGAATCATTTTCACCATAAACTCGGTCTCTTTGCCACCCTTCTCCAGCCGCTTTATTTTTACATCTACCTCTGTTCCCGGCTTGCCTTTAAGCATAGCGCTTACCTGGTCGGTTTTGTAGTTTTTGGCGTCTTTGCCATTGATGGAAAGTATCTGGTCGCCGGCCCTTAAACCTGCTTTATCCGCAGGGAAACCTTCGTATGGTTCGCTTACTATTACCCAATCGCCGCGGGTGCCTATTACCGCGCCAATACCGCCATATTGGCCCGTGGTTTGGGTGCGGTAATCCTCCATATCTTCTTCAGGAATAAAGTCGGTATAAGGATCCAGTCCATCCAGCATGGTATTAATGCCGGCGTGCATTAGCTTTTCGGGCTTCAACGTATCAACATAATAGGTGTTCAGCTCTTTATAGAGCGTAGTAAAAATGTCCAGGTTCTTGGTTACCTCGAAATACGAACTTTCGGTAAACGCAACAGGCACAAACGCAATTACCAGTATACAACCTATCAATAAAAACTTTTTCGATTTCTTCATTTCGCTTTATTCAGGAACCGGATTTAAATTTATCCTGGGAAAGTTGGTTCATGCAATTATTATGCTTCTCTGCCCGCAGTATTCGCTGTTTATCTTTGTAAACATAATTTTTAACGCGGAGATAAGGAAATTGTTTGCACAAGGCCATACCCTTTTAGAGGATTTTATGAAATAGGGACTTAAATAAGAAAAATTAACCACCAAGGGTTTAAAAATTAATCCCAATACCGGTTAACACAAAGAGCACAAAGGAAAATGCCAATACAAAGGCCACAAAGAGTATATTTTTGGTGTTCTTTGTATTGAACTTTGTGTGCTTTGTGTTAACCTGCATTTCTTTTCTTTAATTTTCATTTATGAGCAATCGCCAAATCCCCATTATTGATTTCAGTAAGATAGATGACCCAGAAGCCTCTGCCTCAGTGGCCAAACAAATCTCAGAAGTTTGTCGTGAACATGGCTTTTTTTACGTAGCAGGCCATGGGGTAAGCACTGAACTACAAAAGCGTATTGAAACATTAAGCCACGCTTTTTTTGCTTTGCCTGAAGAAGAAAAAATGCAAATAGCCATGCGCAAAGCAGGCAGGGCCTGGCGGGGCTACTTTGCTGTAAACGATGAGCTTACCAGCGGTAAACCCGATAAAAAAGAGGGAATTTATTTTGGATTGGAACTGGGCAAAGACGACCTAAGGGTAAAAGCCGGACTACCCCTTCACGGCGCCAATTTATTTCCTGAACATCCTGAACATTTTAAAGAAACTGTTTTAGAGTATATAGCTGCCGTAACGCAGGTGGGGCATAAGGTAATGCGGGGAATAAGCCTGAGCCTGAACTTGCCGGCTGATTATTTTTATCAGAAATATAACCAGGACCCGTTGATACTGTTCCGTATTTTTCACTATCCGCCGCAGCCTGTTAATACCAGTGATTGGGGCGTAGGTGAGCATACCGATTATGGTTTGCTGACTATTTTGCTGCAGGATGCAGTGGGAGGGTTACAGGTAAAAAGCCGGGGCGAATGGATTGCCGCGCCGCCCATTGAAAACACTTTTATTTGCAACATTGGCGATATGCTTGATAAAATGACCGGCGGCATTTACCGCTCTACGCCGCACCGGGTTTTAAATACTTCAGGTAAAGGCCGTTTATCGTTTCCTTTATTTTTTGACCCTGGTTTTGATACTGTGATTGAGCGGATTGAAAATATACCCCAAAACAATACTACAACCGTACCACGCTGGGACAACGCCGATGTGCACCAGTTTGGTGGGACTTATGGCGAGTATTTGCTGAATAAGATTGGCAAGGTGTTTCCGGGATTGAAGGATGAGGTTTTGTGATTCGCTGAGTTGACCTGCTATTTTTGAATATTCCTATATCAAAAATAAAAATTGTGTTTTTCAATCCTAAATTGTAATTTAGGCTAACATAAATCTGTTTTTAGGTGTTCTTATCTCAGTAATTATAACCATGTGGAGTCCAGCAACCACTATAAAAAACGGGGCGCATCCGAAAAGCCATACGAGTAGGAAACTAAATATCCCCTGCCATGAAAAAATTTATTTTATGCGTTATGCTGCTGGCCGCTTCAATGGCCGGTTTCAGCGGTAACCATGTAATTGTCAATTCGGGTTACACTTTTTCTCCTTCAACGGGTGTACGACAAATTCAGCAATTCACTTAATGTCGTGCAAAAGGTTGATATTCAGAAACATAATGGGGCAGTAACTTGGTTGGATAAAAAAAACTATGAACAAGGAAAAAATCACAATCAT
>Ga0182013_10004524_pt1 | contig 16639 bp, 14 predicted proteins | sample 612S2MmetaG_FD_120487 | JGI IMG/M metagenome (GOLD analysis project Ga0182013, IMG submission 120487) | Permafrost microbial communities from Stordalen Mire, Sweden - 612S2M metaG | ecosystem: Environmental > Terrestrial > Soil > Wetlands > Permafrost | place: Sweden: Stordalen | collected...
GCTTGAGCAGCCGTCGAATAGCTGCTGCTGCCAGCCTGGTTGGCATCGATGACCAGGCTGCCCGCGCCGGTGACCGTCAGGGCATTGCCCAAGATGGTTCCCTTACCGGTGCTCATGGCATCGATCGTAAAGACGACCGGATTGCCCGATCCGCCACCGGTCGCAACAAGCGAAACAGTCAGTCCCGCCGGGTTATAGACGAGAGGCGAAGTCGGCTGAGTAAATGAGATGGTCTGGCTCTGCGGAGGCGCCGAGGTATCCGCGCCGCTTCCCTTGCTGCCACAGCCCGCCAACCCCAAGAACCCGCACGCCATGGCAACCGCAAGAAACGCCCGCATAAATCTCTCCAGGGACATCGCCCCACCACGCTACTCCATTTCCTTGAGTTTTCAAACGAAAACTGCGGTCCTCGCTGCCGTGTTTCTGCCACTATCTGTGCTTCTATCCGCCTTGATCGGTGTTAAGCCTTTCGCAACCCTGTCAACCCCCCAAATCCCCTAACTCCCTCCATCCACACGGGATAAACTTGGCATAGTAGTTATGCTCAACCGCGTACAATAGAACTAGAGATCGAGAAGGCCGCATCGTCCTCACCTGGCGTCTGCGGCCTTCTCCTTTTCAGCACTCGTAACCCTATTGATTGGACGATCTTAGCCGTAACTCCAATGGAATGCGTCCCTTGGCGATATCCTCCACCCGCCAACCAGAACATTCCAAACCACTTCCTCCCAAGATGAATAGGGGGGGGAGGGGGGGCCTAAAAGGCGAAGTAGAAGCCGTCCCGCTCGGTCACCTGCACCTCGGCGCCGAACAGCTCGCTCAGCACCGGCGCAGTCAGCAGTTGGTCCTTCGGCCCGTCCGCCACGATCCGCCCGCCGCGCATCAGGATCACTCGCCGAATCTCCGGCAGAATGTCCGCAATGTGGTGCGTAATCAGCAGAATCCCCGTACCCTGCTGCGCCAGCCTCCGCAGCATCGTCCGCAGGTCCTGCTGCGCCGCCAGGTCCAGCGCATTCGAAGGCTCGTCCAGCAGCAGCATCTGGTTCGCGCCCGCATCGCCCGAGCCCACCAGCGCCCGCCCGATCATCACCCGCCGCTGCTCGCCCGCGGACATCTCGCCCACCGGCTTCTCCGCGATAGCCGTCGCGCCCACCAGCTCCAGCACCTCCTCCGCGCGCGCCCGCATCGCCGCGGTGACCACTAGATTCGGCCACAGCGTCGAGCTGGAGAAGAAGCCCGTCAGCACCGCATCCCGGCCCGTCGTGCGCAGCGTCGGCTTGCCCGGCAGCTCCGGCGACACCACGCCCAGCCGCTTCTTCAGCTCGGTCAGGTCCCAGCGCTCGCGCCCGAAGAGGCTCACCCGCGTCCCCGGCAGCACGATTGGGTAGAGCTCGCAGGTCATGGTCTTGATCAGCGTCGATTTGCCGCAGCCGTTCGGTCCCAGGATCGCGATATGCTCGCCCGCATCCACGCTCAGGTTGATATCGTGCAGCACGGTCGCGTTGCCCCGCGCCACGTTGACATGTTCCAGCTCAAGAAAATGCGGCATACCTCTCCAGAATAGCCGCCGCACCTCACTTTTAGAGCTCCCCTCTATAATCGACACTGCTGCCTCTGAACCACGAGCATCCTGCCCGATGTCCCTGGAAGAACCCTCCAACCCGCACCACCGCTCCGCCTCCAGCCTCGCAACCGCGTTGCTGCTGGCCGTCGCCGTGCTCTGGTGCCTCTACTGGTTCGTTCACGCCTGGAACTACTGGGAGGACGACGCCTACATCCACCTCGAGTTCGCCCGCAGCGTCGCGGCCGGCCGTGGCTTCGCCTTCGACGGCAAAGTGGTCGCCGGCGACACCGCGCCGTTGTGGGTGTTGCTGCTCGCCGCCATGCACGCGCTCATCCCCGACTGGCTGGTCGCAGGCAAGGTGCTCACCGTCCTCGGCGCGGCCCTCGGCCTCGCCGGCGCCTACGCCTTCGCCCGCAGCCTGGCTTCGTCGCTGATCCCGTCGCGCTCCATCGCCGCAATCTTTCCCGCCGCGATGGTGCTGCTCATCGTCATCAATCCTTACTCTTGCTACTGGCTCTTCTCCGGCATGGAGCCCATTGCCGCTTCGGGCGTGGCCTTCTTCGCGGTCCTCGCCGCAACCCGCGAGCCGGCCACTCTCAAGACCTTCCTCGCCGGATGCATGCTCGCCGGCATCGCCCCGCTGCTGCGCCCGGAGATGGTCTTCCTCGCCGGTCTGCTGCTGCTCCCGCTGCTCGGCCAGTGGCGCAGACTCACTGGCTCCTCGGCCAAATTTGGAGCCTTCGCAGCCGGTCTGCTTCTGCTCGTCACTCCGCTCGCGCTGTGGTCGCTCTATTCGCTCCACGCCTTCGGACACGTATTCCCCAATACCAACGCCGCCAAGCGGGCCGCTCCCGGTGATTCCGTCATCCTCCATCTCCTCACGATTTACTCGGTCGCCCTTCCGCTGATTGTCTGCGGTCTGCTCGCCGGGCTTGTCTATCTCGCCCTTCGTCCCTCGGGCGTTCGCGACTCTCTCCGCAACGCAGTCGCGTCGGCCTTCCGCTCCGGATCGGATGCGGCCAATCCGTCCGCGGACCCGCAACGCTTCGTCACATTTCCCCTCGCCGCCTGGATCTTCATCGTCTGGCCGGCCATCGCCGCCGTCTTCTATGTTGCCAACCACACCTACGTGCAGACGCGCTACATCCTGGTCACCGCTCCCGGCCTCACCATCGTCATCATGGCGCTTGCGCTTCTGGCCTCGCAGCGGCTGGGCCGCGTGCTGTACCTCGCCGCGCTGGTCGCTGCCCTGGCCGTCAGCCTGCTCACCGTCCGCCCGTTCCTGCGCAACAAGGCCACCAACTGCCAAGGCACCCGGTCGTTCGCCCACTTCATCCGCGACCACGTTCCGCCCGATGCGCCGGTCGCGGTCTACAGCATCGGCCAGATTGTCTTCGACTCCGAACACCCCATCGTCGACACCGGTGGAATCACCCAGCCTGGCGCGCTTCCTTACCTCAACGCGCCTTCTGACGCCATGCTGCGCTGGGCCAAATCGCAAGGCGCACAATACGACATTGCCGGCCTGCAGCCCGAGCCCGGCGCAGTAAGGATCTACACCGTCAATACGAGGTTCATCGGCTGGACGCTGCACACGTCCCTGTATAAGACTTCGCTCCCGGTCAGTCTCTGGAAACTCGCTCCCTTGCCCGAATCCACTCAACCGCCCGCAAGTCCGCTCACCGCCAATAGTCATTGGCCAGTCGCATTAAAGTAGCCAAATGCCTACGCTTCGAGTCCCCTACGCCGACCTCTACGCCGCGCTGCTCCACGCCACCCAGCACCTCGGTCTGCGTGGCGACCGCGCCGCGCGCTGCGCACGCCTCTTCGCCGAGACCACCCGCGACGGCGTCTACACCCATGGCCTCGACCGCTTCCCCCGCTTCGCCGAGATGGTCGCCAACGGCTCGATCGACGTCAACGCCGAACCTGCGCACCTCGCTGGCAATGCGGGGCTCGAGCGCTGGGACGGCCACCTCGGCCCAGGCAACACCAACGCCTACGCCGCCATGGAGCGCGCCATTGCGCTCGCCCGGCAGTTCGGCCTCGGCGGCGTCGCCCTGGCCAACACCAATCACTGGATGCGCGGCGGAAGCTATGGCTGGCAAGCCGCGGATGCCGGCGTCTTCGCCTTGTGCTGGACCAACACGCTGGCCAACCTGCCGCCCTGGGGCGCGTCCACTCCGGCGGTGGGTAACAATCCGCTGGTCATCGCCGTTCCCCGCCCCGGCGGCGCGCATGTGGTGCTCGACATGGCCATGTCGCAGTTCTCCTACGGTGCGCTCTCCGCCTACACCGCCAGAGGCGCCCAGTTGCCTGTTCCCGGAGGCTACAACCATGCCGGCGAGCTGACCACCGATCCCGCCGCCATCGAGGCCTCGCATCGCGCCCTCGCCATCGGCTACTGGAAGGGCTCCGGCCTCTCGCTGGTGCTCGATATGCTCGCAGCCATGCTCTCCGGCGGCTACGCGACCCATCGGATTCCGCGCGAATCTACCCGCGAATCCGGCGTCAGCCAGTTCTTTCTCGCCATCGATCCATCCAGCTTCGCCGCCGCCGCCGAACTCGACCGCATCGCCGCCGGGATCCTCGACTCGCTTCGCGCCGCCACTCCGATTGACCCTGCCAGGCCGGTGCGCTATCCCGGCGAACACACGCTGCAGCTTCGCCAGGAGAACCTCCGGCTCGGAGTTCCGGTCACCCCCGAGGTCTGGGACAAGCTGCAATCACTCTCGTTCTAGGCGTTCGCACGTTTCTTTCCTGTCTCGGGCGGTCCCCTTGCGACCAACGGGAGCACCACGCGAAGCCCATCACGCGTCACGAAGTGACCGAAGCCCAATACACGTCACGAAGTGACCTTACGGCTGTGGCGCGGCCGGGGCGCCCTGCGCCGACGCCGCATTTCCCACCCGCGGGAAGTAGCCGCTGCGGGTACGCACCGAGAGTTTGCTGAAGCCCTTCTCCTTGGCCTCCACGTGGACCACGCGGTATCCGCCCAGGGTCGGTGACTTGGTCGAGTGGTACGCAATCGTGTACTGGGTGCGGATGTCATTGGCGACCTCCTTGGCGATGGCATCGACATCCTTGATCGACTTGGGGAAGTAGGCCTGGCCGCCGGTCTCCTCCGAGAGCGTCTCCAGCACCCGCCGGGAGTGGCGCGACTCGCTCTTATTGCTGTCGTCTCCGAACAGCAGCCCGATGCAGTAGACCACCGGGCCGTCGAAGTCCTGAATGCGCCGGATGGCCTGCTCCAGCGTCGCGCTGGACGCGTTGTCGTCGCCGTCGGTCACGATCAGCAGCACCTGCTTGGGGTGCTTGGCGTTCTTCGAAAGATAGTCGGCAGAGGCCACCAGCGCGTCGTAGATCGCCGTGCCGCCCGAGGACTTGATGTAGGAGAGTCCCTGCTGCAGCTTGTCGATGTCGTTGGTAAGGTCCTGGTCGATGAACGCCTCCCAGGAGAAGTCGACGATAAATGCCTCGTCCTCCGGGTTGGACAGCTTCACCAGGTCGAGCGAGGCCTGGTCCACCGCGGCACGCTTGTCGTACATCGAGCCCGAGCTGTCGATCAGGATGCCCAGCGACACTGGCAGATCCTCGTGGCGGAAGCTGGCGATGGTCTGGGCCACGCCATCCTCGTAAACGTGGAATGCGTCTTTGTCCAGGGTCTGCACGCTGCGGCCCGTCTGGTCGAAGACCGAGGCGTTCAGCCGCACCTCATAGGCGTTCTCCTGCAGCGTGTACCGTCCGCCTGCGCCGCGTGCAATGGTGCCCAGCGCGGTGCCCTGCTGGTCGCCGATCGGCTGCGGCGGCGGGTCGGGATCGGGCGACAGCACCGGGTCGCGATCCACATCCAGCGATGGCTGCGCCTGCACACCCGCAGGTTGTCCCACAGCAGGCTCCGCGGCTGTAGTCTGCGCGGCTGGCGCCGGTGCTGGTTGCTGGGCGAACGCAGCGGTCCCAAACCACAGCAGCAGCGCCGCGTTGGCCACGCCGATGAGAGCACCTTGAAGCATCGCTTTTCTACTCCGAAGGCGCATAGTACCCCTGGCGGAAGTGTACGGTCAGCAGCGGAAGACCCGGCGGGGGCACAAGTCTTACCCTCAATTTACGCCAGTTCCCATCGTGCTTCACCTGCGTCGGAGTGTATCCGATGACGTACTGGTTGCGCAGTTCGGCGGAGATCCGTCCCGCGATGTCCTGCAGGTCGCTCACGTCGGCGCCCACGTCGAACGCGCGCCCTCCCGTCATCTCGGTGATCTCTTTCAGCAGCGTAGGTCCGAGCTGCTCCTCTGTGGTCGGGGCGTAGTTGTCGAAGATGCCGATGGAATAGATCTGCACATCGCTCTCGCGCACCACCCGGCGCAGCTCGTTCTCGGTATAGCGGCTGCGATTGTCGCCCCCGTCGGAGATGATCAGCAGCGCCTTGCGCTCGTACTTGGCCTGGCGCAGGTGGTCGATGCCCAGATAGACCGCATCGATCAGCGCGGTCCGATTCTCCGGCTTTAGCATCACCATGCGCGCCTCCACATCGTCCGGATCGGACGTGTAATCGACGATGATCGAGGGCCGGTCGTTGAATCCAACCACAAAAAACTCGTCCTGCGGGTTCGAGGTCCGCAGGAACTCGGTCAGCGCCTTGCGCGCGCGCACAAACTTGCTCGACATGCTTCCACTCAGGTCGAACACCACCCCAATGGTCAGCGGCGCATCCTCGCTGGAGAAGTATTTGATGGTCTGCCCCACGTTGTCGTCGTAGACCACAAAGTTCTCCTTCTCCAGCCCGGTCACCAGGCGGTTCATCGGATCGGTGACGGTCATGGGCACCTGCACCAGGTTGACGTCCACCCGGATGTGCGCGTCGCGGTGCGACGTAGCCTCGGCCGCGACTTTGCCCGGCCCTTCGACCACCGGCTTTGACTCCTCCGGCGACCTGGGCTGCGGCGCGGGCGCCGGCGTCTGCACATCGCCCAGCGGGTTCTCCTGGGCAGCGCAGACCATCGCCAGCGAAGAAAACGCGAGCGCAGCCAGGCACACGGCCAGCCCCAGCAGCACCCACCCCGCCACCCCGCCACGCCGTATCTTTGCTGCTAGATATTCCATATCCAATCCTATGCCGCGAATGCCGGTCAGGCGACCTCTATCTTCTCTCATCCTGCGCTTCCGCGCACCTCCGCAAAACAAAGAATTGGATGCGCGCCTTACACCACGCGGCAGCGTTCTTCGGCACGGGCCAAAAGGTTACTCCTTGCATCGGACCCCGTGCATCTGACTCCGCCCGGCCGGAGAAGGGGAGCGGTCCACTCGCTCCCGGCGGGCCTGACCAAACTATTTCTCCCAGCCGCCCGTACAATCGAACCAGACACTCTGAGGAGATTTCAGACCCAGCATGGCCCGCATCTATCCCTTTCGCGCACTCCGCTACGACACCTCCCGCGTCCATATGGAGGACGTGGTCACCCAACCCTACGACAAGATCAGCTCCGAGATGCAGCAGCGCTACTACGAGCGCAGCCCCTACAACCTGATCCGCATCATCCTGGGCAAACACGAGCCGGGCGACACCGAGCCGCAGGAGTTCCTCCCGCCCGGCGAGCAGGCCCACAACGTCTACACCCGCGCGGCAGAGCACCTGAAGCAGTGGCGCGCCGAGGGCATCCTCGCCGAGGAGGCCGAGCCCGCGCTCTATGGCTACTCGCAGACCTATCAGGTGCCCATCACCGGCGAGACCCAGGTCCGGCGCGGCTTCATCGCCCTGGGCCATCTTTACGAATATGCGGCCAAGGTCGTCTATCGCCACGAGCAGACCTTCCCCAAGCACAAGTCGGACCGCATGGCCCTGTTCAAAGCCACGCGCGCCTATTGCGAACAGGTTTATATGCTGTACTCCGACCCCGCATTCACCGCCGAAAAGTTGATCTTCGGCGCCAAAGGTCCAGGTCAGGAGAACGCCCACGACACCCGCCCCGCCGATCTTGCCATCACCGACGAGTATGGCGTCGTGCATCGGGTCTGGAAGCTCACCGACCCCAGCCTGATCAACCTGATCCTGACCGCAATGGCGGACAAGAAGCTCATCATCGCCGACGGCCACCACCGCTACGAGACCTCGGTGGCCTACGCCAAGGAGCGCTCCGCCCAGCTTCGCCTGCCCCTCGGCCAGCCACTCGACCCGGACGAGAAGCTTGGCCCCGGTCACCTGCCCGCGCCGCCCTTCCCCGAGGCCGCCATGATGATGACCTTTGTCAACATGGACGCCCCCGGCATCACCATCCTGCCCACCCACCGCGTCGTCTTCGGCCTGGAAGACTTCTCCTCACCCGACTTCATCACCAAAGCCAGTGAGTACTACACCGTCACGGAGATCGCCGACTCTTCTCCCAGTCCGGACCTCGTCGACCACCTCAATAAGGCGCCCGGCGACTCCTTCATCGCGGCCACCGGCGACGGCAACTACATCCTCACTCCCAAACCCGATGCCATCGCCCCGTTGATGGAAGGCCTTCCCGCAAGGCAGCGCCAGCTCGGCGTCGCCCAACTCCACACCGTCGTCCTCGATCGTCTTCTCGGCCTCGACCCCGATACCATCACCCGCCTCGGCAAGGTGCATTACATTCGCGATGCCCAGGAAGCCGTCGCGCTGGTCGAATCGGGCAACGCCGACATCGCCTTCCTGATCAAGCCCATTACCCTCGACCAGCTCCGCGACGTCTCTCTCTCCGGCGAGGTGATGCCGCAGAAGTCCACCGACTTCTATCCCAAACTCCTGAGCGGCTTGGCCATCTATGCGCTGGACTAACTTATCCACGAGAACCCCTCACCCAGCCCATAGCTGCGGCCCTTAGTTTCGCCTCACAGCTCATTGCCGATAGCTGATTGCCGATAGCTGGAAATCCTAAAGCTCTTTGCTCATACCTCGTAGCTCACAGCTCATAGCTGAAATCCAAAACAGCTGGCCTCTGAGAACTGACAACGAACCACTGACAACTAGCCTTTGATCCCCTCCCGCAAGCACGTCGCCGTCCTGCTCGTCCTTCTGACGGGCGTTGCGGCAGCTGCGTACTCCATCCGGGCCCAGCCGCAGGGCCAGAATCCCAGGCCTGCGCCTCCGTCCCCCGCTGCACCGACGATCGCCCATAATTTGGTGGTGCTCGATCCCGCGCACGGCGGCCCGGATCTGGGCGCAACTCTGGGCGACCGTGTCTTCGAGAAAGACGTGACCCTGGCCTTTGCGGCGCGGCTGCGCACCGCACTCACTGCTGCCGGGTTCACCGTAGTCCTCACCCGCGACGCTGACCCTGCCGATCCGCTCCCCAGCGACCAACGCGCTGAGCTCGCCAACCGCACCCACGCCGTGGCCTGCATTGTGCTTCACGCCACCTCGACCGGATCGGGCGTGCATGTCTACACCTCCACCGTGCCGCAGCCTGAAGACAGCGCCAGCGCCGGCGAAGATTCTGCCTTCGTCCCCACTCCCTGGGACTCGGCCCAGGCAGCTTACGTCCGTCAGAGCCACCGCCTGGCCGGCAATCTCAGCGCCGCCCTTACCAGCAGCAGTCTTCCCGCAATCACCGGGCAGGCGCCGCTGCGGCCGCTGGACAACCTTACCTGCCCGGCAGTCGCCATCGAGCTCGCACCGCTCCTGCCTGCGGCGACCCCGGTAACCGATGCCGGCTACCAGCAGCGCGTGGCCGGCACATTAGCTGGGGCACTGCGCGCATGGCGCGACCAGGCCGAGGGAGCGGCGCAATGATTCCCCGCTACCAGCGCATTCTCTTCTGGGTGCTCGCCGGCGCAATCCTGCTGATGGCGCTAGTGCTGCTGCGTGGGTGCGAGCAGGCCCGCGAAAAGTTGACTCGCCAGCGCAACGAAACTCCGCTTGCCGCGCCGGTCGACGCTCCCAGCGGGACGGTCCGTCTCGCCATGGCCAACGACGCCGACGGCTCCATCACCCTTGTGGACCGTGAGGTCGCGCTGCCGACTGAAACCTCCGCCAGGGCGCGCACCCTGCTGGCGCGGCTCATCGCCGAGTACTCTTACAAGAACTCCGCCCACCCCCTCGAAAGTGGCCCGGCAATCGACGACGTCTTCCTGCTCGATCTGCCCCTGCGCCCGCCCGCCGCTGCCGGAGCCAAGCCCTCCAGTCAGGATTCTCCCGCCGCGCAGCTCACTTCGAACGACGAACCCTCCGCCGAGCCCCACCAGCCCGGCGGCCAGCTCGCCGTCATCAATCTGCACGGCAGCTTTGCCGACCACCACCCTTCCGGCATCGAGCCGGAGACGCTCACCATCCAGTCCATCGTCGGCACCCTCTACGCAAACTTCCCCCGCATCGAGCAGGTCCGCTTCCTGGTCGATGGCCACCCGCGCGAGACCCTCAACGGCCACGCCGATCTCGCGCGCACCTACCCCGTGGCCAACCCCGCGACCCAGACCGTCCAGGAGGACCGTTAGTGGCTGTCACCATCGGCGTATTCGATTCGGGATTTGGCGGACTCACCGTGCTCCGCGAACTGCTGCCGCTGGTCCCCGGCGCGCACTACATCTACCTCGGCGACACGGCCCGGCTGCCCTACGGCTCCAAGTCGCAGGCCACCATCGCCCGCTATGCCGTGGAGAGCGCGCGCTTCCTCGCCGCCCGCGGCGCACAGCATCTGGTCATCGCCTGCAACACCGCCACCGCCCTCGCCCTCGACGACATCCGTGTCGCTGTCCCGATCCCCGTCACCGGAGTCATCGAGCCGGTGGTCCAGGTGACCCAGGATCGCCATCCCGCGGCCAACACGCTGATCCTCGCCACCACCGCAACCGTGCATTCGCACGCCTATCGCACCTTCTGCGAGCAGCACGGCCTTCGCCCCGCGGAGAAAGCCTGCCCCCTCCTCGTGCCGCTCATCGAAGAGGGCTGGGTAGACCACCCGGTCACCCGCGACGTCCTGCGCATCTATCTGCGCGAGGCCCTTGACCTCTGCGCGCCCAAGGTGGTCATCCTGGGCTGCACCCACTATCCGCTGATCGCGCCGCTGGTCTCGCAGACCTTGGCCGAACTCGGCTCCAGCGCCGATGTCATCGATTCCGCCCGCGCCACCGCTCTCGACGTATCGCATTCCTTCAGCAGTCCGGCCTCCGCTCCCACCGGCCAAGCCACGTTCGAGTGCTACGCCACCGATTCCGTGGAAAAATTCGCCCGCCTCGGCAGCCAGTTCCTCGGTCAACCCATCCCGCGAGTAGAACTTCTCGACCTCGGCGGCTAAACTAAGTCAATCCCTGTTCCCTGATCCCTGTGCCCTGAGAACCACCATGCCCTACCTCCTCAAGACCGAACCCGATAAATACTCCTACGACGACCTGTTGCGCGATGGCGAGACTACCTGGGACGGCATCTCGAACAACCAGGCCCTGCTCAATCTGCGCAGCATGAAGAAGGGCGACAAGCTCGTCATCTATCACTCGAATGTCGGCAAGGCCGCCGTCGGGACCGCCGAAGTAGTCTCGGTGGATGCGGCCGACCCCAGGAACCCGATCGTGCGCATCAAGCCGCTCAAACGGCTGAAGCGCGAAAAGACCTTGGCCGAGATGCGCGAGGCGACCGTCTTTCAGGGCTCGATCCTGTTTCGTCAGTTCCGCCTCTCCGTCGTCCCCCTCACCCCGGAACAGTACGCCTGGCTGACGCTAGGCTAGCGCGGCGGGATACCGAATTATTTTTCCGCCAGGGGCTAAACCTTCCGCTCCGTCTGCCGATAAACATAAAAGAAATCTGCGATTCGCGACCAGGGTGCCTCACAAAAGTTGAAATGTGCCCCCGGGCAGCCCGTGCTCCATCGGCCTACTACAACTTAAGTGCCCTACTTCGCAAGCCGCAATCTGGCTAGTATTGCGTCAAAGGCTGGGCACGCATGCAGGTTCTTTCCTGGTTCGACAACCGCACCCTCATCGCCTGCGATTTCATGCTGGCGGTTGCCTTCGCGGTCGTCTTCTTCACCATGAAGCGCAGCTACCCCAACCTGCGCGGAATCAATACCATAGCTATCAGCTTCCTGCTGGGCGTCCCGGGCACATTCCTGATCGCGTCGCGCGGGTCCATCCCCGAGTTCCTCTCCGTCACCGTCGCCCACTGCTTCGTCTTCGGCTCCTTCGTCTTCCTCTACCGGGGCATCCTGCGCTTCCTGGGCAGCCGCCGCAGCATCCTCATCCCCTCCGTTGCATCGTTGATGGCCATCGCGGTCCTCTTCTACTTCAGCCAGATCCAGGACAGAATCGTCCCGCGCATCGTCGTTCTCTCCCTCACCATCGGATTGGTGCGCGGACTCATCGCCATCGAACTCTTCCACAAGTCTCCCTCCTTCACCAGTCCCACCGCCATGCGCGTGTTCGCGGCCGCGATGTCGCTGTTCGCCGCTGCCAGTGTCAATTGCGGCGTCGTGACCATGTTCCACGGCGCGCCGTCGAGCGGCCTTTCCAGCAATCCCATCGGAACTATCACTCTCCTGCTCGGCGTCGTCTCGGTCTGCGTCACCGGCCTCTTCATCCTCGTTCTCTCCAGCACTGAGCTGATCGCTCGCAGCCGCGATGAATCGCAGAAGGACTCGCTCTCCGGGGCGTTCAACCGGCGCGGCATCGAGGCCAAACTCGCCGCCGAACTCAAGCGTCTCGGCCGCAGCCACCAGCGACTCTCCATCGCCCTCATCGACGTCGACTACTTCAAATCCATCAACGATATCCAGGGCCACGCCGCAGGCGATGCCGCTCTGCGCGAGGTGGCAGAAACCATCGCCGAGCACCTGCGCGGGCGCGATCACCTCGGCCGCTACGGTGGCGACGAGTTCCTGCTCGTCCTGCCCGAGACTCCATGCCACATCGCTGTCAGTGTCGCGGAACGGCTCAACCAGGCCGTCAGCGGCCTCAACCTGATCACCGGCGCCAAACCGCTCACCCTGAGCATCGGACTCACCGAAGCCGTTCCCGACGACGACGCCGTCACCCTGATTGCGCGCGCCGACAAAGCGCTCTACCAGGCCAAGACCGACGGCCGCAACTGCCGCCGCGTCGCCACCGCAAATGAATCGTCGCACGACCCCCAGCAGGTATACCGCGCCTTGGGTCTGCCGCTCCGCCGCCCCATCGCCAAAGCCCCCTCAACTCCGCCCATCTCCACCACCAGCACCCCTGTCTCCTAACCCCCAGCACCCCCACCTCTCTGTCCCATCGGCTGCTATGCTAACCCTCGGTGCATTATCATCTTGAGGGTAGGTGCAATCAGGCGAAAGGATCCCTGCGCGATTCCCTAAGATGGAGTGCGCGGCGAGATCTCTCCCTGCCCGCCGAAACTCTGGGAGTGTCTTAAGGGAGCATAATGATTGATTTGAAGGGAAAAGTGGCCGTCGTCTTCGGCCTGGCGAACAAGCGCAGCATCGCTTACAGCGTGGCCCAGAAGCTGGCCGAGGCCGGCGCGACCTTGGTGCTTTCATACCAGTCCGAGCGATTGCAGCGCGAAGCCGAAGAGCTGCTCGCCGACCTAGGCCAGAGCGATATTGGCCGCATCTTCCAGTGCGATGTCTCCCGCGACGACGAGATCGATGCCCTCTTCACCCAGATCGCCGCCGCCTTTCCCCGCATCGACATTCTCATCCACTCCGTCGCCTATGCTCCCGCCGACGCCCTCAAGAACGACTTCCTGCTCACCTCCCGCGAGGACTTCCGCATCGCCCACGATATCAGCGTCTACTCCCTGATCGCCGTCTCCCGCGCGGCCGCGCCCCTGATGTCCGACGGCGGGGCCATCCTCACCCTCACCTACTACGGCGCCGACAAAGTCTTCCCCAACTACAACGTCATGGGCGTGGCCAAAGCCGCGCTGGAATCAACCGTACGCTACCTCGCCGCATCGCTCGGCGTCAGGAACATCCGCGTCAATGCCATCTCCGCCGGCCCCATCAAAACCCTCGCCGCCCGCGGCATCGGCGACTTCAGCCAGATCCTCAACGCCGTCACCCAGCGCGCCCCGCTCCACCGCAACGTCGAGCAGATCGAGGTCGGCAACACCGCTCTCTTCCTCTGCTCACCGCTGGCTAGCGCCATCACCGGCGAAGTCACCTTCGTGGACTGCGGCTTCAACATCACCGGCATATAATCGTCGTCATCCTGAGCGAGATAAGGACCTGCGGTTCGCTTCGCTCGGCTCTCACCTCGCCTTCAAACCGAAAGGAAATGAACTATGACCACCGCCGAACTCCTCCTCCAGGACTACGACATCGAAATCGCCATGACTCGCCGCATCCTCCAGAGCGTCCCCGAAGGCAAGCCCGACTACAAGTGTCATGACAAGTCCATGCCCCTTGGCAAGCTCACCATGCATGTCGCCACCCTGCCCGTCTTCGGCCAGACCATCCTCACTACCCCCAGCCTCAACATGGCTGATCCCGGCCACAAGTGGCCCGACCACACCTTCACCACCCGCGACGCCGCCCTCGCCACCTTCGACGCCGCCGCAGCCGATTGCCGCGCCGCCCTCGCCTCGCTCTCCGATGCGCAACTGGCCGAGCCCTGGAAGTTCTCCTTTGGAGATCACGTCATCTCCAACAGCCCGCGCTCGCTCGCCTACCGGCACATGTGCTTCAACCACCTCATCCACCACCGCGCCCAACTCGGCGTCTACCTCCGCCTCAACGACATCCCCGTCCCCGGCGTCTACGGCCCCTCCGCCGACGAGCCCTTCAACCCCTGACCCGCGCTCGGGGCACCCATTTCCTGCCATGCCGTCATCTAATCCCTGTAGGAAAAAATCCAGCAGGGAGTACCGCGATGACACCGTCACCCCTTTCCACCGAAGACCGCAAGGAGATGAACGATTCAACCTACGCCTTCCCCAAACAGCGCAAGGAGCCGTTGAACAACGCCTCCCACGTGCGCAATGCCATCGCCCGCTTCGACCAGGTCAAAGATGTCTCCGACCAGGATCGCGAAGACGCCTTCCACCACATCAAAACCGCCGCGAAGAAGTTCGGCGTCGAGATGACCGAGACCCACTGGAAGCAACTCGGCAGCAAACCTCATACGACCAACCCCGCCCATAAGAAGGCCAGCTAAGGCGTTCACGATAGTCGCAATTGAGCTTCCGTGCCGACCAACGGGAGGGCTGCGCGAAGCAGGAAAATGGCGTGTGAACGCCCCGAGCGAAGCTCGGCACAAGTCATGAAGTGACCGATCCTAATCTTATTGCGACCATCGGGAGCACCAACGCGAAGCCCAATACGCGTCACGAAGTGACCTTTTCCGTCAGCTCCGCCCAGCGCGCATAGAGCTCGTCCGCCACGGCCTGCGCCTGCTCCAACTCGTGCAGCGCCGCCGTCAGCGCCGCCGCATTGGTGGCCACGCTCGGATCTTCCAGCGCATCGCGCGCGGCACTCAGCCGTTCCTCCGCGGCCTCCACCTTGTCCTCAATCGACGCGTACTCCCGCGCCTCCAGATACGACAGCTTCTTCTTCCCACTCGTGCTCTGTCCCCTGATCCCTGATCCCTGATCCCTGCTCTCCTGTTCCCTGTTCCCTGATCCCTGATCCCTGCCTTCCTGTTCCCTGCTCCATATCTCCCACTGCGAGTAGTCCGCAAACGTCTCCGCATTCCCGCGACCATCCAGTCCCAGCACCACGGTCGACACCCGGTCCAGCATGTACCGGTCGTGCGTCACCAGCACCAGCGCGCCCGCATACTCCAGCAGGCTATCCTCCAGAATCTCCAGCGTCGCAATGTCCAGGTCGTTGGTCGGCTCATCCAGCAGCAGCACGTCAGCCGGCTCCAGCATCAATCGCGCAATCAGCACCCGCGCGCGTTCGCCTCCGCTCAACCTCTCCACCGGCTGATTGAGTTGCTCGCTGGTGAACAGGAACTTCGTCGCATAACTCGCCACATGCACCACCCGCCCCTGGTACACCACCGAGTCCGAGTCCGGCGCCAGCGCGCGCCGCAGCGTCACCCCCTCCTCCAGCTCGCGCATCTGCGAGAAGTAGACCGTCCGCAGCGCTGCCGCCTTCTTGATCGTCCCCGCCGTCGGCTCCAACTCGCCCGTCAGCAGCCGCAGCAGCGTGGTCTTGCCGCTGCCATTGGGCCCCACCAGGCCCACCCGCATTCCATTCGTGATGAGAAAATTCAACCCCTCCACAATCTTCTTTTCGTTCGCCCCCATTCCAAAGCTCAGCGACACATCCTCGAACTCCACCAGCCGTTTGGTCTGCCGGTCGGTCGCCGCAAAGTCGATCCCCGCGGTCGCCGTCTGCGTGCGCTGGTTCACATCCTTCAATTGGCCAATCAAATCCTGCGCATTGTCGATTCGCGCCTTGGCCTTGGTCGACCGCGCCTTCGGTCCGCGGCGCAGCCACTCCACCTCGATCTTCACCCGGTTCTTCAGCGCCGCCTGTAGCTTCGACTGGCCTTCCAGATACGCCTCGCGCCCCTCGATAAACTTCGAATAGCTGCCCTTCACCCGCAGCAATCCCTCCGCATACACGCGGTTCAGCTCGACAATCTCGGTCGCCACATTCTCCAGAAAATAGCGGTCGTGGCTCACCATCACGCAGGCAAACGCCGCCTCGTTCAGCAGCGCCTCCAGCCACGCAATCCCCGCCAGGTCCAGATGGTTGGTCGGCTCATCCAGCAGCAGAACATCGGGGTGAGTCACAATCGCCTCGGCAATCGCCAGCCGCTTGCGCCAGCCTCCCGACAGCGTCGCCGCCTCCGCTTCCAGCGACGCAAACCCCGTCCGCCCGCCCGTCTCCTGTAGCCGGCCCTCATGCTCGGCATCGACCACGCCTGCCCCGGCCAGCGCCGCCTCCAGCACATCGCGCACCGTCAGCCCCGGCGCAAAGTTCGACTCCTGCTTCACATACGCAATCCGCGCACGCTTGCGCGTAGCCACCTCGCCGGAGTCGGCCTCCTGCTCACCCGCCAGCACCGCCAGCAGCGTCGACTTGCCCGCGCCATTCGGCCCAATCAGCCCGATCCGGTCACCCTCCGACACCGGAAACCCGATCCCCTCAAACAGCGCCACCGCGCCAAATCGCTTCGACAATCCCTGCGCATTCA
>Ga0182013_10004528_pt1 | contig 16632 bp, 15 predicted proteins | sample 612S2MmetaG_FD_120487 | JGI IMG/M metagenome (GOLD analysis project Ga0182013, IMG submission 120487) | Permafrost microbial communities from Stordalen Mire, Sweden - 612S2M metaG | ecosystem: Environmental > Terrestrial > Soil > Wetlands > Permafrost | place: Sweden: Stordalen | collected...
ATCAGGAACTTCATCCACCATCACAACCAAAACCCCAAGCCGTTCGTATGGCACAAAACCGCAGATCAGATCCTCGATTCCGTCGCCCGATTTTGTACGCGAACTTTAGACTCAGGACACTAGTAATGACCGAAAGAGTTCCGATTAAGCCTTTTAAAATAAAGGGAATAGCGAAGGATTCGGCGGCGCATTTGCGTACCCGTGCCGGAGCGCCCAATCCATTTCATCAGCAAAATAGGCCGGGCGCGATTCCTGTCCAGCCTCAATCGCAGACCACGCCAGCGAAGAAAACGAAATGAACGTCTAGATTGCGGCTACAATGAGGTGAGGACACGACGATGAGTCCCACCGCGACAAAGCCGAATAAATTCAACGAGATTTTCGAGTCGGCCAACCGCCTCCGCACCGTGCGAAAGGCCCCGAATCCTTTCATTACATACACGAAGGATAACGGTCGCATTGTTAAACGGAAGCAAACCGGCCAAGACGAGTCCACCGCAACGGACGGGCAGAAGCGTGTTGCGAACAAGTCGTAACATGGGATGGAGATAGACTTCCCCAAAGTTGTACTTTTCGTGCTTGCTGTTCTGCCGGGGTACTTTGCTTTAAGGGCGCGGAGGAGCATAGCGCCTCTCTCATTGCACAAGAAGGGCGCAACAGAAGAACTCGCTGAGTTTCTGGTCTATAGTGCCCTTGTCCATTTTGTTCTGATCACAATTGTCCTGTGTACGGCGGCGCTTTTGGGGATGCTGTACCATCGTGCTGCGCTGTTCTTTCTCAAAGATTCACTCTCGTTGCCGGTCTCGACAATTGCAGAAAATGTGGTCCATCTGCCTGCGTCGCTGCTCCTGATCTACGTGCCGTTGTCCTTTTTCTGCGGGTGGGGTATTGGACTGACACGTGGCCTGCTGACCATGTGGAGACCGTTCACTCGATTAGCTGCCTGGGTCGGTATCAACGAAACCACGCCTGCGGGAAAGCTCTGGCTAAGATTAGTAGGCCGCTTCTTGCTGACTGGCCGTCCAATCATTTACGACGCACTCTTTCCAGAAGAGGACGAAACCGGTAAGTCGAAACTGGTATTCGTAGAGCTAGTGCTCAAGGATGACGGCGGAAAGTACATCGGGCAAGTGGAAGCATTTACGATTACGCGCGACGAAGAGGAGCACAAGCTGCTTTACATGATCGACGTGTACAAAGAGAATTCTGAGGACGGTTCATTCGAAGAGATGCCGACCGACGGAATGCTTGTCGACCTTGCCGACGTCGTGACGATGAGTGTCCGCCAAACATCAGACTGACCGGACGCGGTCGCGTCGAGGCATTGAGAGAGGCCGGTTACACTCGTGTTCTTCGGCATTTGCTCTCACTCAGTCATCTTGATTTCCGCGTGAACCATCGCATTCAGCAAGGCCTCCAATTTGCTCCCCTTGCCCCTCCGTTGTGTGTGTTCTGACAAGCGTTGTTCAGCAGCCTGCCTAAGCTCGTTTGCCTTGCTCCGATACGATTGCGACAGAGCGCCGTTCTTTGCCCTTTCATAGATTCCAGCGATGTTGTTATAGGATGTCCAGAGTTCGGCGGGATCGTCACTTCCATCAATGACCTGCTCGAAGATTTGTAGTGCCTCTTGTTCGCGGCTCAAAGAGATTAGGCTGACACCAAGATTTCCCAACGCGGGAATGTGGTTCGGGTCCAAGGAGAGGCAGTGTCGGTACTGGTTTGTTGCTTCCCGATACCGACCGAGCCCAAGCAGCGCGTTGCCAAGGTAGTGATAGGCAAGAGCGCTCCGTGGTCGCTTCTCTAAAATGAATTGAATTTGCGGGATCGACTCTTCATACTTCCGCTCAGAGAGAAGAGTTTCAACGGCAGCGAATTTAACGAGAATTCGAGGATATTTATTCGACTGGTCGAGATTGTCACCAGAGAAATTGAGATTTGAGCCGGTGAACGCTTCATCAATCCGATCGCTGGTTGCCGGAAGGCCGGATTTGAGTACAGTCGTCAGCCATTCGATGATGCGGTTCAAAGTGACGATGAATCCCAGCTTGCCGTCTTCGCCGGAGATAGTGAAGCTTGGAATGCCTAGAAAGGAGTCCATATCGTCGAGCGCAGCACCACCGGAGTTGCCAGGGTTGATTTCGGCATCTGTCTTGAGATTTTGGTTTTCATCAAATCCGCTGACAACCCCACGCGTGACCGTGATCAATGGGCCGCCAATAGGCGGGTATCCGAGTACGCGGATGCGACGTTCCATCCAGGACGGGCCTATGGTTGGCTGACGGAGCAGGTCGATAGAACGAGAAGGATGTGTCGCAACTTGGATTATAGCCAAGTCATAGAGCTCGGTCCGAATGACCAGCTTCGCCGGAGTTGCGTTTGAAGTTGGCTCATCTACCCGCTCCAGAAATTCAACCGCAATGTCGCCATAGGCTGTTCCGAAATTCGGATCTTCGACCACATGGTTGTTCGTAATCACCAGACCGCCCGGACTGAACACCACTCCGGAGCCTAGATTACTGAAGTTGCGCAACGATGAACTGTTGGTGATACGCACCACTGACTTGTAGAGATCGAAATCGATGGGCATTTGGCCTTTCAGTAGATCATTTTGTCCATGCAGTTGGCAAAGGATGTCGCCTCGTCACTGACCGCTGGTTTCCGTGGGCCATCGCACCAGACTTGCAAGCCCATCCATTAGGCCCGCAGAGGAGGGTAGCGGAGGATCTCCGCGACCTCGGACTTAGAGGAAGGACTGACGCCTCAGTTACCGTCCTCGATCCGTAGCTTGCCGCCTCCTGAAACGTGGAGCTTGCGTCGCGGGCAATTCGAGGCCTTCGCCTGGGGCATCATCGACGGCAACTTGGGCGAGAGATCGGTCTTCGATGGTCTCATCCTGGATGTGGAGGCGATCTTCGCTGTCCGCGGATTCACGCTCGACCGGAAGGGTCTTTGCAGACGGTAGCTCTTCCGTCTCGGCATCAACAAGCTCCTCGACCTCTTCCGTCTTTCCAAGCAGATCCTTGTCGATCTCCGCGAGGCGTTGCTCGTACTCTTTGAGCTTTGCTTCGTAAGGGCTTTGATAGTCGAGCGCGGTTTGCAGGCGGGCCAGCGTTGCCCCGTTTCCCTGAATGGTGGCTTCCGTTTCGAGGATCTTCGCTGGCAGGTCTCCGCCGCGGCGCAGGACGGACGTTAGTAGGGATTGGGCTGAGGGCGTCCCCATGTGGGCTTCCGGGCGCGGCACATCGAACCACTCCCCGGCCAAGTTGTAGCGAACTGCCGTGATGTCCGTGATGGCGCCAAGTTCATCCTTGATAAGGGCGTCGCTGACCGCGAGAGGAATGTCGAGGCCGTTGACGGTGAGCTGCGTTGTGCTATCGAGGGTCACCGTTCGCAGGTATTCGTTGGCGTCTTTGAGCTTGGAGAATTCGAGTCCGTTAAAGCGGACCTGAAGGCTAAGGAGTTTGCCATCGTCGTCGCGGCGTTCGTGCGACTTGAAAACCTGGTTGGCTTCCTTGAGTTGAGGCAGCCTGTCTTTGAGATGTGCGATCCGGTACTCGACGTTTAGCAGTTGCTGGCGGTTGTTGTAGTGGTCCAGCCGGTTGGAGCGGGCGAGCAGGGTCAGGTTCTTGATCTCGTATTCCAGCTTGATCTTTTCGAGCGCAAGAGGATTGCCGGTGGCCTGAGCCTTAGCCAGAGCAAATATCTGGGGACTCAACCGTGTTTCGCCGGCAATATCCTCGATCTTTCGGCCCATGCGGCCGCCGGATTTGAACTGGGAGAGAAACGTTTGCTTGCGCTCCAGGAGCTGAGCGCGTTGGAGGTCGTGCGCTTTAGGTGATGCCACGTCGCGCGGCTCTGAAATCATCCGGTAGAACTCGACTTCGGAGAAGGTGTTACCGGAGCGGCGGATTCGACCGTGGCGCTGCTCCAACTGGTCGGGCCGTTGTGGGAGATCGAGGTCGATCAGAGCCTTGAGACGGGTCTGAATGTTTACGCCGATACCGCATTTCTCCGTGGTGCCAAGCAGGACGCGGACGCGGCCCGCGCGCACTGCCTGCTGAAGACCGAAGAATTCCTTGCCCTTCTTGAAGTCGTGAACGATGGCGACGTGTTCTCTGGGTACACCGGCCGCGATAAGTTTCTTCTTCATGTCCATGAAGAGATTGAAGTCGCCGCGCTGGTAGCGGTCGGCAAACAGAATGACCGCCCCGCGTTCGGCTTCTGTGCGGCGCAAGACGTCGAGTACTGTGCGCACGGCGGTATTGGCTTTACTGTCAGGATCGTCCGGGCAGGCTGGATCGTAAAGGCGGGCGTCGAGCGAGATGGCGCAGGCGTCGGAATCGAGTTTGAGCCAGTTGTCTTCCGTTGGGTCAGGCCGGTCTGGATCGCTCATCGGGAGGCTCAGGAGTTCGCCGCGCTCGGCGATGCTCTGGAGCAATGGTTCCTGGGCTGAGGTCACCTTTACAAGGAGATCCTTGCGGACGGCCTTAGGAAGGGTGATGTAGCCGGCTTCCTCGGCTTCGTCCTGCATCATTACATCGGCAAACTGAGACCAGATGGACTGGAGTTCCGGGACGTTGACGTAATTTGCCAGAGCAGTCTTCGGTTTGATGGTAACGCCATCCGTCGCGTATTCCATCCGCGTGACGGGCTCGGCGAAGTTTGCTGCCCAGTCGTCGAAATTGTGGATGTCGCACTTGGTGAGGATGTCACGGGCCAGGTATCGTGTCATCACAAACTGTTCGCCGAGTGTGTTTGTGATCGGTGTGGCAGTGGTGAAGATGACTCCGGCGCCGTTGTGCGTCTCCTGCATGAACTCGATCTTGGCAAGGATGCGTTGTGCCCGCTGGGACTCGCGGGTGCTGATGCCCGCGATGTTTCCCATCTTCGTGACGATTGCCAGAGCCTTGTATGCGTGGGCTTCATCGACGAAGAGGCGATCAACGCCCAAATCGTCGAAATAGATGGTGTCGTCCTTCCGGCCCTGGGAAAGCTCTTTCAGCTTCTCTTTGTACTTTTGAATCTTGTTCTCGATCTGGCGCGTGGTGCGCTTTTCGGCTCTGGTCTTGGGGCGATTGGTTTCAGCGCCCTCACGCAACAGGTCTTTCATCTCCTGAATCTGAGCGTTGACAGTCTTCGCCTCTCGCTCGGGAGAGACGGGGAGCATATCGAACTGGGAATGGGGAACGATAACGGCGTCCCATTCGTTCGTAGCGACACGGCTGAACAGCCGCTTCCGGCTGAGTGGGGAATCGAAATCTCGTTCCGTGACGGCCAGAACATTGGCGGAAGGATAGGCTTTCTTAAACTCTTCACGCCATTGTTGAATCATATTGTTCGGGACGACATAGAGGTTCTTACGAGAGATGCCAATTCTCCGCGATTCCATACCGGCAATAATCACGGAGAGAGATTTCCCGGAACCCACAAAGTGGTCGAGCAGGGCACGGCCTTCGACCATGACGCGCCATGCCCCTCTCATCTGATATGTCCGTGGAACGATGTTGGGATTCAGCCCTGGGAACGAAAGGTGACCGCCATCGTACACGCGCAGGCGGGTGGCGTTGAACGTTTCATTGTAGATGCGCTCGATCTGCGGATGAATGTCAGCCTGCTTGTCGTCTTTTATCCATTCGGAAAAGGCATCTTTGATTTCACGCAGTCTGGCGCGCGCAGCGATCGTTCGTACTGTGTCGATGACAGGTTTACCGTCTGAATTGTTTTCATAGAGTGTTGGTTCCTGGAGGTTGAGACCGTATTCAAGGAGCTTGTGGCCTGACATCCCTCCCCCAGCCCACTTGTGTGTCAGCTCGAATGCGTTGTAGCAGGAAGGCAGATCGACGCTCCAGCGGCCGTTGAGGTCTCTGGTAATCGATGGCGCGCGGTCTCCGGACACTGGGCGTTGCTCGGCCAGATGCCGGTTGAGGAATTGAACGTAGACCTCGGTCGGGACCCAGGTCTGTCCAAGACGCACATCGATGTCGATGAAGGGAACGATCTCGGGCTGGACTGCCTGGAGCGCCTTAACGTTCCGCTCATAGGCCGGGTCAAGCAGTGTGGCGCCTTGGGCGTCTTTCAGTTTTTTCCGTACGTTGCCGGATAGGTATTCGTCGGCTGTCTGGTATTGCTGAGAGTTCGGCTCTTTGTAGATGAGGTCGGCGGCGACAAGCTGGGCAGTAACGTCTGCCTCCGGTTTGTCGAGGAGACGAGACATCAGGCCGGTGTCCAGACGGCCGCACTCGGCCAGCACCTGGAGCATGGCGGCTTTCGGATCGCTGGGAAGTTCCCGCAGCGGTTCGTAGGGACGGATCGTGCGCTTGGTAAAGATGTCGGCGAGCGAGATTCTCGAAGTCTCTGGGTCGATGTTTTCGAGCGCCGTCAGAAGGGGATATTCGGGATCGTCCTCGAAGAGTTTCGCCGTGCCTATATTGTTAAGCGGGCCAAAGTTCGTGCGATAGCTTTCGTAGTGCTGTAGGAGCTGCTCCTGGCATTCCGCAAGCTGGCCTTCATTCGAGGATTGGAGTTGAAGCCGGATCACTTCCTTCAACGAATCTCTGAGCGCAATTAGCGATTTCAGTTGAAAGAGAACGCGCCCACTCGACAATGTGCGTGGAAGCGGTGTCCTGGCGCCGTTGTCGTTGAACCAGACAGTGCCTTCGTCGATAAAGTACGAATGATTCTTGACGGTATCCGGTGAGGGTACAAGCGAGGATGCACCTCGGCTGTTCCGTGAATCCTTTGAGACAGCCGGATCGAAAGGTGTGAAGATGTTTTCCGGTAAGGTGTCGATTGCCTTTTGAAGACGTTCGATGATGCTTGTGTCGCCTTCAAAGGGCTTGAGCGTGTAGTCCTTTCGTCCGTACATCCGGCTTTCCGCACTGTGAACTCCGATGACCATCTCAGGATGCTCGTTGAAGTAGGCGTTGTAGTTGACCGCTGCTGGATCGCCATAGCCCGGAACTATGTGCGATACGCTATCAATCCAGACCGGATGTTCCGGTTGGGGTTCGTTGGGAAGCCGCTTGCGGAAGAACAGAATATCGGTGGTAACCGATGTGTTGGCGTTTTTCTGAAAGGTGTCGTCGGGCAGACGAATTGCGGCGACGAGTTCCGCCCTGGCGGCCATCGCGCGGCGGGCACGCACGTCGAGAGAATCAAGCGTGTAGTGCGAGCTGATGCAGACGGCGATCCCGCCAGGTTTGAGCTTGTCGAGAGACTTGACAAGGAAATAGTTGTGGAGGGAGAGCTTCGGGTCGGAGTATTCGGGGTCGGCAATCTTGATGTCGGCGAATGGAGGATTGCCAATGATTAGGTCGAATGAGTTGTTCGGCAGCCGTGTGTCTTCGAAAGGCTGAACGAGAACCTTGGCGTCCGGATAGAGCATGGATGCAAGCGCCCCGCTAAGTGGGTTCTTCTCGACCCCAAAGAGTTCGGACTCATGGAGAAGTTGGTCGGGAATGCGGGCAAAGAAGTTGCCAACTCCCATACCCGGCTCGAGAATACGCCCGCCGGCGAAGCCGAGACGGTTTGCCGCCGCCCACATCTGGTCCACAACCTCAATGGCCGTGTAGTGGGTGTTCAGGGATGTCTCCTTGACCGCATCGATTTCTTGCTCGGTGAGGATCTCGGCAAGGCGGTTGCGCTCCTCGTAGTAGCGATAGCCCTGATCCCAGAGTTCGCGCAATCCACCGAAATCGATGTACTGCGCGATGCGATTCTGTTCGTCGGGAGTCGCGGGGCGTTGTTCGGCCTGGATGGTCTTAAGCAACTCAAGGATGTCGAGGTTGTGCTGTATGCGGGCTTTTGACCCTCCCTCGGCGATATGCGAGGCGATATCGTTGTTGAGACGAAAATTGCGGCTGTTGCGAAGAGGATCGGGAGGGAGAATCGGTTTTGGTATTGTCGCTTCGGCGGGGTTGTCTGGAGCGATACCAAAGTCCAACTGGGTGGCTTTGGTTTCGCCTTCCAGCATCAGTTGCCGTCTGACTCCAGCGGTGGGTAGACCAGTTCGGAGATCAGCTCCTGGGCCTGGTCCATCGGGAGGCCGGTCGAGCGCGCCTTCGCCAGGATCTCCCATGCCTGGGCCGCCCGTTCCTGGAGGGTAAATCGAATCGTCCCCTCCAATTCCAGCTCCGCCGCTTCCTTCGGGCGGTTTCGGTAGAAGTTCGTCTCCACCTTGGCGAGCAGGTTCTGAAAGGCCGGGAGTTTCATCAACTCCAAAATGTAGTCTGGATTGCGGGGGATGGTGCTGGATGCGTCGTTGGGAGTCATGTCGTGCCTCCTGGTTCAGTGTAGTGAAGGACTCGGATTCCTGGGACGTGCCGGACAGCTCCGGGAATAGGGACTGCTGAAAAGGCCGCACTTGTGGCATTTCAACCTCGTGGTAATGAGGGTATACGCTGCTATAATACACCTATGCTATATTATATGTATGTTGCTTTGCTGTTCCGATTGGTAACTAACCTGCTAAGTACGCGCGGGAAAACTTCTGTCGGAGACTCCAGGGCTCCCCAGCAACTTTGTTCCGGCAAAATGACCAGGTTGGCAATCCAGGTTTCGTCTTCAAGCCAAAAGAAAACCTAACCCCGCGCTGGGCCGTCTGCTGACGGGCTATGACGCAGCAGGCAAAACATAGCCCTCGCTGTGCAGAGCTAGTCCATACCCAGGCACGAGGTGCTGGCCGGTAGTGAGGCAGTTGGCGAATCATTCTCGGGGAAGACGTGTGATGTGTTGCACTTAACTGCCCTGGTTCATCTCAAAAAATAACTTGCCATACTGCAATTTCAGGCAGTATCATTCCGTAGTGCCACAGCGGAACCACCTCACAGCACGGCAAGAGGAGGTGCTGGCGTTCGTCAAGAAACGCCAGCACCAGAGCGGATTTGCTCCCACTATTCAAGAGATTGGGGCACATTTTGGTTTCAAGAGCACCAATTCTGTGCGAGAGCATCTTCGCCTGATTCAAAAGAAAGGTTTTCTTCATAAGGAACCTGGTCGCTCCCGCGCTTTGACGGTGGTTGATACCAACGCAGGTGATGTGAATTTAATCCGCGTACCTATTCTAGGCAGAATTGCTGCAGGACAGCCGATTGTGGCAACCCAGGATGCGGAAACAACCCTCGATTTGCCGGCGATGCTCTTTCACGGAGCCGATATGTTCGCTCTCCGTGTTAAGGGGGACAGCATGTCCGGGGCCGGGATTCTCAGCGGCGATTTGGCCGTTCTCGATGCAACACCAGAAGTCAGAGATGGAGCGATCGCCGCAGTGGTAATCGAGGATGAAGCAACTCTCAAACGGGTGTACCGAAGACCGGAAGGGCTCGTCCTTAAGGCAGAGAATCCAGCTTTCGCTGACATTGAGATCTCCGCAGCGGATTCTCGGTGCGCTCGCGTGATTGGCATGTTGATTGGGATCTTTAGGACGATTTAAGCCATGGCGCTGCAGAGATTGAACAATGCCGATAGATTGAAGAGTCACGCCGAGGCGATCGGCTGCCGCGAGTTTCTTCGATTGGACACAGAACCAAGTGCATCGCATTTGGAATATCTTGATCTGTTGCCGCGTAAAGGGGATAACGAAGTTCTGCCGGAAGCAGTGGCGGAGTTTCAAGGACGCCCGCTGCTCTACCTGATCGATGATATTGATGAAATCGGGCAGCCACGACTCAAGGTGGCACAGATTCAGAGTCTTCAAACGCTGCTCGCCAATCGCAGTGAACACGCCTGCTTGGGAGTTGTGAGACCTGGAGCACTAGATATTTATCCCATCAATTTGGACCGAAATGCGCTTGAGAGAGCCAGTTTTCGCACGATTCAAATAGCGCAGCCCGGAGCTGAGAGCTTCTTTCAAAGTTTGGCGACCGGCAGTTTTGAGGTGCCCGGCCGTCCGAAGCAGGCAGACTATGTATTTGAGACAATTCACCGACTCTTGTCCGAAGCATCCAACGTTCTTGCGAGTAGCAAAGGCAATGAGGGCTATATGCATGGCTTGGATGTCCTTTCTACCACTGGCCGTGCTCTGTTTTTTCGCTTCCTGATTGATCGCAAAATCGTGTTGCCGGCCGAATTAGCAGACATTTGTCCCGGCGCAGGTGATCTGCGAGATGTGTTCTCTACACCAGAAAAGGCCGCGGCAACAAGTTCCTGGCTGGATGAGACGTTTAACGGAGATCTCTTGCCTCTCGTGCCAGAGATAGGTGCGAGCGCGACGACTAGCCAGCGACTTACTGCCTATCGCCGCTTTTATCAAAGCGAGGGCGACCGGACAGGACAGCGGCTTTTTAGTCATCTACAGGCAATCTTGCGCGGCTGGAAGCATGTTGGCGATGCAAAGTTCCAAATGAGTTTCGACATCGATTGGGATGATTTCAACTTTGCCCACATCCCGATTGGGGTATTGAGCCAGGTCTATGAGACATTTAGTCGCCAATGGGACGAAGAGCAAGCCGAAGAAACCAGCGTTTACTATACGCCGAAACATATTGCAAAGTTCTTGGTTGAGGAAGCGTTCGCTGGGCTCAAGGACCCGGCCGATGCTGTGGTGCTTGATCCCGCATGTGGAGCGGGCATGTTCCTGGTATTAGCGTTCCGACGACTGGTACGCGCACACTGGCAAAAGACGGGGAATCGTCCAGACACACGCACAATTCAGAGAATCCTCTACAAGCAACTGCGAGGGTTTGAAGTGAGTGAATCTGCCTTGCGTCTTTCCGCGCTTGCGCTTTACATCTCTGCAATTGAAGTAAATGGATCTCCGAGGCCACCTCGGACGTTGAAGTTTCCACGTCCCCTAAGAGATGAGGTTCTATTCAATTTCGGGCGATATGAGACAGATCGGAAGCGCGGATTTGTCCTAGGAAGTCTTGGTCCTGACGTACCACTCGCCTTTGATAACCAGTTTGACTTGGTGGTTACAAACCCGCCATGGACCCGGTTGCGGGCTTCCGCTGAAAACGCCAAGGACAAAGCGAGACAACGTGCTCTCACAGGCGGAATCAATCAGGAGTTCACTCAAATCACTCGCCGCGCTCTCGCAAGCCGTGGGCTTGAAGACATATCTCGTACATACACAAATCCGGATAATAACCCTGATTTGCCCTTCCTATGGCGCGCGACAGGATGGGTGAAGGAAACTGGAGTCATCGCGATGGCATTGCCCGGGCGCGTTATCCTGAGGCAGAGCGGACAAGGCAAGGCTGCGCGAGATGCCATCTTCAAGGGGCTAACGGTAACTGGAGTCCTGAATGGCTCCGATCTGGAAAAGACCCCAGTCTGGCCAAATATGGATCTGCCGTTCATGCTTCTCTTTGCACGTAATACTGTGCCAGATGAGAACCACAGTTTCCATTTTGTTACTCCCATTCGAGAAAGCCGCCTGAGCAGTCGAGGCAACTTCAGGCTCGATTACCAAGCAGCGCAAACTGTATCCGCGGCCGACGTGACTGCCAAACCGTGGCTGCTGAAGGCGATCGCGGTGGGCACCGTTCTGGATGCAGATGTAATCGAAAAGCTCATCGCCAAAGGATGGAAGTCGTTGGCAGAGATATGGGACAAACTCTCGCTGCCATGCGGGGATGGTTATCATATTCTTCCAGAATATGGGCAAAAACCCGCAGGGGACCTCTTCGATATTCTTGACTTTGAACGGCCAGAGTCCGGTTTTTCAATTCAGTTTCGGAAGCTGAAGACGTGGCGGACAAGACATAACCGCGACACTGCACATGCCCCTCGCACGAGGAAACTGTTTTCGGCTCCGCTCGTCATCATTCCGCAAACTCCCGGCGAGTCACGCGAGCGTCCCAAGGCTTTTCTCTCTCCGGCGAGACCCATTGCATTTTCGCAAGGCAACTACGGCTTTTCGGGCTATGGGAGCCCTGATGGTGAATTGTTAGTTTCGCTCCTTTATTTGATTACTCACAGTCAGCTATACCAGCACTTTTGTTTGATCAGGAGTTCGCGCATCGGTGCCAGTTATCGCACGTTTATCAAGGAGGATCTGGAGGCATTTCCCTTTCCGGAGTCTGATCAGCTTTCAGGGTCACAGAAGCGTCGCATTCTTTCGCTAGCCGCTCAGTTACAGGGTAGCGAGTCCAAACCGTGGGTTGCTATTGATGACTTTATCTTCGGTCTTTATGGACTCGATGAGCACGATGCAACGGTAGTACGCGACACGGTTGCGTTTTCTGGCCCCTATCGCAGCATCCGCGGGCCCGCAGAGCAGGAACCAGAACCCAAGGAACTCGAAACGTTTTGTAGCTATCTGAAGGAAATGCTACAGCCACTTTTCTCTTTCGCTTGCCAAGAGATTATCGTCAGGCTGCAGCATGTAAATCCGGCACCTTGGCAGATGCCTTGGAAGTTTATATCTGTAACGCTTGCGGGCGACGTTTTGCCTGATCTCCGAAACGCTTTGGATCAATTGATGTCCGAGGCAAATAAGACTGGCGCTAGTCGAATAGTGATGCGGATTCCCGATGGCGGGGTTGTTATCGGCATTCTCAATCAGCGCAGGTTTTGGACGCGCAGTCGCGCCAGACTTTGCAGTTTGCACATTGAGCAGCATCATTTGGACGCTTTTCCGATACCAATCTCATGAGCATACCGGGCTTTTTTAGTGCCATTCCGGATTATCGCCTACCCCATCCGCCAGTTCCGTTGAGGTTGATCTTCACTATGCACCGGGCCTTGGTAAATGCGTTCGAGCTGTTGCGTTCAGAGCCGCCTGACGGCTTTTTGTTGAGCAGTGCGAAGGAAGATGAAATTACTCGACAGCTTCAATGGATATTGGAGAATAGACTGCTCAGAAGCAAGGAAGTTCCAGGGTTTGACAGTCGTCGGATCAAGAACGTCGTTCGCGCACCCGAAGTCAGCAATTACAACGGACTACATCCCGCGAAGAAACCCGACCTTGTGCTGTTCCTCTTGAGGCGCGAATCGCTCCCTGTATTGCATTCTCAAGATGGTCTCTTTGCGGAGTGTAAGCCGGTGGACAAGAGTCACCCGATAGCTCAACACTATTGCGATGGAGGTATCAAGCGTTTCGTAAACGGGGACTATGCCTGGGCCATGCGGGAGGGGATGTTGATTGCATATGTTCGGCATGGCAACACGATCACAAAGGACCTCGGTCCAGCATTGAATTCTAAGGGCTGTCACGTTGCTCTCGGATCTCCCGGTGTCCCAGAAATCGTTCGTGGCTCGTATGCATCGAAATGTGCAGAGCCTCTACAGACCACTACCCACCAGAGGACGTTTTCATGGCCAGCCTCTTGCGGGCAGGCTTGCCCGATCCAGATTTTCCATTCATGGCATGACTGTTCTTAGTCTGACATAGAACTAGCAGGTCGCATGTCCATGAAATCCTTTCCGGTATGAACTGAGGTTAGCCTTGGAGTGTATCCGAACTGCGTCAGCTATCGCCGGACTACGGAAGGGCATCTTCAACCTGGAGGAAGTATGACAGATGGAAAAATCAGCAGTGTCCCCATCAGCGAGATTCATTCCGAAGAAGGCGCCCAGGATCTTGTCCGTTCCGAAAGAATGAAGCCATATCTTGCCTTCTTGAAGGCACAGATGTCCGGGGAGGATACCGAACCGTATCTGGCTGCATTAGCCGCGCTGCCGCTCGAAGAGCGGTACGTATGGCGAGTGATGTCCGCTCTGAAGTGGGCCTTCTGCGACCTCGACACGGAGAATGCGATTGCCGATCTCCACACTCTGTCGGAAGAGGATCTCAAGAAAGTGCTGGAACCTCTTTCATTGAGAGCCATTCAATTCTGTCTATTCGTCAACGCGCTGATTGGAGAGGATGCCACGGAACGGATCATGCAGCACGCGGTCCGGTGCGCAAAGGAATCATCCGCACCGGCGGCGGGCGAGTAGCTGGTCCATGCAGATGGACGGGAACCCTTCGCTCTCTCGCCCTGTCTCGGGAGCCGGTCAGTTGCAGAGCCCCATGTTGAGCCTTTCGCAAAGGTCGTCGATCTCGGCGGGGCTGAGCGGAGAGTCTTCTTCGTCGCAGAAGTGGTCGCAGGAGTTGGGTTCGCTCAATTCCAGCGGGTCGTGGAGACCGATGGAAGTACAGCCGTGCATTTGCGGCTCCCATTGTTCCTGCATGAGGCGCAAGCCGTGGAGCACGCTGGCGAGTTCGCGGCGCGTGATGTGTTTGTTCTCGACTGCCGGTGCCGGATCGGAAGCGGCCGGAACGTCCAGCTTGTGCTGATCCACGCTGTAGGTATTCAGGGGTTCGATCACTTCGGCGTGAATCCATTCGTCCAGCCCGTCGAGGTCCTCGGCCTCGATAAACGCCTCGGCCTTCGCTACCTGGTCCTTGTCGTCGCTATCGACGGTCAACTCAATCAAGCGCCGATATGCGGCCAATTCTGTTCCATGGACGCTGGCATAGGAGCCGTTGTCGTCATCCGCTGCCACACTCCAAACTGTGATTTGCAAAAACTCCCTTTCGTGTTGCGCGTCTCAGGATCGCGCGGGGTTGGGGCCAGTTCCGTAGAGCATGGCGGAGAGATGGTCGGCATAGAGCGCGTGTCTGGCCTGGCGCTGGAGTTCGATGGCTTCGGCCATGCCGGGTTGGGCGGTTGTGCCGTCGGGCAATTTTGGTCCGGCGGCGGAGATGTTGTCGCGGTGGAGGCGATAGTGCGGGAAACCCAGCACATTGCCGTCGATGGGGCTGAAGATGTTGAGCAGGGTCTTGCTGGTCTCCCATTCGTCTTTGGCGACCAAGAAGCTGCACTCCAGATACTCGGAGTGAACTTCGATGAGTTCCACGTCTTCATAGCGGTGAATGGTTGTGTTGAGTCTGCGTCCTAGCATGGGGTGTCTCCGTCTTTCTGGTTTGCAATTGGGTACTGGTTAGAAGAGGGCAAGTTGAACCTGGAGAGCGGGAACGTCCTCTGATTGGCCGGCAACAATCTGGACTTCGGGACCGCATAGAACGAATTCCTGCCCGCCGTGCTTGACAGTCATGCGGTCGTAAAAGCCATTGGGATCGTTGCGCGCCGCCTCTGCGCCCTCGGCGGTGCCGGTCTTGTGGCGGTAGTTGGTCGGGGTTCCCGAGAAGATACGCAACGGGCACAGGCGGTATGCCTTCGCACCATGGTTGCTAAGCCCGATGGCGACCCACATCTCTCCGTCCATTCGGAAGGGTTTGCGCACTGGCTGCCCCATGGCGATCGAATCGCCGCTGTAGCTTGCCGGAATATCGCCCTCGCTCACGTAATCGTTCTTCTTGTGATCGTAGGTTCCCCAAGCGAGGCGGGCTGGATTGACTTCGCGGATGGTTTCCATGGTGGGCACTCACTTTCACGCCCTAGCGGGGCTGGCTGCATTCGCCAAATCTCTGGGGATGGGAAACAGGAGTCCTTGTTCTGCAGGAGGGCATTCCCAAGGATCGAGAATGCAAGCGGCCTCGATGCGGACCTTGAGTTCGTCGGCTGTCTCGACGCCGAATGCGCAGCCAATTTCAAGGAGCGTGGCCGCGTAGAGGTTGGCGATTCTTTGTTCTTCCTCGATCATCTTGTCGTGACGGGATTGGGACAGGACGCTCGATTGACTCCAAAGCCGAACGATCTTGAGGCAGCGATGAAGGGCCGCAGCCTCGATCTCCGCTCCAGCCAGCAACGCGGCGGGGTTCTCGTCTAAAACGTAGATACTGTCTTCTTGAATCTGCATGGCTGTGCTCACTTGATTGCGTCTCCGATAATCTGAGACAACGCGGTGACCTTGGGCTCAAGTTCCGCGATTGCCCGATTGAACGTCGCGGCGCTCGGCGTGCAAGGTAAAGATCAGGTGCCGTATCCACCGCATGACTTTCACCGGGTAAGAGCCAAGGCGATAGGCAGGCTCCTCGCCGAGGTCCAACATCCCAAAGCGCATCGCCGCATCCCACCAATTCGCATCGATCTTTCCCTCGCGCGATGCCCGTTGGTGCATGGTCACGATGGACAGGTTGTAGTTCACGTCTTCAAGATCGGCTTGGGCCGTTGCCAATTGACTGCGCAGAGTGTCCAGTTGGCGTTTCGCATTTCGCGCATTCACGCTCGGTTCCGTGTCCACCGTGGCGACCTGGGGCTGCGCATTGAAGAGAGAGAATTGCATCGCGGTCATTGCATCGGCTCCGTTGCGATCTCGCGCAGTTTGCTGACCAAGTTCGCCACAGTGCCGCGCGGGGAGTTGTGCAACAAAAACTCGTAGTAGTCGGCCATCGTCTTGCCCTTGGCGGCAAAGTACGAATTAGGGTGAGGCTGAGTGGACAGCGATGCATGAATCTCGGGCCGAGCAAGAATGTCGCGGCCTTCCCGGAAGGTGGCTGCTGCCAAGTCGGCCTCGGCCTGGTTCTTCATTCGCTGGAGTTCCTTCTTGACCGTGTCGTACAAACCGGCGTCACCGGCTTTCTTGATGCACTCGTTGCCTACGTGGAATTCCTTGCCGTTGGCGTCGTGGAGGAAGCAGCACTCGGCAATGGGGTGGCCGCAATACATGCACGATGAACCTGGCTTCTTGCTGCCTGGAACGCCGGGAATGGAAAACCAGCGCATCTCGACACGGACCAGCCGGAAGGGAGCGGTCCCGAGTCCGGCGGTCTCGAATTTGTGGGCGATTGCCATTGTGGTATCC
>Ga0182013_10004530_pt1 | contig 16630 bp, 13 predicted proteins | sample 612S2MmetaG_FD_120487 | JGI IMG/M metagenome (GOLD analysis project Ga0182013, IMG submission 120487) | Permafrost microbial communities from Stordalen Mire, Sweden - 612S2M metaG | ecosystem: Environmental > Terrestrial > Soil > Wetlands > Permafrost | place: Sweden: Stordalen | collected...
CGCTCAGCCATCCCGAGGTCGGTATCGACGACGCACGCCTGGCGGCAAGCCGAATCCTGTTTGCCAACGAGTTGATCGCGTTGGCTTACAACCAAAAGCGCACAGTCGACAGACGTTCCGGCGACCCTGCTTATGAGTTAGGTGTACCTTAGCGTTCGGATCGGCTGCTCCTCGCCCGAATCGGCGCAACGGGGCGCCCTCCGTAGGTCCTGGCACCTACCGGCAATCTGCAGATACAAGCCGCTCGCGAGTACATGACGCGCGACCTGTTATTTAGGGGGAGACTCCCGTAGCCGCGCGGTCTGAAATCAGCATTTATTGCGCTAGCCATCGACGATGCCGATACACTTCACATGAGGGCATGGCTCGCGTGCGCCGGGCTAAGCTTCGTGCTTGGCGGTCAGACCTTAACCGGCTGTGGCGCCTCTCGAACGGCCGCACTTCCGGCGGCGAACACTCGATCAGCGTCGCTGACCGTTCGGATTGCCGTGCCGCCGCGCATCCCGATAGCGTCGCTTCGGCGCATCCGAAGTACATCTCGACCGCCGACCAGCGCAACCTTTACGATCAATAGGGTGAACGGCAGCGTTCCGAACGGCGGCCCAACGACGACGTCGGTCGGGTTGACGCCGACGAGCCCGGGCTGTTCGGGTTCGGGCCCGAGCCTGCAATGCGCCGTGACGATCGCGGCGCCGATCGGTACTGATGGCCTGATCTTCACCCTGACCGACGCCGACGGCCACGCGCTCTCGACCAGCGCCTTCACCGCGACCGTCGTCGCCGGAGCCGCTAACGCGACGTCGCTGACCCTCAATCCGGTGCTAGCCGGCCTGGCATTCTCGCCGAGCGAGGTGAACTGCAACGCGGCATACACTTGCTCAACGAACACCGTCCTGACGCCGCGCGATGCCGCCGGCGCCACGATCGTGGGGCCGGGCACGTTCGTGAACGCCGCCGGGACGCCGACGCCGGTTACCCTCGCCGCCGCCGGAACGCTGAGCCTCAAGATCGCCGGCGGCGCCGCAGCACCGACGACCCTGAACGGCCCCCGCCGATTCCACGCTCGCGAGCGTCGCATACAACGGCACCGGCAGCGCCGGCTCGACCGCCGTCACGGCGTCCGCGAGTGGGCTGTCTTCTGCAGCGTTCACGCTATCGCTGGCGCCAGACCCGGTGCTTCAAGATAGCCCCGCGTTCTACTACCGATTCAACGAAGCCAGCGGAACGGTCGTCCATGACTCGTCCGGCAACTTTGCCAGTGGAAACTATTATGGTTCTATCGATTTTGGGCTAGCGGGTATTCTTGTAGATGATCCAGGAACAGCCGTCGGATTGGACGGATCGACTTCCTACGCAACTACAAATAACACATATCCAAACCCGCAAACCTTTTCGGAAGAGATCTGGTTCAAGTCAACGTCCACGATCGGCGGGGTCATAATAAGTGGGACATCCGCAGCCGGTTCATCCATAACGAGCGACCGAACGCTCTTTATGAATTCTTCTGGCGCGCTCTATTTTACTTGGCGGATTCAGCGTATACCCTATATAGCGATATTTCTAAGCACAGTTGGAGTGGCTGGAATGACGGACGTCCTCACCGTGTTGTTATAACGTTCTCGCCAACCGTCGTTGTTCTCTATATCGATGGCGCTATGAACGCGTCACGCTCCGCTCCACCTTCAGCCCAGGCATATTCTCCATACATACAGATTGGCATGGCGAGTGTTCCCTCGTGGCAAATACCGAATCCCAACTTTCTTGGATCGATCGAGAGTGCAGCGTTTTACCTAACGCAACTATCCGCCGATCGCGTGTTGGCGCATTATAACGCCGGAACTGGACACAACTAACCCATACTCCTCTGCTACAGTACGTTCACAACCTCGAACACTACTCAGTGCCCCGGCGTCCTGTTGATATCTTGAAGATGGCACAGAGCTTTCGATAACGAAAGCAGCCGCGTGCGGCGATCGGCCAAAACTTCGCAAACAACGATTGGCGGTCCAAAGCTCACTCCGATTTCCGAGATCCGGAGGGATGCTTCATTTGATGTAGTGTTTGTTCATGGATTGGGAGATAACTCGCCGGAAGCTTGGCGCGCTCCAAATGGGCACTATTGGCCCGAGTCACTTGCGGAGGAATTCGCCGGCGGCCAATTCTGGACGCTCGGCTACTCTGCAACGACCTTTTGGGGCCCAGGCACAGGCATGGCGCTCGCCGACCGCGCAACGAGCCTACTTCGCTTTCTGGCGAATAGCGGAATTGGTGGCCGCCCATTGATCTTTGTCGGTCACAGTTTAGGTGGCCTTGTCGTCAAAGCGTTGCTGCGACAGTCGGCTATCATGAATGTTCCAGCACTTGAACCTATTGGCAAGAACACGCGAGGCGTGGTATTCATCGCGACGCCGCATTCGGGGGCCAAGGTAGCCACGGTTGCCAACGCGCTTCGTCTCACCGGTGTCTCCGCAAGGGACCTCAACGCTGATTCTGCCGATTTGCTCGAACTCGGTACCTGGTATCGCAATAACGCGGTCCGTCTCGGCTACGCAACATACTCGTTCGCCGAAACGCGAGCCTACGGCATGCCTCCCTTCGGTATACCACTTGTGATGGTTGTCGGTCGATCAAGTGCAGATCCGTGCGTGCAGGGTGCCGTCTGTGAGCCAATCGACGCCAACCACATCACGATCTGCAAACCCGAATCTCGTGATGCCGCCGTATACGTCGGCGTGAGAGCTTTCATCGAGCAGCACCGTAAGCCGGCCGACAACGCACCCTCGGCTCTTCCGATTACGGTTACCGAGTTGCAAGAGCCTAACTTTGACGCTCAATGTGGCCTTGACTCTTGTGAGTACGACGTGCCCTGCTTCTACATCCCGGATGTCTTCATCAGCAATTCGTCCCTCGAACGTACAGTTACGCTTCGCATATTTCTGGTCTTTACGACGAAGAAGTCAAGTCCAAGGAGAACGCGGAAAGAAGCGAAGGGAACGACGTGGTGGGGCGGCAAGATGGGCGACAACGATGCCGCCACCCTCACCCTTCTGCGGCTTGGCAAAGCACCCACATCGTACATCAGATCGCCTATCACACTCGCTCCTCAGCAGACGGTTCAAGGCCGACTGGCGTTTGTCTTTGATCATATCAACGTCAGTAGCGATTTTGGGAAACCTTGGCTTATTCACGTCTTGCTCGGCACCGGGATCGGCGTCGGGGACGAAATGGCGACCGATGAGAACGAGTTTCACTACTCGCTGGAAATCACGGACGTGGTCTCGGGGCTTTCCGTAAGCATTCCAGTTCCGGGACCGGGCTATGCGCGAGAAGCTGACCCTTAGAGATAGTTCTGCAGGCCCGACAACATCAGAGGCCGTGCCGGCCGTGACGATCACGGCCCCACCGCCTGCACGGTATCCCTTGCCTGAGCTTGGCCCCGAGACTGAGCGGCAAGTGTACGCGCGCTTCAGCGCAACGTTGGCGGCGAATACCGTCATGCCCGATGTTCTCACGTGGGAGAGCACGGACACGGTCGACAATCGACCGGCCTCCGCTCGAGATTTGCGCCGAGCCTTGGGCCGATTGCCGCTCGCGCCAACCCTGCAGATCCTCGGAACGATTGCGGTCGAGATTGAACGCGGGCGTCGTCCGATCGACGCTGCGCTCCAGGTCCGTGTGGCGCGCCGATTCGGAGCATCAGGCCGCCGCGGCAGGGGGCTCGAACGGCGTCTGTTGGACACGCCAAGTCGCGCTTTGGTGAGTGAGGATCAAGTCGCCGTCTTGGCGGCGTATGCCATCCGCTATTGTGAAGCGAAGGATTGGCCGACGGATGGCGATGCGCTGGTACTCAACGCACTGCTCGCGTACAATAGCCTCAAGGGACAGGAGCTTCTCGGCGACGGAGACACCGAGGGAGCAATGCGCCGGACGGAGATGCGCTCGACTAGCACCGATCCTGAGTCCGTTCCGGATGTCTTGAAGCGCTGGGACACGTTCGCGCGCTGGACCAATGAGCCAGAAGGCCAAGCAGCGTCCCAGTTCTTCAACATCGACGTTGCGGCACTCTTTACCCAGGAACTAGGTTTGAGCCCGGTCGCGTGGTCGGCGGCGACTTGGGCCCTCACCGGCCACTTTCAGCAAATCAAACGCCTTCCGAGTGGCGCGAGGCACTACGATGTCTTCTTGGACATCGACGCGTATCTCGCACCACTCTCGGATCGTACGGAGATCGACCGCTGGCTCGACCAAACTACCATCAGTATCGACGACGCACGCCCGGCCCTCGGCGATCTTTCAACGACGTCGCTTGCAGAACTTGAAGTCTTTATGGATCGCCCGCTGGTTCGTACACCCTGGGGACTCTGTTGTCCGGTCCTTCGGTTTTTACCGAATGTCGCAGGAAACGGCCTAGTGTTCCGGCTTGGACGACATTTGGAGAAGACATCATCTCGGCAAGCTTCAGATGACCTCCGTGGGCTGTTCGGTAGATTTTTGGAAGCACACATCGAGTCTCTCATTCGTGATGCAACGCGCAACCGTAGCGTACAGATATTTCGAGAGCAGAAGTACGGTAGACCCGAAATGAAGTCGAGCGACATCGTCGTTTTCGATGGTGATGCCGCAGTCTTCATCGATGTAACCGCAACCCGCTTCAACCAACGACAAAGCGTTGTAGCGCTCAACGACAAGACGATCGAACGCGATATTCAGCGTTTCGTCACGGACAAGGTCAAGAAAGAGATCGCTCGTTGCGCGTGTGATTTTCGTTCGGGTATTTTGGTCTTTCAGAACGTTGATCCGACGACGATCAAGCATATCTATGGGTTGGTTATTTCGCCACAAGGTATGCCACGCTTGATCGGCCTTACCCGAATTATCGACAGGCTTGTTCCCGATATGCCCGACGGACTTCAGGATTGGGAATTCTTCGACGTAAATGAGATCGAAGCGTTACCGAAGATCTTCCCCGGCACTCTTGATCTTGCGCAGTTGATTGCGGACAAACGCGCGGACGCGTTTGGTCGGCCTCGTTCGCTCACAAACTATGTCTACTATCGCCGGCGCTCATTGCTCAGGCCGCGACTGTCACCGCAACAGATGCTGCGTGATCCATGGATCGTCCAGATCGTCGAATACACCAAAACGTGGGGTCTTGGAACCATCGAAACGCCGACGCTAGCGACAGGAGCGCCGGTAATCGACCACGCAGATCCGAACCTTGGCTCGCGTGGATGTGCAAGTCCCAAGAAATAGCATCGCCGAGAAATCAATCGGCAATAGCGCGGCAATATTGCCCTGTCGATCTACTCCGATGGAACATTCGTTTGATCATGCCGAACTTGATGCCATTGACACGCTCATTCGGCTCAAACTGATTCATTTGACTGGGATCAATAATAACGGTGAGCCATGCTATGCCTTTCTATCCCACGACGTGTTCAACGATGTAGACGAGCCATAGCCGCACGGTGCTAAGAAGTTTGACCACAGAGCGAGACACGCTCTTCCTGTTAAGTCGGTCGGGTCTTTTGACCTCAAGGAATCCGGATGATTTCGTGACGGTTTCGGATAACCTATAGCCTTTTAGCCAAGGGCCTTTAGTCGGAACCGGAGGATTGTTCACGTCATGCAGGGGGATTCAGCGGCCGCCCAAGTCGGTTCGAGTCCTCGGATGTCTGTGCAGCCAGGCGATGTGCTACGTTCCTTACGAGACCGTGTGACCAAAGCGCTGACCGACAGCACGCGCAACAACCCGCTCCTCTATTACCGCGACAATCGTTCGACGAGGTTCTCAATCGCGCCATATGGGTCCAAACTCGTCTCGGACCTTTTAGCCGGCGAGATCATTCGACGTGCCGATTTCGACCGCGACTTCCCGGAGTTGTCTCGCCCGGCGGCCGTGTCTGGTGTTGGCGCAAGCGTGGATAGCGAAGAGGGCCCGTCGCCTCGTTTTGGCCGGTTGCGTCGACCGACGTCCGCTGATCCCCTAATGCAGCGTCTAAAGGCGATCAAGGCAAAGGATCGGGAAAACGCAGAAGAGCGCGGACTGCGAACGCTCTTTGCGGCGATCGGCATGGTCTCTTGGCCGGCTACTGACGGCGGTCGTGCCCCATGCGCCCCGCTGTTCCTCGTGCACGTTTCGGTACAGACCGACAAACGTTCTAGCGAGGAACTCGTTGTCTCACGGCTCGAGGACAGCGAGATTTTGCTCAATCGCGCCTTGCTCACCGTCGGGCCTCCGGCATTCCGCGAGGCGATGCAGGCCCTTTTCGCAGATGGGCTCGTCGACGACATTGCGGTGGCCTACAGTCAGGTCGAGACGGCGATCGCCGCGATCCCTGATATGAAGGTCGAGCCGAAGGCGGCGCTCGGGATTTTCAATTTCTCCCTCATGGCGATGATCGACGATCTCCATCAGTCCGGGGAAGCGTTAGCGGAGCACATCGTGATCCGGGCCCTGGCGGGCGATCCCATCGCGCAGCAAACACTCGCGGCGGAGCGCGACGGCGCCGTCGACGTCGATACCCTTGACGCGATCCCGCCGATTAGTGAGCCGTTCGTTCTTGACGCCGATCCGTGGCAAGGGAGAACGATCCAAACCATCCTCCAGTATCCTGATTCCCATGCGACAATCGACGGGCCGCCGGGGACGGGCAAGTCCCAGACCATCGCCAACCTCATCGCAGCGCTGATCGCGCAAGGGCGTTCGATCCTCTTTGTCTGCGAAAAGCGGGCCGCGCTCGACGTCGTCAAGCGACGACTCGGAACGGCGGGGCTCGGTCATCTGGTTCTCGATATGCACGGTGCGGATGTCACGCGGCAGAAGGCATACGCACAACTGCGCGAGGGCAGCCGAAAGCTGCGCGAAGCGCTTCCCGCGTCGACGCACTACGATGCGCCACTTGAGACTACCCGGGAACGGCTAAATGCGCACGCGCGCTTCATGCACACGCCGATCGGCAATCTTGGGCTAAGCCCGTATCAGCTTCTCGGCGAGCTAGCAGGATCGCCAAAATTCAGCACGCCGCTTCGACTCAGCCCGGGCCAGTTATCCGATATCACGCCGGCTGTCCTAGCACAGGTCGAGACCATCCTGCGTGAAGCCGGCCGTTTTCCGGCATTGTTCCTCCGCGCCGACAACGTCCCGTGGGCAAGTGCGACCTTTGAGTCGGAAGCGGTCGCGAAGGCTATCGATCAGGTTGCTGCGATACCAGTGCTAATCGCGCAATTGCGGGAAGCCTTCGGTCGGATCGGAATTTCGGTTCGATCCCGCGCGGAGCTTACCGCGGCAATCCAGCAGTTCCAAAGTGTTCGAGCGACGCTTGCCGTCTGCGCGCCTGGCGCGTTGGATTTGGACGATTCTACGCTGGCACTCGCGTCGAACACGCTCCGTTCGCCGTTTGGCTGGCTGCAACAGTGGTTCTCCGGAGAGCGTCGATCGGCGGTCCGATCGGTTCGTCAACACCTTCGATCGGACATGCGAGAGCGATGCGCGGACGCGGTGTCGGCACTTCGAACGATCGTCGGGCCGTGGCGCGCTGCTGCTGCGGCCGTGGATACGATGCCCTCGGATATCGACAAGGCCGCGCAGCGGTGCGCGCTTGACTTCACTGGCGCCGACGCCGCCTTGGGTTCTGCTCTGCCGGACGACCTTGACGCGGCGTCGGCATGGGCGATGCGGTGCGTCAGCGATCGCGACGGCGCGTATCGCGCCGCTCGCATGCGAGAGATCGAGCACGAGCTTGCCGGTCATCACCTTGGCGCGGTCATCGAAGCGCTTCGGGCGGCTCCGCCGGAGACGTGGCCCAGTATTGCCCGATACGTCATCCTGCAGAGCCATTTGGAACCGCTGCGGCCGGCGCTCCTGCGCATCGACGGTCGCTCACAAGACGACCTCGTGGCGAACTTTTCGCGTTTGGAGGCGCAGCTCCGCGAGGTTTCGCGCGACCGCGTTCTCCGTGCGGCAGGCGAACGACACGTCGCATTATCGCGTAAGGAGCCAGATCAGTTTATCGCCGTGGACGTTCAGATGCAGAAGCTACGGCCGCGGAAGCCACTGCGAGATCTCTACACGGAAGCGCCTCAAGCAATGTTGGCTTTGGCACCATGCGTGATGGCGAGCCCACTATCGATCAGTCAGTTCTTGCCGCGGGCGAGCATCTTCGACGTTGTTATCTTTGACGAAGGGTCGCAAGTCACGCCCGAGTCGGCAATCACGGCGATCCTGCGCGGACGGCGCGTCGTGATCGCGGGTGACGACAAGCAGCTGCCGCCGACCGACTTCTTTCGCGGTTCGGTCGAAGACGACGATGACGAGTTTGACGACGGCGTTGCCACGGCCGGCACGGAATCGATCCTTCAGGCGATTCGCCCTTTTACAAAGGAGCTGGGTCTACGCGTTCACTATCGGTCGCGCGACGAGCGACTGATCGCGTTCTCGAATTACTACCTCTACGGCAACGAACTTTTGACATTCCCCGGAAGTGGCGCGGACGCGCAAGGCTTGCGCTTCGAGGTGGTCGACTTGTCGGGCTCCGAAACCGACGAGGAGAGTTCAAGCCCTGAAGTCCGCCGCGTCGTTGACCTTATTCTCGAACACGCGCGCGTGCGTCCAAACGAGTCGCTCGGGGTCATCGCGCTCGGGTCTCCGCATGCGCGCCGCGTTGAAGTGGCACTGGCCGCGGCTCGCCGCGACAATCCGGACGTAGAGGAGTTTTTTCGAGAGGATGGTGTCGAGCCGTTTTTTATCAAGAACCTCGAGCGGGTCCAGGGCGACGAGCGGGATGCGGTCATCCTAACGATCGGCTACGGCCGCACCAAGACCGGCGCGGTAAGCCACAACTTCGGACCGATCACTCATGAAGGCGGCGAACGACGTCTCAATGTTGCCGTCACTCGCGCAAAATCTCGGCTGACGCTCGTTGCCGGCTACCGCAAGGCCGAACTCAACCCGAATGCACTCAACTCGAAAGGTGCGAAGCTGCTGGCGGCTTACCTTGGATACGCCGAGAGCACCGGTAAGGACCTCGGGCGCGACGGCGCGGATCCGAGCGTGCCGCCCAATCCTTTCGAACGCGACATTCAGACCGCACTCGAAGAGCGCCTCGGGACGGGAATCATCCCGCAGTACGGAGTCGGAAAGTTCCGGATCGACCTCGCGGTGCAATCACCCACCGAGCCGGGACGTTTCGTGATGGCAGTCGAGTGCGACGGTGCGACCTACCACAGTGCTCCGACCGCACGCATGCGCGATCGGCTGCGCCAGCGCGTCCTGGAAGACCTCGGATGGCATTTCTGTCGAGTATGGTCCACCGACTGGTTTAACGATCGAGAGCGCGAACTCGACCGCATTGAAGCGGCGTATCGCAAAGCCGTCGCGAGCGAGAGCGAGGTGCGCCTAAATCCAGAGGAACTGTCCCCAAGACTTACAGAGGCGCCATCGGTGTCCAGTGGGCAAAATGGCAAACCGGCGGCTCGCCAGGGTCGCTGCCCTGCGCGACCTCCATACCGATCGATCAACGATGTCAGCGATCGAACGCTGCGCGACCTCTTCGCTTGGATCGCAAGTGATGGCCGCTTGCGGACCAACGACGACATGATCGGCGAGATGATCCGGGCGCTGGGGTTCACGCGCCGGGGCGCTCGGATCATCGATCGCATCACGAGCGTGCTGAACCTAGGCTAGATTCGGTACGAGACAGGATTTTGGTCGCGGCGAAGCTCTGCCGATCTCTCGGCGCGCCTTCGCTGGCGGCTTCCGGGTTCACCCTGTGCTCTCACTGTTAGGCGCCGTACGGCAACAAGCAAGATCTACCAAAAAAGGCAGGTTCCGCGACGGCGGCGTTGGCCGGTCGTTTCATCGCCGCTAAACTTCGGCGTCGACAAGGTAGACAGCGGCGCGTCTCAGTGCATTTCATACGATGCCGCTCGTTTCGGCATCGTCCGTACTCAAACGACAGCCGTAACTGTTACGATAGCGAAAGACCCGGGTTGTCCGCATACGACGGCAGCACGCGCTCGGACGAACCTGCAGCGCGTCACTGCCGTTCCACCGAGAGCCTCCACATTTGTCGCGACGAACTACGACATTATGCCCGTTACCGGAACGATCCCAGGTGCTGCATGAACTCGCCATAGTGGCGGAGCTCGCTACTCATTCGATGTACGCCCCACCAGAGCGGAACCGGCCGGCATCTTACGGGCATTTTCGCAGCAGGACTACGATGCAGTACCTGGTAGGTATTCCAATCGGCGGATGCGGCTCATTGCAGGGGCGAACGGAGCCTCTGCAGAGTAACCTGAGCACTTGTATCTGATGCGCAGACTAAGACCAGCAACAGTTGATCTTTGCGTTCCCTTTCGCGAAAAGGATCTCGCGAAGAATCTTGGCGCAATTTGGAGCCCTGATCGGAAGACATGGTTCATACCGATAGCGCGGAACTTCGCTCGATTTGAACGTTGGCTTCCGCCCAAGCCGAAGTTCAGTATCCGCGCTACGAGCTATTTCATAAATAGAGAAAGTCAGACGTGTTGGAGTTGCGGTCGAGCGACTACCGTATACGCCCTTTCCGTGCCTGCCCGACACGAAGTACTAGTCCCTGTAGACGATGATGATCTCCCATTCACCGATCTGTGCGACTACGAGTTGTGGCAAAACAGTGCCGCATCGGTTCAATGGCTGGTTTGCCGATCGCCGAGCTACTTAGCCTACATAGAAGACTTAGTTCCGGGCGTTCGAGGCGCTCTGGAAAGCGCCATTCCGCTATTTTATCGCGACTATAGTAAACAAGCAAATATGAAATACTGGATGAATCACTGTGAGCATTGTCGCGCGAAGAAAGGTGATTGGAATTTGCATAACGAGCCGGGTGGTGCATTTTTTCGTCTACCAGACGACCTTCATGACATCTGGCGGCATATCGATATGATCATCTACGCAAACGCTTCTTCGACCACCGATTTTTAGTGTTACAGCATGTATGGCCGATGCAAGTAGCTTTGCGAACCATTCCCCTTTGCGGTTCAGAAAGTGAAGCCTACAGCGTGGCCAATGCGAGTTCTTCTCGCAAAGTAAGGAAGGAACGATGCAGCGAGAAATGACAGGAGGGTTGCCGACGCGGGCTCGATTGGAACGGAACAGTTCGAAATCCTCAAGCCGATTCTCGCGGTCCTCGCCGCGGTGCGGACCCCAAAGACAGCATACTTCGTTATCAGGACCGTAACGGGCGCAATCAGCGATCACCCATCGGAGGCGCTCTCGCTTGCGGTTAGAGCAGTGCGCGGCGCTGGCAACTCACTCGCAAACGACGGTTTAGCGGTGGGTGACGTCCGGTCGTTCGTGCTGCGCTACATCCGGGAACATCGGAGCTTGCTGTCGAGTGACCTGAGTGCTTTGTCGGGCATGATGGATATCGTCGATGTCTTTGTCGACGCTGGTCGGCCGCAGCGGATTGACGTCTTTACGGAGCTGGACCGGGCCCACCGTGAGTGACCTTCGTCCTAGAACCCTTAAATCGCGCAGCAGATTTACTCGGCGAAGTAGCTTTTATGACGCGTTAGCCACAATCGGTCAAACTGGGGTCACATTTGGGTGTTACGTTCGGAGTCGGGAGGAGCATCCGTTGCCGATCAATCCTGTCTCCACGGCGCCCGCGCCCGATCCGCAGCCTGGCGCCGCGCCGGCTTCACCGTCGCAAAAGAAGCCGGCATCGCCGCCGATGCAGCCCGATCAGGTCCAGCAAAGCTCAAACTCGTATGATCCCTTCGCACTGGGCCGTGCGCTCTCGGATCAAGGGGTGGCAGTCGCGACGTCAGTGACGACCGCACTGGGCCGAGGGGCGGCCGGCGCCGGTGACGGCGCAGCGGCGATCGGGCGAGAAGCCCTTGGCATCGGAGGAAGCGCTCTCGGGGCCGCCGGGCTCGTCCTCACGACGCAGTCGCCCGCCGGCGAGAGCTCCTCCGGGATCCGCGACCACGCTAATCCGCCCGAACTGAACTTCGCCGCCCATCCGCCGGTGAATCCGACGACCGTGACGCCCAACCAGTCGGGCCTCCATGGCTCGATCGTCGGCTCGCAGACGCCTGCGCACTCGGCGCCCGCGACCGCCAACCACACCGGCCATTCGAGCACCCCGCCGGCGACAGAGCCGATTCACACGACGCCGAACGACGCTGCCGCGGCAAAGGGGTCGACGACAACGACTCCCGTTCACCAACCCTCTGCCGCCGATCAGATGCTCGAAGCGCGCCAACTCAAGCCGGTCGGACCGAACCATCAGGGCGAGTTCAACGGCACCGCTGACTCCGCGTTCACCATCGAGCGGGCGAGCCAGCTTCAGGGCCAGATCGGAGCGAGCGCTAAATTCGGCACGACGATGGGCGTCGCGACGGCAGCCGACTCCGATGGCAACTCGTACGTGTTGGTCAGCTCGAACGAGCTGCGCAAAGATGGAAGCCCCCAGTTCCGAAAGGGCGTGACGCTCAACCAGGGCGAGATCCCGGTTGGCGGAAATCCGAGGGCACCGAATCACGATGCCGAAACCAACGTCTCCCAATATGCGACCGATCACGGCCTGACCATTCGCGACATCGCCTCAACTCGGCCGATGTGCAGCGACTGTGAAACGGCCGTCCTCGACCAAAATCCAAACGCCCATATTTCGTCCCCGAGAACGGGGCAGCCATCGGTGAGCCGCCAATGACAAAAACGCTCAGCCGCCTCGAAGCCCAGGAACCCGAACTCTTCCAAGCGATCGCAGCGTCGACCGACGAGCGCCGGTTCAAAGCCGCACTCTTTGCGTGCACTGCTGCTGTCGCCGAATATGCTCCCGACGACGCCGAGGCCCGGTCAGTGTTGTCCGCGCTCGAGATCGGCTCGGAGCTTTCGGAATCGAAAGCGCAGGCGCTGAGCACCTACGCCGAAAGCCTCGACGAGCTCTACTGGGCAAAGCGCAATGCCTTCGAGCAACAGCAGGAAGGGAGCCAAGAAGAGTGGCACGCGGCGTTCGACCGTTTCCTCGCCGTCAATTCGGTCGCGCTCCTTGCCATCGATCGCAGCGAGAAGGGAATCGGCGAGGCTATCTACGAGGCTCTCGGAACGGCGAGTGATGTGTCTGCCGCGCGGCGTCGGATTTTACTGGCGTTGAAGGGCTGACGACATCCGTTAAGGCGCTTACTAAGACTCAGACGTGGGGAGTTGCGACTGGAGGTCCACCACATCGATTGACGCTCGCCGCTAACCGGCATCGAACGCGATTTCATCGCCTCTCATACTGAGTGACTGCCTACAATCGGCGATGCGGCTCGCGGTCTCGAGAACGCGGTCCATCGGTTGAAAGCCGTCTTTCGTACATCTCACGATACAAGTTTGCTTTTTGCTGCGATACGATTCTGATTGGTCTAAGGCTCGTCGTGGGCCAGATGGCCCTTTGAACTAACCTTCCAAGACGAAAAACTACGATGTTAGCCGGACCATCCAATTTTCACGAGCCCGCGAGTCTCTGGTTTCAAACATTGGCGCTTCAGGAACTTGTGTGGGTAGCTCGTGGAACTTCCCGCTGGGCCGGATGCGGTGGAAGGCGTGAATCCTCCTGATGTCACCCCTTCCACCGCCCTGCTGCGGCTGGGTTATAATCGGAAAAACCAAGTACCACGGGCTTCTGAGCTTCTCGGCGCACTTCGGGTAGTTTGGAAATCGGGTCCTCCGGAGCCGGCAGGCGAGGGGCGTAGGCCCGCTTCCTCGCCCACACGAAAGCCTGAAGAGCGCAAACATTTTCGTGCACTGACACCTGCGACGGTCCGGTGCTCTCGCGTAAGAGGGCCGCGCCCATGCAAACGGCGTCCACAGTGTCTTCGTCGCGAACGCTAGCATCCACGCGAACCTTAACCCGGCCGACCTGGAACAGCCGCGCACCGCTTCTTGTCCGGATCAATCTGGACCAAGTGACCATCTACCACAGTGTTTTCGCGAGAAGTGGGAAGCGCCGAATGAGTACGCGAAAACTCTCTAACTCGATTTGATAAGCGTGCGGCTGGAACGCTCGCACGGTGGGCAACTTAACGAACATAGTACTCATCCGTTAATAGCTTGACCTGAAGAGATGATTAACAATCAGACTTCACGCTCGCACCTCACCTTAAGAGTCACCTGGGTCGGCGCATTACAACGGCCACGTGCGGGATCGCTCCAGCCCTGGATCGAAATCATCGCGTCCGCCGCAAGTGGTGACGATGACTATTGCGCCGTCGGTGCTCAGGAAGCGGTACATCGCTTCTGCGTAGCGGCGAATCGTCTCCCCTTAGTTCGACCAGGCAACGTGATCTCGATTCCACGCCACGAACGGTTTGTAAGGTACAAAGACTTCGCGTATGTACGACATCCCTCTTTGGGTCAGGCTCAAGAAGTAATTGACCTGCGTGTCGCAAGCAGGCGAATCGTCCCAGCTGATTCACGCGACGAAAGTGGCGAGTACTTTGTGCCATCCAAGATCTATTCAACCGTTCGCCCGCGCGAGTCGATGCTTTTCGTTGCAACAGACGAAAGGCGAAGACACCGGCTAATCATTCAGTGTAGCGAAGTTTTACTCGAGTGCTTTGCGCTTCGGCGTCACGACATCGCAAAGGTCCTCCAACCCTCAAATGCCGGTAACAATCCGGGCCAGGTGGCCCACGTCGCTCTCGATGCAGCAGGATTGGAAAAGAGCTCTCGTCGTGACAGTGCGAACGCTTCCGCTTTGCGAAATCCAGTCAAGAAGAATGTCGACCCTACCATCGAAGAGCTTCGCGCGATTACTAAGCGCGCCATAGCTTCACAATTAAACGCCGGCCAGGCCGTGATCGCCGCACAACCTCCTATAATGGGGCTCACCATGGTAACCGGGACAGCCATCAACTTCCAACAGGGTAAATATTGCGTGTGCTTCTGCTTCCGATGCGATGGCATCTATAGAGTTTCCCGCTGAGAGTCTGCGTTGTTCGACACGCGCTAGTTCTTGGCATCGCGGCGCTCAGCGCATAAGATGAAGTAAGTGTCGCTTACGGAACCACTCACGATTTCCAGAAAGGGTTGCAACGCTCTCGCGGCTCACCTCGTCGCTACGCGACCGAATGTACGAGATAATCGATTGGAGCTCTGATACCGAGGGCGAATAGCAAGATTTATCGAGTATCCGAAGTCGTACGCTCAGCCAGTATGGGGTGTCCATTGGCAAGCGTAGTCTGCTCGATGACACCCCTACATAGTCGAAAAAGTGCTCAAAACGTGTGGGCCAATCCTCAAGAAGCAAAGCGACGAGAAGCTGCAGCCGGTAGCGATCATCGATCTCCAAATGCTCGAGACATCGGCCTGGGCCGTTCCAGCTAGGATCAAACATTGACAGGGTTGTTCGCCGAGTGAGCTCAAGTCGAAGTTCCCGAGAATAGAAGCCAGTCGCACAGAATCTAACGAGCAGGTAGATCCCCGCCAAGTAAAGATGCGAGTAAATCGGTTGTTCGCCAAGCATCGTGTAGCCGTCGAACAGGGCACGTTCAACTCTAAGCTGATGGATCAGAATTCGCGAGTTCGGAGCGACAAGCCGGCTATGCGCCTTGGTGTAGTCGAAGAGGCATGAGTAGCATACGGGACGCAGCGTGGCGTCGAATAAGTTGCGATCACCCAGCTCGCTCCGATGAAACACGATCGGAAGCGCGCATTGAGGACATCGATCGATGAGCCGCTGACGATGACGCGTGCAAATAGTTATGAAGCCGAGGCGCCACGAGCGCCGATAGTAAGGCTTCTGAGCAAGGCACTTCGTACAACATTGTAGCCCGAATCTGCCCCGTACTCTGTGATACACTCCAATGGGCAGTACCCACCGTGTGTGCCCATAAGGACTGTGGGTCTCGAAGGCTTCGCCGGCCAGGCTTCCCAGAGTCGTGAGACGCACGCGGCCAGGTTCCGTCGCGGTTCCCCGTGCCAAGTCGTCGAGAACGGCTTGCGGTGCAATCGAATCGATGTCGCGATTCCAGAAGGACACACCAGGCCACATTTGTCGCGTGAATGTATGAAGTTTCGTGCCGCTGGCAGCGGCAAGTCGTACAAGCCATGAAGATAAAAGCTCGTCGTCGTACGGCTTGAGGTGGATCGGCCACAATTCACTGTTCAAATGTTGGCAGACGTGAGAAATCCCGACGACGCGCCGGGCTTACGTAGTCGATCTTGTCTAACGTTTGAAGCGTGATGTGCTCTGTTTTATCCTTAACCGCCTGCACCCCGGCGCGGGTGATGATTGTTTTGATCTCACCAATCGTACCGTCGCTCATATTCAGAATAGTCTGAGCGAGTTGCTGAGTGGAGAGGTAAGACGGTTGCCGTAACGGCATTAACGCCTCGAAACTTGCCAGAAGCTGTCGATAGTGTTGGTTGTATTGCCACCGGCCGATCTTCATTGTTTCGCAACGCATCAGAACTTGATCGTCGGATCGAACCGCGTTATACGCCTCAGGAGTGCCAAATAACGCCAGGCTGATACAGAGCTCGTTACTTAGATATTTTAGTGCATTGAGGGAAATGCAATTCTGTCTATTGCTACCGGCTACCAGATGTTGTACCTCGTCGATAACAAGGATCTGGACGCCACACACCGCCAGC
>Ga0182013_10004535_pt1 | contig 16619 bp, 13 predicted proteins | sample 612S2MmetaG_FD_120487 | JGI IMG/M metagenome (GOLD analysis project Ga0182013, IMG submission 120487) | Permafrost microbial communities from Stordalen Mire, Sweden - 612S2M metaG | ecosystem: Environmental > Terrestrial > Soil > Wetlands > Permafrost | place: Sweden: Stordalen | collected...
CTCGCAGGCCGCTAGCTTGAAAACGATGTCGACCACGACCCTCGCCGCACCCGGGTCGGTTCTCGCGCACCACCCGCTCGGGGTTTCGACGGGCTACATGGCGGACTCGCGCGGCGACTGGCCCCAGCAGGTCCGCCAGGCGTGGGACATGTCGCCGTTCGCGGTCGAGCTGTCGGCGCTGTCGGAGGGCGAGCTCGACGGGCTCGCGCGCTACTTCGATAGTGCCCCGCGGCTGCCGTTCCGCTACCTGAGCATCCACGGGCCGTCCAAGGCACTGTCGATGCCCGAGGCCGAGCTCGGGAGCGTGCTGGCCCGCCTGGCAGACCGGGCGCAGGCGATCGTCTTGCATCCCGACACGATCGAGGACCCCGACAACTTCCGCGTCCTCGGCCGCAAGCTCGTGCTTGAGAACATGGATGCCCGCAAGGACGCCGCCCGCACCGTGCCGGAGCTCGAGCCGTGGTTCTCAGCGCTCCCTCAGGCAGGTTTCTGTTTCGACATCGCACACGCCGCATCCGTGGATCCGTCGATGGAGTTGGGCAGCGAACTGTTGGACGCGTTCCGGGCTCGCCTGCGGCACGTTCACGTGAGCTCGATGGGGTCGTCGCTGGACCACGTTTCCCTCGGCGCGAGCGACGAGGAGCTGTTCATGCCGCTCCTTCACCGTTGCCTCGATGTCCCGTGGATCCTCGAGGCGCCCCCGCGGCAAGACTGACCGTGCCGCAGCTGTGACCAGGCCCATGTCTATCGGCCGCGCCAGATGCGGCTTACTGGAACGACGTGGATGCCCGTATCGTGGGTGTAGGCGCGTGCCCCGGTGTAAAGCAGGACGCCCCCGAGGAATTGGCTTCCCAGCTTGCGTCGCAGAGTGAGGAGGCCTCGTAGCTCGCTCGCTGGAGCTCTCGTGGCGGCCTTGACCTCGAGCGCGGAGATCTTGCCGTCTTCGCGTTCGAGGATCAGGTCGACCTCTTCGCCGTCGTGCGTTCGCCAGTGTCCTCGCTGTACCGGCGAGTCGCCCCAGGCCAGTTGCTTGCACACCTCGCCAACGATGAATGTCTCGAGTAGATGCCCGAACTCGGTGAGGGCCTGTGCGGAGGCGAGCCCGAGCTTGCTGTCGGTCACTCGCAGCAGACGCGCGGCTAGGCCGCTGTCCACAACGTGGATCTTCGGTGCCGCGCCGATTCGGGAGCCGAGTGTTGTTCCCCACGCCCCGAGCTGGTGGACGAGAAAGACTGCTTCCAGCAGCTTGGTGTAGTTCTCGGCCGTCGACTTCTCCATGCCGATCGCCGCTGCGGCCTTCGCGATGTTGAGCACCTGGCCGGTCTGGCTCGCGAGTTGGCGCAGCAGCAGCGGCAGTTGCCTTCGCTGCCTCACGCGTGTGAGTTCCAGCACGTCTCGCTCGATGACGAGGTTGACGTAGTCATCGAACCAGCGTGCGCGGGCCTCGCGAGTGGCTCGTCGCAGGGCCGGTGGGAACCCGCCGGCGGTGAGGCGGGCGATGTACTCCTCGCGCGCGGTCGTGGGCAGGCGCGGGTCCGCGAGCAGAGCGGGGTCGCTCAGCAGGATTTCGGTGAAGTCCTCTCGGGTACCTGTGATCTCGCCCTGCGAGAGCGGGAATACGTCGACGAGGTGGGCGCGCCCGGTGAGGGCCTGCGCCGCCGCGGGAAGCGTCGCGTACCGCGTTGAGCCGGTGAGAATGAACCTGCCTGGCGCGCTGGAGCGGTTGAGCTCGGCCTTGATCGCGTCGAGCAGCTCGGGCACGTGTTGGAACTCGTCGATCAATACCGGCCGCTCTCCGCGTACGAAAAGCGCCGGGTCGGCTCTTGCGGCGTCGCGCGTGGCGAGGTCGTCGAGGTCAATGACCTCGCGGCCATGGGAAGCCGCGAGTGCCTGAAGCAGCGTCGACTTGCCGACGGCGCGAGCGCCCTGGAGCACAACGACAGGCTCATCGTCCATGCGGCTGCGAACCACCGCGAGCAGTCGCCGATCGACGTTCCCAGGCAGGATGGCGAGCATCTCCCGAGGCTAGCAGAGTTCCGCAATACGAGGCGGCTTTGTTCCGCACTACGAGCACTGTTGACTCCGCATGTTGAGCGGCCCTTATGCCGCAACGCGATCACGTCATAGGTGGTTCGGCGACGAGGCCCGGGAGGCACGCGCAGCTCGTCCGGCCGGTTCGCGCAGCGAGCTCGGCAAGCTGCTCGAGGCTGGCTCGCTCGCGCTGATGCTCAAACCGGCTCGCTGCCGGACCTCGTGCGCGACTTCGGGATCCTCCGACGGCCGAGCCGCCGGACGAGCTGGGGTCCAATTTGGGGTCCAATTTGAGCGAAACTCACCGACACTGAGACGCAGAAAACCCAGTAAACATGGGCCTCTGAGCCCCAGCGATACGGGAACCAGCTGGTTGTGGTCCAGGCGGTCGGGGGTTCGAGTCCCCTCGCTCACCCCTCAGAAGAGCCCTTCGAACGCGGGGCTCTCTTATGCCCCAGCGCGCAGTCCCCGAGCCGGTACTCGCGTCCTGGACGATCCGGGTGCTTCAGACCTGTAGGCCTGCGGTAACGGACATCATGGATGCGCGAGAGCGGGTATGCACGGTCGAGATGATCTCCTCGATGTCGATGCCCTGCAGTTAGACGCCCGTGGTGCCCAGGTTGGAACCCGAGCAGGCCGCTGCGCCGGCAGCGGCGCACCCCCGTGCGAGCACAAACCGATCGCCCGTTCGCTCCGCCCCCAAGTCGTCGCCCTCTGGTGCACCCGGGCAGCGCCCTTTTCGTCCGCGCGTAGGCAGGGGCTCACGCATGGGCGTCCACCAGTCGATGCCCTACTAGCGAGAGCGCTAGCTCGAGCAGCCCCCACCGCTCCAACCAGGCGGTCAGCCAGAGGAGCGGTAACCATGCTCAAACGTGCAAGCAGAGCCCACCAGGACCGAACACGTCGGTGGAGGGCGACTCCATCGGGTGTCCTCGCTGGCACGGCGATGTTCATCGCGCTCGGCGGGTCCGCGTTCGCCGCAAGCGGCCTGATCCGTGCCGGCGACATCGCCACAGGCGCTGTGACAAGCCGGGCGATCAGGTCCGGCGCAGTCGTACCGAGAGATCTGAGCGCGAGCACGCGAGCGTTGCTCGGTGGCGTGCATGGGGCAAAGGGGAACGTTGGGACGACAGGACCGGCGGGCACCCCTGGTGCCGGCGGGGTCAACGGTGCGAACGGACCCAACGGCGCCAATGGCGTCGAAGGCGCCAAGGGCAGCAACGGTGCGAACGGACCGAACGGTGCCAACGGCACCAACGGCACCGACGGCACCAATGGGGTCAATGGAGCCAAAGGCGAAAACGGGACGAACGGGACAAACGGGACCAACGGGACGATTGCGCCGCTGTCTGCCACCCAGGGCCTGACCCCCCTCCCGACCGGTGCCCCGCACACGACCGTGGTTGAACTCGCCGTTCCGGCGGGCAACTATGTCCTCCTGGCCAAGACCGAGCTCTCGCAGACGGGTGCCGGCGACAGCGTGGAATGCCTTCTGAAATCCGGTGCCACCACCGTCGACCAGGTCGCGATGAAGACGCTACCCGCACTCGCCGCTGTGCCAGCCACGCTTCAAGCGGTTATCACGGCGCCGACGTCGCCCACCGAGGTGAGCGTTCAGTGCAACGTGGCAGTCGCCAACGGGTCGGCCAACTTCAACAGCCTGATCGCGATCCCGACCGCCTAGTGGTCGGGCATGCGTCGCCCTGGACGACATCGTACGCAGGAGACGTCTGCGCGGCTGCAGCGGGGACGCTCGCTCCGAGGGGCGCGCTAGGGCATCAACATGAACTCCACGCAGGTCCATGCCGCGCGGAAGCCGAGCCGTGAGTAAACGTGTTGCGGACGGTCCTCCGCATCGGCGCCGATCCACAACTGACGGGCGCCAGCGCTCCTCTCGACAGCTGCACGCGTAAGCGCGGTCCCAAGTCCGCGACCACGATGCTCGGGGACGACATAGACGCCGTCGATCTCCGCGCTATCGCCAGCCCAGACAAGCGCGGCGAATCCCACGGGGCAGCCGTCCCGAAGCGATGCCAGGACGCGGCAGTCGCCGCCGAGGTCAATCTCTTGCTTGGCGGCTAGGTAGTCCTCGGGATCGGAGGCCGGGAAGTCCTCCAGGTGCCAGCGGGCGCGCAGTGCGTGAACCTGGTCGTAGTCCACTTCGACAACCTCCCACTCGCCGGAGCGCGATTCTGGGAGCGGGAGTACATGAAGCATCAGCACCAGCCTGCATGGGTGCCATCCCAAAGCCTCAAGCTGCGGACGCAGCTTTTCACCAGCCGCCGGGCGGTCAAAGACGATCATGTGGCAGGTTCCCTCAATGGCGCTGTCGGCGAACGCGATCAGCTCCTCGGCGCTGAGCGACGGCTCGTCCTCAACTCGCACCGCGTTGTGGAAATAGAAGCTTGAGTGACGGCTCGCGCGGACGACGGTCCCGTGTTCCCAGGCCGTGACTGCATCGCATGGCGCCTCTTGGCGCGCGTGATGCCAAGCTCGGGCTGCCTGTTCCTCGCTGGCACCGAGATTCGGCACAGCACAAATGTACACCGAGCGGGCGCTCAGAACGTCCCATTCCGGACTCGGCAACGGTGGGCGTGAGCCACCACGCCGCAGCATCGCTGCCCTGCGTGGTGCGCAGGCACCTGAGCGACGGCGGAGCGGCAAGCCGACGGGCGACAAGCGCTCGTCCCAACCGGGCCTCGCGAGGCGCTCGCTTCGCCGTGGCCAAGCAGCGGTCTGCGGGCCACCGCAGAGCAAGCGGTGGCCACACAGCATGCGTGATACTTCGCTGCGTGGTGCCTGACGAGTCCACGGCTTCCGACGCTGTGCAGCTGCTGAAGCTGGTCTCGGACGCCGCCGGTCGCCGCGATCTGGGTGCAATCACGGCGCTCTATGCGCCGGATGGAGTGTGGGACCTATCACCGATTGGGATGGGGACGTTCGAGGGGCACGCCGCGATTCGCGGCTTCATGGAGGACTGGTTCGGTTCTTACGAGGAGTGGGAGCGCGAGGCCGAGGAGCTTCTCGACGTCGGCAATGGAGTTGCCTTCGCCGTGTGGCTTCAGAGAGGCCGTCCTGGTGGCAGCAGCGGCGAGGTCCGACTTCGCTACGCGGCCGTCCTGCTGTGCGAAGCGGGCAAGATTGCGCGAGTCACGAACTACACGGACATCGATGAGGCCCGTGGCGCCGCGGAACGTCTCGCCCAGGAGCGGGCCCCTGATGGCTGAGGCGGGTGTGCCCCGCGAGGGGGGCCGGAGCGCCCCCGACCTCGATGCTCGCTCTGCGGCGCCGCTCGCGCGCTGCGCCCGGCGGCGGGTTACTCCTTTGGCGCGTAGCGATGATGCAGCTAGCGTGGCCCCCGCAGGGCGGGAGGCCGGTTTCCAAGACGATCCGCAAAACGACGAACCGTGTCAAATCATAACCGCGCCGCGGACGCTCAATCGCGTTCTCCCCAAATGGGCAGCGGTCGCTTTTCCTACTGCCCAAATCGTGCAAACTCACAGTGAATCGCTGGACGGGCTAGAGCCGCCGAGAGGCGCCTAATCGTTAGTGAGTCCGACGATTCCGGCGCCTCGGCTGCGAGCCGCGCCCTTCGTGTGGTCCAGGCGGTCGGGGGTTCGAGTCCCCTCGCTCACCCCTCGTGAACTGTGAGGCTCTCGGCAGCGCGCCTTAGCAGTCGAACACCACGTCAGCACGCATGACGGTCCTGGTTCTCGCCGTCCCGAACGGTTGCGCGGCAGCCGGCCGGTTGCCGCGCAGCTTGCGGACAGAACCCGCTTGCGAACACATGCGCCGGGTGAGTAGCCTATCCGCATGAGGTGGGGCAGGGAAGCACCCGGCATCAAGGCGCTAATCGCGTGGGCGGCGTTGCGACGCGTGGCATGCCTGGGCAGTGTCTTCGCTGCAGTCGCGGCGGTGGGCGTGACGGCCGCCAGCGCGCAGGAAGCGTGCCCGTCGGGCTGGGTGGGATGCCAGCTCTCCTACACGGGTGGCGTGCAGACCGTGACGGTTCCGAGCGGCGTTCACGAGATCGAGATGAGCGCGTACGGCGCGTCCGGTCCGCGTGGGCCCTGGGATGGGTATGAGGAAGCTCCGCGGGGGGGTATCGGCGGACGCGAGTCGGCGGGTTCCGCGTTGAACCCGGCGAGACCCTGAAGGTCATTGTGGGCGGGTGCAACGGTAACTGCACCGCTCCGTTCCACAACCTCAACGGCTCCACCGTTGGCGGCTTCGGTGGGGGAGGGGCAGGCGGTGCGGCAACCACCTCAGGATTCCCGGGGCTCGCCGGAGAGGGCGGTGGCGGGGGCTCATTTGTATACGAAGGCGCGGGGAACCTCCTGATTGCTGCGGGCGGGGGCGGCGGCGCCGCCGACCAGCGCTATGGCCAGGCCTATTTCGAGGGCGGCGGCTGGGGTTCGGGTGCGGTGGTGACCTACCCGTCCCTGGCGAACGGGCTTACCGGCATGGAATGCGGCATCGAACCGACGATCGGGACTCCCGGACATGGCGGGGAAGGGGCGAGTTCCCTCATTGGCGGCATGGGAGGGGCCGCCGGGAGCCAGCCGGCGATCCCAAGTCATGAATATCCCGCGGCGCCCGCCTCTGAGGGCGAAGCTGGCTCAGGTCCATTCGCGGCAGGTACACCCGGGGACGGTGGCGCCGGGGGGGCGGGCGGCGGCGGCGCCGGAGGAGGAGGAGGCGGCGGCTACTACGGCGGCGGCGGAGGCGGCGCTGGGTGCGACGCCGCCGGAGGCACCGGCGGCGGGGGAATCGGGTACGTCGCGCCAGCCGCGATCGAACCCATCTCCGCCACAGGGGAAGGCAGCGCCAACGGCAACGGCTGGGTCATGCTGAGGGTCCTGACGCCCACCACCCGGATATCCGGGAAGATCATCACGCCCTTCAAGGACCCCGAGGCCGGCGTCAAGGTCCGCCTCGCGGGGACCGCGAGCGCCGAAACCACGACCGCGGAAGACGGCACCTATTCGTTCGCGGTCACGCCGGGCACCTACACCGTCACCCCCGAGCCGGCCAACCTGCCGGCAGGTGCTGACGAGTTTGAACCCGAACAGTGCCCGGGGAGCCGCGGCACCTCCGTGGTGAGCGAAGCAAAGGTTCCCGACTGCGAAGGCATCGTGCTCGCCAACGAAGAAGAAAAGGTCGTCAATTTCAACGCTGGGTACACCGTTACAGGCCAGGTGAAGGGTCTGGAAGGTCAGGGCGTGGAAGGCGCGACCGTCCTGCTCCAGGACGAAGAGCAGCACACGCTCCACAAAACGGAAGCGACCACCAACGGCGAAGGCGTGTTCACCGCCCGCCTCGCGCCCGGTAGCGTGGCCGGTTTCGTGAAGCCGCTCGCCGGCGTCGAATTCTTCCCGGTGCCGAGCACCGAGTGCAAGCCGTCGAACACGAGCTGCGAAGTGAACCTGAATGAGGATCGCCTGATCGAATTCTCGGCGTGCGTGGTACCGAACCCCGAAGGCGGACCGCTGCCGGCCACCACGCCGAACCCGATCCCGGGCGCAAAGACCTTCGGGGATCTCGAAGCCGTGGGCTGCTGGACGCCGACGAACCCGAACGCTAACGGCGAAGCGACGATCTTCACGAGCAACAAACCGGTGCGTCTTGACGGCATCGACGTCAAGCCGTCACAGGGGACGACGCTCCAACTCGACGCTGCCGGCCCGACCGTGACCAGCAACGGACCCGCACAGCTGCTCATCGGAGGTTGGCCGGTCACCCCCGCGCTGAATATCTCACTCAACTACCAGGGCGGCTCCACGGTGTCCGTCGGCGATCAGGGTGCCGGCACCGGACCGCTCGCCCCGAACCTGTTCGGACTGCCCATCAGCCTGGGCACGGGCGGTTCCGCGGGCTACGGCCTGCCGTTCAGTGAGACAGCGGGGCAGACGACGATCAGCGGAGGACTGCAGATCCCGCTCAACACGAGGGCCACATGGGACTTCACAGGCGGTGTGTTCAAGGAAAAACTCCCAAACGGCGAGGAGCAGGGCACCCCGAGCCTGGGCCTGGGAGGTTCGATCATCGCGACGAACCGGCTGGGCCTCACCGGGACCGTCTGCGGTTCCCTCAACGACGTGAAAATCGAACCGTTCTCGGCCGACGAGTGGAACGACGGTGAAATCTCCGGCGCGCAGCTGTGCTATCTCTTCGAAAAAGGGCTGTGGGAAGGCAGCGGGATGTTCAAGCTTCCGACCGCTATCGCGCACTTCGCCGGGGACATCTATGTGAAGCTGGCAGCGCAGAAGGCCAAGCCATCGGACTCAGGTCAGCTTGCCGGCTACAAGATCCAGCGGTTCGGGTTGCAGTTCGACCACCTCAAATCGGAAACCTTCGGGGATGCCAGCATCGGCGAGGTCCGCGCCTCGGGCTACCCGATCGGCCTGGGGTTCTTCCTGCAGAGCCTCGGTGCCGAATTCAGCAACGACTTCGAAACCGGCAACGTCTCCTCCATCACCGGCACCACAGGCATCAGCTACGGCCCCGAGCTCGGAGTGAAAGGCAAGGAGCTGACCGGCACCGAACTGTCGCTGCTGCGCGGGGACCTCGCGTTCACCCTCCTGCCGGCCTCGAAGGGCCTCGAATACTGGACATACAAACTCGGCGGTGCGCTGACTATCGGTCGGCTCTCGCCGCTCGAGTTGCAACTAGCGTCGGCGAGCATCGCCTATCACGCCAACCCGGATAGTCCCGAGGCCGACTTCACCGGGAAGATCGGCGGGTCGATCCTCGGGACCGGCGCCGAGATGAAAGTCAACGGCCAGTCTGATGTCCCCAACGGGTTCCTTCTCGAGGGCACTTTGACCGGCAAGGCATTCGGCCAGGTCGGGACACTCGACGCGATCCTGAACAACTACCTGCTCGGCGTCTGTCTCACCTACAACGGCAACGCCGAGTTCGGCTTCAGCGAGGATCTCTCGAAGCTCGACGTCGCAGCGAAACCCGGATGCAACCTCGGTGCGTTCAAGCACCCCAAGGGGGCGTCGGCGTCGGCGTCCGCGCTCGCACGCACGGCGCACCTCACGATTAGCCCAGGCCTCACGGGGACGATGCTCGCCGTGCACGGTGTGGGCGCCCCGCCAAGCGTGCGGTTGACCGGTGGCGGCCCGGCGATCACGGCCACTCCCGCCGCCCAGCCGGAGGCACAGGACGGCGCACTTGTCTTCTCTGACGCAGGCGAAGACACCACCTACATCGGTCTGGCCCACCCTCACGCCGGGCGTTGGACGATCACCGCGACGCCCGGTTCCCCCGCAATCGCAGGGATCCTCCAGGCCGACCCGCAGCCGAGCCCGCGACTCAGCGCGAAAGTGACGCCGGCCCGGTGCATAGATCAGGTCCGCTACCGGCTGCAGCCCGCCTCCGGCGAGCACGAGCTGCTCTACGCGCAGCAGGGTGCCAGCCACATCTATGTCGGGGCGCCACACCCGGGAGCCGGGACGCTGCAAATGAAGATGCTCGCCGGCACCGCGGGAACGGGCACCCTTATGGCTTACTACCTCGACGGCCAGACGCCGACCGGTGTTGCGACGATCGCGCGCTTCGCGAACGCAGCCAGCAACGGCAGCGAGATCCCCGCCAGGGCCACGCTGAAGGCCGGCACTCTGCGCTGGCAGCCCGCCTGCGCCGCCGCGAGCTACACCATCTCGGTCACCCGCAGCGGCAAAGCCACGACCACGACAGCGACCAAACCCCAACTCGAGCTCACCGGCAAGGGCAAGGCAACTGTCACGATCGCCGCCGTCGCAGCGACCGGCCAAACGCTGGGTCGCGTCCGCGCGGTCGTCGGCTAACCCAGGCCCGCCGTCGGAACCTGTCCGAGCCATTGACATTGCGTGGACACGGCTATACGTTCGGAGGCGTGTGAATGGTGCGCGCAGCAAGGGGTCACCTCGGGCGCACCACCCCCGCCCCGCTCTGAAACTGGAGGGAATGATGCGCTCGAAGCTCCTGCTCCGGCTCGTGCCTGCCGCGGTCTTGGCCGTCGTCATCGCGGCGCCGGCGGTCGCCCAGGCCAGCGAACCGCACTGGTACATCGGCACCACGCGGATTCCGGAAGGCAAACACGTCGTGACAAAGACCGGTGGCACCCTCGTCTTCGACGAAACATTCCACGGCACGACGGTCACCTGTAGCGTCGCCGACGCCGAGGTCATAGAAAACCCTGTCGGGGGCGGCGCCGGTGTCGACCTGATGAAAGCGTTCAAAGTCACGAAATGCACTCCGCCGCCGTGCCCCGTCACTTCTACCGGCGTTGCGAGAGCGCTCGTCGTGACAGCACTAGGTCTCCCGTGGGCGTCGAAACTGGTGGGGACGTCGCCGATCGCCGACGAAATCACCGGGATCGAACTCAAGGTCAAATGCAAAGGCTTGGCCGCGTACCAAACGTACACGGGCACCCTGTCTCCGTGGGTCGGCGCGGGGTTCCTCGAATTCAACTCGCCTACGACGGGGATGCTCGGGACGCTCGGGATCAACGGGATCGACAACTTCCTCGCTCCGGCTGGCGTAAACGCGCATAACCCGTAGCGTGCTTGCGGGCGGGGGCGGTGCCCCCGCCCGCAAGCACGGCAGCACGGCACCCTCGATGCTGGAGGAACTCGTGTTGCCAGCGCATGCCCGCGTCGTGCCGACGACCGGAGCGCACTAATGAAGTGGCGTCTGCTGCCGCCTGAGTGTCGGGTGCGGCGGCTGATATGGCGCGAGCCGGCGCAAGAGCGCGCTAGGCGTGTGACGGATCGCTGGGCCGCGTCGTAGTTAGGGTAGTGAGCACGCACGTGCAACCCCCCGATGAGCCGCCGCGGCGGACTGAGCGTCTCTCTGGCGAGGGCTCGCTCGATGCCGCTGGCTTCGATGCGCTGTTCAGGGCGTGCGCCTCGGATGTCCACGGCTACCTGATCTCGCTCCTCGGCGACCGGGCTTCGGCAGAGGACGTCGCCGCCCTCGCATTCGAGCGCCTATACCGCTCGCGTTCAAGGCTCGACCGTCGCCGCGGGACGCCACGCGCGTGGTTGTTCGCGATAGCGCGCAACGCCGCCCTGGATGAGCTGCGCGGCCGCCGCCGGCGTGAGGCTTACGGCCTTGAGGAGGAGCGGGTGGGGGAGCGGGCACAGGATGACGCCCTCGCCGATGTGGAGCGGCGCGCAACGGTACGCGGTGCCCTCGCCTCCCTGTCGCTTCGCGATCGCGAGATCGTCCTGCTCAAGTTTCACGGCCAGCTGTCCAACGCGGAGCTCGCGAGGGCACTGGGGATCAGCGAGTCGAACGCCGGCACCCGCCTTCATCGTGCCCTGACGCGGCTGCGCGAACTGTGCTCCCAGGTGGACCGGGAGGAGGTAGCGTGAGGGTCATCGGTTTCCCCTCCGGCCCGCCCTCGCCCGAACAGGACGCGTGGTCAGCCGAACTTGACGCGGCGCTGCGCGGCGAGTCGATCGGTCCGGCGGCGCGATCCTGGCGGGAGCTCAGCGCGGACGTGCGCTCGCTCGCTCCCCCCATGTCACCGGCGTTCCAGGCGCGCATGAGAACCGAGCTCGAAAGGGCGGGTGCGCTGGAGGGCAGGCCTGCGGCCGCTGAGGTGCCGGGGATGCGTGGAGAGGCGACGAGGCCGGGAGCGTTCGGCAGGCTGCGCCGTTTGCCGGCGAAGCTCACCGTCCATCGGGGGCCTGCGCTGGCAGGGGCGGCGCTCACCGCGGTCGCCGTCGCCGCAGCCGTCATCGCGGCACAGCCCGGCGGCTCGGCGGTTGAGCTGCAGAGCTCACCGCAGCGTGTGCCCGCCCTAACCTCGCCCGCCTCACCCGGACCTGAGAAGGCACAGGCCGCGCCGTCGACGGCGACAGGGGAAGCACCGTCCGCGTCCGCGCAATCGGGTCCGGCCGGAGCCGGGGCACCCGGACGCGTGCAGCAGGTGGGGGCGTCGCTGACGCTCGGGAGCACTCCGGCGGGCGTGCAGCCGCTCTCGGATGAGGTGGGGCAGATGACCATCCGCGACGGCGGCTACGTACAGTCCTCGAACGTCCAGGTCCAGCAGGGCGGCGCAAGCGAAGCGACCCTGGCCCTGAGGCTTCCGAGTGCGCGGCTCGGGGCCGAGCTGGCGGCGCTCGCAAGGCTTGCCCCGGTGCGAGAGGAGACCCAGTCTCAGCAGGACATCACCGGCTCCTACAACGCGGCGCGCCGCGCGCTGAGCGACGCGGAAGCCGAACGACGCGCCCTGCTCCGCGCCCTCGCAGCCGCCACGACAGAAGGGCAGATCGCGAGCCTGCGCGAACGACTCGTCGTCGCACGCGCCGCGATCGTGAGGGCGCAGGGCGCCTTCAACGCGATCTCGACGCGCGCGAGCACCGCGGAAGTGGAAGTCAGCATCGTCGGTGATGAGAAGGCCGGCGCGGAAGGCCTGACGCTTCGCCGCGGGCTGCGCGATGCCGGCCGTGTCCTGCTGGTGACGGTGAGCGCGATCCTCGTCGCAGCAGCCGTCCTCGTGCCGATCGCGCTCATCGCGGCGCTCGTCCTGGGCACGCGGCGCGCTTTGATCCGCCGCCGCAGGGAGGGCGCGCTGGACACGCGGTGATCAGGGGGCCCTGCTCAGCCGGCGGATGCCGCGGCGAGCGGCCCGGGCGTCGCTGCGGGACTCCTTGAGAACCTCAGGCAGGGGTCCTCGATCGCGCCGCGGCGCAGGTTCTGCACGTCCTGCCTGTAGCTCATCGCCAGTGACCACGGGAGGCGGTCTCCCTGGCGGGGGAGCCTGTCCTCGGCGCGCTTGACGTAGTTGGCGCCGAAGTCCAGCAGCGGACGCGTCGTCATCGGCGGGCCGTCGTCGTGAGGCACGCACGTGTCGTATCCGTGCTCGTCCATGTACGCGATCAGCCGGCCGAGGTATTCGCAGACAAGGTCGACCTTCAGTGTCCACGACGAGTTCGTGTAGCCGATCGCGAACGCGAAGTTCGGCACGTCGCTGAGCATCATCGCCTTGTAGGTGATCGTGCTCGGTAGATCCACATCCTGCCCGTCGACTGTCAGGTGGATCCCTCCGAATGCCAGCAGGTCCAGGCCCGTCGCGGTGACGATGATGTCGGCAGGCAGTTCGGTTCCGGAGGCGAGCATGATCCCGTGCTCGGTGAAATGGTCGATCTGGTCGGTGACCACGGATGCGCGCCCGGCGCTGATCTCCTCGAACAGGTCGCCGTCGGGTACGGCGCAGAGCCGCTGGTCCCACGGGTCATAGCGAGGTTTGAAGTGTGTGTCGATGTCATAGCCGGGGGGGAGCTGGCGTTTGAGCAGGAAGCGCAGCACGGCCCTGACGAGTTTCGGGTGGCTCTGGCTGAGTTTGTAGACGTTGCGCTGCAGCCAGATGTTCTTCCGGCGCGTCAGCGAGTACGCGAGCGGCGCTGCCAGCACGCGCTTCATCGCATTGGCGATCGGATCCTTCTCGGGCACCGAGATGACGTAGGTGGGGGAGCGCTGGAGCATGGTCACGTGCTCGGCGTCCGCGCTCATCGCGGGGATCAGCGTGACCGCCGTGGCGCCGCTGCCGATCACGACGACGCGCTTGCCGGCGTAGTCCAGGTCCTGCGGCCAGTCCTGCGGATGGACCACGGGACCCTGGAAGCGCTCGCGGCCCTCGAAGTGGGGTGTGTATCCGCCCTCGTAGCTGTAGTAGCCGCCGGCGGCGAACAGCCATGAGCATGTGAACCGGACGCTCTCGCCGGTGTTCGTGCGCACCGCGGTGACGGTCCACCGTGCTTCGCTGCTCGACCATGACGCACCGAGCACGCGGTGGCCCAGGCGGATGTGGCCGTCGATCCCGTTCTCGCTGGCGGTCTCGCGTATGTAGCGCAGGATGGACGGTCCGTCTGCGATCGCCTTCTCGTCCTCCCATGGCTTGAACTCGTAGCCGAGGGTGTGAAGGTCGGAGTCCGAGCGGATCCCCGGGTAGCGGAACAGGTCCCATGTCCCGCCCGTTGCCTCGCGCGCCTCGAGGACCACGTAGCTCTTGCCCGGCCGCTCGGCCTGCAGGTGGTAGGCGCACCCGATACCGGAGACGCCGGCGCCGACGATCAGCACATCGAAGTGCGCGACGGGCGATCCTGTGACCTGCTGCTCCTCGATGGCTGACACGCTCACGCGGCTTCTCCCGGTCGTGGAGGCTCCAGAGTGGCAGCTGCGACACCCGGATGCCAGGGCAGAACGCACAGGCGTCATCTGTCAGGATGTGCGTGATGCCCAGCGGCGCGCTATCGTCGCAGTGTGTCCGTCCCCTCCTGGCAGCCGCCCTCCGAGCGCGTTGCAGCCCTGATCCGCTCCGCTGCCGCAGCCTTCATCGAGGATCCCGGCGTCCTGTTCGCGGATGTGGACAGGGCCGTTCTCGCGGCCGCGCCGACGCAGCTCGCGGCCGATCCCGCGATCACGTCTGCGACCGTCGCCACCGATCACGCGAACATCCTCCACTGGGCGCGGTCGAACGTACGCCGGCCCGGTGCGCCCGTGGAGGCGAACCTGAGCCCGGAGGTCGTTGATCTCGCGCGTGACATCGTGCGCCGGGGACTCGACGACACGACCCTCAACACGTACCGCATAGGCCAGAACGCCGCCTGGCTCGCATGGATGCAGAGGGCGTTCGCGCTGACCGACGACCCCGGTGAGCTGCGTGAGCTGCTCGATGTCACCTCGCGCTCGATCTTCGCGTTCGTGGACCAGACGGTCGCGGGGCTGCGAGAGCTGATCGACAGCGAGCGCGAGCAGCTCGTCGGCGGAGCGCATGCCCAGCGAATGGAGACGGTGAGCCTGATCCTGCAGGGGGCGCCGATCACGAGCGCCCGCGCGAGCTCGCGGCTGCGCTATGAGCTCTCGCGCCAGCACACCGCCGCGGTCCTGTGGAGCGAGGCGGGCGTCGCCGACCAGGTGGAGCTCGAGCGGGCAGCGGACGCGCTCGCCGCCGCGTCCGGTGCCAGGAGCCCGTTCACGGTCGTCGCTACCAGCAGGTCGCTGTGGGTCTGGTACGCGGACGCAGGGCCCGTCGACCGGGCCGAGGTCCTCGCGCATCTCGAGGACTCGCCGGGCGTGCGCGTCGCGGTCGGCACCACTGCGTCCGGGATCGACGGATTCCGGCGGGGGCATCTCGACGCGCTCGTGACGCAGCGCCTGATGAGCCGCATCTCGGCCGACGAGCGGATCGCCACATACCAGGACATCGAGCTCGTCGCGCTCGCCGCGCAGGATGAGGACAGGACCACGGAGTTCCTCACGCGCACGCTCGGAGATCTCGCCACGGCGGACCCCGAGCTCCGCGAGACACTGCGGGTGTACATCCGGGAGCAGTTCAGCGCGTCGAGGGCGGCGCGCGCGCTGTTCGCGCACCGCAACACGGTTCTGAACAGGCTTGTGCGGGCACGGGAGCTGCTGCCGGCGCCCCTGGATCAACGCGGGCTCCAGGTGGGGCTCGCGCTGGAGATAGCGCACTGGCTTGGGACGCCCGCCGCTGAGCGTCCCGAACACTGATTCCTGCGCCCCCGCAGCCTCGGCGCTGCCCGGCGCGCGGGTGTAGCCTTTCACCTGGTGTAGAACGAGGAGGCCGTGGTTGGGACGCAGAGGAATGTTCACCGCGCTGTGCGCCGTATGCGCATGCTCGCTCGCCGCGCTGGCCGCGCCCGTGCTCGCGACGCGATCCGCGCCTGAGCGGCTCCCTGCGCCGGACGGCCCGGTGACCTCCCTGCACTACGCGCCCAACGCCAACTTCGGCAGGGGCCGCAAGGCGGACGTCTACCTGCCGGGAGCGGATGGCTTCAACCTCGCCGACGTCAGCACGCCCGCACAGCTCAACACGCTCCCGGCCGGTGTGCACGGGCTCGTCTACCTGGGCATGTGCGGCGGCGTGCAGTCGAGCTTCACCGGTGCCGTCCAGCCGTTCATCGGCAACACAAGGCTTTTCGGCTTCTACCTCATGGACGAGCCCGACCCGACGGGGAAATACAAGGAAAAGTGCCTCGCCGGGAATCTGAAGCAAGAGTCCGAATGGATCCACGCGAACGTGCCGGGCGCGAGAACGTTCATCGTCCTGATGAACCTCGGCACGCCGACGGCGCCGGACTACACGGACACGTACAACTCTGCGAACTCGGGCGTTGAACTCTTCGGCCTGGACCCCTATCCGTGCATGAAGGAACTGCATGGCTGCGATCTGGCGGTGATCGGCGGCGCGGTATCGGCCGCTGAGGCGTCCGGGGTGACCGCGGAACAGATCATCCCCGTCTACCAGGCCTTCGGGGGTGGGGGCTATCGCGCCTGGACGCTCCCGAAGGCGGCCCAGGAGGAAGAAATCCTCGCGGCGTGGGGTGCGCTGACCCCGACGCCGGTGTTCGACTTCGCATACTCCTGGGGCAAGCAGAGCTCTGACCACGCGTTGGTGAACACGGCCGATCTCCGCGCCGTGTTCGCTGCCCACAACGACTAGCCACTTCCCCCGGATAAATGCTGGGGACTGAAACGGCCGCGTCCGGGTGGGCGCGGCCGAGTCAGGCTCATTCATGGGTTTGCCCGGTTGGTGGGCTGGCGGGGAGTGTTTCAGTGGGTTCGGA
>Ga0182013_10004536_pt1 | contig 16619 bp, 11 predicted proteins | sample 612S2MmetaG_FD_120487 | JGI IMG/M metagenome (GOLD analysis project Ga0182013, IMG submission 120487) | Permafrost microbial communities from Stordalen Mire, Sweden - 612S2M metaG | ecosystem: Environmental > Terrestrial > Soil > Wetlands > Permafrost | place: Sweden: Stordalen | collected...
AGGGAAGAAACTGTACTGCCCTAAACCGAAACTCTTTACTTGTGCCCCTTGTCGCCCTTCGGCGCGGGCCGGCTCGCCGGGCGACTGGCCGGCGCCGATCGCGGAGCCGAGCTTCCGCTGCCCGATCCGCTCGGGCGACTTTGCGGCGGATTGTAGGGCTGCCGGCCACCACTGGACGAACCCGGCGTGCCAAAATTCCTCCAACCGCTGCGCGGCGCATTCTGGCTCGAACCCGGTTCGCCGAAGCGCTGCAGACTGCCCTGCCTCTGGCCAACGGTATTGCCGGGCTGGGTTTGCGCTGGCCGCGCATTCTGCGAAGGCGCTCCCGGTTCGCCGAAGCGATGGTAGCCCGGCTGCGCCGGCGAATTCCCGGCCGGCCGGCTGCCTGCGGCCGCGCCGCTCCGCGAGTAGAACTGCGTGTTCGCGGAGGCACGCGGGACATTGGTCACCGCTCGATCGCTGAAGCGTCGGCTGGCGATGCTCGGATTCAACGGCAACCGCCCACTGATCGCACCCGCCGTCTGCACCTGGGCTCCGCTCACGCGCTGCACGCCGGCGAATCGCCCGGCCGTGAAATCGCCCGCCGCCATGCCGGTAATGCCATTGGACACGCGCGCGTTTCTATAGAGCGCTGTTACATTTACGTTGGTAATGCTCATTCCGCGATTGAGGCCTCCGGCGTAGGCCGCTCCCCACCAGGGATTGAGCCTCTCAAACGGCGCCAGCGGAACCCATCCGACATTGCCGAATCCGAATCCAACGCCCACTCCCCCGCCGCCATAGCCGAAGAAGCCCACCAGCGCGGGCGACCAGGACGCCCTCACGCCCAACCCGCCGGGATACCATGCCCAACCCCAGCGCGCGTCGAAAAACCAGCGGCCGTAATGATAGGGTGCCCAACCCCAAGAATCGGCACTTACCCAGGTCCAGCCATACCAATTGACCCAAACCCAGCGGCCGTTGCGATACGGCGCCCACCCGGCCGCCACGCCCGTGGGACGCCAGACATATCCGTACGGCGCCACGTAAATCCAGGTGCCGCCCGCGTCCAGATCCTCGGTGCCGGCTACGCCCGGTGGCACGTATTGGGCGCTGTTATTGTTCTGCAGAGCGCGATCCCGGCCCTGATTCCAACGGTCCCAATCGTCCTCCGGGGTGGCGTTCACGATCTGGAACTCCGGATCGGACGCGCTTCCGCGAGCCATCATGGTCTGCCCGGCATAGATCCACTGCGTTCCCTGTGGAGTGAACACCTCCACGTCGCCGGCGCGAGCCGTGATCTCGGACTCGGCGGCTTCCGTGACGCTAATGCGGAAGACCCCCTCGTGCGCCGGACGGGCCGAAACGCTCGGGGTATTCAACTCAATGTCCGCCTGCGACTGCCGCACTATCCTATAAGTCACCGTGCCGCGAGCAATCTCGATGTGGTATCGCCCGTTCTCCAACACCTGGATTTCGGCATTGCCGCCTATTCTCAGGACGTTAGCCGAGTCGAATTGAACTTCCGCGCGAGAATTCTGGCCAGTGGCGACACGGTCGTCCGTCATCAGCGGAGCGTTGATTACGCCGGCGACCCATTCTCCCGAATCGCCGCGCCGTACCGAAACCTCGCCATCCATCAAGCCGATACGGGCCACACCGCGGCTCAGATCTTCCGGCGCCGGGGCTTGCGCCCGCGCCGGAATCGCCGCTCCCATAGCCAGAAGCAGCGCGCCCGCCGGAAGTAAGAACCTGAACTGGAACATGCGCTTCATCAAGATCTACTCGCGTCGCACCGTCTGTTGCACGGTGGCAGCCAATTGATAAGTATTTCTTAATGAATGGGTTATCGAAACGAACCATTCCCGGCAAGTGGTTGAATACCACCACCTCTGGCTACATTGCAGCATAGCTCCGATGGGCTACAACGAAATCCGCATCCCGATATATGACAATGAGATGGCGTTGCGCCGCCGCAGCCGCTTCGGTCGCCGGAAACAAATAGTAGTCGAAATGTTCCGGAGAATCGTCCCGCCCGGCGCGTTCCCAATTGCCGGCGCGGTACTGCGCGCGATAGAAGTTGACCACCGGTTCGGCCGCCGGCGTGGCGCCGATGCGGATGCGGTCCGACCCCGCTTTGATTCGCAGTGCCTGTAGAGCAGACTGCAGATGGGCGGCCTGCGCCGCGGTCAATTCCGGCGTACTTTCCGCGGGAGCATAAGCGTGAGTCAGCGGCAGGACGAGAAACACGAGCGCCACTACTACCGCCGGGATCAGGAGCCGGTCGATCCAGTCGGCCCACCGCCTCCAAAACGCCAGGACAGCCAAGCCCACCACCGCTGCCGGGATCGCAAAACTCGTTTGGGCCGCTATCGATAGACCAAGGCAGCTGCCAATCAGGTTTAAGTATCGCCGCTCAACTGCCAGCCAAATAGCGCACAGCAGCAAGGCGACGGCCGCGCCGGTGCCATCCGCCCGCGAGAAGCAGTCCCAGAATAATGGGACGGCGCCGGCGGCGACCGCAACCATTGAGAGCCGCCGAGCCAACTGCCAGACTGCAAAGAGGTAGAGAATCCCGAACAACAGGCTCGGCAGCCTGACCGAGAACGGAGACACGCGGAACAGTCCCACGCTCCGCTTCTCCAGCAGACTATACAGGACGTCGCGATCCGGCAGTTCGGAAGCGAGCACCTGGCGCGCGGTGGGACGGACGAAGCGATCATAAAGGTAGGCCTCGTCGCTGCCGATGGGCCGCGCCGCGGCGCGATACACCTCGACCGCGAAAACCGCCGCCAGAACTGCCAGCGCCACCTTAATCGATGCGGTAGAGCGTTGTGCCATTAGCTTTTGCTACTTCAGTTACACCCCAGATATTCGGATTCTGCTTGAGGTTATCGGCGACCGCGTCGCCATCGTTCACCAGCAGGAAATCGCACCCCTCCGACTTCGCCTCGCGGGCGGAACCGTTGAGCAATGCCTCCTGAATCCGAATCCCCTGCGACGATTCATATCCGACCACGATATCCCGATCGAGGTAAGCCTGTGCCCTGCCCGCGAGGGAGAAAATCCGCTGGTTCGGACCTACCCACCTCTCGATAGCATCTTTGAGCGCATAATCTCCCACATGGCTGGCAATATACGGCGATCCGGCGCGGAGCTGAAAGCCACGTACTCTCCAAGCGTTAGGATCGCAATACGCATCCATCACTGCGGGCCAGCATAAGAATGCCTGAAAAAGCGCCACTATCGGGAGTATCCACCGGGAATTCTGCATTGCCAGCCCCAATGCGAGGGCGAAAAACGGCAGCGCCGGAATCATAAAGCGGACATCGGTATTGAAAAAAGCGGGGATGGAATAGACCGCGCCGGCGACCAACAGCTTGCGCCCGCGGGGATGCCGCAGCGCCAGCAGCGATAACGGCAATAGAAGGAATGCAGGGCCAATCATGCCAGGAACAAGCCCTCCCAGAACAGTGACTTGAGCAATAAAATCCCAGTAGGACTTGAAGTGTGGATACTCCCTCAGTCCGGCTAGGTACTGATGTTCCGCGGCAGCGCTCCAATAGGGGTTGGGAAACCAGGAATTCAGAAACGGCGCGGCGGGATTTCGCAGCCAGATCCAGTTGCGGACCATCCACGGCCCGGCCATCGCTGCCGCTCCCAGGCACAAAGCCCAGCAACGCCGCCCGCGCGTTAAGCCGGCTGCAAACGGTAATGTTAACCAGGCGGTATACTTAATGGCATACGAATATCCACATAGCAACCCGCATAGAAACATTACTTTATATGATAACTGCGCATAATTTACTTCAACAAGATAAAATCCTGCAAAAATCAGCGTTGCAACTGCCAGATCGTTATATGCCGAGATGCCGGCGATTCCCACCACCGGACAGGCGTAGACGAGCAACCCGGCGAAGGCGCCCACCCGCGGAAATCCGAAGCGCCTTCCATAGCAGACCATCAGCAGCGGCAAGGCGGCCTGAAACGCCATGTGGACCATGGCCGCCGCGGGGTGCCGTCCAATGGAGAAGGCCACCAGGAACAGCATCTCCATCCCCTGCCCGAGCGACGAATAAATGCTGTGGTAGTCCCAGTCGAAACCATGATGGCGCCAATCGCGCGCTACATTTCCCAAATGATAACCGCTGCCGTCAGGGCTGATTTCGGGGGCGGCGGCATTCGAAAAGTAACACGCGAAGAATAGCAGGTAAACTATGGCAAATAAGACAGTCCAGGAACGAGGGAGGGCCGGCAGCGGCTGGCGGCGCGCCGTGCCCCGCGCCTGCCACAGAGCCCCGCCGATCGCACCCGCGCCGCCAGCCAGGAATACCGGCAGCCTCGCCTGGTGAACCGCGCAGAGGCCAAAAACCGCAAGACTTAAGCATCCCGATCCGCTGACGAACGCGAACAGTGTCCATTCCAGCCGGCAGAATTCGAGTTTCAGCCATCGCAGAAGGAACGAACCCAAAGCCAGGCACACCCCAACCGTGAACGCCGCGCCCAGGATCGCAGTTATGGCCGCCATGAGGTATACTGCAACTCTACCCTAAGGATGACCGGGCTTTATGAGGATTTCCGCTACGGCTTCAGGGCGTTAGCAAAGCATCGCCGCTACACCGCCGTCTGCGTTCTTTCGCTGGCTCTCGGCATCGGCGCCAACACAACCATCTTCACGCTGGTGAACGCGCTTCTGTTCCGTTCCCTACCGGTGCCCGACGCCTCGCATCTGTCGGCGATGTACACCCTCGATGCCCGCAATCCCGGTTTCTGGGGCGTCTCCTACCCGAACTATCGCGATTACCGCGATCGCAACCCGGTCTTCTCGTCTCTCCTCGCCTATACCGTGGTCGGCTTCAACCTTACCGGCGGCCCGGAGCCCCACATGGTGGTCGGACAACTGGCGTCCGACAATTATTTTTCCACCCTGGGAGTGAATGCCGCCCTCGGCCGCAGCTTCCTGCCGGAGGAGAATGCCGCCGGGAATCCCAGCCTGGTGGCCGTGATCAGCTATCGTTTCTGGCGGCAGGAGTTCGGCGGCGACCCCGGCGTGCTCACGCGCAACCTGAATTTGAACGGCCGCCCATACCGCATTATCGGAGTGGCGCCGGAGGGTTTCCTGGGCCTCGACACGCTGATGGCGTCCGATATCTGGGTACCGATGGAGCTCTACCGCGACCTTTACCCGGTGCCCAATATGCTGAACCAACGGCGCTATCTGGTACTCAACGCGGTGGGCCGTTTGAAACCGGGCGTTTCCCTGCCCCAGGCGCAGGCGGCCATGCAGATTGTTTCCCAGGATCTGGAGCGCGAGTACCCCACCGACAACAAAGGCCGCCGCCCGCTGCTGACCACCGCAACCGACGCCGCCATCCCGCCGGCCAATCGCGCCGAAATCCAACGAGCCGGTACCGTTCTGGCAGCGATCTCGGGGGTGGTGTTGATCATCGCGTGCGGCAATCTGGCGAGCCTCCTTCTGGCGCGCGCCGCCGGACGCAGCAAGGAGATCGCCGTTCGCCTGGCGCTCGGGGCGAGCCGGGCCCGGCTGATCCGCCAATTGCTGATCGAAAGCGTTCTGCTGGCCCTGGTGGGCGGCGCTGCCGGCCTGCTGATCGCGGTGCTGGCGCGCAATCTCCTGTGGTCGCTGCGTCCTCCCACGTTCAGCCGTGCCGCTGTCGGCATGACGGTGGACCGCGCCGTGCTGGCCTACACCTTCACTGTTTCCGTGCTGACCGGCCTGCTCTTCGGGCTCGCCCCGGCACTACGCGCCACCAATCCCGATCTGGCAACCGACCTCAAGGAGCGCACCGGGCAATCCCATTTTACCGGCGCCTGGAATCCGCGTACCGTTCTGGTGATGGCGCAGGTGGCGTTTTCGGTGGTCGCGCTGGTGGGCGCCGGCTTGTTTGTCCGCAGTCTGCGTAGCGCCATGCGTTTCGATCCCGGGTTCGACGCCGCTCATTTGGGAATCGTGGTCTACAATGTCGCCGACCAGGGGTACACGCCAGCCCAGGGCCGCGACTTTCAAAGACGCGTTCTGGAGAGGGCGCGCGCCATCCCGGGAGTGGTGGCAGCCACCCTCTCCAACGATTGGCCGTTCCGGGTATCGCTCTCGCGCACCATTTCCATCCCCGGCCGCGACATGCCCGGCCAACTGATCCTGAGCGAATTCATATGGCCGGGATTCCTGCAAACCGACGGCATTCCCCTGCTCCGTGGCCGCGATTTCAACGATGCCGATTCGCAAACCGCCCCGCATGTCATGATCGTCAACCAGGACGCGGCGAATGTATATTGGCCGGGCGAAGACCCCATCGGCAAGCACGCGCGCTTCTTTGGCGATACCAGCGAGGCGGAGGTGGTGGGTGTCGCCCGCACGGCCAATTACCAGACGGTCGGCGAGAAGCCGAGTCCCTTCGTCTATTTCCCGTTGCAGCAATATTATTATCCCGTTTCCGTGCTCACCATCCGCACTGCCGGCGATCCCGGCGCGGTGCTGCCCTCGGTTCGCAGCCAGGTGCAAACACTCGACCGCAACCTCATCTTGCAAGCCGAAACCGTGGCCACCACCATCCACGAGTCGCTCTGGGAGCAGAGGCTCTCGGCCGGTTTGCTGGCGGTTTTCGGAGCGCTGGCGCTGGCGCTCGCCACCATCGGAATCTATGGGGTGGTTTCGTATCTGGTGGCCCACCGGGTACGCGAATTCGGGATCCGGATGGCGCTCGGCGCCACCGCCGGAGACGTTCAGCGGATGCTTTTGCGGGAAGGTATCCGGCTGGTGGCGGTGGGGGTAATCGTCGGGCTGGCGCTAGCGCTGGTGGGCTCGCGCGCGGTGGCGAGCATGCTGTTTATGGCGACACCTCTCGACGCCGTCACATTCATCCTGGTGCCGTCCATTCTGACGCTGGTGGGGATTCTGGCATGCTGGATTCCCGCCCACCGCGTCACGCGGGTCGATCCGATGGTGGCGCTGCGGGACGAGTAGGGGTCGCGGTAGCTTTCACATTATATGGCACGAGGGGGCGGGTTCGGGCACCGTGTGTCCGACCGCCGCAAGTGCCGCGATGCCTTTGAATCAGCGGCCACTTACCGCCAATATTCGGGGCGCGGGTTGGCTACGGCAGCATCTCCACATTACTGGCACAAATGTGGAAAACGCCGATTCTCGTGCAGACCGAAACGACGAGTCAACAACATTAGAAGGAAAGTTGGCGACGTGCCCAAAGTGATTGAAATGGCTGAGTTTCTTCACGCTGCGGAGTTTTGCAGCGAAGTTGGGCTGTTGCGGGGCAAAGCGGCCAGGCTGGTGGATGGAGGAGTTTAATCTGTCTGGAGGCGGTTGTCCGGTATCGGGAGCGGGGGCTGTCGGAGACTGGAAGGGTTTAACCTTTTCGGGGGCTTGGACCCGGTATGCCTTCGTGTCGCGTCGGGCGGGTAATTCCGGCATGGCGTTCAGCCATCATCCCCCGCGCGCCGCTGCTCCCTGGCGGCGTAGGTTTCTGGTCGGGCCAGGCGGTCATCTCACTGCCACCGGGCATGGCCCGGACCCTCCGCGTGACAGTAGTTCCATGTTATATGCTGGTCGGTCCCCGGGGGAAGGGTAGAATGGGTGCATCGCGGGCGCCTATCGGATAGTGACCTGGCGCGCTTGCACTCTCGCGTTAGGTGGGCTGGGAGCGCTGATCCCGGAACTGTGGGGGCGGACCATGTGTCGCCGTCCCGGCCACATTAGGAGGTCACCTTGCAGCACGCACAACTTATCGCGATCGCATCCACCCTGGCGGCGGCCGTCGTCGTCGCCTCGTATACGGACGCCGTTGCCTTTCAAGGGTCCGGCCGGGCGGAGTTCGACGTGGTTTCAATCAAGCCGACCAAAACGCTCCCGGGCGGCGCCATACCCCTGAGCCAGAGCTTCGGTGTCGGTACCCTGGCGCTCACCGGAGTAACTCCACACGAGCTGATTGCACGAGCTTACTCGGTGAGGCCCAACCAAGTGTCAGGTCCTTCTCGAATCGACGAAGAGCACTATGATATCGTTGCCAAGACCGCCGGTCCATCCTCATATGTGGAGCAAGGCCTCATGCTGCGAGCGATGCTCGCCGACCGGTTCCAGCTCGTGATTCACCGCGAGACGAAGGAACTGCCGGTGTATGAGCTCACGGTGGGAAAGAACGGGCCGAAGATGCCAGCGGCCACGACCGACGATGCGGGACCCCGCTTTTACCCGAACAGCCCTGGGATCGCGGCGAGACAAACTTCCATGCAGCGTTTTGCCGAGCTCCTGTCGGCACGGGTTGACCGCCCGGTGCTGGACAGGACCGGGCGGTCCGGAAAGTTCGATATCACCCTCACGTGGGCCCCTGATAGTGCCGACCCGAACGCCGAGCCGGGGCCCTCCATTTTCGCCGCGATCCGCGACCAGCTTGGCCTCAAGCTCGAACCGGGGAAGGCTGCCGTCGAAATTATCGTCGTGGACCGGATCGCCGCGCCAAGCCCCAACTGACGGAATCGCTTCACGGCGGGCCAACAGTCGGTGCAAACTATCAAAGAAAGTAACAATCTTGACTGACAACGCGGCTTGACACTTCGGCGCTCGCGAGAAATGACCCTACTTCGCTCGCCAAAAGTGACCCACCTCGCCGGTACGTTCTAGTACCGGGCCTTAGCGGTGTACGCGGGCGCAAGGCACCGACGTGCACCGGTAAATGGATGACGTGAAAGCACCACGCACGCCTGCGGCGTGGATGAGATCGCTGGCGAGGTCTTTTGCCTTTGGGCAAAACCGTTCTTCGGGTAGGTCAGTTTAAATGAGCAGAACTGGGTCATTTCTCGTGAGCGCCGAGGGCTTGACCTTAAAACCGATAAAATACATCGGATAGAAGAAGAGTGTAACGAGCAGGGAGTAATATTCACACTCTTCTTCGAGAGACAAAGGGTTTCGCCAGCTTAGACATCAGATTCTTCCCAAGGACAGCCGACGCACTCACGGCTCCCCCAAACAACGCACCGACGACTCCCAGGCTGGTGACATCCTGCCCCGTCAGATATAGGTTGCGAATCGGCGTGCGGGCGCCTAAACCCCGCATGCTATATCGGGCGGGCGTTGAGCCGATGCCGTAGATCTCGCCCCGTTCATAGTTCATGAAGTGGCGTGTCGTCACGGGAGTAGACATTTCGGCGTAATCAATCCTTCCTGCAATGGCGGGCACGTGTCGTTCTAGCGCTGCCTGGAGCCTTGCTGCAAGGCGTTGTTTCAGCAAATCGTAGGTAGCGCCGCGATGCTTCCATTTCGTGTCGCGCCAGTTTGCGAACGCGTCGAACGGGACGAATGTCAGTACTTCCACGGTGCTTCTGCCGGGGTAGCGATTGGCGAAATCCGGGTCCTTTGCCGATGGAAATGAGATGTAGAGGCTTGCGAACGGCGAGTCGATGTCGTTGGCAAATCGCGCCACATTCGCGTCGTGGTCGAGTGAGGGATAGATCCAAAGATTAGTCCCATTCAGGCCAAGCTCAGCGTCAGTGGCCTTGATGCCCACATAGAGACCAAGATGCGCAACCGAGGCCGGTATGGACCGAAGCCCGTCTCGCAGCGAGCTGAGGCAGGTCATCTCGACTGGCAACAGTCTCAGGAAGGTATTCGCGGCACCGGCATCACTGATGATTATGGGCGCTAGAAACTCGCGTCCCCCAGCCATCTTCACTCCGATGGCTTTCTCGCCATCGATCAGTATGTTCACGACCTCAGCACTGGTGATCACGCTGCCGCCGTTCCGCTCGATCGCAGGAACAATCGCCGCTGCGATACTGGAGGCACCGCCGACCGGATAGCTGCCGCCATCAAAGTAATGCCCTGCGATTGTGGCGTGAATGCCAAAACTGCTTTGCGCGGGAGGAAGTCCGTAGTCGCCCCACTGGCCGGTGAGCACTCCCATCAACTCGCGATTGCTTGTCAGGCTATGTAGCACCTCACCTGTAGTCCGCTTTGCCCAGCGAAGAAAAGGCGCGCGCATAAGTCCACCGGCGATTCTGGACACCGGCTCCGGCACCGCCTTCTCCGCATAGTAAAGCCCGGACGCTCGATTCGAGGACTGCACGGCAGCAATGTACTTGTCGATGGCTCTGACTTCGCTTGGGAAGTAGCGCTTCATGCCTTCCCGGTATTGCTCAAGCCCACGAGTCAGGTCAAACGTGTGACCATCGACAATGATCCGGTCATAGACCTCCGGCATGGCGTTCCAGCTCACCTTGCCTTCCGTGACATGATCGAAAGCACGCCGCACTCGGGACGTGCCGTCCCGTACCTGGCCAATGTAGTGGAGGCCCACGTCCCATTCATAATCCGGGCGGTGAAAGGTATGCGTAAAGCCGCCCGCGGCGTAGTGGCGCTCCAGCACGAGTACGCGTCTCCCGGCATATACCGAAAGCAAAGAAGCCGCAGTAAGACCCCCGATGCCCGATCCTATTACGATCACGTCCCATTTATCGCCAAGAGTGACTTGTTTGTACGAGCTTCGATTACTACTCACTGCCGTAGTCCTCAGAGTGACCCGATCTCAAGCGCCGACGGCACGCATGCTCTTCACGCGCTCCTCCACTTCTCTTTTGATTCCCCCCGCCCGCGTACCGCATGAATAAGTCTAGGAGTATGCCCACATTGTAACGCTCCGCGATATTCCCCGTCGATCTTCTCAGATTCGCATCGCTAGCGATTCCCCTGCCGCGCTGGGGAAGCCCGGGATCCTCTTTCTCCTAACGCCAGTCAGATCTGGCTGCGGGCGCTACGAGAGGACCGGCAAAAATAGGAAAGGCGGAATCCAAGTTGAGAAGCCAGCCGGAGAATAATCTGACGCGAACAGGTTGAATATCGCGGCGCGTTACACCACATCCCACCTTGGCAGACGCTGTTTCCTCGCGGGTGGCCTTGTCCAGCCGGTCAAAAACAAGGGCCTGCATCGGAGCCAGAGCGCCGATTTGGCTGTGCCGGGCCGCCCAGCCCTCGTCGAACCCGAACCTCCGGACCGTAAGCACCCAGAAAGGGACGGCCAGAGCGAAAGTCAGCAGAAAATCTTTAACGGTGGCGTGATGTGCGTTGCCATAATGATCGAGGATTGGATAAACAAAGGCATACGATCCAAATTCAGAATGGGCAATGCAGCGATAATCATGCGCGATGAGTTTGAGCCGTTCCATGAATTTCTTTCGTTTATCGTACCACCCTGTCCTATCTACATACAGCTTCGCAAGACCATGCGGAAGCGAAAGGCGTACTAGTCTTGCTCTAATCGCAAACGAGCTCGCGGATTGAGCCGGGACACCGGAGACTTCCCCTGTGCTTTTGGTATACCGTGTGATAGATGCGGGAATGCAATGAATTTCCATAACATCCGTTAGCTGTCCAACTGGATCGAACCATCGTACTTCGCGTCCACCAACGTGTGGTTGTAGAATCGTACGCTGAGAGGGGCGGTGACTGGGACAGGACGATGGCGGAGCCTCGCCAGCGCCACCGTCACGGAAGGGACGAGTCGTCGTCAGGATTTCGTTAATCGCCATCTGCGGCGGGCGGCGATCAGGCAGATGCTGACAGTATGCTGTCAATATGACAGTATAGTGCTTACACTGCATGGTTTTATAACACTCGGTTCAGGAGATTCCAGATGGTTCAACTTCGGCCCCTCGACCCCAAAGTCCCGATATTCCAGCAAATTGACAGCGATCTGTCGCCGGTCGTTCTTGTGAACATCTTTCAGGTGACTGAGGAGGACATTCCGGCGCTCCCCAGCGCTTGGGAAGAAGACGCAAACTGGATGAAGCAGCAGCCAGGCTTTATTTCAACGCAGATGCACCGGGGGATCGCAGGCAGTACCGCTTTCATGAACTACGCCGTGTGGGAATCAGTCGCTCACTTTCGCGCGGCGTTTCAGCATCCGGAGTTCAAGAAAGGCATGGAGCGCTATCCTTCGTCCGCGGTGGCATCGCCGCATCTCTTCACGCGGCTTTCCGTCTCCAATCTCTGTGTCGCTTGTTAGCCACGCCATGTCCCGGACCAAAGCTGGGAACGCCTTCACGGAATTGATTCTGGAGACGTTTCGGTTCAATGGAAGGCTGCTTGCTGCTGGTGATCGTCTGACGCGGGCGTTCAAACTATCCAGTGCTCGATGGCAAGTCCTCGGGGCGATCGAACAGAAGCCACTCTCGGTTGCGCAAATAGCCCGCGACATGGGCCTGGCGCGTCAGAGCGTCCAGAAGCTAGCCGACAAACTGGAGAAAGCAGGAATTGTTGAGTACGCCCCAAACCCGAATCACGGACGCGCGAAACTGGTTCGTCTGAATGAAAAGGGTCGCCGGGTTATGAAGGCGCTCACGCAAAGCCAGATTCGCTTTGCAAACGAAATCGCCTCTGCCGCAAGCAGCGCTGAGATTGAGGCGGCTCTCGGCGTAATGAGGAAACTCCGTCTGCGCCTGGAATCTGACCAAACGAGCGGCCGCGCTGTCTGACCCAAATGTCATTTAGGGTCGCGATAAAATGAATCGTCTTCCACAGCACGGACCGTGTTGCGATGTGACCTCATGCCTCGTGCCTGGAGGGCGGGCGGTTCTTCACAGCCGGCAAATGCGGCGCCGGTTTCTCAATGATCCTCCGCCACAACGGCGTAGACAGGATCACTGACGTCGTGAGATCCCCAAACGGCGCCATCCGATCCAAAAGCCTCTCTAATTCCTTGATGTCTGGAACAGCGACCCTTAAGACAAAGCAGTCACCGCCGGTTGCACGGTGACATTCGAGCACTTCAGGCAGCGAGCAGAGAGCGCGTGTCGTCTTATCGAGACCTTGCCCCACGATCTCAATCACGTCAGCCAAATCAGTGCAAATTTCCAGAGGTTTCTATTGAACCACCTGGGCGGAATGCAGCAGTTTTACCAATCGTTGACTCTGGCAGAATCAGAGGATTATGCCTGACGAACACGCGCTTTCCCGGGTTCACTATGAATTAATTCATGGTCTGGTCGAGCAATTTGCCTGTCCGACAAATTCCGAACTCGCCTTGCGATTAGGAGCGTCCACAGATCAAGTCGAAGAACTTCTACTTGCTCTTTCGAATATTCACGGAGTCGTACTGCACCCTCATGTACGTGAGCCATGGGTAATTCATCCCTTCTCAGTGACGCCGACGATCAATTGGGTTCAAGGTCAGCGGGGAGGCTGGTGGGCGCCGTGCGTGTGGTGTGCGCTGGGGGTCGCGTGTGTGGTTGGTGGAGAGGCTGAGATCCACACCCGATTCGGCGGCGAAGCTGAAACGCTGAGAATCCCGGTAATTGAAGGAGAGCCGGCCGGACTTGACGAGATTTGGGTGCACTTTGCGATTCCTCCCTCGAAAGCATGGGAAAATGTGCACCAGCACTGCTCGCTCGTGCTTCCGTTCCGCTCGCCGGAAGAGATTCGCAAATGGTGCGACCGTCACCACCTGCCACATGGAGAAGCGGTTCCGTTACGTCAAGTCGCACGGTTGGCGCGACTCTGGTACGGCTCTCACTCCGATCCTGACTGGCACAAGTGGCGTTTTATAGAAGCCCAGGACATCTTCCGCAAGTCGGCCTTAAACTCGCCGTTCCGGGATCTCGCGGCTAGGACCGGCAGATTCTGATCCTCTTGGGTGTTGGTCAGATCACGGCGCATCCGGAAGTTGGCCGCGCTGGTCGCGGCAGCGTCACAATGATTCTGCCGGGCGAAACGGAAGCGGCACTGCGGGGACGCAACCTTGCAGAGGGATAGTCCGGTGGGTGCATCGAGACGATGAACGGGGCGCAAAGGCTTCCCCTCACTGAACCGCAGCGCACCGGATCGCACACTGACCGGAGAGGCAGGATCTGCATGATGAAATGCTGATTTTGCCGCTCTGCCGCAACCCACGATTGCCGAGCCAGGGCTCGCGCTAGTCTGGCCCGGCAATCAGGCCGGATTCGACTTAGGCCAGTGAATTGCATCATGGAACCAGTGACGAGCTCGCCGAAGCTCAGGGGATGCTGGTAAGTCCGTGGCGGCGAAGATTCGCAGGTCGGACCTGATCGATTCGCGCTCCTAAACAGATCGGAGACTAGCGGAAGCCATGACCGAAAAACTTGACGCGCCCATCGTCCCTCCTACAAACGGCGTGCCCAAGCTGGCACCCACCCCTGCTGAGCCAACAGCGCCTCCGCAACCGGCAGTTGAGCCGGCTCCCGCCGCCAGCCAGCCGGCAACGCCGCAAAAGCCGGCCGATCAGCCGACTCCCGCCCCGCCCGCTCCCAAGAAAATCACTGGCAAGAAAATCGCGCTCGCCATTCTTCTGCTCGTCGTCGTCGCAGGGGTTGCGTACTTCGTTTGGAAAATGTTCTTCGCGGCGCCAGCTACTCCGGCCAGCATCGTGGTCCTGAGCGGACGGATCGAAGGAGACGACTCGGCGGTGGCTGCTAAGACCACGGGGCGCCTTCTTGAGGTTCGCGTGCGGGAAGGCGACCTGGTCAAGGCCGGCGACACCATCGCGGTTCTCGACGACCAGCAGATTCGGGACCGCGAAGTGCAAGCCCAGGCGGTGCTCGCGGGAGAGGAGGCGAAAGCCGCGTCCGCGCGCATTCAGATCGCCTTCCTCGAAGAGCAGTTGCGGCAGAATCAATTGCAAACCGAACAGTCGGGCGTCGATGCACAAGGGCGAGTGCGCCAGGCCGAGGCGGATCTGGCCGCCGCGGAAGCCGACGCGGAGCAACAAGATGCCGCCTATCAGATTGCGCTGTTCGACCAGACGGCCTACACGGCTCTGGCGAAGACCGGAGCCGTCTCCGAGCGCCAGGGGAAGCAAGCCGTGTCCACCGCGGGCCAGCAGTCTGCCGCGGTCGCCGCCGCCAGGCGTCGCGTGGAAGCATCGCGGGGCTCGCTGACCACGGCTCAAGCCACTCTCACGAATCCGGGAATTCGCGAAGCGCAGGTCGGCATGGTGAGACGGCAGATTGCGCAGCAGCAGGCCGAAGTCTCGAGCGCCATGGCGAATACCGAGCAGGCGCGCTTCCAGCTTGCCGAAGCGCAGGCGAATCGCCAGGACCTGATCGTTCGCGCTCCCTTCGACGGCACTGTCATAACACGGGCGGCAGAACCCGGGGAAGTGATTACCGCCGGAACCGCCATCGTCAGTCTCCTTGATCTCAGCAAGGTCTATCTGCGCGGCTTCGTGCCGGAAGGGCGCATCGGGAAGGTCAAAGTCGGACAGCCGGCGCACGCCTATCTCGATTCCAGTCCGAAGCAGCCCGTTGACGCCTTTGTGTCGCGCATCGATCCCGCGGCCACGTTCACGCCGGAAAACACCTATTTCAAGGACGATCGCGTGACCCAGGTGGTAGGCGTGAAACTGCAGTTGAAAGGCGCCCTGGGATTCGCCAAACCGGGCATGCCCGCCGACGGAGAGATCCTGGTGGAGGGCACAGCCTGGCCGGATCGCAGCAAGGCAAGAAAGTGATCGCCGCGCCCGCTCCCGCCGCGGCGCCCGCCGTCCCCGACGGAAACAAGTCCCCGCGCACGGCCATTCGCGTCGAGGGTCTCTGGCAGCGCTACGGCAAAATCGAGGCAGTCCGCGGAATCGATCTGACAGTGGCGGAAGGCGAGATCTTCGGATTGATCGGACCGGACGGCGCAGGCAAGACCTCAACCTTCCAGGTGCTGGCGGGGGTGAGGGAAGCGACGTCGGGCAAGGTGGAAGTCTTCGGCCAGCCGGCGCGCGACGCGCGATCGCGCACCGGCTATTTGACCCAGACTTTCAGCCTGTACCCCGACCTGACCGTTGCCGAGAATATCCGCTACATCGGCGAATTGCGCCGCGTCGCTCCCGACGAAATCAAAAAACGCAGCCAACAGTACCTGAAGATGTTCGATATGGACCGCTTTGCGGACCGGCTGGCGGACAAATTGAGCGGCGGCATGAAACAGAAACTGGCGCTGGTGTGTGCGCTGGTGCCCGCGCCCCGCGTTTTGGTGCTGGATGAGCCCACCACCGGTGTCGATCCGGTCTCGCGACGCGAGTTTTGGGATACGCTCACGCACCTGTCGGCAGACGGTCTGACGATTCTGGTGGCCACTCCGTATCTCGACGAAGCCGAACGGTGCCATCGTGTGGCGCTGCTCTACAAAGGTCAAATCAATCAGCAGGGCACGCCGGCCGATCTGCGCGCGAGCTTGCATGCCCAACGGCTGGAACTGCGCACCGCGAACCTGGCGCAGGCCGAGCAGATTCTCCTGAAAGGCAGCGGACCCGACCGGGAAATCATCGACGTGCAGCGATTCGGCGACCGTTTGGATCTTCTGGTGCCCGATCCGGATCGCGCGAAACAGTTCCTGGAGAAGGAACTGAGCGCGGCCGGACTGAGCGGGTTCGAGTATCGTATCGATGAGCCGACGCTCGAAAACACGTTTGTGGCGACTCTGCGCAGGTTAGGCGAAGAGGTACACGCGGAGCCGTTTCCCAGCCGGCATGAACACAAGGATCTGCGAGGCCAGGTCGCGATCGGTGCGAAAGGTCTGAACATGCAATTCAAATCGTTCACGGCGTTCAAGAGTTTCAGCCTGGAAATTAAGTATGGCGAGATCTTCGGTCTTCTGGGCGCCAACGGAGCAG
>Ga0182013_10004537_pt1 | contig 16616 bp, 10 predicted proteins | sample 612S2MmetaG_FD_120487 | JGI IMG/M metagenome (GOLD analysis project Ga0182013, IMG submission 120487) | Permafrost microbial communities from Stordalen Mire, Sweden - 612S2M metaG | ecosystem: Environmental > Terrestrial > Soil > Wetlands > Permafrost | place: Sweden: Stordalen | collected...
GACAAGGCGACCAGCCGCTCGGCTGAACCGTCAAAGCCCCGGGCGGCCACACATCCGCCAATGCTCAGCGTGAGACTTCGAGACGCCGCCGAAAAAGGGTTCGCGATGCGAAGGGCGTCGATGCGCCCGCGAATGTGTTCGGCGACCCGCAACGCGCCGATCCTGTCGGTATCGGGCAGAATGATCGAAAATTCGTCGCCGCCGTAACGCGCGGCAACGTCGCCGGCGCGCCAAAGCGCGCCGCGGATCGCCTGCGCCACCGTTCTCAAACACGCATCGCCGACCTGATGGCCATGGGCGTCATTGTACGGTTTGAAGTCGTCGACATCGACCATCAGCAACGCCAAAGGAAGCTCGGCGCGCAAGGCCCGACGCGCTTCCAGCGTCAGTCTCTCGTCGAAGCTGCGACGGTTGAGCAATCCGGTAAGGCCGTCGAGCGCGGCCAGGGATTCCAATTCGGTTTGGCGCTGCTTCTCGACGGTGAGGTCGCGAAGCGTCTCCACCGCCGCAATCATCGCGCCCGCTTCGTCGTAGATCGGCGACGCGTCGGCCGCCAAATAAAGCGGTCGACCAAGTCTGGGCATTTCGCACCAATTTTCAGTGGCGGCGCCGGCCCTGCCGTGAACGGCCCTGCCGCCGCGGGCGTAGCGCAAGGCGATGTCTTCGAACTTTTGCCTCAGCACGAGATCGGCGAGACAGGGCCGCCGCTTGTCGTAGAAGGCGCGCCAATGGTCACGCGTGCCGAGCATGTTCTCGGCAGGCGCGCCGGTCAGGCGCTCGCAAGCCTTGTTCCACATCAGGACGCGGCGATCGGCGCCGAGCACGAAGGCGGGAACGCCGAGGTGCTCCATCACGCTGACGGCGAATCCGTGGTCCGACTGGCGCGCTGGCGGCGCGCCGACCCGTCTGCCCAGACGGCTATGAAACGTCTGCATGGCGTTCGCCTTTCAGCGCTGCACAGTCGGTTCCCATCTCAGCACGATCTCCGCCCGACGAAACCGGGTCGACGCGCGGCGGCGAGTCGTCGTTTTATCGGCGCATCGCAGCCGGCAGTTCCGCGTGTTCGATCGTGGCGAGGCCGAACTCTGCGTCCTCGACCTGCTGCTGCTTGGCCTGCAGCCCGGCGAAGACCTTCTTGGCGCCTTCCCAATCGCCCTTCTGATAGAGCGCCCAGCCGCGCACGATGGTCAGCCCCGACGGTTCGGCCAGTCCCTTGCTCTTGCGCTCCTCGAGCATCGCGAGCGCCAGATCGACTTTGCCGGCCTGCATCGTCTTGGCGATCGCGTCGGCGTTCTTGTCCCAACTTCCGCCCCCTCCGCCGCCGGAGCGGGCGGTCGCATTCGACGGCGCGCGCGCCGCCGGCGCGCCGCGCGCGGCGCCCATCGCGGTTTCGAGCGCGGCGACCTTGGGATAGACGTCGCGGTACTTGGCGACCAGATCGGCGTAGTCGCGCATGTTGCGCAGACGCCGCGCGGTGACGATCAGACCGATCGCCGCCGGTTCGTTCTGTTGCCAGTCGACCGACTTGCGGAACCAGTCCGCCGCGCCGGCGACGTCGTTGGCGTTGTACAAATGCCAGGCATAAAGCTGCGCGCCGTCGGACGACTTCGCCAGGTCGATCGCTTGCGACAAGGTCACCAGGTCGTCGGGCGACAGCGGCGTCGCGGCGGGATCGTTGAGCGCCGCCGTCTGCACCTCGATCATCAGCTTGCGGTTGAGAGGGCCCAGCCCTGCGTATTGCACCGCGAGCTTCTGCGCGTCGGCGATTCTGCCCGCGCTGCGAAGGGTCAGCACCAGGCCCTCGGCGGCCTTCGGATCGGGGCCCGGCCGCAGCGCCGTGGCGAACCAGTCCTCGGCCTGGACGAAATCCTTGCGCGAATAGGCGAACCAGCCCAGCAATTGCTGGTCGCCGCGATCGTTGGCGCTGCGCGCGTGCGCGGCGAGCGCGTCGATTTCCGCCTGGCTCGCTTCCGGCCCGGCCTTGCCCGCCGCCGCGTCGCCGAGTTTCTGGCGGATGAGATCGAAGCGGACGGATTCAAATTCGGACGTTCCGTTCGGTAGGCGCCGCCCGAGCCGCAACAGCGTTTCGAAATTTTCGGGCGATTTGAGAATCTGGCTGGCCTTCTGAACCGTCGCCAGCCGCTCCTCGCGCTTGGCGCACGAGGTCAGGATGTAGCGATAGGCCTCGAGGGCGCGCGGCTCGTCGTCGGTGTGCGCCAAGGCCTCGGCGGTGCGCCAGATCGCGTCGACGTCGGCGCAGGTCAGAAGCATCTTGTTGGCGGCGGCGATGTCGATGACGTCGCCCCATTGCTGGGCGTCGGAGGCCTTGACGAGCTTGTCGTTCGCCTCGGCGAACGCCAGTTTGTCGGTCAGGTCCGACGAGGGCTGCCAACCCGGGTTCTTGTCCTGGATCGCCGCGACGCCGGCGCGCACGCCGTCGTAATCATGCTGGGCGAAGAGGTCCCACAACGGCTTCTCGAATTCGCTGTTGCCCGACTGGGCGAAGAGATCCTGCGGCGGCTCCCAACCCGGATGCTTTTCCCGCAGCCGTTTGATTTCCGCCGCGACGCGCGCAAGGTCGCCCTGGCCGGCGAAGTAGCGCAATGCGGTGAGGTCGATGTCGCCCTCGCGGCTCTTGCTTGCGGGGTCGCCGTCGGGCGCGTCGGGCGTCGGCTTGAGCGGCGAAAACTCCCACGGCGCCGCGCTGGCCTGAACGGCGGGGCGCGGCGCGCTCGCCGGCAGGTCGACCGCGCTCGCGGCGTTCGGCGCGACATTGCGTTGCGGCGCGGCGCCGTCGGCCGGGACGTCGGCGAAAATGGGCGCAGGGCGCAAGCTCGGCGCCTCGTCGGAATTGGCGTCCTGCGATCGAATCGCTGCGCCCGCGAGCGCCAGCATGGCGGCGAGGACAAGGGGGCGTTTCAAAAGCATTGCGGGAGCCTTTCCTGAATCGCCGCGAGCGACAACATCCGCAGCGTGTCCGGGTAGTAGAGCGGATCGCGGGACTTGATGACCTGCTCGTCGATCGGCGAATCGAGCGAGACGCAGCGCGCCAGCGCGAGCGCCAGACGATAGCCGGCGCCGTCGAGAATCTGTTCCGCCGAACCCGAATTGACGTCGATGACATAAGGACCGGCGCTGCGGGGGCCGCGCCAGAGATTGACGAAGCCGCTCAACGCATGGCGGGCTTGCGGCGCAGAATCCCATGCGAGATAGAGCGGAATGCGGATGGCGTTGTAGCCGAACTGGCTCGGGAACTTCTGCGCCGGAGCGGGCGTCTGGCCGCCGAGCGACAGCCAGTCTGGCGGCAAGCGGAGCGGTCCGAACCGGCCGACGTTCAAAAGCTTCAGCCCGTTGGCGTGAAGCGCCTCCCAATCATAGGCGGGCGCAAGGTCCTTGAGCGTCGAGAAGGCGGGAAAGACCCAATACGACAGGTTGACCACGGGTCCGTCGGGCTGATCGTCATGGCTGAAGCCCTGGGCGGCCGGCAGCAGGATCAGACCGTGATCGCTGTTCTTGATCAAGTTCGCGCCGATCGCGCCGGCGATGACCGCGGCCGTGACGCGATAGTCGGGACGGTTGAACTTTTGCGCGGCTTGGGCGAGCGCCCACGCCACCAGGATGTCGCCGTCGGTCGCGTTGTTCGTATCGGTGATCGCGCCCTTTTGCGGATCCCACCGCCAAGACAACAGGTGGTCCGGCCGGACCATCATGTGGGTCTCGGTCCATCGCCAGATCTTGTCGAAGCGGTCGGAATCGCCGGCGAGCGCCGCGAGAAGAAGGCCGTAGCCTTGCCCCTCGCTGTGCGAGACGTTTCCGTTGGCGTTGTCGACCACCCGACCGTCCTGAGTGACGAAGGTCGAGGCGTAGATTTGCCATTCGGCCTTGAACCACATCCGCGCGACCCGCGCGTTCGCTTCGCGGTCCCCCTGATCGCTCCTCGACGACGCCTCGTCGGCGAGCGGGCGCTGCGGCGTCACCCACGCCTGGGTCTCCGTCCCGGCGTGGATCGGGGAAGCCTGAAGGCAAGCCGCCACGATCAACCCCGTCAACCGACCCTTGACGATCATCGGGCGCCCATTCGTCGGATCAACGCGTGGGTCGACAGACCCAGCATCGACATCAGCAGCAGCAGCACGCCGAGACTGAGAGCGATGTTGTCGGAGAACAGGCCGCCGAGGATCGGACGAACGTCGGCGGCGACAAAGTGGTCGGGCAGCACATACGAGACCTGCAGCGGCTGCACGGATCGCAGCTGGTCCGTATCGGGATCGAAGCTGACCGCCTCGCCCGCCAACGCGCTCCATTTGCCGTTGGCGATCATCCGCTCGACCGCGGACTGATACGCCTCGGCGCTGTGCGCGGTGACGACGAGCCATTGTCTCGGGCTGACGACAATCTGCGGGATCCCGACGCCGCCGAAGATCGGGGTCGGCGTCGTCGGATCCACGGCGCCGACCAGCAGGCCGTTCTGAGACAGCGACAATGCGTCCGCGCCCCGGTCGCCGCCGTAGAAGAAGCCGTGCATCCTCAACTGGGCCCTGACTGTCTCGAGCGCGGAGCTCCAATCAAGATTGAACCTGAACGCGTCGGAGGAAGCGGGTTGTTGCGTCGCGTCGGCGACCTTGACCGCCTCGTCGCCCGTCGCCTCCGACGGCGACATCGTGCCGTGCAGCGAAGAGGCGAGAAATTCGGGAAGTTGATCGAGCGGCGCGACCACGACGCCTGGAACGTCGTCGCGTTCTGGCGGCTCGAGATGGACGATGAGCGTCTTTATCGGCCCCAATTGCGGGGCCATGTTCGCCAGGACGGACAGGGCCGCACCGACGGCGCCAGGCTCGGCGTCCGGCAGATAGAGGTTGACCTGCCCATTGCGATCCTTGACGCCGTCCGACAGCGTCGAAGAGAGCTGCGGCAGAGTCCGAAGATGGGCGAACTGCGGAAATTGGAGCTCGGACGTCCCGGCGATCGAAAGCCGGCTCTCGCGAGACGACGAGGCCAGGTCGCACTGTCGATCGGCTGGCGCGGGCAGGATGCCCTCGATGGCGATTTCGTTGTGGCCGGGATGGAAGAATCGCAGCGGGAGTTCAACCATCTTGTGGTTGAATTCCTGGACGGCGCCCGACGCGAGGCGCATTGACGACGCGATCGCGCCGTTCACCCGAAAGACGAGCTGGCTGTCCGGGTCGAGACCGCCCGACCGGACGCCGTCGATCAGCAGCCGTGCGCGATCGTTGTCGGCCGAGAAGAAGTCCGACGGCAGCGTGACGCTGGCGCTCGACAGATAGCGCCGGCCTTCGAAATTGTCGGTCGCCAGGCCGAGCTCGGCGAAAGTCATGCGACCACCCGATTCGATCGCGACGTCGTCGGCGCCCCCGGGCGAAACGCGCGTTTTGGGCGCGGCCTGTTCGAGATTGGAAATCTGCTGGTCGAGATCGGCGTCATCCGCGCCCGACAGAACGACGACCAGCCGATTGGTCGTCGGATCGCGCGCGACCGTGACGGCGTTGTCGCGGTCGAGAACGCGCAGATCCTTGACGAGATCGTCGCCCGCGGCGGCGTCGGCCATGACGAGGTCCAAACCGGCGCCCTGGCCTTCGTCCGGGCCGACGTCGACGACCGGGCGCAACAGACCGGCTCGACGCACGACGGCGTTGACGAAGCGGCCGGCGCGGCCGATCGCGACCGGATCGGCGTCGACCGGCAGGCGCACGTGAATGCGCGTCGCGCCGTCTTCGGCCGCTGGCTCGGCCGCCAGATCGTCGAGCGAATGAATCGCATAGGAGGCGCTGGCGCCGTCGAGCACGAATCCGGTCTTGGTCGGGTCCAACAGCGCCCAGAGTTCGTAGGTCGCCTTGACGGAGCAATCGACCCGGTGCGCGAGGGCGACGCGCATCTGTACGTCATTGGCGCCCGGCGTCAGAACCCCGGGCGGGATTTTGACCATGACGGTGCTGAGCTTTTCGGCCGACCGAACCGGCACGGTCGACAGAACCCGACCGTTGACGATCAGTTTCAGCGACGACCGTTCCGGCAAGACGACGACCGCGTTCAGCATCGCCAATTGGAAGCTCTGCGTGCGCGCGGCTTCGGCGGGGCTGAGATAGACCGACCAGCGGCCGCTGGCGTTCTCGCCACGGAAGACGAGTTCGCCGGGGCCGGCCGGCAATCGCTTCAGCGCGACGGCGTCCGCGCGCGCGGGCGTCTCTTCGCCCGGCTGGGCCATCGCCGCGTCGGGCTCGCGCCACGGCAGGCCGAGCGTGAGCGACGCGGCCAGCGCGCCGATCGCCGCCGATCGCAAGAAAGACGAACCAAGGAGACTCATGGGCATGGCTCTCGCAAAAGGTGGGACGGAAACGCCCTCAAGAGGCGGAACTCTCCGAGGAACGAGCGGCCGGCGAAGCGATGACTTGGCCCCTTCGGAAGAATACGTAGTACAACCCACGGAACGTCTGATTCAACGCTGCTATGGCGAAGTTGAACGAGCCGCGCAGGACGCCAAAATGCAAATATGTCTGGGATCGTCGCGCATATATCGGATCGATAGTTGAAAACATAACCTTGGCGATGATCTTGAAGCGGTCGCCATTGAAACCATAGAACTTGAGGCCGACGCCGCGTCCCTCGTCATTGACGCGCCGCCCGGCGATGACGATCGGCGTTTCGAGAACCGACCCGGCGTCGTCGGCGGAATCGATGCGCAGGACCCCTGTCCCTTTCGGCGGCAGCTTGGTCGCGTCGAGCACGCGCACGCGCAACCCGCCGAACGACATATCCTCGATCGCCACGGGCGACGTCTGCGGGCCGAACGCCAAGCTTGCAACCAGCTTGCTGGCGACCCGCGGCACGCTGCGCCGCTCGCGCCGCTCCGAAACGACGCCCAGCGCGACCCCGGTCAGGCAAAGGTTGAACACGCTCCAGACGCCGACGACGCTGATCAGATCGCGCGCGTCCGGCTCATTGGCGAACTTGACGCCAAGCGCCGCCATGCTGATCGCGACCAGGGCGAAGAGCGCGAAATAGGGCCACGCCAAGCTCGACAGCTGATTTTCTTCGAGGGTCTGACCCTTGGCGGTGACGTTGAATTTCGGCCGGCGAGGATCGAGAAACACGCCCAGCACGGCCGGAAACAGCTTAACCGCCTGGACGTATTCATAGAGGTCCGACGTCCACGGCCACCGCACCCGACCGAAGACATAGCTCTGGATCAACAGCGCGGACAGCATGTACGTCAGGGTATAAGCGACAAATTCCTGTCCGTTTGCAATGTAAATCTTCATGTCGAAGAAGATGTACATGAGCGGAGCGAATATGAACACCATCCTCGACAGCGGGAAAAGCCAGAAGAGACTGCTCGACAGGTAGCACAACCGCTGCGCCATTTTCAGGCCGGGGACGAACAGCGGATTTTTGAGCAGCAGGATCTGGGCCATGCCGCGCGCCCAGCGCGAGCGCTGGCCGATGAAGGACTCGAAGGTCTCCGGCTGCAGTCCGGCGATCAGCGGCTTCTGCACATAGACGCTGTTCCAGCCGTGGGCGTGCAATTCGAGCGCGGTCTCGGCGTCCTCGGTGACGGACGAGCCGTGAAAGCCGCCGACCTCCTCGAGCGCCTGCCGCCGCAGGACGGCGGCCGAGCCGCAGAAGAAGGCGGCGTTCCATTTGTCCAGGCCCTTCTGCACCAGGCCGTAGAACATTTCGTTCTCGGCGGGCATGCCGGCGGCGCCGATATTGCGCTCGATCGGATCCGGGTTGAGGAAGAAATGGGGCGTCTGAACCAGAAACAGCTTTTCGTCCTGTCCGAAAAACCCGACGGTTTCGGTGAGGAAATCCTGGGCGGGCACATGATCGGCGTCGAAGACCGCCACGAGATCGCCTTGGCTGTGCGCCAGGCCGAAATTGAGATTGCCCGCCTTGGCGTGCTTGTTTTCTTCGCGCGCGAGGTAATGGACCCCGAGCTCCACACACAAAGCCTGAAAGCTCTCGCGCCGATTCTCGGCGCGGCGCGCCGTCGCCGCGTCTTCCGACTGGAGCTTTTCCTCGGTGCCGCCGTCGTCGAGCAGAAAGACGTTGAGCTTGCCTTCTGGGTACCTCATCCGCTTGATCGCCGCCAACGTCGGCGCAACGATTTCGATGGCCTCGTTGTAGGTCGGAACGAAGACGTCGACCGTCGGCGCATCCTCGTCAGTCACGCGCGGCGCCTTCGGCCGCTCGATCGGGTCGGCGACTGTGAACAGGCTCATGAACAGCATCGAGATGCAGTAGACTTCCGCGAGCAGCAGAACCATGCCGGCGGCGAAATCCAGCGGCGAGCTGATCGGGGGGATCGTGCTGGACAGGCGCCAAAACAGGTAGCGCAGGATGACGAACGTCCCCAACCCCAGGAACACGGGGCGGAACGGGCCCCTGATGTTGAAGAGCTTCAACGCCAGCATCGCCGCGAGGGCGCCCGCGGCCAGAGCAAGTTGAGCTTCAATGCCCAACGGAAGGCTTGCGACCCCCAGAGTCGCCGCGGCGCCGAACAGCCACAACAGGAAGGTGAGGACTGCGAACATTGAAACTCCTATCCGTTGCTGAAGCCGCAACTCGCCGCTCCGGAAGAACCTCCCTGTTCTTGCCTCCCCTGCACAATTACTATTTTTCAGTTACGGAACCCGTTATATGATCATTCTAACACAATTATGACGTGGTTCGTGACGGTTACGAGACAAAACAATACACCGACGCAGACTCCAACCATCCGTCCGCGTGACGCTCTGCATAGAATGCTCACAACTTAGGGACTGTTGACTTCGTCGTCCCCTTACATTGCGCGACGATACCACATACACGCCGGAATTGCTCGGCGCGAGGCGATTTACGACACCTCTATGACAACATTGTCATAACAACACTTTCATCATCGTCGACGCCTGTAGACCGATCGGCCGCATCTGACGGTCTGCTGGCATAAACGAAATCATTACAGTACCACGTCTCGAACCTGGCGCATCACACTGCTATTATTGTTGATTATCGTCGATTACGGACGAAGCGTTTCAGGCGCTGGCGCGTCTTCTCTGTCATTGTAAGACAAAGTTTACGCTAGGGTAACTGAAAACGGGAGTCAAGGCGCCCCGTGACCAAAATGTGGGGCGGATAGAACAAAATTGCGCCAGATTGCCCACCTGATAGCCAACGGCCTGCATCTCTCGCCAGCCTTGGATTTTCCAGTAGTGTTAGCGAGTTTAGCGGCAGCGTCACACTTGTGCTCGACCTCCGCTGAAGGGCTCTAACCCTGCAAGTCTTCATTCACGGGGCCGCGGACTGACGGCCGGCGACGAGCCGCGGCGAGCCTGACCGCGGCTTCAAGTTCGACATCGGGCGGATGTCTCGCCTGCGCGCCGCGTTCGGCCTCCGCATCGCGCAGCCGGCGGCGGCGCCGACCTTGTCGTCGGCGCGCGCGCTCGTCGATTCGAAATCGAGCGGCGCTTGAACGCGCGTCATTCGCAATACGAACTGCCGTTGAAGGTGAAGCAGCGCTTGCCGGCGGCGGGGGCCGGGGCGCGAGCGGCGGCCGTCGTTTGCGGCTTGGGCTGGCGCGCAACGCAGGCGCCGTCGTGCGTAAGGACCTGGTTCGCTCCGCATGTCTTGGGTACGCAGCGCCCGTCGCTTGCGACCTCGCGCGGCGAGCATTGCGGCGCGCAGAAATGGTCGGGCTCGCTCTTCAGCGCCGCGAGCAGGCCGACGTCGGGCTCGGCAGGCAAGGTCGCGAGCTTGGCGAGCTCGGCGAACTTGTCGACGCCGAGGCGCAGATCGACGGCGTCCCAGCCGGTCGCCGCTCCGCTGTAGCAGCCCAGTCGACGAAGCTCGGCGGCGACGAGCGGCGTCAAGGCGGCGAGATCGGTCCGCGTCGGCTTGGCGGCCGGAGCGGCGAGCGCGACCTGAGGTTCTGAGCTCGCCGCAGCCGCCGTCGGCGGCGCGGCAACGGGCGTCAGCGGCGCCGAAGCGGCGAGCGTCGGCGCCACAGCGACCGGCGCGGCTGCCGTCGGCAGCGCGAAGACCTTCGGCGGTGGCGCGGAAGGGGTCGGCTGCGCCTCGTCCGTCTTGATCTCGACCTCGCGCAGCGGCGGCGCATCCGGGCTCGCCGTCGCCAGCGGGCTTGCCGCAGGCGCAGCGGAGAGCGTCGGTTGCGCTTCGATCGCGCTGACCTTCGTCTCGAGCGCCGGCGGCGCCTTGGCGGTCGCCGTCGCCGCGGGGCTCGGCGAGAGCGACGGCGCGCTCGCCGCGGAAGCCGTCGGCGTCGGCTCCAGCGTCGGCGCTGACGAAACAACGACGGTCGGCGCGGCGGAGGGCGTCGGCTGCGCTTCGACGGCCTTGGGTTTGGCCGCGAGCGGCGTCGCGTCCGGGCTCGCCGTCGCCAACGGGATTGTCGGCGGCGCAACCGGCGCCGCGGACGGCGCCGCCGAAATCGTCGGCGTCGGCTCCAGCGTCGGCGCTGACGAAACGACGACGGTCGGCGCGGCGGAGGGCGTCGGCTGCGCTTCGATGGCCTTGGGTTTGGCCTCGAGCGGCGTCGCGTCCGGGCTCGCCGTCGCCAACGGGATTGTCGGCGGCGCAACCGGCGCCTCGGACGGCGCCGCCGAAATCGTCGGCGTCGGCTCCAGCGTCGGCGCTGACGAAACGACGACGGTCGGCGCGGCGGAGGGCGTCGGCTGCGCCTCTTCGATCTTGACTTTGGCCTCGCGGGACAACGGCGCAACCGGGCTCGCCGTCGCCAACGGGATTGTCGGCGGCGCAACCGGCGCCGCGGAGGCGACGACGGTCGGCGCGGCCGAGGGCGTCGGCCGCCCTTGGTCCGTCTTGACTTTGGCCTCGAGCGACGGCGACGCGTCCGGGCTCGCCGCGGGCGCCGTCGGTTCCGTCGCCGCCGTGGGGGTCGAGGTCGGGGCGGCTGCAATCTTCGTCGACATGGGGTTGGCGATCGACGGCGCGCCGTCGGCGCGCTTGGCGATCGAGTCCGTCGCGACCGCCGAAGGCGACGACAATCGCCAGACGAGGACGCCCGCCCCGGCGGCAATCACCGCCAACGCCGCCAGCGCGGCGATCGTCATCGGCGCGAGGCGTCGGCCCGCGGCGACGGGCGAGGCGGCTTCGCGGGCGCTTCGCGTCGAGATTGCGGGCGTTTCGGCGCCGCGCGGCGTCTGCCTCCGTTCCAATTCGAACCGCGCACGCTCCGCCTCGCGCAATCTGCCGATCGCGACGACCAGCGCCTGCACGTCGGCGCGAAAACGCTCGTGGGTCAGCCGGGCCGCGTTGCGTCGCGCGAACCGCTGCAACGCGTCGGGGAGCTTCTCCGGCCGAGGCATCTCCGCGCCGTCGACCAGCACCGGGATGATGTGCTTGCCTAGGCGCTGCGCGGATTCGATCTCGACCCGAACCCAGTCGTTGGGATTGTCGAGCCGGCGGCTGCCGTCGACGTCGACGACATCGGCCCAGCGCCTGCCGATGACAGCGAGAAAGACGTCGCATTGCTCGACGCGGGTCGCCAATTCCTCAGTGAAATCGCGGCCGGGCGCGATATTGTCGACGTCGATGAAAATGCGCTCGCGCGTGAACGTCGCTTCGAGCTGGTCGTAGAGCCGCCCTGCGGCGGCCTGATCCTCGCCGCGTCGGTAATTGATGAAAATGCTCTCGCCCATCGCCGGCGGTCGCGCGGTTGATCGGGAAACTATACTGCCGCAACGGCGCAGAAACACAATAGTCCTCTGCCGCGCTCGCTGGCGAGCGCGGCCGTCGCCCAAAGGCCCGCCGGCTTGGAACGCCGAACGTCGCCGCGAGATTGCGTCCGGCGGCGATTCATCTCACTCTATTGGCGGAAACGGGATTGCCGTTTGCGCAAAGGGGAGCGAGCGACGCCAATGAGCATCCGACGAGCGGCTATCGTGACCGTCGCGGCGTTCGTCGCCGCCACGGGTTCGACCGTCCCAGCCTCCGTCGCCCGAGCCGGCGGCTATGTCTGCACCATCCCGCGCGCGCTGCTGTGCGACGGCTGCGCCAGCCAGGTCGCGATCACTCTGGTCCGCGGCGGAACCTGCCGCGTCAGCTTCACCCCCGTCGCGCCGGGAACCGCGCCAGCGGCCGGGACGCCATTCAGCTTCTACGTGCAGACGCCAGCCGTCGGCGCCGAGCCGCGCCCCGCGGCAAAGCCGCGCCAACCGGCGGCCGCCGCGACGCGCCAGAAATGCTTCATCTTCAACAACAATCAGTATTGCGAGTGACCGAGAGCGTGGGCGAGGCGGCTGCCGGCGCGCGATGACGCCGGCGCGGAGGCGAAACCGAACTTGTCCAGCTCGACGAACCGGGGCAGGTTTCCCCGTAGCGCGCTACGTGGGGGGGCGGGCGACATGGCGGAAGCCGGGTCGAAGAGGCGGCGCAGGATGCGGGCGAGGCCCCGCGCGTTCGCCGCTTTATCGTCATCGCCTTGGCGGCCGGCGCGACAGCCCCGACCTCGGCCAAAGCCGACAAAGTCCTCACGATCGAATGCGTCGAGACTGATGACCGCCTCGACCCCGACCCCAAGACCGGGATCATCGCCCGGCACGAGATCGAGGCGACCTTGACGGCCGACAATCATGTCGGCGAGCACGACGAGAATCGGGCCGGCGGCCGCAAGCGCGTCTTCTTCAAGCAGCTCGAAAGCCAGGGCGCGCTGGGCGACAATTCCGCCTGGGCGACGTGGCGCGTGCTTCGGCCGCACACCGGCGACCCGGCGCGCATCAGTCCGCCGAAGGTTCTCAGCGCGCAATGTTCGATTCGCTGAACCGCGCTTCGACGCAGCGAGAGCCGGGCCTCGCCGTGGCGACAAGCGCGGCTGGATCGGCTGGCGAACCGCCCTATTTCCGCCCCGCAACCGGCAGTCCGTTCCAGCCCGCGACGAAATCGGAAAGCATCGGCACGTAGGCTTCGCCTTCGCCGGCGGCGACCGCCTGGGCGAAGCTGTTGCGCACCGCCGCGCCGACCGGGTTGGCGACGCCGAGCGCCTGGGCGAAGCTCGCCAGATAGGTGACGTCCTTCAGCGCGTTGGCGAGAGTGAAGCGGTGCGCCTCGCGATCGCGTTCCAGCACGTACTTGAAGAACGTCTGGTAGAACAGGCAGTCCATTCGCCCGCCGCGGATCACCGCATCGAACACCTTGGCCGACAGACCCGCCTTCGCGCCGATCATCAGCGCTTCGGAATAGAGCGCCGCGTAGCCCATCGCGACGAAGTTGTTGAGCAACTTCATCGCGTGGCCGGTTCCGACCGGGCCGGTCTCGACGATGCGGCCGGCGAACGCCTCGAGCACCGGCCGCGCGCGCGCGACCGCCGCCGCTTCGCCGCCGACCATGACGTCGAGCGTTCCGGCCCATGCGTCAGTGGGGGTGCGGCTGAGCGGCGCGTCGACGAGCGCGATTTGTTTCGTCGCCAGTTCGGCGGCGAGGCGCGTGGTGGAGGCCGGATCGCAGGTCGAGCAGTCGACGATCAGCAGCGGCTTGTCCGCCGCCGCAAGCCCTTTGGCTCCGTGGATCAACGCTTCGACCTGAGGCGAGCCGGTGACGCACAGAACGACCACGTCGCTCTCGGCGGCGAGCGCCAGCGGCGAAGCCGCCTCGTTCGCGCCACGCCGCTTCAAGTCGTCCACGGCCTCGCGGCGGCGGTGGCCGAGCACGGTCAGCGGCCAGCCCTTTTCGACGATGTTCTTGGCCATGCCGTGGCCCATGGCGCCAACGCCAATGAAGCCGATCCGCTCTTTCATCGCCGCCGCTCCTGTGCCGCCCGGCATTGCGCCGCGGGTTCAAGACATCGCCAAAGCGTCGCCAAAGTGACTCGCGCCGCGCCGGCCCGCAAGCCCGGGACAAGCTTGCTGTGATCGCATCCCCGTCAAGCGCGCAAAAAGGACCCTCGGGCGATGGACGACGTTGTCAACGACGGCTTGCGCATCCGGTTGCGCGACGGACGCGATATCGCCGACCTGTTGGCGCTGTTCAACGAGGAGCGGTTCCTGCGCTACGCTTCGGCGCGCGGTCCGTTCGCCTCCGCCGCCGAACTGGAGGCGTGGCTTTCGGCAGTCACCTGCGCCAAGCGCTATGAGACGGTCGCGGTTCTGGCCGGGCGGACGATCGGCTTCGCCGGTCTTTACGTCATGGGCGAGGGCCTCGAACATTCGGGCTGGATCCTGATCGGCGTGCGCGAGGAATTCCAGGCGCGCGGCGTCGGCGCGCGGCTGCTCAAGACGCTCGTCGGCGCGGCGACCGTCGTTTTCCGGCTGCGGCGCGTTCAACTAACCGTGTTCGGCGACAACGACCCGGCGATCAAACTCTACCGTCGTTTCGGTTTCGAGATCGAAGGCCGCCATCAAGACTTTGTCCGCCGGGGCGAAAACTTCGTCGACGGCTATACCATGGCGAGGCTTAACATCGCCGGCGTACGGAGGCCTGACGCGGCGTAACCTGCGGTTTCGACGGCCGATTTCATCGTCGAGCAACTTTTGTCCGTTAGCATCCCCGAGCGCCGCCCTCTCGGGCCGCGGTTAAGAAACCCTAATCAGGTCATTGGTTCGCCGATGAATCCGCCGGGCGAAACGAGCGCCGGCCCTGCCGCTGAAAAGCGACGTGCGCCGCGAATGCGCTGCCTGCGCCCTGCGCGTTGCGTGTTCAACAGAGGCTATTCCGATTTCACCGTCCTGGTCCGCAATATCTCGGCGACCGGAGCGAAGCTGGCCGGCGACGAGCTGTACCGCCTTCCCGACGAATTTGAGCTGCAGATGACCAACACCGCGGGCGCGGTTACGACGCGGCGGGTCCGCCGGGTGTGGAGCCGCCCAGACTCGATCGGCGTCGAATTCCTCGAACCGGAGCGCGCGGCGCCGAAGGGCGCGGTCGAGCCGACAGCCGCGGCGATGCGCTAGGCGAACGCCTTCTCCAGCACCCGGCGCAGCCGCCCAGCGAACGCCGGGGCGTCGCTCAGCGCGTCGCCGTCGGCGAGCCGCGCCTCCTCGTAGATCAGCCAGGCGGCGTCCTCGATCAGCGCTTTGTCCGGCCCGCCGGCGAATTTACGCGCCAGCGCCAGGATGAGCGGGTGGCTGGCGTTGACCTCGAGCACCGCCTTGGCGCGTTCGGCGAGGCGCCCGTGAGCGGCGAGGATCTTCTCGAGCTGACGGTCCGGGGCGAATTCCGGCGCGACCAGGCAGGCGAGGCTGTCGGTCAACCGATCGGAGGCGCGCGCTTCCGCGATCTCGCTTTCGAGCGTCTGCTTGAAGAACGCGATCAGGGTCGCGACTTCGGGCGAGGCGTCGGCAGGCGTCGATACGCCATCCTTGAGCGCGATCGCCTTGATGTCGGCGACCCCCTGGCTGACCGACTTGAACGGCTTGCCTTCGAAGCCGACCGCGCTCGACACCCAGAAGGCGTCGACCGGATCGGCGAGCAGCAGCACCTCGACGTCGCGGGCGCGGAAGCCCTCGAGTTGCGGGCTGGCGGCAAGCCGCTTGGCGTCCTCGCCCGTCAGGTAATAGATCGCCGTCTGGTTCTCGCGTAAGCCGGCGACGTAATCGGCGAGCGCGCGGTCGCCGGCGGGATGCGTCGTGGTGGCGAAACGCGCCAGCTTGAACAAGGCGTCGCGCCGCTCGGGGTCCTCGTACAGGCCCTCCTTGAGCACCGCGCCGAAGTTCTCCCAGATCTTGGCGTAGCGCTCCGGCTCGCTTTCGGCGAGCTTAGTCAATTCCTGGACCATGCGATTGGTCACGCCCTTGCGGATCGCGGCGAAGACGGCGCTCTGCTGGATCATCTCGCGCGAAACGTTGAGCGGTAGATCGGCGCTGTCGACGATCAGCCGGACGAAGCGCAGCCAGCCGGGCAGCAGGTCGGCGTCCTGGGTGATCAGCACGCGCCGGACATAGAGCTTGTTGCGGCTCTTGCGCGCCGGATCGAACAGGTCGAACGGCCGCGAGCCGGGCACGAACGCGAGCGCCGAATATTCGTGCCGCCCCTCGGCGCGCCAGTGCGCGGTCAGCGCCGGCTCGTCGAACTGGCCCGACAGGCTGCGGTAGAACTCGGCGTATTGCTCGGCGGCGATTTCGCTCTTCGGCTTGGCCCAGATCGCTGCGCCGTCGGCGACGCGGCGCGGCTCGGCGCCGGGCTTGTCGACGATGTCGATCGGCACGGCGACGGCGCCCGAATGCTCGCGCACGACGCGCTCGAGTCGGAGCGGCTCGAGATAGTCGCGCGAGGACTCGTTGAGATGCAGGATCACCCGCGCGCCGCGCGCCGGAGCGACGTCCAGCGCCAGCGGCGCGACGGAGAAGACGCCCTTGCCGTCGGACGACCAGCGCCACGCTTCGTCGGTTCCGGCGCGGCGGGTCTCGACGACGACCTCGTCGGCGACCATGAACGACGAATAAAAACCGATGCCGAATTGGCCGATGAGATTGGCCGCCTCCTTGCCGGCGTCTTCGGCGGTGAGCCGGTCGAGGAACGCGCGCGTGCCGGAGCGGGCGATGGTGCCCAGCGCGTCGACGAGTTCGGCCCGCGTCATGCCGACGCCGTTGTCGAAAAAGGCGATCGTCTTTCGTTCGGGATCGAGCGCGATCTCGATGCGGAACGGC
>Ga0182013_10004538_pt1 | contig 16615 bp, 13 predicted proteins | sample 612S2MmetaG_FD_120487 | JGI IMG/M metagenome (GOLD analysis project Ga0182013, IMG submission 120487) | Permafrost microbial communities from Stordalen Mire, Sweden - 612S2M metaG | ecosystem: Environmental > Terrestrial > Soil > Wetlands > Permafrost | place: Sweden: Stordalen | collected...
AACGGGAGGCACTGTAAACGCTCGGGAGCCCGGGAATCTGTCAGACGACCGCCCAATCGGCGGTTCAGGCCAAGCGAAAGGTCCTATTGACTGACACCGGCTGATGGGCCATGCCCGTCAAGCCCAAAAGCCGGCGCCAGCAAGGCATGGCCGCCGTTCCACGGCACTGGCCCACGGCCCAGGACCCTGGGCCAGCGCTCTGAGAGGGTCAGCTTCCGATTTGAATTCGGCGGGGCATCGCCTTCGGCTGCTTGGGAATCGTTACGGTCAACACCCCATGGCTACCCGTCGCATTGACCTTCTCGCTGTCCACCGTATCAGGCAGTACAAAGCGACGGTAGAATTGGCCGTGTCCGCGCTCCACGCGCCGTCCCTGCGCCTCCTCGCCATCCTTGCGGATCGGCTGCGGACGCTCGCCGGACAATGTCAGAATCCCCCCGTCGAGGGTCAATTCGACCGACGCAGGATCCACGCCGGGCAGGTCCACATAGAGCTCGAATCGGTCGGCGTATTCGTGGATGTCCACCAGGGGTATCCACATGGCGGTTGCCGAACTGCTGTCATTTTCGCGCGCATTGCCGAATAGTCGGTTGATCTCTTCCTGGAGGCGCGGCATCACGCCCCATGGATCTTGTCGCATTACGGAACTCATGGCACCACTCCTTACTAGATAACCAGCAATGGTTTCAACTGTCTCGCCCGGGCGCCGGCCCGGCGATCATCGCGAAATTAGTGGTGGCAACCGGAATTTCAAGCGTCCGATGCTACTTTTGTTTGGACCGGGCCGCCGCATGCAGGGTCCGGCGACGGTCAGCCACGCGTCAACGCTCGGCGGCGCGGCGCCCGCCTGGTGGCAATGCTAAGCTTTCCGGCCTGTGCCCCCCGCCTGCGACCGCATCCTGATGGCCGGAAGCCAAGATTTCGCCGACGACCCCCGCAATGCCCGGGCGCTCGTGTATATCAATGGTCAGCTCGTGCCCCGCGCCGAGGCGACCGTTTCCGTTTTCGATGGCGGATTCGTCGTCGGCGACGGGGTGTGGGAGGGGTTGCGCCTGCACCGAGGGGCATTGCTCTTCCTCGATCAGCACCTCGATCGACTCTATTGGGGTGCGGGAAAGATCCGCCTCGACATCGGCCTCGATCGCCGCAGCTTGGTCGCTGAAATACGCCGCCTGCTCGACGCGAACGAAATGCGCGACGGCGTCCATCTACGGTTGATGGTCACCCGAGGCGTGAAATCCGCCCCCAACCAGGATCCGCGCAACGCGGTCGGGCGTGCCACGGTGGTGATCGTGGCGGATTACAAGGCCCCCAATCCATCCGTGGTGGCACGCGGTTTGAGTTTGCATACCGCGAGCATTCGCTGCACCCCCGCCCACATGTTCGACATGCGACTGAATTCCCACAGCCGCCTCAACCTGATCACGGCGTTGCTCGAGGCGATCGATGCGGGGGCCGATGAGGCGCTGATGCTCGATCCGCATGGATTTATCTCGAGCTGCAACGCCACCAATTTCTTTTGGGTCCGCCACGGGCAGGTCCGAACCTCGAGCGGCGAGTATTGCTTCAACGGGGTCACGCGGGCGAACGTGCTTGCGCTCTGCAAACAGCACGACATCGCGCTCGGCGTGGGCAACTTTGCGCCCGAGGATGCGCACGCGGCGGAGGAGGCATTCGTCACCGGCACCTTCGGCGGAATCACGCCCGTGCGCGAGATCGACGGCCGGCCCCTCGCCGTCGCCGCGATGCCCGGCCCGCTGACGCGGCGGCTTCGCGCGCTGTATGAGGCACTCAAGGATGAGCAGGCGGTGTCGCAGAGATGAACGAGGAGCCCGTTCGCATTGCAATGTGGTCCGGGCCGCGCAATATCTCGACGGCCATGATGCGTTCCTTCGAGGCGCGCGGCGATACGGCCGTCGTCGACGAACCCTTCTACGCGGCTTATCTTCATCGGACCGGCCTCGATCATCCCCTGCGCGAGGCAGTGATCGCATCTCAATCGATCGATCCACAGGCAGTGGAAGCATTGCTACTCGGGCCGGTGCCCGGCGCAAAGCCGGTGTGGTATCAGAAGCACATGACCCTGCACATGCTGCCGGACTTCGCGCAGGATTGGATGAGCCGGGTGCGCAATGCCTTTCTCATACGTCATCCTCGCGCGGTGCTCGCCTCGTATGCATTGAAGCGCGCCACGGTCACCGCATCGGATATCGGTTTTGTGCAGCAACGCGAGCTCTTCGAGCGCGAGGCCGACCGGCTGGGTGCTGCGCCGCCGGTGGTCGACGCTGCGGATGTGCTCGAGAGCCCCGGAGCTACGCTCGAGCGCTTGTGCGCCGCCCTCGGCATATCCTATGCCCCATCGATGCTCCGTTGGACAGCGGGGCGCCGCACGACCGATGGGGTCTGGGCGCCTGCGTGGTATCTGTCGGTGGAGCGCTCGACCGGCTTCGATTCTCCCGGCCCGAGGCTCGACGAGCCGCTACCGCCGCATTTGCAGGCGTTGGCCGATGAAGCACAACCGCATTACGAAGCGCTGCGGTCCCACCGCATCACCTGAACAAGGGCTGATCGCACCCGCAGGAGGGGCTCACCTCGGCAATCACGTGCGACGCCGGTTTTGGGGTACGGTCCCGCGCGTCCAGCCCCTACGGCAAGTCGGCGTCTTCTAAGTACTTTCCGAAGTTTTGAGGAGTCGGCGATTTAGATTCGGCCCTCCGGGCCGCTATATCTGGCGTACCCAATCATTGCAGGTGGGGCCGGGTGGCTTTTTGTCCGAAGCGGGGAATGCCCCATCGCGACATAATGGAGAATCATGTCAATCAATTTCGAATCTGCGCGCAACTATCAGGAAACGCTGGTATTTGACCGTGTACAGGACTGGGCGTCGAAATACCCGCAGTTTGCGAAGCAGGAGGACATGTTGGTCGATGCGGCCTGCCTGGCACTCAACATGCTGAAGCCCAGGTACATTCGGTATTCCATCGACATGATGTTTCACATATCAAACGCCGAGCGGGCAGAAGAAGCGGCTGTCGTGGACGCAGCCGTAGCCGAGGCCTTCAAGATTCTGGCGGCCGGCCGACGCAAGACGGCTCGCTAAAAGGCCCCATACCGACATGAAGGTCGGACCGGAATCCTGATGTTCATGGAAATGCTCTGCTCAGACCCGTCGATAAATGGTCTTGCGCTGCAGCACATAGTCGTCGGACACCTTGAAAAGACTTTCCGAGTGCCCGAGGAAGAGAACGTCGTCGCTTCGCTGTAAAGCAGCGATCCTGGCAAACAGATCCCGCTGCGTGTCCTTGTCGAAATAGATGATCACGTTGCGGCAAAAAATGGCGTCCAGCGGCCCACTCATCGGCAGATCGCGCGTCAAATTGAGCTGTTTGAAGGTGATCAGGGAGGCGAGTTCCGGCGCGACGCTGAAGTGTCCCGGGCGGCCCGGTATGGCTGAGAAGTGCGTGAGCATGCGCTGGCGGGTGAGCGCTTTGAGGCGATCCTCCGGGTACACGCCCGCCATGGCGCGCGCCAGGATTTCCGTGTCAAGGTCGGTTGCGAGAATGCGTACGTCCCAATTTCGCAAGTCCTGCAGCGTCTCGCGCACCACCATGGCGATCGAGTATGGCTCCTCGCCCGACGAACAGGCGGCCGACCAGATCCGGATGCGCCGCGAAGCGCGCGGGTCGCGCAGGCGAGGCTCGAGGACCTGCTCGCGAAAATAATCGAAATGATGGGACTCGCGAAAAAACGACGTCAAATTGGTCGTCATCGCATTGCAGAATTCAACCAGCTCATCCTCGTTCGATTCGAGCAGCGCCCGGTATTCGGCGAAGCTGCGAAGCTTGAGGTGACGCAGCCGGCGTGACACGCGCCCGTACACCAGTTCCTTCTTTCCGACCGACAGATGGATGCCCGCCCTGATTTTGATGATCTCACGCAGCGCATCGAAATCGCCATCGAGCAGCTCGAACTCGCGCTCGCGGATCTGCGGCAGGCGAATGGTGCCGCTCACGCGACGCTCAACAAGTCGTCCGCGGCAACCTGTTGCATATCGTGACGCATCAATTCATCGACGTTCAGGATGATGATCATGCGCCCGTCGACGACGGCCAGACTCTGGATGAACTCGGCGGTCGCCGTGTTGCCGAGGCTCGGTGTCTTCCTCAAGTGCTCCGGCGAGAGATCCACCACATCGGAAACCGTATCCACCACCGCACCGATTTCCCGGGCTCCATCCGCAAGCTCGACCGACAGCACCACAATCACGGTAAGCGCGGTGAATTCGGCGGACGGGAGGCCGAAGCGCACGCGCAAATCGATGACGGGCACGATGGCACCGCGAAGATTCAGCACCCCGAGGACGTGCGGCGGCAGATTGGGCACGTTGGTTACGGGCGACCAGCCCCGAATTTCCTGTATTCGGAGGATGTCCACACCATATCGTTCCGCGCCGAGGGAGAAGGTCAGAAACTGCCGGGGTCCGCTCCCGGGTAAGGAGTTGGGTGTGCGGTCATCGGCGGTCACAGCGTGCGCTCCTCAGCCTGGGCGGTGCCTTTCGCCCCTAAGAATCGACTAGCGGCGGCGGGGTGACGGACTTGAGGGTCAAAGCGCCGAACCCTGCGGACCTGCTTCTCATTTCAGGCGAAAGCGGGGATACCGTGCGATGGCGGCTCGATGACAGCTCGATGGCGCTAAAGGATCCACTGTCAAAGCCGATAGTTTCCGAGGCAACCAGGGTCGGTCGTTCGAGCAAATGAGGTAGTTCGTGAAATTGCGCAACACTATTGGTACGCGGCTATTGCTTGCATTTACAGCCGTGATCGTGGTGTTCTCCTGCGCCATCGCGCTGAGCATCGAGCGGCTTGCAAGCTTCAAGACCACCATGCACGCCATCACGGCCGACACACTGCCCAAGGTCGAGGCCGCGAACGCCTGGATGTTCAGCCTGCAGCAATCCCTCCGGCACGCGAGCAATGTGATGATTTTGGAGGATCCCGAGAAGATCAAGGCCGAGGTCCAAGGTATCCAGGAGACCGCGGCGGACCATCAGCGGTACTCGGAGATCTTGAACGCCACCGCGACTTCGCCCGAGGAGAAGGCGGCATTGAAGGAAGTGAGCGAAGCGCGCGCGAACTACAAGACGCTCAAGACCGCCTTCCTGGACCTGATGGCCGCAGGGGTGATCCCGTCGGCAAAAAAAGTGCTTTTGGATGAAGCCATGCCCGCGCAGCTCGTCTACCTCGACAAGCTCAAGAAGTTCGTCGACCTCGAGCGCGAGCAGATCAAGAGCCGCGCGGACCTCGTTGACCCGGACTACAAGCGCACTCGCACGTTATTGCTGATCCTCTCGCTCATTGCGGCGTCCGTTGCCGGAGCGGTCGCTTTGCTGTCGGTACGGCAGCTCAAGCGTCAATTGGGTGGTGAGCCGGAGGAGGTCGCGGCGGTCGCGAACAAGGTCGCCTTGGGGGACTTCTCGACCCATATCGTGCTTCGTCCCGGAGACACCAGCAGTCTGAGCGCGAGCGTCGAGAAGATGCAAAAGAGCCTGGTCGAGCGCATCGAGCAGGATCGCCAACGCGCCGAGGCTGAGCGGCACCAGGCGGAATTGGATCAGATCGCGGCTGCGGAAAACTCCCGGATCAGGGTAGCCCTGGACCAGGTATCCGTGGGGGTGATGCTGGCGGACCCCGATGGCAAGATCATTTATACGAATGAATACGCCATGGCCATTTTCCGACTGCGGGCCACGGAAGTTCGCAAGCACGCGCCCAACTTCAATGCGGAGCGGATTCTGGGCAGCTCTTTCGACTCCTTCAACTGTGCGCCCTCGGACCAGCCGAATTTCCTGGTCAACCTGCGAACCGCCACCACCTTGGACCTCAAGATGGGCGAGGCGAGCATGCGCCTCATCGTCAACCCGGTGTCCGACAAGGATGGCAAGCGGCTGGGCACGGTGGTCCAGTGGATCGATCGCACGGAGGAGGCGGCCATAGAGGCCGAGGTGCAGGCGACCGTGGGGGGCGCCATCGACGGCAACATGATGGTCCGCATCAAGGAGGAGGGAAAGGAAGGCTTCTTCAAGACGCTCGCCTCGGGAATGAATCGTCTCATCGGCAACATGGCGGAGGTGTTGCGCTCCATTTCCACGGCGGCCGCCGAGGTCGGTGCGGGCGCGCGTGAAATCTCGCGCGGCAACACGGATCTGAGTCAGCGGACCGAGCAGCAGGCGTCCAGCCTGGAGGAAACCGCGTCCTCGATGGAGCAGATGACAGCGGCCGTCAAGAGCAACGCGGACAACGCGGCGCAGGCCAGCCAGCTGGCGCTTGCCGCCCGCGATCAAGCCGAACAAGGCGGCGCCGTGGTCCAGACTGCGGTCGTCGCAATGAGCGAAATCTATACGTCGTCGAAGAAAATCGCCGACATCATCGGCGTCGTCGACGACATCGCCTTCCAGACCAACCTTCTCGCATTGAACGCGGCGGTCGAGGCGGCCCGCGCCGGCGAGCAGGGTCGTGGCTTCGCCGTCGTCGCATCGGAGGTTCGGAATCTCGCCTCGCGCAGCGCGGCGGCTGCCAAGGAGATCAAGGGCTTGATACAGGAGTCCGTGGCCAAAGTCGATGACGGCTCCCGGCTCGTCGATGCATCCGGCAAGGTGCTTCGGGACATCGTGGCCGGCGTCAAGAAGGTGACGGACGTGGTCGGCGAAATCGCCACCTCCAGCCATGAACAATCCGCGGGCATCGAGCAGGTCAACCAGGCTGTCATGTCCATGGATGAAATGACGCAGCAGAATGCCGCCCTGGTCGAGGAGGCCGCGGCATCCGCCCAGGCCATGGCTGAGCAGTCTGCGAAGCTCAGTGAATTGATGGCCCGCTTCCAGATGGGGAACATGCCCGCGGCATCCGCGAGGCCGCTGGGATCGCCTGCGGCGGCTGGTTCGGCGCGCCCGCCCACGGCAGAACGCCGTTCCCCGGCGAGGTCTTGGGCGCGGTCGGAGCCGGCGCGCAAGAAGGCAGCTGCTGCGGGCGGTGATAGCGACTGGCAGCAGTTCTAACGCGGAGGTTCTGCTTCGCTGTCCTTGAAAAGGCGGACCGCCATGTAGCTGAGCACCGCCAAGGCGGCGAGCAGGACCAGCCACAGCACCCAGCGCCGCGCTGGAAAGGGCGGCCGGCCCTCGAGCAGACGCGCCGCGCCGCCGAGTTCCTCCGCATCTCCCAACGTCGCCGGCTGCAGCGCGATGTCCGAAATGACGGGCGCGAGGTTGGTACGTTCCGCGATCGAGGAGCCGCTGCCGAAAGCAAGCAGAAAAGGCGGCTTGCCCTGAGCCAGGAATACGATCTCACTCGGACGCCACGCGGCAATCAGCGCCGGAGCGCGAATGTATGTCGGATTGGCGATCCGGGCAAGCCAGGAGCGATGTGGGTTCAAGGGAATGTCGATCGGCTCGTTCTGGTCGTCACCGTGTGGCGTGTGGATGCGATAGAAGCGGGCCCGCGTGACGAAATTCCACGCATCCCGCGGATCCTTGCGGGTGTACAGATCGGCCATCACGACGCTGTTCGCCTCGGTCAATTGCAGATCGACGCGCTGGACGGGAAGATGTCCTCGCAGATCGAACACAAAATCGGTCGGGCGGCGCGCATCCTGCTGACCGAGGACCGTTACTTTCTCCCAGCCGGCCTCGGAATGCCCCTGGGCGAACTGCGCCTGCACCTTCGTCACGGGAAGGCTCGGAACGCCATCGACCCAAGAGAGCCGCCAAAACTTCGCTCGAGTGGGCGGCAACTCGATCCGCGCCTGCAGTAACTCCCGGCCGTCCGCCTGAAGGCTCGCGATCGGCGCTGCCGCGGCCACCAGCCGCCAGGAATCCAGATTGTCGCTCGATTCGATCCGCAAGCGGCCGGCGAACTCGGGAGGCGCCTGCGACCAGATCAATTCCAGCGCCGTCACGGAGCCCTCGAACTCGCGCGCATCGAGCAGGTATTGGTGGGGTACGTTTTCCGGCGTCACTCTCGAGGAGCTCAAATTCAGCGCGACCCGCGGCGAATTGATGGTCACGCGCATCTCGGCCGCGGTTGCGGGCGTGGTGCCGAGGAGCGGGAACAGCGGCAAGTACTCGGGCGAACGGGCGGGCTCCGGATTGGCCGGCAACGGTCTGATGAAGAAGGGGACGACTTCGCCGCGCGCGTTGAAGACGGCCAGATCGCCCAAGTCGTCGCGCACGGTTCCCTGGTAGATGGCCAAAGGCAATGGGACGCGGTAGGCGGACGCTTCGGACGAGGCGACGATCGGGTAGCCGTGCGCATAGTCCTGCGGCGAGAGCCCCATGGGATGACCGAGACCCGCGGCCTGCGCGCAGGCTGTGAGAGCCCACGATACACAAAAGCCCCGGATCTTCATGATCTTTGCGCTGGCCGCGGGGGAAGCGGGGAGCAGTATCCGACCACCAGCATGAGCACCCCGACGCCGACGAACGAAACGATGCGCTCTATCGACCCGACGTTCGAGAGATCGATGAAGAACAGCTTGGCGATCACGGCGACGAGGAGTGCGGCCCCCGCGAACCAGACCGGCCGGTCGGACTTGCGGGTCGCGAAGAGCATCGCGGCGAGCGCGAGGCTCGCCCAGAAAATGGACAGGGTCGTCTGGGTCACGGTCGACTGCAGTATGCCGGACAGGCTCCAGGGTACCTGGATCCATTGATGCAGGGTTCGGAGCAGCGAGGCGTTCAGCCACACGAAGCCCAATGCCGCGAGTGCGAACGCCGGCGCTCGCGGGTCGACGCCCGCCTCGCCGACGGAGGGCACGGTTCGAATGACTCTCCAGCCCTGCCAGAGCATCAGCAAGACGAACAGCTGGACGATATCCAGCGGATTGAGCAAAGGAACATAGGAAAGCGGGGCGACATCCCCCGTCATCGAAACCTCCACGAGCAGGCTCCAGATCGCGAGACCGAAGGCGAGACCGACAGCGACGATGACATAGGGCTCTCGATGGCGCGCCAGGGGCCAGGACAGGCGGTGCAAGCCGGCCGCAATTCCGGCCAGTGCCGCCGCCGGAATGATCGCCCACGCGGCCAGCGGCCACGCGCGGCTCCCGTGAACAAGAAAATCAACCGTCCACTCCGTCTCCCAACTGGACAATCCGATCAACAGCCACGCCGAGGCCACATGGAAAGCGGCGGTGAGCGCATGACCCACCGAGGCCTCGTGGCGATACAGCAGCGTGTAAAAGCACAGGAATGCCACCGGCCACGCAGCCCAACCGCCATGCTCGAAGGGATGGCTATCTGCGGCTGCGAAGGCAACCGCGAATGCCAGCATGATGGGAAATAGCGCCAGAGCAGCCGCGACGGCCGCAGGCACCGCCACCTTTCTGTGAAGCAAGCTCAGGCCGAACGCGGTCAGCGACAGGAACGCGAGCACGGCGGCTGCGAGATCTGCGCCCGGCACGAAACGGGTGAGCTCAGCCTGACCTCCCAGCGACCACCACAAAATCCCCCAGCAAAACAGCAGGTTTGCCACCACGGTTTCGGCGCGCCGTCGCGATCGGGCAAAGACGAACAGGACGGCCGCCGCACCGATCGAGGCGCCGCTTACCAGCAGCACGGCCCCATAGTCGCTCCACGTCAAGGTGGGGAATTCGCCGACGAAGCGGAATCGATCGGCGAGCAGGAACCCCGCGGCGAACAGCAGGAGCGCGCCGAAAATGCGCGAGGGCAATCGGTCCTGACGACACCCAATCCAGACCAGCGCAGCCCCTTCGAGCGCCCAGGCACCCGCGTTCCAGCGGCTGCCAAGCGCGAGAGGCGCGGCGATCGTCAGGAACACCACGCCCAAGGCCAGGAAGGCTTCAACGAGCAGCCGTTGCGTGTCGTCCCGTCGCTGCTTCAACAGCGCGGCGATGCCGAGATACAAGGCGCTCATGGCGAGAGCGCTGTAGGCGAGTGCGAACGGCCGGCCGTGCAGCATGGACGCCTGCAGGCCGAACGCCGCGAGGGGCGTGCCGAAGATCAACGTGCCGTCGACATAGCCGCGCAGCCGCGGGGGTTGACGCCACGTGAACAACACGGCAATGCCGACGTAAAACAGGAAAAACAGTATGAGGAAGGGCTCCGTCGTGGGGAAATCCGCGGCCCGATAGGACAGGGTCCCCCAAGCGGTGCCAATGCCGAACGTGAAGGCAAACCCCGCGAGATTGAGCCCGCGCCACGACTTGAACCAGGACACGAGCAGGATCCCGGCATTGAGCACGGCGTAATAGCCGAACAAGAACACATGGTCACCATTCCCGCTGGAGGCGAGAATGGGAGCGAGGAAGCCACCCGTGACTCCGAGCAGGGCGAGCGCCTGCGAGTCTTGTTTGACCGCGAGCAGCGCCGAGAGGGTCGCAAGCGAGGTCAGTAGGGCGAATGCGCCGAGTGGCGGCATCAACGCATACAAATGATAGGCGGCGAACACGGTCAAAAAGAGAATGCCGACGGCGCCCCCTTGAATCGACAGCGCAAAACCCGGCCGCGATGTGCGAAGCCTCCAGCCCAGCACGAGGAGCGCGAGGCTGCCGAGTGCCACGCCGCTCAACCGGTACTCGATCGGCACCCTCGTGTGCTCGGCAGCGTAGCGAAGCAGGAAGGCAATGCCGAAGAACAACACGATCACGCCCGATCGAACCAATAGATTGCCGCCGCCAAAAAATCGGCGGATGCTGTCGATGAGGATGTCCGGTGGCGGGGGCGCCGGAGGCACCGATCGGTGTGTCGCCGGCGCCGGGACAAAAGCGGTAGAGCTGACCATGGTGGGCGGAGCCGCTGCGCGTGGCGGCATCTGTACGCGAGTCGAATCGTCGATGCGGGGCGCAGGCTGGGCGGGCGGAGCCGCGACGGGCGCGGCGCGAGACAGGCTGCGTTTGAGGCGACTGAGGTCTTCATCGAGCGAGCGCAAGGACGCCCGAATGGAGCTCAAGTCCGCAATGGCGAAACCCGCCACGGCGCCGAGCAGCGAGTCAAGGAAGTGCGATCCCGCATTTCCCAGAGTGGCGCCCGCAAACGCGCCAATGATGGCGAGCACGATACGCATGACTGGATCCATCGAGAACTCTCCTTGTAAGCCGATCCCCTTGAGTGCGGGGCCACTTTGCATGGTCGAACGATCCGTCCGCAACAGTTGGCTGCAAGGTTCAACCCCAAGATCCGGGCCGGATCATGCGGTGATACCCGGGCGTTTCACAGCGGTTCTTCGAGCCTGTGCGGGCCGGCGCTGCCGCCGTGATCAGCGCTTCGATTTCCTGACGGGACGCGCTTCGGCCTTGTCACGCCGCAGCTTGGAAAATTCCGAATATTCCCAGAACCGCAGAGCGAGGATGGCCGACCATCCATGGCGCTCCTCGAGCGGCAGGCGCGCGTCCTGATGGGCGAGTTGCTCGTATTCGTCCGCAAAGCGGCGGATGGAGGCCTGCAATCGCAGCATGGAGGAGGAAGACAAGAGCCCGCCGACGAACCGAAATTCATCGCCCGGCGCGTCGAAGCGCGCGTTGAAGAACTCAGGAATCACGCGGCGCAGAAAGTACTCCTGCACGGCCCCGTCCTTGCGCCAGCTGAAATTTCGAGCCGTGAGCTTGCGCATGCGCTTCGGGGGATGAAAATCGACGATCCGCAGCTCGTCGAGCTTCAGAAGAATGCTCACGAGCTCGTTTTCATCCAGCCGGAAGGCGGAGACGATCTCATCGAATTTCCAGTCGTTGACGATCAAATAGGTGACCACCAGTGCACGCGGGTCGGACACCAGTGCCTGCTCCTGACGCTCGCTCAGTTCGGTCAGCGGGGCGTGATCCACGGGCTGAACCAGATCCGACACGCTCACCCCGAGCGCTTCGCAGATACGATCCAAGCGCTGCAGCGAGAAATTCCCGCGCGAAAGATCGCGCTTTACCGTGGGCTCGCTGATGCCGATGAGCTCGGCCAAGCGCCGATACGAGATGCCTTGGGTCTTCAAGCGGATCTTGATCCCCTTCACCAGGACGGCTGCGCCGCTCATACGTCACCCCGAAGTATCAAATAGTGGTACCCACGGAATCAGGGAGTATACCCGCCGCGCGAGTCTTTGCCGTGGCCGTCGCGCCCGCCCATGATCGTTCCCGAACGAAGCCACGCCAGGGGAGACGATATGAAATCATCGGCAAACAGGAATATACCGGCGGATGCCGGGTCGCCCGCGGGAACCGACGCGCGGCCTTGTCACAGACTGCAGCCCGCCGGAATTGCGAGCATGCCGTCTTTGCGCAAGGACAGCGATGCCCCAGCCGATTCCAAGAACGGAATGCAACCTCCTGCCGGCGCGCGCATCGTGAGGGCCCTTCTGCGCGGGCTGCTGCGCCTGTTGTTCCGGGTCGGCATACACGGCGACACAACCGTCTTCCGGAACGAACGTACGCTCATCGTCGCCAACCACGAGTCATTTCTCGATGGCTTGCTGCTCGGAGTGTTCCTTCCTGTCGCCGCCACGTTCGTGGTTCATACCGAGGTCACGAAAAGCGCGTGGGTGAGGTGGTTGCTGCGCTTCGTGCCGCATCTCGTCGTCGACTCCACGAGTCCGATGGCGATTAAGCTGATTTGCCGCCTGGTGGAGAGCGGCACGCCGGTGGTGATCTTTCCGGAGGGGCGCCTCACCGTCACCGGATCGCTGATGAAGGTTTACGATGGAGCGGGTTTCGTCGCCGCCCGCACCGGCGCGACGGTGGTGCCGGTGCGCATCGAGGGCGCAGGGCATAGCTACTTCGGGCGGCTCGCCGGAATCTATCCGCTCAAACTGTTTCCGAAAATCAGCATCACCATCCGGCCCCGCCGGAGCATACCGATGCCGAAGCTGCCTTCCGCGAAGCAGCGTCGACGGCGCGCAGGCGAGCTGCTGCGGCGGATACTTCTCGACATGTTGGTGGCCACCCGCCCGCAGCGCACCCTGTTCCAGGCATTCCTCTACGCCAAAGCGACCTTTGGGACGAAATATCGACTGGTCGAGGACGTGCGCATGCAGGAGGAGTCGTACGGGACGCTGCTGCGCATGTCGCTTGGTTTGGGCCGCCTCCTGAATCCGTTGACGACACGGGGAGAAATCGTCGGCGTCATGGCGCCCAACGCCGCACCGACTCTCGGGTTGATCCTGGGATTGTCCGCGACTGCGCGGATTCCGGCGCTGCTCAATTACACCGCCGGCGCCGACGGAATCCGTGCCGCCTGTGTCGCCGCCGGCATCCGGACCATCATCGCCTCGCGCACGTTCATCGAGAAGGCCCGCCTGACACCGGTGATCGAGCAACTTGGGGATCTGCGCATCGTTTATCTGGAGGATCTCAAGCAGCGCATCACCCCAGCCGACAAGCTGTGGATTCTCTGGCACCAGCTGTTTCCGTCGGCGAGCGCGGCGAACCAATCTCCGGACGATCCGGCCATCGTGCTGTTCACGTCCGGCTCGGAGGGCAAGCCGAAGGGCGTGGTGCATTCGCATTCCTCGATCCTGTCCAACGTGGCGCAGATCCGGGCGCTCGCCGACTTCACGCCGCTCGACAAGTTCATGATCGCCTTGCCGCTGTTTCATTCGTTCGGCTTCACCTGCGGCGTCATCATGCCGCTCGTCTCCGGATGTCGCGTGTTCCTTTATCCGAGTCCTCTGCATTACCGGATCATCCCGGAGCTCGTGTACGACCGAAACTGCACGGTGCTGTTCGGCACCTCGACCTTTCTTGGCAACTATGGAAAATTTGCGCATCCGTACGACTTCGGCCGCCTGCGCTACGTGGTCGCGGGTGCGGAGCGGCTTTCCGAAACGGTGCGCAGCTTGTGGATCGAGAAATTCGGCATCCGCGTGCTCGAGGGCTACGGCGTCACGGAATGTGCGCCGGTGGTCGCCGTCAACGTACCCATGGCGTGCCGCGTCGGCAGCGTGGGGCAGCTGGTGCCCGGCATGGAGTTCGAACTCGAGCCCGTGGCAGGCATCGAGCGCGGCGGTATCCTGCACGTCCGGGGCCCCAACCTCATGCGGGGCTACCTGTTGTTCGACCGACCGGGCGCGATCAGCCCGCCGAGCTCCTTGCGGGAAGGGTGGTACAGCACCGGGGATATCGTCGAGATCGACGATGACGATTTCGTGCATATCCGCGGGCGGGTGAAGCGATTTGCCAAGATCGCCGGTGAAATGGTTTCGCTCGAAGTGGTGGAGAAAATCGCCTCGCAGGCCGCCCCGGAATTCGCGCATGCCGCCTCGACGCGCCCCGACCCGTCGAAAGGGGAGGCCATCGTGCTGTTCACGACGGCGCCGCGCCTCACGCGCGAGCTCTTGAGCAGCGCTGCGAAGAGTCTCGGCGCACCCGAGCTCGCGGTGCCGCGGATCATGATTGCGGTGGAGGAGATCCCCCTTCTCGGCACCGGCAAGGCCGATTACGTTCGCCTCGGCGCCCTGGCGGCGGCACAAACCGCGGTATCGGCCGCCTGAGGAGAGGATCGTGACACAGCAAATTACCGGTGACCGTGCGCCGCTTGACCGCGCGCCGCTCTGGTCGCGCGGCATGGCCGCGGTTCTGGCGGCACAGTTTTTATCCGCAATGGCGGACAATGCGCTGTTGTTCGCAGCCCTGGCGCTCCTCAAGGCGAAGCTATACCCGCAGTGGACCGACCCGCTGCTCCAGGAGTTCTTCGTCGGCGCCTATATCCTGCTCGCGCCGTTCGCCGGACCCTTCGCCGATGCCCTGCCCAAGGGACGAGTGATGCTCATTTCGAACGGGCTCAAGCTCATCGGGTCGCTGGGGATTTGCCTGGGGCTGAATCCCTTCCTGGCGTACGGCTTGGTGGGCGTCGGCGCCGCCACGTACTCACCGGCGAAGTACGGCATCTTGTCGGAGCTGACCTCCGCGGATCAATTGGTCAAGGCGAACGGCCTGATGGAGTCCTCCACCATAGCCGCGATTTTGATCGGGGCCGTCGCGGGAGGCACCCTGGCGGACTGGAATGTGCGTGGTGCGCTCGCAGCGGTGGCGGGTTGCTATGCGCTCGCCGCGCTCGCAAATATCCTGATCCCGAGGCTCGCCCCGGCGCATACGTTGTCGAGCTACTCCGTGCGAAACATCCTGCGCGACTTCGGGCAGGCGCTACGCAAGCTGTTTTCAGTGAGCGATGCGCGCTTCTCGGTCATCGGTACGAGCTTGTTCTGGGGCGCCGGCTCGACCATGCGGTTTCTGCTCATTGCGTGGGTGCCTGTGGCGCTCGGCATCACCAACAATCGCATGCCGGCCTATCTCAACGCCATGGTCGCCGTGGGCATCATAGCCGGCGCAGGGCTCGCGGCGAAGTTCGTGACTCTCGCGAACGCGGAGCGCTCGCTCGGTGGCGGCATCGTGCTGGGTCTCGCGGTCTGCTTGTTGTCGATCACCTCGAGCCTGCCAACCGCCTTCGTGGCCCTCGCGGTGGTCGGTGCCAGCGGCGGCTTTTTCGTGGTGCCGCTCAATGCGCTGCTGCAGGAGCGGGGACATGAAAGCGTGGGGGCGGGTCACGCCATCGCCATACAGAACCTGGCGGAGAATTCGATGATGCTGCTGATGATTGGCGCCTACACCGTGATCATGCGGGCGGGCGCGTCGGTCATCGTCGTGGCGTCGGCCTTCGGCGCCACCATGTCGACCGCGATCGCGATTCTATGGTGGTCGCGGGTGCGGGAACGCCGCCTCGCGGTCGGTGCAGCCCTTGCAAGGAGTAATTCATGAAATTGCGCGCGATGTTCGTTTCGGCGTTGTTGGCCATGGCGGCCGGGTGCCTCTACACCGGCCACTCTTCGCAGACCCGCACTTCCTCCAGCCTCGTGAGCTTCCTGTATCCGAACGGCAGCACGCCGCCGCCGCAGAACGAGATTCCGGAGCTGCGGGTGCCATTGCGTGTGGGTCTGGCGTTCCTGCCGACGCAGGGGGGATTTGGCGCCTCGACGCTCGATGCGGCTCACCGCGAGCAGCTGCTCGAGAGGATTCGCCAGAAATTCTCCGACCGCAAGTTCGTGAGCGAGATCGTGATCATCCCCGACTACTACCTGGCCTCGAGCCGGGGCTTCGAGGGGCTGCAAGGCGTCCAGCGCCTGTACAACGTCGACGTGATGGCGCTGGTGTCCTACGATCAGGTGACCTATACCGATGACAACAAGTGGTCCCTGGGATACCTGACCATCGTCGGCGCCTACGTGGTGAAGGGGAGCACCAATGACACCACGACGCTCGTCGATCTGGCGGTGGTCGAGCCGAGAACCCGCTCGCTCGTGCTGCGGGCGGGCGGCACCAACACGCATCACCAGAACTCGACCATGATCGACACACAGCGGGACATGCGGCTGGCGAGCGCTGCAAGCTTCGATGCGGCGACCGATGAGATGATCCTGCATTTCGACAGTGCGCTCACCGCCTTCCAGACCGACGTGCATGAAGGCAGGGCCAACGTGCGCGTGGTCTCGCGAAGTTCGAGCGGTGGGGGCGGGGGCGCGATTTCCGGCGCCGAGCTCGCCGCTCTGGCCGCACTGTTGTTAATCGCGGGTCGGCGGCGCGCCGCGGCGTAGGCCATCGACCAGCGACCAGCCAGCCCGAGCTAGGT
>Ga0182013_10004539_pt1 | contig 16614 bp, 18 predicted proteins | sample 612S2MmetaG_FD_120487 | JGI IMG/M metagenome (GOLD analysis project Ga0182013, IMG submission 120487) | Permafrost microbial communities from Stordalen Mire, Sweden - 612S2M metaG | ecosystem: Environmental > Terrestrial > Soil > Wetlands > Permafrost | place: Sweden: Stordalen | collected...
ATGGTCCGCGCAGAAGCCGCCGCTGCCGCTGCCACTGACGTGATCGAGATCAACTGACTACCTGCGATGGAGCCATCTGTGTTCAGCTGGCTTGGGGCAAAAGAAAAGCGAGGCTTGCGCCCCGCTTTTCCTGTTGGTCGAGCCGGCACTCTAGCGCCAGTGCCCCTCGATCAGCACCCATTCTCCATGACGATGAACCCAGTGGTGCGCAACCCAGACACCGCCCGGATGGGGTGGACGCTCCCAACGACCGGGGGTCCAGACGTAGTGATCGCCTTCCCAGCGGTGGTAGCCGTCAATCCACACAAACCCCCGATCCGGAGGCGGGCCACGGCGTTCAACGACGGGGGGTGGGGGTCCAATGCGAATCGCAATCTGCGCAATAGAGGCCGCAGGGAACAGTGTGAAAGCAAGCAGTAGTGCCAATGCAATCTTCTTCACGATGAGTCAACTCCTCCTGAGTTGGGATTCTGGACTTGAACTCCGGAATCTTACCGCTATTCCGGTCTGCTGATTATTTTAACGTCACAATGGGAAATTAGTTGCGCGTGCGGATGTGCTTTTGTTTTTGCTTATCCAGCCAGATCAATAAGACGCACCTGTACTCGGGGAGAATCACGCTCCGCACCATTCGGTGTGCGTTTTTTGCGCTCCGGCCAAAATCGACGCGGACAACGGCGACTGATTATGATGGCCTTATGCGGACAACTGGGTTGGGGCTAAGAGAAGCATGGATTGTAAGATCTTGACGGCAATTTCATTGGGAATAAATCTATGAACAGGATTTCTATTACAACAGAAGATCGGGTCTTCGTCTTGACCGGGGCGGGCATCAGCGCGGAGAGCGGGTTGCCTACCTTTCGTGCATCGGACGGGTTATGGGCCGGCAATCGCATCGAAGATGTATGCACGCCGGAGGCTTGGGAGCGCGATCCCTGGCGGGTGTGGGAGTTCTACTCGGCGCGACGGGAAGCGGGCGCGAAGGCCCAGCCAAATCCTGCGCATGTTGCACTTGCAGAGTTGGAACATCGCCTGGGCGATCGCTTCTTTCTTTGCACGCAAAATGTGGACGACCTGCATGAGCGAGCCGGCTCTCGGCGTTTGCTTCATATGCACGGCGAATTGTCCAAAGCGCACTGCGAAGACAATTGCGGGCGCGCGCCGGTGGAAGATCATGCAATCTATCGCAATCTGGACGAGGTGGGCCGCTGCCCGTGCGGCGGACGGCTGCGCCCACACATTGTCTTCTTCGGCGAGATGCCGATGGAGATGGATCGTATCGAGGAAGAAATCCAGAAGGCAACGCTGATGTTGGTTGTCGGCACGTCGGGTTCGGTCTATCCCGCAGCCAACTTTGTCCATTGGGCACGGATGAGCGGGGCGCGAACTGTGTATGTGGGACCGGAGCCGCCGCTGAACTCCGCGGCCTTTACGCATGTCGTCGAAGGCAAGGCGGGGGAAGTGTTGCCGGGCATGTTCCACGTGGTGCAATTTTAGCGGTGTTGGCCGGCCGCCGAGTTTGCGCGGCGCAGGACTAATTCAATTTCCAGTGCGCGCCAATGCAGGCAGTTGGTTCTTTCTTCCCTCGGCTTCCCGGTCGAGCCTTGCGCGCTTGGGAACCTCAAGCAAATCCTGATCGTGCGCGGTGCGATTCACCTCAGCCTGCGCCGGGCGCAGGGTGTTGGGGGTAGTCTGCATTTGTCTTTCTCCTTATCTTTTCGTGCGGCCACAATGGACCGGTACTGTGGTTTCAATTAGTCTTGAGAGACCACTGTTATCGAGACTTGATGTACTCTTTGCGCCGGAAGCGGAGCCCGGTCCAATCTTCGTCGATGGCGACAGCGCGCACAGTATCGAAGCCCGCGGCGTTCAAAGCGTCCCAGCCGGTGTCGCGGTTGAAATCGCACTTGAATTTCTTTGAAGTTCCCTTGGGATAAGCAAACCACACAGTCGCGTCGCCCGTGGCGCGCGCGGCCACTGGTCCTGCAAGTGCGTCCACCTCTGCCTTGCGGGTGACAAACGCAAGCAGAAAGCCGATTTGAGGAACAGATTCAATGTGGTGGTGAATGGTGATAACGGGAAGGCGCGCAAGCTCCAGCTGAAAGCTCTCGGGTGCATGCAAAACGAGGATCTCTTGCTGATCCTTGAGGTTGAGTTTGTCGAAAATTCCGCCCATGGATTCTCATAATAAGCAGATTCAACAAATAATCTGCAAATTTGTTTTCGGAGCTGTGCTCAGAAGTGGAAGCGGTAACGGAGTTCGGCGGAGATCAGCCGCGGGTCGTTGAAGTGGAAGCCGCCGATGGTAACGGAGTTGTCGAGCAGGACGCGATGGTTGGTGGCGTTGAGTACGCTGGCCGAGAGCCTCCAGCGCGAACCGAGGGCGTGGCCCGCCGAGAGGTCGAAGGTCGTATGCACCGGCAGGTATGGGCCGTCGTAGGGTCCGTTGTTTTTGCAGTTTGATGTGCAGGCCAGACCATTGGAGAAGCCGGAACCATAGTAAACATTTGTCGAGAACCATGTGTGCGCGGGCAGATTTGCCGTGAAGCCGGTGTTCAGCGTCTCGCGTTGGTCATGGTCAAGGGCAATGTAGTTTGGACCGAGGTTGCAGGCTGGATCGGTGGGCAGCGAGCAGGTAAAGCCTCCGATAATGTTGCCGCGCTGCTGGGCGATTTGATTAGAGTAAGTCAGGTGGAATTGGCCGAGGCGAGCCAACTCGGGCGAGCGCAAGGTCATCTCCCAGGCCCGGATTAGTGCTCCATCGACGGCGATAGGGAAATACATATTCGACTCGCCCAGATTGGAGTGATCCATAAAGTTATTGACGCGGTTCTTGAAGTTAGCCAAGTCGAGCAGCCAGCCCTTGTAAGGAATTTGCAGGCCGAACTGGTGTTCTTCATCTCTCTCGCTCAGCAGAGGCGTGAAGTTATTTTGGCCCGACGGCAGGTTGCTGGCGTAGTTGAGCACGGAACTGGAGACTGTCAGCGGCGGAGCGGGCTGGAAGAAATGGCCATAAAAGCCGCGCAACACCCAATGCAGGCGTGGAACCTCAACAGTCGTGCCGATGCGCGGATAGATGGCGCTCTCGTTCGATTCGGCGCGGTAAATGGAGAATCGCTCGCCGCCCAGCAGCGTGACATAACGGCCCAGTCGGAGGTGGTCGGCGAGGTAGAACTCGACGAGTCCGGCGTTATCATTGGCCGGGGTATTGGGCTGGGATTTTGCACTGCCGTCGTTGACTACGATGCCAAAGAGATCGTCTTCTGCCTGCAAAAACGAATAGAGCCCCGCAGAGAAGTTGTTCCTGCCTGAGTCAGTGTGCAGGTCTGCCTGGGCTCCGGTGTATTTTGAGGTTTGGTGCCAAGTGGTAGCGACGGGATTGTCGCTTGCCAATGAGTCATAGTCCGCCTGGTTAAGATGATAAAACGGCGCAACAGAAACCAGTGTGTTGGGCGAGAGAGTATGGATCCAGTTGGCGATCACAAACGAATCACGTTCCGATTGTGCGTCGCGCACTCCAAAGGAAGCATAATAGCCGCTTAGCGCCTCCCAGTCAGTCTGGCTGGGATCATAAGGAACTTCGAAGTAGTCCTGGCGGTATTGCACGTTCAGGCGCAACTGGTCTTTCGGTGTCTGATTGCGGATAAGCGACAGAAAACCGCTCTCGGAGTTAGTAGCATCGTGATGAATAGAGGCCACTGGCGTGGCCAGACCGTAGTTTGAGCGGGAGCCGGTGAGGCTTGCGTACCACGCGGTTGCTGCGGAGTGGTCGCCGAACGAGAGCTGTGTTTCGCCCGTGTATAAGTTGCCGGCGGAGACCAGTAACTCGCCTTCACGGTTGCGCTCGAAGCCGTTGCGGGGCAGAACATTAAACACTCCATAAGTTCGGTCGCCCACCTCCGCGGCGTAACTGCCACGTTGAGTTTCCAGTGCGTCGATGTCCTTGGGGTCAATCTGCGGGCCGACATTCGATGCGATCTTGGTGTTGGGAATCGCAACTCCATCAATGAGCCAACTGGTCTGGTGGCCGCCGCGCATGTGCAGCATGTCGTGCGTCATGTAAGCGCCCGGGACGTAATCGGTAATCATCTCCATGCCGATGGTGCGGTCCGCACCGGGGGTCAACTCGATCTCAGCGCGGGTGATGAGCGTGGTGGGCGTTGCCGAGTCGGTGGCGGAAAGGGAAATTCCCAATCCCTCCACCTCGACGCTCTCGACGGCCGGCGCAAGCTGGAGGGCGATGTGCAAAACGGGGTTGGTGCCCGAGGCTACCGTCAGTGGCTGCTCAACCGTGGCGAAGCCGGGAGCCGCAACCTTGAGCAGGTAAACGCCGATGGGCGCCTGAGGCAATTCAAACTCTCCGTCGTTGTTGGTGGTGGTGCGGAGCGCGAAAGCCGAATCTGCAGCTTGCAGTGTGACCTGAACGCCGGGGAGTGGTCGATGCCGCGGATCGTGGACGACGCCATGAACGGCGGAGAAAACATTGGCGTACGCGTGGCCAGCGGTCGCAACCCAAATCGCTGCGGTCAGCGCCAAGGCCATGGCGGGGAAAATATGCAAAGCTGGAAACGGGGAAATAGAGCGCCGCATCTCGAACTCATGCTACACGAAGAGTGTGCCGTGGTACTCAACAGATTGCCGCGAGCGCCACTCAGGTATTATCGATTTATCGCCAGCTTTCATCCATCCTCAAGAGGAGATGTCCGTGTCTGAAAAGAAGATTTCCCCATTGCCCCAACAGGGTTCCGCTCAGACTGTGCAGGAGTCCCGCGCAGAATCCCGCAGGACGCGCCCGCTGCGCGTTGCGCTTTTCGGCTTTGGAACGGTGGGCAGTGCCGTAGCGCGAATTCTGACCGAATCCAAGCCGGAGGGTCTCGAACTGACTCACGTATACGTCCGCAGCATAGCGAGAAGGCGAGTGAACTGGATGCCTGCGAGCGTGCAGTGGAGCGAAGACTCCGATGCGGTGCTGGCATCGGATGTGGACCTAGTGGTAGAACTGGCCGGCGGCCTCGAACCGGCCGGAAGCTGGGTGAGCGCGGCGCTCAAGGCTGGCAAGAGCGTGGTGACCGCTAACAAGAAATTGATATCAGTTCACGGTGTTGAGTTGGAGCGACAGGCCGCAGCCGCCGGCGGACACTTGAAGTACGGTGCGGCGGTGGCAGGTGGAATTCCGGTGATTCCGGGACTTGAGCAGGGACTTGCCGGAGATCGCATCGAGAGCATCGAAGGCATTTTGAACGGCACCTGCAACTTCATTTTGAGCCGGATGCAGGAGGGTGCGGAGTACGCCACAGTGCTGGTGGCGGCGCAGGGCAAGGGGTATGCCGAGGCCGACCCCACCGAGGACGTAGGTGGCTTTGACGCGCGCGCCAAGCTGGCCATTCTGATGCGGCTGGCGCTTGGCGTCGAGGTGGACCTGGAGGAAATTACACCGCTGCCCATCACGGCAATTGCAGCCGTGGACTTCAGTTATGCGCGCGACCTGGGCTGCACCATCCGGCAGATTGCGAGGGCCGACCGCGCGGCGGGACAGGTCGCGGCAACCGTGGGGCCGATGCTGGTGGATCTGCATTCGCCGCTTGCGTGGTCGCACGGAACGGAGAATATGGTGATCTTCAAAGGTCACTACGGCGGGGATGTGGTATTTTCAGGCCACGGCGCGGGCGGGAATGCCACCGCGGTAGCCGTGGTCAGCGACCTGCTGGCTTTGGCGCATGGATCGCGGCGTGTGGAGATTCCCTCAGCTCCTGCGCATGTTAGCGCCGAATTCGAGGTTCCGCATTACATTCGCTTCCTGGTCGCTGACCGTCCGGGAATCGTGGCCGAGATTACCGGAGCACTGGCCAAAGAGCGCATCAACATTCGCGCCATTGTGCAAAAACCCGGCTATCCGCAGCATGCACTGCCTTTCGTGGTTACTGTCGAGCCGTGCAAATCCTCGGCCCTGAAACGAGCGCTGGAGGCAATCCTCACCAGAGATTACCTGCTCGAAGCGCCGCTCAACCTGCAGATGCTGGAGTAGCGAGACAGGGATCATTTGTTCGTGTGTTCCCGGTTTTATTGCCCCAGCGCAAGAACGGCCAGCAGAAGCATCCACGCCAGGCTCATGGCGTGCCAGTACCAGGCCGTCGCATCCACGGCGATCTGACGGTACTCGACGCGCTTGAGTAAGCTCAAGGCGGTCAGACACAGGACCAGCGCGGCGATACCGATGAGCAGATGCGCGGCGTGAAGGCCGGTGATGAGATAGAAGAAGTAACTAGCCGGGGTAGAGAACTGGTTGAAGGCGAAGCCCTGCGCCTCTAATTGCCTCCACGCCATCCATTGCCCGGCGAGAAACAGAGCGCCCAGCCCGAGCGTCGCCGCGAGCCAGGGAAGAGCGCGCCTGAGCGCAGGGCGGCCAAGTCCAAGCCACTCCTCCAGTGCGTCGATCTCATGGAAGATATTTCGCCGCGCCAGTTCCATGGTCAGGCAGCTGATGAGCAGCGCGGCGGAGTTGAGAAAGAGAATGGGCGGCAACGCTACCGGGTGCCAGTCGCCGATCTGCTCATGGGAGCGCGGATCCATGTGTGTGCCTGCCTGCCGCGCGAAAAAGAGCATCACCATCACGGCAAAGAAGAGCATATCGGCCGCGAGAGCGGAAAAAACAAAGAAACGGATGCGCAGCAGGAGTTCGCGCGGGCCGCTGCGCTGATTGCCCCAGTTGTCGTCTCCGTTGCCTCCGCCTCCGGTTGGCCGCCGGACAGGCGGGGGCTGGCCGCCGTGTCCCGGCTCTTTCCGCTGCTCCTTCGCGGGATTGTGCGTAAAGGTGGCAGGCATGGGCGCCTCTGTGAGCTTGAGATTACTCTCATTTTGGATTTGACGCATCCTGAATCGGTTCGATAATTCTTATCGGGCAAAGTGTTATTCTCTGGCTGCCGCGACGGATTCGACAAAGAGCCGGTGAACGCGCCGGTCGAGCGAAAGCTCGGGATGAAAGGTGGCGGCCAGGATGTTACGCTCCCGGATCAGGGCGGGGAAGCCATCGCGGCGGGCCAGGATCTCGACGCCGGGGCCGGTCTGACTGATGCGCGGAGAGCGGATAAAGACCATCTCAAGCGGCCCACCGGCTAGAGCGGTTTCGGCGGTAATGATAACCGAGTCAATTTGGCGGCCATAGGCATTTCTCTCGACGGTTACATTGAGCACGCCCATGCTGCGCTGCACAGGGTTCAGAACCTCCCGAGCAAGCAGGATTACCCCCGCGCAGGTTCCAAAAACTGGCTTGGCGCCGCAAAACTCCTGCAATTGTTCAAAAAAGCTGTGTTTCTCCAGAAATCGCAGCATGGTGGTGGATTCGCCCCCGGGCAAGACAAGGCCCTCCAGGGACGCCAATTCGCCGGGCTTGCGCACTTCGATAGGTTCCGCGCCGGCCTCGGCGAGAGCTTGCGCGTGGCTGGAGTAGTTGCCTTGAATGGCCAAAACGCCGATGCGCGGGCTGATGGGTGAAACGTCCTTGAGAGGCAGATCTCGCTTTCCGGTTTCCGTCAACTGAACACTTCACCTCTGGCTAAAATTTCCGACAACTCTTTTTATCGCCGAATGACGCCGCTAAAGACTATTTTATCCGTCACCTGCGATGAGGCCAACGGCCTTCGGCTGGCGGGACCGCTGCCAGCCTTTCCGGCTAAAACCGGGCCATTTTTGGCTAAAAAATGGGCAAAATCGGAGGATTAGTGTTACCGATCAGTTAATAGGTCAAGACAGTAAGCATATGATTATATGCATGTTAATAGCTAAGCAGGGGGCACATGATGGCCTCCACAGGAGGAGGGGGTAGGGGTACCCTCAAAAAAACAGGGAACAGGGAATCGGAAATGGGGAACAGGTGGAGGGCTGTAGTGCGGTCTCATGCTCTTATATTGCACGTAGGGAGGGGAATCTTCTGCACTGCCAACTGCGGTCGGGCAAGCTGCCTCTGCGGCTTCGTTCAGGGAGGGTTTTCGGCTCGGGGAATGGACAGCGGCGGTTTCCCGCCATTACGGTCTGCCTCAGAATCGATTTGGATTTTTGGAATGGGGGCTGAGGAGGAGATTGCGGTTACAATTTGGGGGCAATACAAAGCAGATAATTTTCGGCTTATACGGAGGATTTGCATGCTGCGTGCACTGCGGAGCTCTTTCTTCATCAGCGTTGTTCTTATGAGTGTTCTTGCATATTGCGCGTTGCCGTCATGGGCAAAGGACAAGCAAGCCAACGATTATCCTTTGAGCGGCAAGGTGCTTTCCAGTTCTTCCAAAGGAGCGCATTCCTATCAGGTTGAGACCGACAGCAAGATCTATTTGATGCTGTGCGAGAGGGTGAAGGGCTTCCACATGGGTCTGCCGGAGTGCAAGGTGGACGACAGGCCGATTGCGAACGGCGATAAGGTTCAGTTTCGTGTGGATGGCGATTTTGCCTATATGCCGGTTGTCAACGGGGCGGAGGATGAACTTCGCATTCTCACAACAGAGCTCAAGGTAATTCCCCCGTTGCCACCGATAGCGGCCGGCGAGAACGGCAAGGGCTCCAAAGGGGATGAACGCGGCATGGTGATCGGTTCCGGCATGCATATCGCAGGGCAAAAGCACGTGGCGTGGTCTACCGACCCGTCCTCCGTTCAGCGACCGTTTTTTAGCGCGGGTGCTCCTGGTTTAGCACCTGCTCCGGGCATTGCGATGGCCACTCCGTCAGCGCCTGTGATGGCAGCCGGGCCGGTGATGGCCATTCCGGTTACCGGAGGCGCTCCGGTGATGATGATGCCCACAGGACCAGTGGGCGGAGGTCCTGTGATGGGCGTTCCGGTGACAGGCGGCGCTCCTGTGATGGGAATGCCGACCGGTCCGGTGATGGGGATGCCGATGGGCGGAGCACCAATGGGCGCAGCTCACGCAGGCGGCGGAGGGGGCGGTCCGGTATGGGTTCATCTGCTGCGCGTGCGGGCGGGCGAGAAGATCTATCAACTGGAGTGCTCAGCCAAGCCCTGCGAGGTGGACAAGAAGGAGATCGGGCTTGGCGACACGCTGGTGATTCGCGCGGAGAAGAAGTGGGCATATGTGTCATTGGGCGCGAATGGCGGGGGGAAGGAACAGAAGCTCAGAATCCTGAGCGAGACGGAAGAGGACGACGCCTCGGATGGCAAATAAAGGCGGTATATTTTCGAGTGATCCCAGGTCCGAGAATCCGGATCTGGGGCACCCGGCCGCGCGCCGCGACTCGACTGCGGGACATGCGCGAGAGTATTCTCCTTCTATTCTGGGAGTCACATGAAGCAAGAGGGAGAACGCAAGTGGACACAGATGTTCCGTACATTGCATCAATCAAAAATCTGATTCCGATCCTCGAAGCGATTCAGAAAGCGGCTTTGCCCGACGCCTTCAATATGGATTTCCTGAAGGACATGGGTTTCGCCAGTTCTAATGATCGACCGGTCATCAAGCTTTTTAAGTTTCTCGGGTTTCTCGACTCGTCCAATCGACCTCAGACTCCATACAGGGAGTTCATGGATAGTACGAAAGCAAAGACTGTGCTTGCGGTGCGGGTTCGTGCCGCATACGACGATCTTTTTAAGGCCGACAAAACAGCAAACACGAAAACCGCTCAAAGCCTCAAAGGATGGTTTAAGACAAAGACAGGAGTAGGAGACGCCGTAGCGGTAAAGATGGCCACTACATTCAGGGCGCTGGCACAGTACGCAGACTTCTCTGCACAAGCGGCAGAAGAGCTTCCGGCGAGAATGACTCCCGAGCCGGAGCAGGAGCCGGAGCAAGAGCCATCTAAAGACGCTACTACTAAGCATCACGCAAAAGCAAGGACGGTTGAGACCAACTTTGGTCTCGTTTACCGGATCGAAATACATCTGCCGGACACTCAAAACCTCGACACCTATAGAGCAATATTTCGCGCTATCCGAGAGGAGTTAGGAGAGTGAGCAAACGGGTGAATGAGTTCGTCTTCAGCGGCATTTTGGCGAGCCATGCAAAGCGCGAACTGGAAGTTTCAGGAGTTCTCCGTACCCCGTCGATGGCAGCCGAAGAGACGCGAGACCATGATCTATTTGCTGCCGTGTCTAGCAACGTCCGCGGGGCTTCCATTTACATGCAGCGTTGCTATCGCCTCCTGTTTGTGTTCGAGAATTTGATACGCGAGTTTGTTGCAGCTAGATTTCACGACATTGACGGAGACGCGTGGTTTGACAAACGGGCCAACGCCGCCATGAAGAAAAAACTTGAGGATCGAAAAGCTACAGAGGAAAAGAACCAGTGGCACACGGGCAGGAATCCCGAGCCCATTTATTATCTCGATTTCGGGGACCTATCGCTGCTGATTACGAATCACTGGGCCGAGTTCAAAGACCTTCTCCCGACTCAGACATGGGCACAGAGTAGGATTCAGGACGCCGAGCGGTCCCGGAATGTCATCGCGCATACGAACACTCTCGCGACGGAAGAGGCAGACCGGCTTGAGATGTATCTGCGGGACTGGATCAAGCAAGTTGGATAACCGATGGGTCGCCAATTGCGCGGCCAAAATGTTCTGGACTGTTTGCCGCGTGATTCCGAGTTCCCGCACAAGAGCGGACTTATTCTGGCCTTCCGGATGCCCCACCCTTGCGCAATTTCCAGCGCAAGGATGGGAGGCAACGAAGCTCTTGCGACCGAATAGCGAGGCACCTGCGGTGCGCAGTCCTACCAACCGCGAGTTTGGAGTTGGTCCTTCTCTTCAAGGGCGGCGGCGGCGAGGCCCTTCATGGTTCCGGTGACCTGCTCGGCGACCTCGGCGAGAATCTTGGGATCGTTGTAGTGTGTGGTGGCGATGACGATGGCCTTGGCGCGGCTGACAGCTTCTTCGCGCTCCTTTGGGTCGTTCTCGACATCGAGCGGCGTGGCGCGCTCCTTCATGAAAATTCCTGAGCCGACGAAGATGGCTTCGGCGCCGAGTTGCATCATCAGAGCGGCGTCGGCCGGTGTGGCGATGCCGCCGGCGGAGAAGTTGGGCACAGGCAGCTTGCCGGTTTGGGCGACCATGCGAACTAATTCATAGGGAGCCTGGTGTTCCTTGGCTGCGGCGTAAAGTTCCTGTTCGCTGAGGACGGTGAGCGCGCGCATCTCGCGGATGATCTGACGCATGTGGCGGACGGCGAAGACCACATCGCCCGTGCCCGCTTCGCCTTTGGTGCGGATCATGGCCGCGCCCTCGGCAATGCGCCGGAGAGCTTCGCCCAGATTGCGCGCGCCGCAGACAAAGGGCGTGGTGAAGGCGTGCTTGTCGATGTGATGGGCCTCGTCGGCGGGGGTGAGGACTTCGCTCTCGTCGATAAAGTCGACGCCCAGTTCCTGAAGAATCTGCGCCTCGGCGAAGTGGCCTATGCGGGCCTTGGCCATGACTGGGATGGAGACCGCCTGAATAATCTGCTTGATGAGCGAGGGGCGCGCCATGCGGGCGACGCCACCCTCGGCGCGGATCATGGCGGGCACGCGCTCGAGAGCCATAACGGATGTGGCGCCGGATTCTTCGGCGATGCGCGCCTGCTCGACGTTCATCACATCCATGATGACGCCGCCTTTGAGCATCTCGGCCAGGCCCACCTTGAGGCGCAGACTGGTGGCGGTAACAGGCTTGTTTCCATTCAATTCCGACATAAACTTCAACCTCGCTGGGAGATTCCGGGCTTGATCCGGACTCGATCGGGAGCGCGTACGAGCGCGCGTTGATCTCTTTATCCAGTGTAGCAGTGATGTTGGTTCGCGGGATTGGGGCGGTTGTTTCTGATTACGCGTTGGGGGCATTGTGCTAACCCTCCCATTCGCCAAAAAGCGGCGAATGGATGGGGCACCCTAAGTTCACATTGTTCATTAAAACTGCGCTGCAGGAATTCTTTCATTAGTTTTTTCTGATTTTCCTGTCTCGCTTCTGGTCATATTTCTGCTTGTTTTCTCAGCGAATGGCAACCGCACCTCCACAGTTGGCAACCGGACATCCACTGCCGCCGCAGGGGAACGCGCATTCACTGCCGCAGAAGGCCAGCGCGCCAAAGCAGCCGCCGGGACTGACGGCTGTGGCGGAGAGTGGCGGCGAGCAGGCGCTGGTGGCGTCGCCTCAACCGCTCGTTGAAGGCGCGCGGATCAAGCTCGCTGCGCCGGTGGCTAGGTTGCCAGTGGAGCTGGATGTGGCCGTGCCGGTGAGGGATTTTCGGGTGCGCAATCTGCTTGCGCTTGAGCTGGGGCAGGTGATCGAGACGAATTGGCCGCACGGCGAGGATATGCCGCTGGCAGCGGGGAATGTGCAACTGGCATGGAGCGAGTTTGAGGTGGTGGATACGCAGTTGGCGGTACGCGTGACTCGGCTGGCGTGAAAAAGACAGGGACCAGGGACATAGGGACTAGGGACTAGGAATGAGAGCGAGGTTGAGGATGGAAACGAACGGAAAGAAGGTGGGCGGGCTGGCCGGATGGCTGCTCAGTCGTTTCCGCGCTGGATGCCGGCGGAGGCCGAGACTGGAGTTGGTGGAAAGGATTGCGCTGGCGCCTCGCCAGTCTCTGGCTCTGGTGGAGGCTGAAGGGCGGCGCTTTCTGGTGGCCACTTCGCCCGAAGGCGCGCCGACATTTTATGCGCTCGATGAACGGTCGAGCGTGACCCGGCTGCGTCCGTTCGCAAACCGGCAATCAACCGTTGCGCGGCCGGCAGCGAGGGTCTCATGGTAGCGTCGTGGGCGGCTCTCAGCCTGGCGGCGCCGGCATCCGTGCCTCTGTTGCCCGATCTCAGCGCGCGCCTTCACCCTTCAGACTCGACGCCATGGACGATTCTTCTGGTCCTGACGCTGATTACCCTGTTGCCCGCGATTCTGATGTGCGTCACGCCCATGGTGCGCCTACTGGTGGTCTTTCACTTTCTGCGCCAGGCGCTGGGCACGCAGACCGCGCCCTCGAATCCCACGCTGATGGGGCTGGCGCTGATGATGACCTGGTTCATGATGATGCCGGTGCTCAATCAGATTGATCAGCAGGCGGTGGAACCGTATCGCGGCGGACTGATTACGGGCATGGAGGCTATCGACCGCGGAGCGCAACCGGTGAAGCAATTCCTGCTTAAATACGCGCGCGAGAAGGACCTGGCGCTGTTTACCGCGGCCGGCCAGATTCCGCGACCCGACAAGCCAGAAGACCTGCCCATGCGCGTGGTGATGCCGGCCTACATTCTTTCCGAGCTCAAGGCGGGGTTCGCCATTGGCGCGGTTCTGTTTCTTCCGTTTCTGCTGATCGACATGGTGACGGCGGCGATTACCACTTCGATTGGAATGTTCCAATTGCCGCCGGTGGTGGTCTCGACTCCGTTGAAGATTCTGCTGTTTGTGATGGTGGACGGCTGGAACCTGCTGGCCAACTCGCTGTTGAAGAGTTTTTGACTCGCTGTTGCATTGCAAGGAGTACCAATGACGCCCGACCTGGTTGCCGAACTGCTGCGCCAACTGATGAAAGAGGCCATGATTCTGGGCGCTCCCATACTGATTGCTACCGCGCTGTTGAGTTTTGTGCTGAGCCTGTTTCAGACGCTGACCAGCCTGCAGGAGCAATCGCTGACCTCGGTGCCGCGGCTGGCTGCGGTGGCCATGATTCTGCTGGTGGGGATGCCGTGGTTTCTGGGCCGTATGGCGGCGTATACCGTGCGGTTGCTGGTTGACCTGCACCGTTACATCGGGTAAAGAAATTGCTGAAAGAACTCAGGGTTTCAGGCGGAATTCGCGAAGGCATCCCTCAGGGGCTAAAGCCCGCGGTATTTCTGTTGCATTTACGGCGCGACTGAACTCCCACCCCATCGACGAAGACCTGTCGATGGGGACCCCGGTGAAGTCGTGCCCTTTCAAAACAATGGGTCTTTCCGCAACCTAAAAAGCCGCATCGAAGGGAAGAACAGTGCCGCACGGAAACGAGATCGAGTGGAGCAATTTTCTCTGCGCCATGATGCTGGCCCTGGTGCGGGTGAGCGGGATGGTGGCCTTCGCTCCCTTCTTCTCTTCGACGGCTTTGCCTATACGCGCCAAGGCGGTCTTTGTGGGCGCGGTGGCGTTTTTGCTGGCGCCGCTGGTTGCGACGCTGCCCAACGCACAGCTTACTTTAGGCTTCTCGTCATTGTTGGGCGAGTTGGCGGTGGGGCTGGTATACGGACTTACGCTCACTCTGCTGAACGAGATGATGCTCTTTGCCGGGCAGATTATCGGCTTGCAGTTCAGTTTCTCGCTGGTCAACCTGCTGGACCCGGCCTCGGCCATCCAGACGCCGCTTCTGGGCGAACTGTTCCAACTGATGGGAACGCTGGTGGTGATCGGCGCGGGCCTCGACCGGATCATGCTGGCCTCGATGGTGCGCAGTTTTCGCGTGGCGCCGCTGGGCAGCTACGCGTTGGCGCCCACGGCCGCGCTCGAGATTGTGCGCGCCGCCGCAGGCATCTTTCTTGCAGCAGTCGAGCTGGCTGCGCCGGTGCTGGCAGCGACCATGCTCGTCGAATTATCTGTGGCTCTGATGGGCAAGCTCAGCCCGCAGTTGCCCGTGATGAGCCTCACCGTGCCCATGAAAACGCTTACTGGCTTTGCTCTGCTGACCGGCTCACTGGCCTTATGGCCGCGCTTTATCGAAGCTCGCTTCAGCGGGCTGCTCGATATGGCGGAGCGGCTGATCGCCGTGCCCGGACATCGCGCGGCTCTGGGATTGGGAGGATAGCCGATGCCCGGAGAGCGCACAGAACAGGCAACCCAACACCGCAGAGACAAGGCACGCAAGGAAGGCGACATCCTGCACAGCCGGGAACTGTCGGCGGCTGCAGGAACGCTGGCGGGGGTGATGGTGCTGGGTGCGATGGGCAGCCATCTGCTGATGATGTGGAGGGGAACTTTTGCCGCCTTTCTCGATTTGGGGCAGCCAGCCCGCTGGGAACCGGCCGCGATTGAGCCTACGCTCTACGCGCTGCGCAAACTGGCGTTCGATTGTCTCGCGCCGTTGGGCGTGATGATGGCGGCAGTAGCGGCGGCCGCCCTTAGTGTGGGGATTGTGCAGACCGGCGGGGTGAACTTCCATCCCGAGATGCTCGGCTTCAAGCTGGATCGCATCAACCCGGTCTCGAATATCAAGAATCTCTTCTCGCTGCGCGCCGCGGCGAGGCTGGCAAAGTCCCTGATCCCTGCTGCTCTGCTTGCGATCTTCTGCGTGCAGCGCATCGCGCGCCAGTTGAGATTGCCGCCTTTTTCGATAACGCGGCTGGAGATGCTTGGCGCGGATGTCTACGGGCTGCTGTTGGCTGCTTCATGGCTGCTCTTCGCCTGGTCGGCAATCGACTATCTGGTGGAGTGGCAGAGCCGCGAGTCGCGGCTGAAGATGAGCCGCGAGGATCTGCGCGACGAGTACAAGGAGACCGAGGGAAACCCGCAGATTCGCGGCCGCATTCGCAATTTGCAGCGCCAGTTGCGCCGCCGCAAGGTGAAGGCCGATGTATCGAAAGCCGCCGTGGTGCTGACCAATCCCACGCATTATGCCGTGGCGCTGGGTTTTGATTTCGCCACCATGGAAGCGCCCAAGATGCTGGCCAAAGGCCGCAACCTGCTGGCCGAGGAGATCAAGGCCGAGGCGCGCTGGGCGGGTGTGCCGATTATTGAGAATCCGCCGCTGGCCCGCTCGCTTTATCGCTCTGTCGAGGTCGGCCAGCCGATTCCGGTCGATCTTTATGCCGCGGTGGCGGCCATTCTCGCCTGGCTCTACAAACAACGGCTGGAAGCGGAGATGCGCGAGCGCCGTTCGCGCGAGGCTGCGGCCAAGGCACAGGCGCAGGCACGGACAGCCACGCAAAATGGGCGGTCCGGTTCCGGTTCCGACTCCGGAACTGATCGTGGCACTTCGCCCTTGGAAGGAGATTCACAATGAGCACAAACGCACTGGCAGCCGGATCCCTGCCTGGAGGATCGATTCTGCAGCGGCTGAGAGAGTATGTGCTGCCGATGGCGGCCATCAGCGTGATTTTCGTCATGCTGGTACCTTTGCCCGCTTTTGCGCTGGACTTTCTGCTGACCATGTCGATGGCCGCTTCGATCATTGTGTTTCTTTCCGCCGTGCAGATTCGCCGCGCGGTTGAGTTGAGCGTCTTTCCTACCTTGCTGCTGCTGCTGACGCTCTTCAGGCTTGCTTTGAACATCGCTTCGAGCAGAAGAATTCTATTACACGGGCAGGAGGGCACGGCCGCCGCCGGCAATGTGATCGAGGCGTTTGGACAGTTTGTGGTGGGCGGCAACTACGTGGTCGGCTTCGTGCTGTTTCTGGCGCTGATCGCCATTCAATTCTTAGTGGTTTCTCATGGAGCCGTGCGCACCGCCGAGGTGACGGCCCGCTTCACTCTCGATGCATTGCCGGGCAAGCAGATGGCCATCGACGCCGACATGAATGCCGGGCTGATTGACGAGGCCGAAGCGCGCAGGCGGCGCCAGGCGATTGCCCGCGAGGCAGAGTTCTACGGGGCGATGGACGGGGCGGCGCGCTTCAACCAGCGCGACTCGCTGGCCACGATTCTGATTACCGGCATCAACATCATCGCCGGTCTGCTGATCGGCAC
>Ga0182013_10004540_pt1 | contig 16608 bp, 15 predicted proteins | sample 612S2MmetaG_FD_120487 | JGI IMG/M metagenome (GOLD analysis project Ga0182013, IMG submission 120487) | Permafrost microbial communities from Stordalen Mire, Sweden - 612S2M metaG | ecosystem: Environmental > Terrestrial > Soil > Wetlands > Permafrost | place: Sweden: Stordalen | collected...
ATGCCGGATGTGCCGGACTTTCGCATGATTGGGTCGGCGCCGAATATTCCGTTGCTGCTGCCCGGCCCGAACACGCTGCTGTTCGACGACGGCGCGCCTGATACCAGATTGGTGCCTGTCAACCCATTGGCGCGTGCCTATCGGCACGCGTTGTCGAGGCGTGCGCGGCGCAATTTTCTTACCTACGCGGACCCGCGCGGCACGCTGCAGCTACGCAGTGCCGTGTCTTCAATGCTGAATCTTGATCGAGGCCTCTCGACCACCCCGGATCACATTTGTCTGACCCGTGGCAGTCAGATGGCCATCTATCTGACCGCACGGATACTCGCTGGACCTGGCGACAGCGTCGTTATGGAGGAATTGAGCTATCCACCGGCGCGCGAATCCTTTCGCGCGGCGGGCGCGGAGGTGGTTGGCGTGGGGCTGGATGAGCGCGGCATGTTGGTCGATGAACTCGAACGCATCTGTCGTCGCCGCCGTGTGCGTGCGGTCTACGTGACTCCGCACCACCAGTTTCCCACCACGGTGTTGCTGCCGCCAGACCGTCGGCTGCGCTTATTCGCATTGGCCGCCCAGTTCGGCTTCGCGATCATCGAGGATGACTACGATCACGAGTTTCATTTCTCGCATCAGCCGATGCTGCCGCTCGCGAGCGCTGATCCCGATGGCCGCGTGGTCTACATCGGTTCGATGTCGAAGTTGCTGAGTCCGAGCCTGCGCCAGGGTTATCTTGCTGCACCGAAGGCCTTTATCGACCGAGCGGCCGCTGAGATCATGATGATCGATAGGCAGGGCGATCCGGCGACGGAAGAGGCGGTGGCCGAGTTAATCGCGATCGGCGAGATCCATCGCCATACCCGCAAGGTGCTGAAGATCTATGGAGAGCGACGCGCACTGCTGGCGTCGCTGTTGCGTGAAAAGCTCGCCGACAAAGTCGAATTTGATTTGCCCGATGGGGGCCTCGCGGTGTGGGCCCGTTTTGAAGATGCCGTCGATCTGACGCGACTCGCCGAGCTCGCACGGGCCGAGCGCCTGCACTTGCTGCCCGGGGGCGCTTTCGCGCTCTCCGCCAAGCGGGTGCAAGGGGCGCGCCTCGGATTTGCGAGCCTCGATGCGGGAGAGCTCGAACGGGCGGTGACACGCCTGCGTGTCGCGCTATCGAAGCTGCGCTGAGGTCTTTTAAGCTGCAGGTTCGCCCCGCATTGAGGCAGCGGCGTTCCAAATAGGGGCGCGTCTCCCTTCTGATGGACCCCTCTGGATGGCGGCAGAGCGGCCGTGGGTGCCGCTCAGCACGCATTTTCCTGAATTTCCGCGGACTTGCACTGGACCAGTCAACATTAAAGAACTGGCGGGGTTCTCTGGGCCAAGACTTGCATTGCTACGGGCGACCGCATTCATCACCTCGCCGGAGGAGTCTCGCCGCCATGTCGCAATTGAAGCCCAATTGTCTGAGCTACACGGAGCTGTTGGCGCAGGCGGTCGCGCTGATCTCCCCTACGATGACCGCGGCGCTGATCGTGCCGGTGATGTATTCGAACACGGGCGACTGGAGCTGGCTGTCGTACGCGCTCGGCACCGTGATGCTGCTGTTTGTGGCTTTCAATTTGAATCAATTCGCGCGCCGCTCGACCATGTCGGGCTCGATGTACGCCTACATCTGCAGTGGCCTGGGTCTTAAGGCCGGCGCTGTGGGTGGTTGGTCGCTGATCTGGTCCTATCTCGGCATCGCGATGGCCGGAGTCACGGGCTTCGCGATCTTCGCCGGCAAGCTGTTCGCGATGGCGGGGATCAACGTGCCGGCGATTGCGCTATTTGCGATATGTGTCGGGGGCGCTTGGTTCTGCGCCTGGAAGAACGTGCAGCTCTCGGCCATTTTGATGCTGGTGCTAGAGGGCTTGTCGATGCTGTTGATCGGCATCTTGTGCCTGATTGTTCTGTTCCGGCATCACTTCATCCTCGACACCGCGCAGTTTGATATGCGCACGGTGCCATGGTCCAGCATTGGTCTGGGCGTCGTGGTCGCAATCTTCAGCTTGGTGGGCTTTGAGTGCGCGACGGCCTTTGGCGATGAGGCCCGCAATCCACTCAAGTCGATTCCGCGTGCGGTCAGCATGAGCCTGATCATATCGGGCGCCTTCTTCGTATTCGTGACCTACGTCATGGTGCTCGGCACACGGGGCTATTCGACGCCACTCGATAGGCTTGACGCGCCACTGAATACGCTAGCGGTCCTCTCCCATGTAACGCTGCTTCAGATACCTCTGTCGCTTGGCGCGATGGTGAGTTTCTTTGCTCTGTGCTTGTCGTGTCTTAACGCGGGCTCGCGCGTCATTTATGCGATGGGCCGCCATGGCTTGTTTCATCGCGCCACCGCTGCATCTCATCCACACAACAAGACGCCACATGTCGCTGTGACATTAATGGCTACCGTGGCGTTCGCCGTTCCCACGATCTGCACATTGAACAAAGTCGCGACGCTGGATCTTTTCGGGGATGTGGGAACCTGCGCCGCCTTCGGCTTCATGGTGTCGTATTTCCTGATCACGGTCGCAGCGCCTGCGTACCTGATGCGCATGGGCGAACTGCGGCCTCGAGATGTTGCCGGCAGCATCGCTTCGATCGCACTGCTGATCGTGCCGGCGGTGGGCAGCGTGTACCCGGTGCCAGCGGCGCCGGTGATGTACTTCCCGTATGCGTTCGTGATTTACCTCGCCGTCGGCCTGATATGGATTTTTACTTTCTACGGTCGCTCGCCCAATGCCAGCTCGCGTGTCCGTAGTGATCTTGAGAGCGCGCAGCGCCGCTTCCAAGCTCCGATGGTTGAAGACAAAGTACTCGCAACGCAGTCCGGTGCGCAATGAGGATCGAGGTCTTAATCGGGCAAGAGGCGCGGGCCGTGGACGGGCAAAGCGGCGAGAGCTTGTATAGCGCGCTGCGGCGGGCGGAGCTTCCGCTGCTGTCGGTTTGTGGCGGGCTGGCCTCCTGCGGGGCCTGCCGAGTCCAGGTCCAGCCTGAATGGTGGGCGCGGTTGCCACACGCCCTTGAGAAGGAGCGACGGCTGCTATCCGTGCTACCCGGTCGCGGTGAGGGCGATCGGCTTTCCTGCCAGATACGGCTCGAGGAGCCGTTCGAGGGGCTGGCGATACGCATCAAACCCAAAGCATCCAGAAGAAGTTTAGCCCAAGGAGTGTCTGAATGAATGCCTTAGTACAACAAGACGATCTCGAACGCGTCGGCGAAGTCTATTCGCCAGACAAGATGCTGCTGGTTCGAGATCTGACGCGGGCGGCTATTCACGAGATCGCCACCGCAGTGCGGCCCGGCATGATCGAGGAGGACGCCGTGGCCATGGCGCGAGACCTGCTCGCGGCGCGCGGAATGCTGCGCGGCTGGCACGACGTCTACGTCCGCTTCGGAACCAATACGACCAAGACCTTCGGGGCAGCGTCGGATCCTGGAATGGTGCTGGGCGAGGATGACATATTTCTAATCGATATCGGACCGGTCTGGAAGGATTGGGAAGGCGACGGCGGAGATACGTTTGTAACTGGAAGTGATCCGGAGATGGCCCATTGTGCCAAGGATGCGCGGACGCTTTTCCACCTTGTCCGCAAAAGATGGGAGCGGGAATCTGCAACCGGAAAGGCGCTTTACGATTATGCCACCGCCGCAGCCTCGCAAATGGGATGGAACCTGAATCTCGACTTATCGGGACACCGCCTGTCCGAATTTCCCCATGCCGCAATCTACGACGGCCCGATGGCGACACTCGATTTCACGCCATCGCCGCTCCGCTGGGTGCTCGAAATTCATATTCGTCATCCCACCAAACCGTTCGGAGCGTTCTTCGAGGACATGCTGCTTGATGATAGCTACTTCGCCTGAGGGGCGGGTTGCGAGGGAATGGTAGTTAAGTCGCAAATCGTAACGGCTGTTCGGCGAGTTCAGTTCGCTGACTTGAGTCCACCGATCGGTCTTAGCCGTCGGACTGGCGCATCGACGACACGGCCTATTGGATAAATTGAATTGTTAGGAGGGATATCAGAAATTATGCCGCCCAGAAAAAAGCTTACCATCGTTGCCTTGTTGGGCAGCGCCGCGATGTTGGTGGCGCTGAACGTGCAGGCTCAAACGGCCGACAGTTCCGGCGCGCTCGATGAGATCGTCGTGACCGCGCAAAAGCGCGCTTCCACGGTGCAGGACACGCCGATCGACATCACGGCGATCAGCAGTCAGGATTTGCAGGACCGCGGCGTACCCGCCCTGGCCACGCTACTTCAGGCTACGCCCGGCGCTTCTTTGAAGAGTGAGGGGCCGAGTCAGACGGAAATCGAGATGCGGGGCATGACCTCAAGCGGAGGCAACTCCGCGACGGTCGGCTTCTACCTTGATGACATTCCACTGACCGGATCCCCCAGTGCCCAGAATGGCCATGTGGTGATCGATCCGGATCTTTATGACCTCAATCGCATCGAAGTTCTGCGGGGGCCCCAGGGCACGCTGTTCGGGTCGGGATCGATGGGTGGCACGATACGACTGATTAGCAACCAGCCGAACTTGTCGCAGTTTCAATCGAGTGCACAGAGCGTGCTGTCGGGCACCGAGGGCGGCGGATTCAATCACACCGACAATGTAATGTTCAACGTACCTCTCATCAGCGACGTTCTGGCGTTGCGGATCGTAGGCACCGAAAATTATAGAAGCGGCTGGATAGACCGCATTGTGAGCAATTCCTATCCTGAGGTTACCGCGAGCGGCACGGGTTTTGTCAGTGATCCGGCGGCCGCGCCGATCGCGGAGCAATATCCCGATTCAGATGCCTACAGACTCTATAGCACACGGATGACCCTGCTCTGGAAGCCGAGCGATGATCTGTCAATCACACCGAGTTTCTTCTACGAGGAAAGCCGACAAACTGGCCCGGACGCCTATGACAGCCTGAGCGCCACTGACGCTCAACCCGACGGCAGGCTGGCGCATTACGAGCCTTTCAACATCTTCGAACCGCTGACTGATCGGCTTGCGGCTTACAGCCTCAACATCAAATACAGTTACTCTTTGTTTGATGTCTCATCGAGTACCGCTTATTGGACCCGACTCTCTTCGCAGACGCAGGATGCCAGCCTCTCGTTAAACGATCCGGCCCAGGGCGCCACCATGTACGCCAATTACGGCCCCGGCTTTGCTGGACAGGGTTATTACGGCCCGACTGGGTCCGGTCTGGAGGTCAGCACTGAAATTGATCCTTCCAAACAGCTCAGCGAGGAGCTGCGGCTGAACTCGAGCGGCGACGGAAAACTCAACTGGGTCGGCGGACTCTATTACAGTCGCATTAACTCGCAGTGGAATTACTACGGGACAACGCCCAACTTCGCTTCCTTTGTGGATTTCGGCACGCTCGAAGCGGCAACCACACCCGACTACCTCACCGTACATCAGTCTACTGAGATCTCGCAGTATGCGGCCTTCGGCGACGCCACCTATGCGCTGACCCACGCACTTAAGCTCGATCTGGGCGCCCGCGTGACGCGCTTCCAGACCAACTTCGCGGACTGCCACAGCGGCTGGGGATCGGCGCTGGGAGCGGCGACACCCTCCTGTACCGGCCTTTTGCAATTATCGAGTGACTCCTTCAATCCGAAAATTAATCTTTCCTATGATTTCAGCCCGGACCTGATGGTGTTTGCAAACGTCGCGAGCGGCTTCCGGCCCGGCGGCGGCAACCCAATTTATCCCACCACGTCTGGCACCACCTTCGGCGCGGCCTTCATCAAAATGGACTTTACGGGCAACAAATGGCCCAACAGCTACCATCCGGATTCGGTGTGGAGTTCAGAGATCGGCGAAAAGGCGCGATTCTTGGACGACCGCCTGATCGTGGACTCCAGTGTCTATTATGAGAACTGGCGCGACATCCAGCTGGAGGCGTGGCCCGCCAACTGGGCCGAGAATATCAACGGCAACCACGCGATAATCATCGGCGGCGACATCGACTCGCGTGCCAAGCTGGGCGCGGGATTTGAGCTGCAGCTGGCCGCTGGCTACCTGTATGAATACCTCGACGGGGGCCCGCACTGGGATATACCCCCGCTTCATGTGCTTCCGGAGGTCGAAAAATTGAATGGAACCGGCGCCATTAATTACTCCACACCGCTTAGTGACGGCTATACGTTCACAGCCAGGTTGGAAAATACTTACACCGGCAAGCGCTACACGAATACTTTTCCGGTCCCTGTCCAAGCGTACGGTGAATACCAGCCCATGGCCGCCTATGACCTGACCAATATCCGGGCGGGTATCCGATCCGAGCGTGGTTGGAGTGCGGCGCTGTTTGTCAACAATGCCTTCGACAAGCACGCCCAACTGGAGACCCTGTGGATGGAAGCCATCTACAGCTCAGCAAACAATCGCATTGTGACAAATCAGCCGCTGACCGCGGGCGTTGATTTGAGTGTCAGATTTTGAAGCGGCCGTCGACGCTCTTGGTGCACGAGGAGTTTGCTTCTGCAAGAGAGCTCACCACGCTCGGCTATTGCGTTGTTCACGCGCTGAGCGGGAGGCTTTAGAGGAAAGCGCATCATGCAGATACACTTCATCATCCACGAGCTATTCGAGGCCCCAGGGGCCTTCGAGACGTGGGCTGCTAACCGCGGGCATTCGGTGAGTTATTCGAGGGTGTATGCCCAAGGCGCGCTGCCGGTGTCGATCAGCGGCATCGACCTTCTGGTTGTTATGGGTGGCCCGCAGTCGCCGTCGACCACGACGGCTGAATGCCCCCACTTTGACGCCGAGGCGGAGAATAACTTGATTACCCGGGCAATTGCCGCGGGTAAAGCCGTGGTCGGTGTCTGCCTCGGCGCACAGCTCATCGGTGAGGCCCTCGGGGCGGCGTGCGAACACAGCCCCCACAAGGAAATCGGCACGTTCCCGATCACTCTCACCCATGAGGGACTGGGTAACGATAAGTTCGCCCATTTCGGAAGGTCATTGGATGCCGGCCACTGGCATAGCGACATGCCCGGCCTGACGCCCGGCGCCACGCTGATCGCCTACAGCGAAGGGTGTCCGCGGCAGATCGTCGAATACAGCAAACTGGTTTACGGCTTTCAGTGCCACATGGAGTTCAATCGCGACGTCGTCGAACTTCTGATCGCGCATACCGAACAGGAGTTGGCGAAGCTTTCGGGTCACAAATACGTGCGGCGGCCAGACGATCTGAGGGAGAGTGACTACTCGCAGATGAATGAAGCGCTGTTCGCATTCCTGGACAAGTTGAGCTACGAATATGAAATCTCGACGGCTAATGATTCGTACACGGACGCCGTCGCGAGAGCGAGGGGAGGAGTCTCGATCCCGACTCGGCCACATATTGGAAGTTGATTATAGAAATCTGCGCTGCGCGCTCGTCGTCGTCGCAGAACCAGGATCCTGAAGCGATGCGCCGGGGTATTTAACGCTTATGTTACAGGTTGCGTTTGGATTCGAAGCTTCACGGCGTGCGCGTCACCACTATGGCAGCACAGCAGGCGAGTCTTGCCATTGAGCCCAGTTACAGCAGCAAGAATCGCCTTGTCCCGGTGCGTCTTCTTAGACGTATGCCCAACACTGGAACGCCGCTTGGCAGCAACCTCTCAGGGTGGGCTGTAATCAGCGGGAAAAGCGTAACTTGCCTTGGCACGCTTTTTGATGAAATTTCCTGTGGGCCCTCGGCATCTTTGCAAAATGGGCTTTCAGTAGTTGCTGCATGACACGCGACGTGCGGCGAATCTGGTGCTGAGAGGCGATTCTCGCTGGTGACCGTTTCGATGGTGCTGCCCGACGCAACTTCCGCGATCGGTGTCTTAAATGTTAGGTCCCGGAGCTGAGCTAGGTCGCAGTAGCTGACAGAAGGAAAGTGTACTCATGAACACCGCACCATATCTGGCTCCCGTGATCGTGATCGCATGGCTGTCGGGCGGATCATTGCTGTCCACAGCACAGGCCGCCGAGGTGACTTCCGGGCCAACGATCAGCCTTGTATTTTACATTGGTAAGCTCCCCGCTCCCGAAGTGACCGCGGCTGATGCAAGCGGTCGTGCTCCGCGCGTTAAGCTCGAGAGGAGCGCGTCGAGGCGTACGACGGCCTCGGCATGGAGGGTGTGCTTGATGCACGCCTGGGAATCAAAATGCGCCAGATACGCTTAGTTCTCCTCGTTTTCTAGCCGCTACATCCTCTATTAGGGACCGCTCGTGGCGCACTCGCGTATGGATCTCCCTTCGCGAGCGCGAGCCGCCGATGTCATCGCGCGAGCGCGTAACGGCAACTTAAAGTCGCTGCATTCCCCACGCACGAGCTTGCCAGAGGCAGTGCCGAAACACGCTCGGGCCTGTTGCCGACGGCGCTCATCCAAGAGCGCGCATCGACGTACCGGCCGAGTGGTCCTGGACGAGCACCGATTCCAGCATCGGGCTTGGACCGCTCTTCGCAACTGTTTCAGGAACGCACCGATAGTGTGAGTATTCCGGCGAAGTTGACCGGGGGTTCCGGTCGAACGTGACCGCTGATTCTGGCGTGTCAGCGCTGTAGGTGATTAATACTCTGTTCGGTCAGGATGAGTCAACGTTTTCGCCTCTGCGGCGCTCCGATCCAGTTCTGGATTTCCGTTATTAACGGCATAAGCCGCAGCAGGCCTGACGCCGCAGGCGTCAGAAGGCATCAGGCTGCTACAGCCTTGGCCAGAGAGGCCGCGATGTTTTTTCGCAGCGACTCCTTGGCGTGCAAGTGGATTTGGTGCGAGCGATTCACCAGTCGATCGAGGATGGCATCGGCCAGCGTGGGATTGCCGATGTATTCGTGCCATTGATCGATCGGAAGTTGACTCGTCACCAGCGTGGCCCGCGTACCGACGCGGTCATCGATCAGCTCAAGCAGGTCGTTACATTCGCGCGGTCCGAGCGGTGAGATGGCAAAGTCGTCAATGACCAGCAGATTGACCTTGGCGATGGCGGCCAGCCGGTCGCGAAAGCTCCCGTCGGCGTGGCAGAGCGTGAGTTCCTCGAACAGCCGGGGTGCGCGCACATACCAGGCGCTGAGGCCATTGCGACAGGCTTGATGTGCGAGGGCGCATGCCAGATACGTTTTCCCGCTTCCGGTGGCACCGTGGATGAGTAAGTTCTGATGGGCTCTGATCCACTCGCAGGAGGCAAGGCTCGCCAGCTGCGGGCGGTCCAGCCCCTGACGGGAGCGATAGTCGAGGTCTTCGAGCACCGCGCGCTCCTTCAGTTCCGCCTTCTTGAGTAGCCGCGTGAGCTGACGATTGTCTCGGTGCAGCATCTCGCGCTCGAGCAGCAGGCCCAGACGTTCCTCGAACGCCAGTGCCTGCGCGGCGCCATGCGTCATTTGATCGCTCAGCGCCAGCGCCACGCCGTGCAGTTTCAGGCGGTTCAGTGTATCGATGAGGGGTTGGATAAGCATAGTTCCTCGTCTCCTTCGTGGGTTGCAGTACTCGTGCTCGTGCTCAGGTGTGAGCGGAAGTAGTCCGAGCCGCGCACGTTGGCGTGCGTACGCTCGGCGGTGGGCGCTGCCGTGTCGGCCGCCGGGAACAGCTCGGGATGCTGATCGAGTTTGGCCTTTAGGATCGCCAGGATGCGTTTGCGGGTCGGCGAACCGATGGTCAACGCTCGTCGGCAGGCCGCCTCCAGACGCTCCTCGCCGTAGGTGCGAGCCAGGTTCAACAGCCCGAGGCAGGCCCGATAACCCTGTTCTGGATGGGGTCGGTGATCAAACTGCCATTGCACGACCGATCGAGTCCCGGGGCCGATCTTCTGCGCCCAGTTCAGCAGCCGGCCAGGCGTCCACTCCAGATGCCGGCGGTGCGCCTTGGGCATATGCTCGGCCAGCGTGGTGTGCCGGCCGCGGGCGTAGGAGCGCACGTGCGCGCCGATGCGCTGGCCCTTGAAGAAGCCTTCCATGACGCTCGCGCTCAGCCGCACCATCACGTGCTGGCCCACCAGGGCATGGGGAACGCTGTAATAGTGATGATCCGCCTCGACGTGGTAATCCACGTTGACCTTGGCCTTGAGCCACTCGGCGTACTCATAGCGCGCCGCTGGGAGCGCCCTCATGGCCGGTCGGTCGATCGACTCGAAGCAACTTGCCCGGCAGCCCTCGAGTTTCTTGAAGGGCTTGTGGTTCAGATCCACCAGCAACTGGCTGATGGCCAAGTTCAGCTCGGCCAGGGAGAAGAACTGGCGGTTGCGCAGTCGCGCAAGGATCCATCTTTGAACCAGGAGTATTCCGGATTCTGCGATGGGTTTGTCCCTCGGATGGAACGGGCGCGCCGGCAAAATAGCCGTGCTGTAATGCTGCGCCATCTCTTCGTAAGCGCTAGTCGCCTGGGGCTCGTAGCGGCACGCTTGTTTGATCGCGCTCTTCAAGTTATCTGGGACCAGCAGACTCGGGGAGGCGTTGAGGAACTCGAAGGCGCGGATGTGCGAGGCGATCCAGTCGGGCAGGCTCTGCGTCCAACTCGCCTCGGCATAAGCGTATTTGGATGCGCCCATCACCGCGACAAAGATCTGCGCGCTGAGGATCTCCCCGCTGGCTCCGTCAATGATGGCGACCGTGTCGCCGCTGTAATCGATGAACAGCTTCTCGCCCGCTTTGTGCACCTGGCGCATCGAGCGCGCCAGTCGACTCTGGAAGGCCCGGTAGTGGACACAGAACTGGCTGTAATGGTGAGCCCGCTCTCCGTGCACGGCACGGTGCTCCTCCCACAGCAGCTGCAGCGTCACGCCCTTGCGCTTGAGCTCCTGGTGGATCACGCCAAAGTCGGGCTGGATGTGCTGATCGCACACGGCGCACCTGCCGGAACAGCAGCGCCTCGAGCCCCACCTCATCCAGCTCCTCGGGCAACGGCCAACTCAGCCCCTTCTGAACGGCCCGTTGCACAAAGCTGGTGACCGTACCCTTGGACAGCCGCGTTGCCTCCGCGATCCGCTGATGGCTCAGTTTCGCCTCGAACTTCAGTCGAAGGACTTCCTTGATCTTGCGCATGGCACTCCGCTGGGCTGACATCGGCTTCCCCTAAGAAATGGGGCAGCTTATGCCAGCAGCCTCGAACTGCAGCGCAGAGGCGGCCAGGATCATTCCGCTCGAAGCTGACCGCCCATTCTGCATGCTGACCAGTGATTCCGGCCGTGGCCGAAAATTGGTCAACTTCGAGCAGAATCCTCGGTCAGCTTGCTCCGGAATCGCCGGTCAGGTTCAATCGGAATCAGCGGTCAACTTGGGCCAGAATACTCATAGTGTGCAGAACGCCCCACTCTGGTGCGAAACGGCGCTGAAGGAGTAAGGAATACCGGTTTCTAAGCACGACATTCCTATTTTTGAGCAAGAGCAGAAAAGGGCTATGTTTCTCGCAGAATTTGCAGCGTTGACGCACGTCACGCGCTGGATCTTGTCTGCTTGCTGCGGCTGCTGCGCGCTGATAGAGTGCGCCCGTTAAGAACTCTAAGAGCTTTGTGGTGCATCGGGTGGGCTGCAAGAAGGCTCAACGCCTTCGCGGAGGAATATCATGACTATCAGCGGAAGAATATTGGTAGGCGCGGTTGTGTCGGTCATATCGCTTGGATACGCGGCTGCATATGCAGATTCAGCGCCAGCGGTTGCCGTTCGTTTCGGGGATTTAAATCTCTCGCAGCCCAGAGACCTTGCCAGGCTCTACAGCCGCATCACAGCAGCTGCCAATGAGACTTGCGGCCCACGGTCGTTCGGGCGCTTCGAACTTGCGACAGCCGACTACAAGAGCTGCTATTCGGATACGGTCGCCAATGCCGTTGCAAATATTGCCCGACCGTCAGTCACCGCTTACTTTAAGGAGCGCTCGGCTGAGTTAGCCGCAGGCAAAGAGCGGTTGGCGCTGGAATAGCGCACAACGATCAACTATAAAGGGTGGCGCACCCCCCAGGCCGCGCGCCACCTTACATGACGATGTTAATGGCGCGCTGCTGAGTCGAGTTGGTGGTTCAGAGCAACCCCCTGACAGGCGAAGCGGAGTAAGCGGTGCGTACGCGACGTAGTTTACGTCGATGACACGGTGTGCAAGGCTGATCGTAGCGGAGCGGCAGCAAAGTGCTGCTTCCACAGTCGCGGTGTTAGCTCGGCAACCTTACTGGCCGGGTGAACGCCGACCCGCTGCAGCACATCGACCAGGTAGGTGTAGGGGTCGATCTCATGTAGGCGGCAGGTGACGATCAGACTTTGCATGATGCCGACATGCTCTGCGCCAAGCTCGGTCCAACAGAACATCCAGTTTTTGCGGCCCATCGGGATCACGCGCAGCCCGCGCTCCAAATGGTTGGTATCCAGCGCCAGGTCTGGGTCGCTGAGGAACAGCTCGAGCGCAGTACGGCGCTTGTGGGTATAGGCCAGTGCCTCGGTCAACGGTGACTTGGCCTTCAGTGCGTCGGCGTTGAGCTCTTGCTCTACCCAGTGGAAGAACGCGTCCGTGACCGGCTTGCTGTGCTCCAGCCGGTGTAAGCGCTTGTCATCGCCTGTGAGCGCACGCTCGCGGATGTCATCCTCGATGGCGTAGAGCCTGGCAATGAGCCCGAGGGCATGCCCGGCACGCTCCGGCTCGTAGTCCTTGGCCTCGAAGTAGCCTCGGCGGTTGTGCGACCAGCATTGAGCGTGTTCGACCCCGACCGCCTGGGCATAGCGGGCGTAAGAGTCATTGCCGTCGGTCAGCAAGACCGTGTCCGGGGAGAAGTGTCGGCCCAGGATCTTGAAGATCTGCTCTTTTTGGCGCGTCTGGGCATAGGGGAAGCAGATCTCTTGGCTCTCCCCGTGCACCGGCCAGAACCAGGCGGTGCGCATCTTGCCCTGGACTGCCCGCCCGGCTTTTATCGGCGTCTCATCCATTGTGATGATGCGGCTTTGCTTGATCGAGACCAACTGGGCCTGGTAAATCGGCTCCAGCAGCGCGATCGCCTGCTGGCTCAGCTGGGTGAGCCAGGGGCGGGAGAGATTAAAACCTCCACCCTCTAGGCGCTGATGGATGCGGTACAACGGCTGGTGATACTGGTATTTGTCCACCAGCATCCCAGCCAGGAAGCTGACATCGGCCCGGCTCCCCTCGATCACGCCCGCGGGCGCCGGCGTGGCTACCAGCCGCCCGCTCTCGCGCAGCTTGATCAGGGGACGGATGTACTCGAGCACCACATAGGCGGCCGGGCGTTGGGCCAGGCGGTAGGTGATCTTCTCACCGATCCGATCGTAAGCCTCATTGGCTAGTGCCTCAGGCACCGGTAACTCGATCGTCTCGATCGGCACCCGCGTTTTATCGAAGAACGGCAGGCTCTCGCCTTCGTCCTTGGCCTTGTTTACTGCGCGGGTGTGCTCGGCCACCACCCGACGCTTCGGGGGCGCAGCCACCGCCGAGCCCTGATCGAGGATCTCACCGAGCGCGATCTGCTGTGGATTCTCCTGCAGCACGAGCCGCTCGCTCTTGCTGCCAAACATCTGGCGACGGAACCACTCGATCTGTCGCTTCAGCGCCTCGATGAGCTGCATTTGAGCCAGAACTTGCGCCTGCAGCTGCTCGACACTGATCTGCGCTGGCACTACAGTTTCAACATTAATCGCGCTGCTCGGCATGCGCTCATTTTACCGCAGGATTGGGTCTCCGGGTGCATTGTGATCAAACTTATTTGTCGGCAAAGAACGTAAATCCAAGCGTTTTCTGCGCCGGCCGATCTCGATGCCTTCGATCAAGAGTTTCAACTCCGTCCAGTCCATCTCGCGCGTGCGCACCTGCGCCCAGTCAGTTAGAAAGCGGCCGGCCTCGAGACGCTTTCCCCACACGCAGTAGCCGCTGCGGTCAAAATACAATACCCGCATCTGCGTGGCTTTGCGGTTCACATACACGTAGAGCGAGCCATCCATCGGGTCACGGCCCAGGGCGTTGCGCACCAGGGCGCTTAAGCCATCAAAGCTCTTTCTCATATCGCACGGCTCCCCGTACAGGTGCACGCGGATACGACCCTCCGGAAAGAACATCAGCCGCGCGCCACGCTCAGCACGATGCCATCGCCCAGCTCGAGCCGGACTTCCCAGCGCGCCTTGGGCGCGCCCAGCGCTCCCAGATCGATGAAGGGCGTGGGTTGCTCACACGCCGCTACCGGCCGTCACTGCTCTACGCGCACCAGTCCCCAGCAGCGCCACACGCGCACGGTGGAACACGTTCTTGTTGATCCCCTCACGCCGGCAGAACTCCGAGGCGGCCATGCCGCTGGCTGCCTGGCGTGAAAATAACTCCCGCCACGTGGCTTCGCTGCGCCGAATCCGTCTCGCCTTCTCCATCGCCTCACCCCTTTCTGCTATATCAGGGGCGCGATTATCCGGGCTGCGTGGGGCTCCGATAGGACGTCGCGGAGTTACCGGTTACCCCCAAGAGTACTTAGCGGCCACCCGGAGCTCGAACGGCGCCTGTGCCGCGTTGCCCTCAGTGAAATAGGTCCCGAACCTTACTGAGAAATGAATGAGAGCGCATGCGCTTCATGACTTTCCCCCATTGGTCCTCTGCGAGAAGCTTTCTTTCGTAACTGGCCTCCTCCTTCTTCATCAGGTCTAGTACTCGGGAATCCTCATCGTCACTTAACCAGTATCCGTGAAGATTCTCGCAGAATTCCATTTCCAGATCGTAGAACCTGTACCTAAAGGCCTTGAGCAGCGTCTCACATTCGGGGCATTTGTTGCTCGTGGGTGTCGAGCCAAATATCAGAGTGCCCTTTGCGGCCTCGCCAAAATCAAATACTTCGTCCTCTAGTTGCTCGAGTTCCTGATGCTCCAGCCACATCCCCTTGCAGGACGGACAATAATTGATCTGAAGCTTATGGCGAATTGCGGGCGTCAAGTCCGATTTGCATTTGGGACATTTCAATTGTGCCTCCACTACGTTCAAGTACTAATCCTTTTGGGGTACATCAGAACTATCCGCAAGTATCGCGACATAGCTCATCGTTGGCAACACGGGAGGCGTCGCTGTTCTTGAGGGGCGCGCGGCGTGCGCCGGCGACACAGCGTGGGTAATGGCGCTTGGAGTCGAGTGCGTGCTCGCCCTCGAAACGAATATCGAGGAGCCAAGCGTCGAAGAAGTTGCACTCATAGGTAAAGCGCTCACGTAAGTGGAACGCGAGCTGGGACAGCGTCATGGCCTTTGGATCCCCGAAGAACAACAGGCCGCCCGGTCGAGACGCGCCCAGATAATGACTGCGGATGCAGAATCGGCGTTGATATTCGCTGGACCAACCAAGGCAGATCTGAATGACAGGCTGCAGGTCGGCCTAAGAGTTGTCGGGTCTCAGTGCCATCCGGCGCCAGACCTTCGGACTGAGATCCCGCAGTGCAATGTGGAACCGGTAGACGACCGTCGCCTCTATAAGGTGTAGTAACAAGAATCGTGTAAAAAGGTGCCACGCTTGTAGATAAGTCTTGGCCTTCCAACGTAGCCCGCGTTTCTGGCGGTATTAGGCCTCACGGGAACATTCCGGCATAGCCGGTCACAGGGTCGCCTTGGCTCTTGCGAATCAACGGATTGGCAGCATGTCGGTCGGGCGCGTTTGTACGCGTAGTCGGGATTCGACAAATCAATGATTTCAATAAGTTAGGAAAGCACCCCAGCCGCTATGACCGGATTTGCTGGAATGTTCCCGTGAGGCCTGGTTGGTTCTTGATCGAGGCGACTGCCGGCCTGCAAGACCGCCGTCCTGACGCCTAAAAAGCCGAAGCTCAAATCTACGCCGAGCAGCTCGTGCAAGGTCGTCGCTGCTTGCCGATAACTATGCATACTCCCCAGTCTTGCGGCCTGATACCGGAGTTCCTGGCTAGATCGCGCCAGCCATCCTTTGAGGGGCGACAACGCGCGGGGAGGCTCTCCCGTACAGCAGCAAGAGACCAGCCTTGGGGCTTGTACAAGTACGCGACCAAATAAAGTATGGACACTGCGGCGCGACCAGTCCTTAATGTTTAGCCGAGCGCCGCATTGCTCACAATTGCGGGCACACTCTGTGATCTCGGCGGCCTGTGCCGCAACAAATTCCCACTGAAGCGCGCTTAGGAGCGTCTTGGCCTCCTCAAGGCTCATGCCGATGTCACCGGGAGCTGCCATATCACTGCACCCGCCGACGACCAAAACTCGGTGTGTTCCGGTCTTGACTCCGGCGTCCGCAAACTCGACTGTCACTAGCATGCGCATCGGTCACCAGCGGTGTCTTGGAATGGCCGGAATCTACGCGATTGCTGTTACAGACCCCACCATTCGAAACGGTTCCAAATCACAACGTCAAAGAGGTCGAATAGAGAAGTCTGTGAGCGAATGCAGCAGTTTTGAATGCGAGGGCACCGGCCAGTGGTGGCGATCGCGGCTTGAAGTGAAATGCGTCGCCAGCCACACAGGGGAGTGCCCGGTTCGTCAGTCACAATGCAGTGGCCGATTGGGCGCGAGGAGGTTGCAGTGACTAATGGAACGCCGGAACAACGATTCGAGGATGACCTGGAGGTCTTCCGAAAAGAGGCGGACGAGGCCGTCCAGCATCTCTATGCATATCTGACGATGCACGCGGTGGCGG
>Ga0182013_10004544_pt1 | contig 16600 bp, 13 predicted proteins | sample 612S2MmetaG_FD_120487 | JGI IMG/M metagenome (GOLD analysis project Ga0182013, IMG submission 120487) | Permafrost microbial communities from Stordalen Mire, Sweden - 612S2M metaG | ecosystem: Environmental > Terrestrial > Soil > Wetlands > Permafrost | place: Sweden: Stordalen | collected...
ACCTGCTCCTCACACCTGCGCGCTGAGGCGCGGAATACGCTCCCTCACGGGGTGCCCTCTGGGCCCGGCTCTGTAACGAGTGCCCGCGTGTTTGCAATTAGTTACCGAGCCGCGACCGTAAGGGAGCGTTCACCGGTGATGGACCTTCCCCAGATCGTTTAAGCACCCGCTGGCAGCTTGCGCCTTATGCCTGCCAGGAGTAAGCTTCGAATTAGAGGAGCAATTCCATGAAGGTTCTTCTGCGACTTGGTTTGTGCTGCCTGCTGGCCGGGGGCTTGATGGCGCAACGCGGGGGCGGAGGCGTCCGAGGCGGCGGAGGCGGCTCCCGCGGCGGCAGCATCGGCGGCGGCTTCCGTGGCGGCGGCGGATTTCGAGGCGGCTACGGCGGATTTCGAGGCGGCTACGGTGGGTACGGCTACCGCGGACTTTATGGCGCCTATGGCTATGGTTATAGCTACGGGTCGGGTTATTGGGGCTCACCATACTATTACGATTACTCCCCTTACATCTCCACTTACCCCAGTTACTCGTATCCGGCGTACGAGTACAACACCTCGCCCAACGTGACCGTGATTTATCCGGCGGCTCCACAGGCACAAGCGCCGCAGTACGTCAGTCCCGCGCAGCCGGTAACGCGGACCTACGATCAGTACGGCCAGGAAGTGCGGCCGGCAGCCTCTTCATCGAACCCGGCGAGCGGCTCGCCGATTTACCTGATCGCCGGTAAAGACCAGGTGATTCGCGCGGCGGCGTCGTATTGGGTGGATGGCAGGACGCTGCACTATGTCACCCTGCAACACGAAGAGAAGCAGGTCCCGCTCGATTCGATCGATCGCCCGTTGACCCTGCAACTGAACCGCGAGCGCCGGGTGGCGTTCGAGTTGCCGCAGTAGATCGGGACGGCTGCCTCACTCCGTCAGGGAGCGGTTTCGGCCGAGACTAGACCCGGACTCCTGATGTCGCCCGCAATTTCGGCTGGCCCGGGGAAATAAGGTGAGCCACTTCGGGCCGCCACTCGCTGGCGAGCGTTTCGAAGGTGGGGCAGACTTCAGTCTGCGGCGGGCTTCAGCCGGCCCTCCTGCCAACAATGTGAGACCTGCGGCGGGCGGACTGAAGTCCGCCGCAGACTAAAGTCTGCCCCACCCCCCGGCTCAGCCTAATTCCATGAGATCAGGAGTCCAGAAAGACTCGACCCAGCAGGCAGGAGTGCCTGCGCCACGAAGTCAGGAGTTCGGAGCTTCGTGTCAGGCGCTGGCGGCCTTCAGGCTCTCTTTGCGAATATTGTCGGCCCAACGCTGCAGCATGGAATCGGTGCGCACCGGGATCACCAGGCGGGGCATACGCGCCTGCGTCCGGAATTCGTACTTGTCCACCGTGGAGGCCGACAGGCGCCCGGCGCAGCGCACTACGCGCCCGAATACGATCAGCCGCATGGGGCAGGAATCTTCCAGCAGGACCGGCCAACTGATCGAAAGCTCGATAAAGGCGCCCATCGGGGGCTGGTGCTCGCTCAGGAACGCCACGCCTCCGCTGCCTATGTCGAGGGTAGTGGCCACACCGGACTCCATGATGGTGTCGTCTTCCAGCACCTTGTATCGCACGTCGCGGTTTATGGGGAAGCGGACCTTTTTCCTTCGTTCAACTGCCAGATCCTTGATTCTCATAGCGATTCCTCCGAAAGCTCACGGACCGTCAGTGCATTCCGGTGCCCGATACGGATCTGATAATGAAATGAGTAATTTACAGTTGCTTGTGTAAACCTTGTGGACTGCCGGTCGGGATTGCGTCTGTCAACGAAGTGTACAGAGACGGGTTTCGCTCGCTAAAGCCCATGGCAGAGGACCGACGCTGTATAATCGAGTCATGGATTTACGTCCCTTACACGACCGCGTCCTGGTCACACGTCTGGAAGAAGGCGAGCAGAAGCTGGGCGGAATTATCATTCCGGACACCGCCAAAGAGAAGCCGCAGCAGGCCGAAGTGCATGCCGTGGGCAACGGCAAGTTGTTGGAAACGGGGGAACGCGTCCCGCTGGAAGTCAAAGCCGGGGACCGCATCCTGTTTGGCAAGTATTCCGGCTCGGAGATCAAAATTGAAGGCCGTGAGTACCTGATTTTGCGGGAAGACGAGATCCTCGGGGTCTTGGAATAAGGTGTGGTAATCTAGATTTTTACACCACAATCAGGAGTCTTTTCGATGTCTTTCCGGATGTTCAGGCCGCTAGTGGCGTGCTCCGCCCTTTTTCTGGCCAGTCATGTGGCCATGGCGCAGACCAAAATAGCGGTCATCAGCTTACAGAAGGCCCTGTTCGATACGGCCGAAATCAAGAAAGCCGACGCCGAAATGCAGTCGACCCTGAAGCCCCGTCAGGCACAGGCCGAGAAACTGAATCAGGATCTCGCTGCCATTTCGCAGAAACTGCAGACCGACAACGCGCTGAGCCAGCAGGCGCAGTTCGACTTGAACGCCGAAGGCAAACGCAAGCAAACGGAATTGACCAGGATCAACGAGGATCTGGAAGCCGACGCTACGGCGATGCGCAATTCGGTCCTCAGCAAGAGCAGCGACCGGATGCAGGCGGTAGTCAAGAAACTGGCCGAAGAGAAAGGTATGGACTTGGTGGTGGATACCCAGGTGGCCCTGTATTTCAAGCCGACCATGGACCTGACCGCCGACGCTACCGCCGCGTACGATAAGGCCTACCCGGTTGCGGCCGGGGCACCCGCTGCACCGCCCGCCAAGAAGTAAGATAAGAGAGCGAGGTCAAAAATGGCCGGCTTTCTCGATCAGTATGGCGCCGGGGACGAGCGCCGGGCACGGAACATCAAGATCGTGTTGGTTTCCGTGGTCGTGCTGGCAGTCCTGTCCGGGCTTCTGTATTTCTTCTTCCGAAACTACCGCCAGGAACAGCAGGCGAAACGGTTTTTCCAGTTGCTGGCGGCTCACGACTATCAAACCGCATACGGCCTGTGGGTCTCTTCAGACTCCGAGCGCCGCGGATATCCTTACGCCTCCTTCATGCAGGACTGGGGTCCGCCGTCCGTCGACGTGCGCAATTTTGCGATTCTGGACGCGGAGTCTTGTGGGAACAGCGTGATTGTGGATGCCGATCTGGGGCCCGCCGGCGACAAGAAAATATGGGTCAACCGGCAGAGTCTCGAACTGGGTTTCCCGCCGTGGGAGCAGTGCCCGCAGCAGAATCGCATCTACTCGTTTTACCGCAACGTGAAGTATCGACTGCGCGGGCGAACCTACAAATAATTCTTGCGGAGTCACAGTCCGGCGCCCCGTCGCGCTCTACAATTAGAATGCAAGCGGAGGGAAGCGAACTATGGGAACGACAATAGCTGGCCTCGAAGGCGTGATCGCCGGAGAGTCTGAGATCTGTTACATCGACGGATATCTGGGCGTCCTCAGCTACCGCGGCTACAACATCCACACGCTTGCGGACAACGCCATTTTCGAGGAGGTCATTTTCCTCCTTTGGAACGGTTGGCTGCCGAAACAGGGCGAGTTGGATCTGCTCAAGAACGATCTGGTAGCCGCCCGGCCCCTGCCCGCGGGAGTGGTGGATTTTCTGCGGACCGTCCCCAACTCGAACAGCATGGACGTGCTGCGTACGGCCGTCTCCATGCTGAGCCTGTACGACACCGAAGCGCAGGACATGTCCGCGGAGGCCAACCATCGTAAGGCCGTGCGCCTGATGGCCCGGACCGCGACCATCGTGACCACGTTCGACCATCTGCGTAAGGGTACGGCGGTGATCGAAGGCGATCCCGAGCTGGGATTTGCCGCCAATTTCCTGTACACGCTGACCGGCAAGAAGCCCGACGAAGTGATGGAGCGCGCCTTCGACGTGGCCATGACCCTGCATGCCGACCACGAATTGAACGCCTCCACCTTTGCCGCGCGCGTGACGGCAGCCACGCTCTCGGACATCTACTCGTCGGTCACTTCGGGCATCGGCGCATTGAAAGGACCGCTGCACGGCGGCGCCAATCAGGACGTGATCAAGTGGCTGCTAAACCTGGGTGACGAGGATGCCGCGGTGGATGCGGTGAAGAACACGCTGGCCCGCAAGGTGAAGATTCCCGGGTTCGGCCATCGCGTGTACCGCACCGAAGATCCCCGCGCCACGCACCTGCGGGTGCTCTCCGAAGAACTGGGCAAACGCACCGGGCACGAAAAGCTTTACCGCTTGTCGAAGCGCATGGAAGAGACCATCAAGTCCATTAAAGGGTTGCAGCCCAATGTGGACTTTTATTCGGCTTCGGCGTACTATTCGCTGGGTATCCCGGTGGACTTGTACACGCCGATTTTCGCGGTAAGCCGCATGGCGGGCTGGACCGCCCACGTGCTGGAGCAATACCGTAACAACCGCCTGATTCGCCCGCGTGCCGAATACAAAGGTAATCCCGACGGCCAGACATGGATTCCGATCGCGGAACGCTAAATGGATGAACGCGCGTTTTATACCGACTCGCAGACCACCAAACCGGCAACGTTGAATTGCCCGTATTGTCGCACCGTGGATACGTACGAGCTGCAGTGGTCCGTGCGCAAGAAGAAAGACCGTCTGCCAGGTGGCGCCGACGAGCGGGACCGGGCGAAGTTCGCCAAAGCCCAAAGCTACATGGTGCTGCTCGACGACAAGGTCGCCTGCAAGAATCTTCGCTGCCGCCGCCGTTTCGACATCTCCGGCGTGAAGAGCATGGCGTTTCTGTAGGGCTAATTCGGGGACAGGCTACATAACCTCGAAATACAGGTCGGTCGGCGGAACGGAGTTTCGAGGTTATGTAGCCTGTCCCCGAATTAGCTGGGACCGCTTGCTTGCGCGCGCGGCTCGGAAAACACTGCGATGATTCCACGGGATTTGTTACTGAGCCGCGACCGCAAGGGAGCGGTGCTGCTCCGCCGCGCAGCAGTTTCGCGACAGAAACCAGCTAACGTTTCATACTTCCCATAGTCTAACTATGGTAGGGAAGGAAACCCATGACCTGGATGACCGAGTTCTTGCGACGCCTGCGCTTCCTCTTTCAAGGAGCGCGCTTCGACCGCGATTTGGCGGAAGAAATGCGCATCCATATCGACATGAAGACCGAGGGACAACGGGCGCGCGGTATGGACGCCGCGGACGCCGCCGCCGCGGCCCGGCGCCAGTTCGGCAACGCCACGCAATTGCAGGAAATCAGCCGCGAAGCCTGGGGCTGGGCGCTTCTCGATACCCTCCGCCAAGACTTGCGCTATGCTCTGCGCAACCTGGCGTCGAGTCCCGGGTTCGCTGCCACGGCGGTGTTGTCCCTGGCGCTGGGCATCGGCGCGAATACCGCGATTTTCAGCATCGTCAATGCCGTCATGCTCCGCACGCTGCCGGTCGACGATCCGCAGGCTCTGGTGCAACTGAAGCTCGGTGAGGGCGGAGACGACGAGCTCAGCACTCCCATCTGGGAGCAGATTCGCGACCACCAGCAAGCATTCTCGGGAATCCTGGCCTACTCCGAAGAGCGCTTCGACCTGGCTGACGGCGGCGAGAGCCATTTCGCCGAAGGCATGTGGGTGAGCGGCGACTACTTCCGCACGCTGGGAGTGCCCATCCTCATGGGCCGCCCCTTCACCGCCGAAGACGACCGCTGGGGCGGCGGACGCGAGGGCGCCACCGCCGTAATCAGCTACCGCTTCTGGCAGCGATATTTCTCCGGCGACGCCAACGTCATCGGGAAAACCGTCCCGCTGGACCACCATCGCTTCACGGTAGCCGGCGTGACCCCGCCGTGGTTTACCGGGCTCGACGTGGATCGCAGTTACGACATCGCCATCCCCATCGGCGACCAGCCGATTCTGCATGAAGGCCGCACCGCCGCGGACGAAGGCCATCACTGGTGGCTGCACATCATGGGCCGCATCCCCCGCGGCCAGAGCCTGCGGCAGGCTGACGACCGCATGCGCGCCATCGCGCCGCAGATCTTCCGCGCCACCCTCCTTCCCGACCAAAGCGCGCAGGACCAGGCGGAATATCTGAATGGCAAATTCTTCCTGATACCGGCCGGCCTGGGATTCTCCGACACCCGCACGCAATATCGCACCGCCCTGCTGGTGCTGATGGTCACCGTGGGATTGGTGCTGCTGATCGCGTGCGCCAACATCGCCAACCTGCTGCTGAGCCGCGCCGCCGCGCGACAACGCGAATTATCGGTGCGCATGGCCATTGGAGCGAGCCGCCTCCGCATCGTTCGCCAACTCATGACCGAGAGTCTCCTGCTGGCCTTGCTGGGCGCGGTGGGCGGCTTTTTGTTGGCTATCTGGGGAAGCCGGCTGCTGGTCGGTCTGCTTTCCACTTCCGGCAACGTGCTGGATATCGGCGTCTCTCCGGACCTCCGCCTGCTGGCGTTCACCATGGCGGTGGCGGTGCTCACGGCGCTGCTTTTCGGGCTTGCGCCGGCCATCCGCGCTACTCGCGGCGGTTTGAATCGCGCCCTGAAAGAGAATGAACGCGGCGCCGCAAAAGGCTCCACGCGGCTCCATTTCGGCAAGGCGCTCGTAAGCGGCCAGGTGGCCCTGTCGTTTGTGCTCCTGCTGGGCGCCGGCCTGTTCTTGGGAACGCTGCGAAACTTCCTCTCCATCGATCCGGGCTTCAGCCGCCATAACGTCCTGCTGGTCTCGGCCACGCTCCCCAACGCCAGCCAGCCGGCGGAGCGCACCCGCATGTACCGCGAGATTCTCGACCGTTTGCAGGGGATGCCGGGCGTGGTGTCCGCGGCGAGTTCCGTGCTGACCCCCATCCAGCCCGCCGGCTGGGCCAACATGATACAACCGCAAGGCTTCATCTCAAAATCGCGCGGCGATTCTCTTCTCTTTCTGAACCGCGTCTCGGCGGATTATTTCCAGACCATGCGGACGCCCGTGCGGATGGGCCGCGCCTTCGATTCGCGCGACGATCTGACGGCGCCGCCGGCCATGGTCATCAACGAATCGGCGGCGCACCATTTCTTCGGCGCGGCGAACCCGCTCGGCAAGACCATCGGGATGACGACGCGCGGTGGAAGCGACCTGTACCAGGTGATCGGCGTGGTCAAAGACACCAAGTACAACCGGTTGAATGAGGAGCAGCGCAATATCGGCTTTCTGGCCGCCGCGCAGGATTCCACGCCGCAGCCATCGCTCAATTATTCGCTGCGCAGCGACGGCCCGGTGGAAGCGCTGATTCCCTCGGTGCGCGCGGCATTTTCGGGAGTGAATCGCGACATCGCGCTGGAATTCCGCAATCTGGAAACGCAGGTGAACGAATCGCTCCTGCGTCCGCGAATAGTGGCGCTGCTGTCGACCGTCTTCGGATCGCTGGCGCTGCTGCTGGCCATGGTGGGGCTCTACGGAATCACCAATTACGCAGTGGCCCAGCGCAAGGGCGAGATCGGCATACGCCTGGCGTTGGGCGCGCAGCCGCGGTCGGTAATCTGGCTGATGCTGCGCGACACTGCCGTCCTGGTAGTGGCCGGCGTGGCCGTGGGGTTGGCGGCTTCGCTGGCCGCCGGGCGCCTAGTGGCCAGTCTGCTCTACGGGGTCAAATTCAACGATCCCGTCGAACTGGCCGGGGCGGCGCTGACGCTGGCGGCGGCCATCGCGCTGGCGGCGTACCTACCGGCTCGCCGCGCCGCGCAGGGCGATCCCATGGCGGCATTGCGGCAGGAGTAAAGCTCAGCACCACTTTCGAGATGTGCTTTGCCGATCAGTGCGCTACACTCTGGGTGGAGGACTTATGGCAGCTCGTGACAATCCCCACGGTGAGGTGCGTCCGCGGACCGCGGTCCTGACCCGCGGATTCGACCCCAGTCTCTCGTTCGGTTCGGCGCGGCCGGCCGTCTTTCGCAGTTCCACCTACGTCTTCCCCAGTCCGGAAGCGGCGGAGTTGGCGTTCGCCATCACCACCGGGAAGATCAAAGCGGCGCCCGGCGAGCGGGCCGACCTCATCTACTCGCGATTCTCCCATCCCAACTCCGAAATCCTGGAAGACCAGATCGTCCCGCTGGAGGCCGGCGCCACCGATGCCGCCGTCTTCAACACCGGGATGGCCGCCATCATGACGGCCTTCTTCGCGGTGGTGCGGCCGAACACTTCCATCGTCTACACGACACCTTTGTATGGCGGCACCACCGGGCTCATCCACTTCTTGCAGCCCCTCGGAGTGGAAGGGATCGCCGTGCGGTCGGGCGATTCCGAAGCGCTCGACGCGGCCATTCGCAACGCCCGCAACCTCAGCATCGTGCTGATCGAAACGCCCGCCAATCCCACGCTCATCATGACCGATATCGAGCGGGCCGCCGAATCCGCCGCGCGCCATCCCGATAAGCCGGTAGTCATGGTGGACAACACGTTTCTCGGGCCCACCTTCCAACACCCGCTGCTGTTGGGCGCCGACGTTTCGCTCTATTCCGGCACCAAGTACCTTTCCGGCTTCAGCGATATGCTGGCCGGCGTGGCGCTCACACGGAGCTCCGACCTGATCCAAAAGATCCGCAGCCGCCGCAATATGTTCGGCAGCATTCTGCAGCCCGACGAGTGCTGGACCCTCAACAGCCGCCTGCCCACCGTGGCGCTCCGCATGAACCGCCAGAGCAAGAACGCGCAGCGGCTGGCCGAGGCGCTTCACGGCCACAAACACCTGAGCAACGTGATCTATCCCACGTTGTTCCAGGATCCCGAACAGAAGCGTATCTTCGAGAAGCAGTGTGCCCACCCCGGCGGGCTCTTCTCGTTGGAATTCAAGGGCGGGAAAGCGGCGGCCTTCGACTTCCTGCGGCATCTTCGCATCGCCAGGAACGCCGTATCGCTGGGCGGAGTGGAGACCCTCACCTGCCATCCGAAGAGCACCACGCATTCCGGGATGACCGCTGAGGAACTGGCCGAATCGGGCGTGACCGACGGGCTGGTGCGCATCTCCGTGGGCATTGAAGACTGGCGCGACCTGCTGGCCGATTTCGAACAGGCGCTGGCAGCCATCGGGTAGCGCGCCGCGATACACTCTCGGGCTCAACTCCGAGGAGTTCTGGCTACATGAGTTTCGGTGGGGCAGGCGGAGCTCGCCTTGCCCCACCTGCGAAGCTCTCGCCATCGAAAGGAATGGCTCAGCCCATTTTCCCCGCCAGGCAGAAATTGCGGGGCGACATCAGGAGTTCTGATGTTATCCTCACCTATGATGCGGCAGCCCGGCGCGAGCCACAGATTGGAAATTCCGGTGCAGGCTGTCATCGTGATTCTGGCCGCCTTTCTACTGTTCTGGGAATTGACGGAGAAGGATCTCTGGCAGGACGAAGCGGCCACCGCGGTGCTGGCTGTCCGCATGCTGAAGTACGGCCGCCCCATGGCCTACGACGGCGTCAACCTCCTCACCATCGATATGCAGGACTCCGATGACGAGGCCACGCTCAATCGCCGCACCGCCGATCCCAAGGCGGCCATCGACTACTACGTCGCGCAGGGGAATTTCAAAGCCGACACCACCTGGAAATGGCAGCCCTGGGGCCTGTTCGCCATCGCCGCCGTCGGCATCAAGCTGCTCGGCCAGACCACCCTCGGGGCGCGCCTTCCCTTCGCATTGGCGGGACTCGCCACCGTTCCGCTGCTCTATCGCCTGGTGCGCCAACAGTTCGGCAGCTTCCCGATGGCGGCGCTTTCCGCGCTCCTGCTGGTCTCGAACAGCTACTGGATCCTGCATGCGCGCCAGTGCCGCTACTATTCCGTCTCGAGTCTCTTCCTGGTGCTGACGCTGATCGCCTACGCGCGCTGGCAGTGGGGCGGCAAGAGCGCGGCGGCATTGATCGCCACGGCGTGGTGCTGGTTTCAGGTGGATTACGGCACGGTGTTGCCGGTGCTGGCCGTTCTGTTCCTGGAAGCGCTTCTGGCCGACCGGCGGGCATACTGGCGCACCGTGACTGCCGGCGCGATTCTGGCGGCCACGCTGGCGCCGTTTGTATACTTCTACGATTTGTTGCACCGCGGATCGGATCAGGACGCCACCTGGCTGGACCGCTTCCGGCAAAATCTTTTTAATACTAACGAGTACGTCGTCCCCGTGCTGGTGTTGTTGGCAGCGATCTTTCTGTTGACGCGGAATTGGAAATCGCTGCCCGCCGGGGAGCGCCGCCTGGTGGCTGTGGGATGCGCCCTCTTGGTGGCCTTCACGCTGTGGATTCCCACCGTGACGGTGTATTCGTTCGTTCGCTATGTGATTGTCGCGGCGCCGGTGGGCGCCATGCTTACGGCGTGGGCGCTGGTGCGGCTGCTGGAGCGGCGCCGGCAGTTGGTGTGGCCCGCGGCGGCGGTTCTGATCTTCACGCCATGGTTGAGCGTGCCATTGCGCGCGGTGGCCCGGCCACCCGAGTGGTGGGAAGGCAGTGTCTGGTATCGTGCCGAGTTGAAAGATCTAAGGGCCGAGATCTTTGGCCATCAGCCCGACCCCAACCGTCTGGTAATCGACTGGCTGCGGAAGAACGCCGCGCCATCGGACGAAATCCTCATCAACTATGAGGACTATCCTTTGATGTACTACCTGCCGAACCCCATTCGCGGGGGCATCGCCACTTTCCGCGTGGAAGACGACGCCAAAACGCCGCCGCGTTTCGCGATCCTGCGCCATTCGGTGGACTTCGTAGATTGGCCCATATTCAATCGTGAACTGGCGCGATATCAATGGCAGCCCGTGCCGCTGAAGGCGCCGGACATCATGTGGGGCAACAATCCCGACCCCATGGGGAATGACGATCCCCGTGCCGCTCCGAATCTGTATATCGCCCGCCGGGTGGAGAGTGGAGGCCATTAATTTGCCGGTGATTTCTCCGATTTGCGCCGGGCGCAGCAGGTGGGGCAGGCGGTGCTCGCCTGCCCTCCGGGCACGTTCACGCACATCTCGCCACAATGTCACAGCCCCGAAGAGGGTCGAGATGAGTCTCGACCCGGCAGGCAAGAGTGCCTGCGCCACATGAGAAGGGGCCATTGAGCATGCGCCGCGAATTTCTGACACAGGCGATTCTTGCGGGCCTGGCGTCGGTGCTGCTCTTTTGGGGACTTACCGATAAGTATCTCTGGCAGGACGAAGCCGCCACCGCTGTCCTGGCCGCGCGCATGCTGAAGTTCGGCCGCCCTCTGGCGTACGACGGCGTCAACCTGGTCACCATCGACTACTTCGCCACGGAAGATACGGAGACCATCGGGGAACGCACGCGCGCGCCCCAGGCGGCAGTGAACTATTACGTCCAACGGGGAGATTTCAAACGCGACACTACCTGGAAGTGGCAGCCGTGGGGACAATTCGTGGTGGCGGCCGCGGGATTGCAGTTACTCGGACACACCACGCTCGGGGCGCGTCTGCCGTTCGCGCTGGCGGGCCTGGCGACGGTCCTGCTGTTCTACCGCATGGTCCGGAAATACTGCGACAGTTGGCCCATGGCGGCTATCTCCGCGCTGCTGTTACTAACTAACTCGTACTGGGTGATGCATGCCCGGCAGTGCCGCTATTACTCGCTTTCGACTCTGCTGTTAGTGGCTACTGTGGCGGCTTACCTTCGCTGGCAGCGCGGGGAGCGTTGGGGGATAGATGCGTTCGTCCTGGCAGGCTGGTGCTGGTTCCAGGTAGATTACGGCACTGTGTGGCCGGTATTTGCCGTGCTCTTCCTGGATGCCCTGGGGTCGCGGCGGCGTACGTTCCGGCAGACGCTGACAGCGGGAGCGGCCCTGGCGGCGGCGATCGCGCCCTTTCTTTATTACTACGAGCTCTGGGGCAGGCATATGGAGCCGGCGCGCGCCCGGCTGGATATCTTCTATCTCAATCTGTTCAATACCAACGAGTATGTCGCGCCCCTGTTGTTGCTACTGGCCGCGGCGGTGCTGGTGTACCGGTGGTGGAATCGGCTGCCGGTGGGCGAGCGTCACGCGGTGGCCATCGCCTGCGCCATTCCGGTGGTGCTTCTGCTATGGGTGTCGATGGCTGCGCCGGAGGGATTTCTACGCTACGTGATCATGGCCGCCCCGCTCGGCTGCCTGCTGGCAGCGTGGGTGCTGGTACGCGGCGGCGGAGAACGCTTGGCTCGATTTGCCTGGCTCGGCGCCCTGTTGCTGATGGCGACGCCGTGGCTCAGCCTGCCCGGGCGGCTTCTGGTCCCCTCTGACGACCGGTACGAAGCTGGCTGGTTATCGCGCTCCGAGTTATCGATTCTAGGTTCGGAGGTTTTCGGCAGCCGGCCCGATCCCAATCGCATGACGGTGGAGTGGTTGCGCCAGAACGCCGCCCCATCGGACCAGATCCTGATTAACTACGAAGATCTGCCGCTCATGTTTTACCTGCCCAATCCCATTCGCGGCGGCATTCCGGCTTTTCGCGCGGAGGACGATGCCAGGACTCCTCCGCGATTCGTGGTGCTGCGCCGTTCGGTGGAGTTTGTACACAAGCCGGTCTTCGAGCGCGAGATGGCGCGCTACCAATGGGCCGAAGCGCCGGTGAAAATCCCCGACCTGATTTGGGGTAACAATCCGGACCCCATGATGTGGCAGGAGTATCCCGCGGAGATGACTTACCTGTACCTGGCGCGCCGGGTGGACGGGAACGGTCTTTAGCCCGGTGGTCAGACCGGAGGTCAGAACACCTGACGGCGTGGAATTTGGGATGAGCCCGTTTTCGTGGCTTGGGCACTCCTGCCTGCTGGGTCGAGACTCTGGACTCCTGATCTCATGGAATTAGGCTGAGCCGGGGGGTGGGGCCAGGCTTCAGCCTTCCCCAGAGGGGACCCCGGACTTCAGTCCGCCCTCCGCAAGGTCTCACATCGTTCGCAGGAGGGCGGGCTGAAGCCCGCCGCAGACTGAAGTCTGCCCCACCTCCGGGAGATCTGACTGCTCTTACGCCGCGATCCGCGCCGAGGTCTTCGCCAGATTCACCAGAATCGCCGCCAGCGCCGCACAGGCGCCAATCAGTACGATGTACACCAGCCATGGTGAGCGCTCGGAAAAAGGCTTGGGCTCCGGCCGGTAGGTGGGGTTGGGCCGCTCCGTACCGAGTATCGGACGATTCGGCATGACGCCTGCATCCGCCGCGGCAATTCGGGCAGCCACATCGTAGTGCGGCGCCATCCCTTTCGGATTGCCATAATACAAACGGACCGCGCCATTGGCCGTCGGGAAAATCACTTGCCGCGCGGCACTGAGCGCGGTGACACTTTCGAGCGCCAGCGGCGGATTGCGGTCATCCGTCACGGTCAGCTTGAGGCGGCGGGCAAACTGCTCGCCGAAATCGATCTCGACCGGCGCCGCCGCGTTCTCGTCGCGGCGAATCAAGTCGCCCGATGCCAGCGCCACCGGGGCCGCGGGGTCGTCTACGATATCGAGTTGAAATGGCCGCGAGAAAGTCGGCTGCCCCACGTTGAGCCACAAGCCCTGCAGCGGTACGCGGCCTCCCAGGTCGATCCGCCAGATGGACGCGGGACGCCCCTGGTACGGATCGGCCTCGCGGGGTTCCAAAGTGCTTTCGAACCTGACGGTCTCGCCTTTGGCGCGGACCTGCCGCAGAACGCCCAGACCGGTGATTTCCGGCGCCGCGCGGTCCACTTGCGCGTCGCGCTCCAGGCGCACCCGGACATAGCGGTAGCGGCTCACCGGATAGCTCACGGAGTTCTGTTCCACCGTGCGGCCGCCGGCGGTGAAGCGAAACAGGATCGCCTGCGACGCCAGCGTAAACCACTGCCCGCCATCGGGACTGCCATCCACCTCGGCCAGCCGCCGGAAATTATTCCCGTTGGTCGAGATCACGGCTTCGTTGTGCTCTTGCGGTTGCGCTCCCAGGTCGCAGGAGACCACCGCGGCGGTACCCTCCACGGCGCGGTTGAATTCGCGGCTGGTGAAGAGGCTGTGGGTGTCCATCTCGCGGCGAATGCGGAGCGCGTAGGGGACCTCTCGTCCCGCGCTGTCGTAGAGGCGCAGGTCGGCCTGGTCGGTGCGCGCTTTGTCCAGGACGTCGCGGTCGAGCACGAAATCGGCCAGCCCGCCGCGGTTTGGAATCTCTTTATAGTAGGGCCACGCGCTCAAGGATTCCGGTGTCGGGAACTGCGCCCACAGCGTTCCCCCGAGCATGCCGGCCACGCAGGCTATTCGCAGAATCGGCTTCATGACGTTTGCTCCCGGCGAAGACTTCGCTGGTATTTCCATGCCACGCCCAGCAGCACCAGCCCCAGAATCAACAGGGCCACGATGCGATAAAACTCCCGCAATTCCCCAATATCGATGACCATGGCTTTGAGCAGCGTGATCCCGAAGAGAATCAGGCCGGCGATGCGCAGAGCGCGCACCTGGTAGCGGAAACCCGCCGCGGTCAGGGCGCCGGCATAGGCCGACCACAGGAGCGACAGGGAAAGCTGTCCCGCCCAGAGCAGGCGACGGGCGGCCTCGATGGACTCCGGCGCGGCGAACCCGACAGCGACCGCACGCGCCGAGAAATAGCTGTACGCTTCGAAGCTGGTCCCCAGCCAGAAGACGCCGAACGCCAACAGGCCGATCTTCAGCGCGGGGTCCGATCGCCGATGCAGATACGCCGCGCCGGCCAGGCAGGCCGTCAGCGCGAGCATTCCCAGGAAGTAGCGATTGAACACCGGTGTAAAGAGCGGACGCGATCCCCAGGGCGTGTCGATAAAGAGAAATCGCACCAGAGCCAGCGCAAAGACCGTAGCGGAGAAAAAGTTCAGGAGCCCGGCAGCGGTCTCCACCGCGGCCCACAGCAGGAGCACCGCCTCCACGCCCCAGGCGATGGTGATCCAATTCGAATCGAGCTGGATGGGAATCGCCACGGTGACGAACGTCAGGGCCGTCGCCACGGTGACCAGCAGCGCGGGACGGTCCGCGGGACACAGGCTCAATTGCGCGCGGGCCAGGCCGGCGTAGGCGGTGGCCAGCAGCAGTGCCAGCACGGCCATCCAATCGTGATAATCGCCGTTCAGCAGACCGTAGCAGATCCCGTAGAACACGAAAGGACTCACCGCCAGCCGGAGCAATTCCTCCCAGCCGGCGGTGCGGCGGCGCAAGTTCGGGGCCAGATCGGCGCCGGCGAAAATCAGGAAGATGGCCAGTTGAAACAGCAGTGCCGCGAGACGCTTCTCGGGATGAAAGTGCTCGCCATACCAACCCCAGAACAACAACTGCGTCCCGATATAGCCCAGCGATCCGATCCAGCGCCAGGAACGCGCGATGACCACGCCCAACATACCCAGGTCGAGAATTCCGATGTAGGTGAACAGTACGCGATATTGATCGCGACCGGTCGAGAGCAGCAGCGGAACCAGGAATCCGCCCACCAGCGCCAGCACGGCGACGGATGGCGCGTCGTACGCCATGGCCAGCAGGTGCGCCTCCGCTACCAGGATCGCCAGGAAGATAAAAGCGGTGCGCTGATCGACCAGATGGTAGTAGGCGAAAGCCCCGTAGACCGATAGGTACAGGATGACGATGCCGCCGCCGGTGAGAACTTCCGAGAGATAACGCCAACGCCTGCCACGCTGTTTATAGCCGCCCCACACCAGCGTGAGCCCCGCCGCCACACCGAGCGTGACCCGCCCCAATTCGCCGATCCAGCGGTTCTCGAAGGCGTACTTCAGGAAGAACGCCGTGGCGACGACGATGAGGGCGATGGCGGCCAGGCCGATCCATCGCCGTCCGATGACGAGCTCGAGGTGTTCCGAGGATTGGCGTTCGATGGAGGTGAACTGCGGAATCCGGATGGCCGCGGGGGCGGGCGTCGACAAGACTGGGGCTGGTTGCGGGGCTTCGACTGGCTGCGGAGGCGGCGGAGGCGGCGCCGCGGGTCGCAGCGATGCTTCCAGGCATGCGATGCGATGCTCCAACCCGCGAATTCTGCCGGTGCGCACAATGGCGACAATCGGCAGGATCAGGCAGCCGCCCACGACAATCAGCGCGAATAATGCGAGCAGGGCTTCCATATCCACACCACGAACTCCGATTCAGGATACACGATCCCACTGCCGAAGTCAGGGCGCGGTGGCGAATCGCCGGAAGAAGCTGTCCTGGCGCCATTGCGGGCGCGCCGCGTCGTTGGCCACCGTTTCCATCAGGCGCAGGATGATGCGGTCGAACTTGGCGGCCGCGGCGGTATCCACCGGCTGCATCAGATCGTCGGAGGGTTTGTGATAGCGGTCGCGCACCCAGTTCTTGCGCGTGGTCTCGTCGGGCGACCCGGACAGGTAGCCGAACTTGAACGCCAGCGCCGGCACGCCGCGGCGAATGAAGCTGTACTGATCGCTGCGGATGAAGCGATTTTCGGCGGGCTCCTGATCGATCTGCACATCCACGCCATCCGCCGCCGCGGCGGCCTTCACCGTCTCGCCGAGCGTGGATTCCATCAGGCCCTGCACCTCGATCACCTTCAGCGGGTAGAGCGGCAGGAACATGTCGAGATTGATGTCGGCCACAATATTCCGGAACGGCACGGTGGGATGCGCGGCGAAATAGCGCGAGCCCAGTTCGCCCTTTTCTTCCGCCGTGACCGCGAGGAAAATCACCGAGCGCTTCAGCTTGAACTTACTCTCCTTGAGCAGGCGCGCCACTTCGATGATGG
>Ga0182013_10004546_pt1 | contig 16598 bp, 11 predicted proteins | sample 612S2MmetaG_FD_120487 | JGI IMG/M metagenome (GOLD analysis project Ga0182013, IMG submission 120487) | Permafrost microbial communities from Stordalen Mire, Sweden - 612S2M metaG | ecosystem: Environmental > Terrestrial > Soil > Wetlands > Permafrost | place: Sweden: Stordalen | collected...
CTCGGCATGAAGGTGCCGCCCAACAAGGCTATCGTGGGCGACAACGCCTTCTCCCACAGTTCGGGGATTCACGTGGATGGCTTCCTCAAAGAGCGCGAGACCTACGAGATTCTCCGGCCCGAAGATGTAGGAATTTCCGAGAGCCGGGTGGTGTTGACCGCGCGCACCGGCCGGCACGGCCTTCGCGACCGTCTCAAGAAGCTTGGCTATACCCTTTCCGATCGCGAACTGAATCAGGCCTACGACCGGTTCCTGGCGGTGGCCGATAAGAAGCAGGAGGTCTTCGACGAAGATCTCGTCGCCATCCTTCACGATGAGCTCCATCCCCTTCCCGAGATCTATCAACTGGATTACCTGCACTTTTACAGCGGTACCGCCGCCATTCCGACGGCCACCGTGAGACTGCGCGTCAATGAAGAAGTGCGCGAGGGCGCCGCTATCGGAGACGGCCCCGTGGATGCCGTATGCAAGGCGATCGCGGCAGTCACCGGCACGTCCGCCAAGCTCGGACGGTATGAGATTCAGGCGGTGACCAGCGGCACGGAGGCCCTCGGCGAAGTGACCATGCAGGTGGGGGACGCGGGGCGAAGAGTAATGGGGCGGGGCGTTTCGACGGACGTGATTGAAGCCAGCGCCAGAGCCTATCTCGACGCCCTCAACAAGCTCGCCAACCTGGCGGGCAAGAAGTAAATGGCTTGATTTTGGATCTACCGCCGGTTGCGGTAGAGTAGATTCTCGATGGTGTCCCAGCGGACGGGCGTGCGCAAAGACTACGAAGCCGTGTCGCTTCCGATCTGGCAAGAGTTGCTGGCCGGAGTCGAGATGCTGTACCTGCGGGTGTCGCCGGCGTATTGGGGGTACGGCATACCGCGGGGTGACGGCTCGGCGGTCGTGGTGGTTCCCGGCTTTCTTCTAAACGATCTCTACCTGACTGAGTTCCGCGCCTGGCTGCGGCGCATCGGGTATCAGCCGTACGGCTCCGGGATCGGGATCAACGCGGAATGTCCCAACCTGCTCATCAAACGGCATTTGATGGAGACCGTCGAGAAGGCATACGCGGACACCGGAAGAAAGGTCCACGTGATCGGGCACAGCCTGGGCGGCGTGCTGGCGCGTGCCGTCGCCTCGCAGATGCCGGAGCGTGTGGCGTCGGTCATCACGTTGGGCGCACCTTTCCGTGGCGTCTCGGTCCACCCGATGATCTTGCGGGCGGTCAATCTGGTGCGCGGCCAGATCCACGAACGGAACGGCGAGGGAGTCCTGCCGTCGTGCTATACGGGCGCGTGCACGTGCCGCTTCCTGGAATCGCTGGTGCTGCGACTGCCGCGATCGGTGCGGCGGACCGCGGTGTATACGAAGACCGATGGGATCGTCGACTGGAAAGTCTGCAAGACGGGACGGAAGGCTAACGACTTTGAGGTCACGGGCACGCACATTGGTTTGGTGTTCAATCCCATCGTTTACGAATTGGTGGCGAAAAGGCTGGCGGGGAAGCGGGGGGCGGGGTAGGGGCGGACCACAGGGCGGCCGCAACTATTCGAATAGCGCGGCGAGCTTCGGAAAAGCCAGAGCCGCGTTGTCTTCCTCAAAAGGCTCCCCTTCAGGTTCGTCGTCGGCGCGGCGACCCGAACGATCCCGGGGATCTTCTTCGATGCCCCGTCTCTTTAGGATTTTCATCGCAACGTATTCGAGTAGTTCGTTATCTACTTCGCGGGTGTCGATGTACGGACCCAACTGATCTGGGTCCGTTCTCGCGACATCAAACACTTGTTTACCCTTGCCGACAATCCAAGACCGAAAGTAGTGAAAGCTATCATCGCTCATTCCGCCCGCTACAACGTACCCCGCGCCCCATAAGCGCCAGTGGTTGAGGTCACACAGGTTTTCGTAGAACGTGTGGCCAAAGTCCGAGACTTCGTCTTCGCCGAGCTGATTGAGGAGCGCCGTCAAACGTTCAGGACTAGCGCTCGCAGAAGTACCAGCGCGAGCTTGATCGATAAGAGTCCAAAACCGCTCATCAGGCATTGTTGACGAAGGCATCCTAGAAAGTGTAGCAGTACAGGCACTCAACCTCAGCGGCTCTGCGTCATGACGGCGCGGAGAATACCGTTGATCCGCGTCGAGTACCCCTTGCCGAAGCGTTGAAGCCACTCGTAAACGTCGCGGTCGACGCGGGCTGCCACCAGAACCTTTGGCGACCGGCGGAATTGTGCCAGTTGTTCATCCGTCAATCGCGGGATGTCCGAGTAATCGATTCCGGAATCGTCTCCCGCGGCTTGCCGAGCTGCGATGCGAGCCAGGACCGCTTTTTGCTGCTTACCCGGCGGCTTGTTGAATATAGATTCGGCGCTCACGCTGACTAGCTTCCCGCGCCGAGATAATGCGGATGATTTCTTCGCCATTTTCCCTTTCCTTCCGATAGACGTGGACCACTAGCAGGAGCGCCTTCCTCGCGGCGCCGATAGCGTGCCACCGCTGTTCGCCGTCGACGACCCGATCTTTGCGGAACACTATGTCCGGATCGTCGAAAACCAGTGCCGCACTTGCGAATGAAAGGCCATGCTTCCGTTGATTGGCGGCGTCTTTCTCTTCGCCTCACTCGAATCGCATCGTTATACATATCGTATAACACTATAGAGACGAAAAAGGTGAGCGATCTGGGAGAGCGCCTCGCAGACTGGCGGAGCGGGAGTGCCGCCCAAACGCTCGCGGTACAACGAGAGCCGTTATAGCATAGAAGCGCGTGATCGGGAGCTCTTTGCGGATAAGCGGACCAGGGCACTTTTCGAGACCGGTAAGAGCCGCCGCTGGAAGTCGGTGGCCCGAGTGGCGACGCGCAAATTGGTGCAGATCGACTCGGTCATCGCCCTGGACGAACTGAACGTACTTCCCGGGAACCGGTTGGAGGCCCTTAAGCGTGAGCGCAAGGGACTGCATAGTATTCGCATCAACGATCAATGGCGAATCTGCTTTCGGTGGCTGATGGCGTCTATGATGTGGAGATCGTCGATTACCACCAATGAAGAGCAAAATATGAGCATCGCGCGTCCTGAAAAGGGCTGGAACATTACCCGGAGCCCGGTTCACCCCGGCGAAATGCTCCGTGAGGAATTCATGAAGCCGTTGGGAATTTCAATTAACGGCCTCGCCCTGGAACTGCACGTACCGGTTACGCATCAGCGAAATCGTGAATGAACGCCGTGGAATTACCGCCGATACGGCATTGCGTCTGGCGAGGCACTTCGGCACAAGCGCCGATTTCTGGATGAATATCCAGAAGGACTACGAGTTGATTCTGCCCCGGCAGAAGTCATTGAAAACGATCGAGAGACAGGTCCGGCGCCGTAAGATTGCAGCATGATGGGCCGGATCTCAACCCGAGGGACGTCTTCACAGGTGGATCTGGCAGGTTGCACAAGATGCCAGCTAAGCTCGCAGGAAATCGTTCACGTCAACGCCAGCCTGTCTCAGTATCGCCCTGAGTGTTCCTTCTGGCATGTCTGCGGGATGGTTTGGCACGGTTGTATAAAGGTTCGTGATGGCATTAAACCAGATTTCGTGACTACCGGCAGCCTGGCGGTCGAATTCGAAACCGCACATCCGCAGTTTCCGGACGATCTAGCGATAGCGAAAGCCGGCCAAGCGGCCCACCTACGCAGCGACCACGATGGTGTAGTCGCGGCGCTCACTGGTCGTCGGGAGGTTTGGCGCGCCGTCGCGCTCGCGCCGGGCCTCGATCAGCTTCCGGGCAACGTCACGTGCGATCTCCAGAGTCTCGGCAACCGTCCGACCCTGCGCTACGAGGCCGGGAAGTTCATCCGAAGTGCCAAGGAAAACCCCTTCCGGCAACTCCTCGACCTGTATGTGAATGGCCAGCTCCATCGCATTAATCGTACCATTCACCTCAACACCCGCGTCAACGCACCAGCCTAAGCAGTCTCGTCATCCAACGCGTCTGGAACCAGGCATCCATCCCCGGGAGCGGCGCGATCGCTTCCTGGAATCGCTGGGCGTGCGTCTTCCGCGATCGGTGCGGCGGACTGCGACAAGGTTGGCGGGGAAGCGGCGGGGCGCCGGACAACCTGCGTAACTGCGCTGCCCGGTTGCGGTGCCGGCTTCATCCTATTGTAATAACGAGGCTTCCGCGATTGGATCTCCGCCCTCTCAAGGCTTAATCGGACCCGCAGGGGCCGCCTCTCATTTCCAAATCCCGAATGGATTTCAAGGTGACGTCCTTGGTTAGTTAGAGCTTTGCAAACAAAAGAATAGAGGCGCCGGATGCTTTGGCCGATAAGGTGTTTGCGGAGCAAGAAGGGCGCGACCAGACGGGGGCGGCTCCTTCCGCCACTTTCGTGAGAGAGAACTGCCGAACACGTTTGCCTTCCTTTTGCAGTAGGCTTGGTGTGCTTCTTGCTGTTTTGTGCAGTTGCGGACTCGCCGGCCGCGCCCAATCGAGGCACCCCTACCCGACCCAATATGTCGTCAAATCCTGGTCGGTAGCCGACGGAGCACCAACCTGGGCTGATATCAGCCAGAGTAACGATGGCTATCTCTGGCTGGCCTCCGACCAGTACCTCGGCAGGTTCGATGGGATACGTTTCACGCGATTTGACTCTGGGAGTGCTGACTTTTACTCCCAGGTGTTTGCCGATCGCGAAGGGAATATTTGGGTCGGCACCGGGAACGGGTTGCTGTGGCTCCACGACGGCAAAATCTCGCGCTACACGACGAGGGATGGCCTGTCGGATAACACTGTCTGGGGGATCGCTCAAGGCGCGGACGGCGACTTATGGGTCGGCACAGCGAAAGGGCTCAATCGCCTTCGCAACGGCCACGTCACCGTATACACGAAGAGCGAGCAACTTCCGAACGACAACATAGAAGCGATCTGCGCCGGTCAGGATGGCGCCATCTGGATCGTAACCCATGAAGGTCTGCGGGTCTTCAGAGACGGTCGATTTGTGAAGGTGAAAAACGCACCCGCAGGGGTCTCCTCAAATGGCCATTTTCAGATACATCAGGACCATCGCGGGCGCTTATGGTTCATAGTGGGCGGTTCGCTATTCCGGTATCAGAACGGCGAGTTCCTGCCGTATGGGCGAGAGTTCGGCATACCGGAACACTCCATCTCCGCAATTGCCAGCGACCGTTCGGGCACAATCTGGATCGGTACCGATGATTCCCGTCTGTACCTTTTCGATAGCGGCAAAGCCGTCCCGTGCGGGCCGGAGGCAGGTTTTGGCGGTTCCATCAACGCGATTTTCGAGGATCGAAGCAATGATCTCTGGATTAGTACCAGCGCTGGCGTAACCCGCCTAAGGGCGGCGCGGGTTCCCACTTATAGCAGTGAAACCGGGCGCCGCAGCCACAACATCTGGTCCGTCACCGAGGATCGCAGCGGCGATATCTGGCTTGCGGCCGGGAGGGATATCACGCGTCTTCACCAACAGGAATCCAGCCAATACAACACCAAAGATCGTCTACCCACGAACGCCAATGTAACGGTCGCCTATAGCGATACCTCCGGCACTGTTTGGATTGGCGGGGACAATGGTTTGATCCAATATCGGAACGGCCGTTTCAGGCCCCTGCCTCTCCATGCCGACATTCTGGCAATATTTCAGGATCGAAAAGGAGATATTTGGGCCGGAACATGCGCCGGCGTATCTCAGTTCCGCAACGGTGAGTTACTGGCGAGCTTTACAGGGCCTTTCTCTGGCCCTTGTGTGCGAGCCATTGCTGAGGATCGCGCCGGCAATTTGTGGCTGGGCACCGGTGGTGGAGGCATCTTTCGCTGGAACGGACATGATTCCACCCAGTATTCAACTCCTCAAGGGTTGCCCAATGACTTAGTGCTGGCGCTTTATGTGGACTCTGAGGATACCTTATGGATCGGTACTCACGGCGGAGGCCTGGTTCGTTTTCGCGATAACCGGTTCCAGAGCTTCCGCAGCATCGGTGGCTTTGAGGGCGGCACCGTCAGCGCCATTCTGGAAGACGATAGCGGACACCTCTGGCTGAACACGGAGGACGGACTCCTTCAGTTCGGCAAGCAGCAGTTGAATGACTTCGCGGCTGGAAAGACTCAACGAGTGTCATCCATTCGCTACGATTTGGCTGACGGCCTCAAAGCAACTGTCGGCACTGTGGGCCGGCAACCTGCCGCATGGCATGCGAGGGATGGAGCTCTCTGGTTCCCCACAGCCAACGGTGTGGCGCGCGTAGACCCCGTTGCGCTCAATTCCTCTGGGCCGCCTCCTGCCGTCATCTTCGAAGAAGCCGTTATTGACGGCAAGTCTTCGCGCCTGAAAGGCCCGGTGAATCTCCCGCCCGGGCGCCATCAACTGGAATTGCACTACACGGCGATCGATCTTTCGACACCTGAGAAACTGCGATTCAAATATCGGCTGGAGGGTTACGACACAGACTGGGTGGATGCAGGCGAACGCCGGACGGCGTATTACGCGAACCTCCCGCCGGGCGATTACCGCTTCGCGGTGGTCGCCTGCAATAGTCATCAGGTGTGGAACAACCGGCAATCCGTCGTGCCGGTTCGCTTACAGGCCCACTTCTACCAGACGCTTTGGTTCAACGTTCTCGAAGCCCTGGCGGTGCTGATCGCCGGACTGGGTGTGTATCGCCTCCGCACCCGCGCGCTCCACGCCAGGCACAGGGGGTTGGAGGAGCGCATTGTCGAGCGCACCGCGGAGATGCAACTTGCGAAAGAGGCGGCAGAAACGGCCAATCGATCGAAGAGCGTCTTTTTGGCGACGATGAGCCACGAAATCCGTACACCCATGAATGGGGTCATCGGCATGACCAGCCTCTTGCTCGATACCGGTCTCACGCCCCAGCAGCGGGACTATGCCGAAACAGTGCGCCGCTCAGGGGAAGCCTTACTGAGCGTCATCAACGACATCCTCGATTTCTCTAAGATCGAGGCCGGCAAACTGGCCATAGAATCCTTAGCATTCGACCTGCGTTTGGTGATGGAAGAGGTGAATGAAACGCTGGCGCCCAAGGCGGAAGAGAAACACCTCGATCTGATTCTGGAGTACCCTTCACGCGTGCCGCGCCATGTTGCCGGGGACGCGGGAAGAATCCGTCAAGTGGTGATGAACCTGGTTGGTAACGCCGTCAAGTTCAGCAGCACCGGTTCCATCTTAACGACCGTCGATTGCGAGTCGCGGGACGGACAAGGCTCGCTTCTATTGGTTTCGGTAAAAGACAACGGCCCCGGTGTGCCCCGAGAGAAGATGGGTTCTCTTTTCCAGAAGTTTAGTCAGGTAGACGCCTCCACTACAAGGCAGTACGGAGGAACCGGATTGGGATTGGCTATTTGCAAGCAACTTGTCGAGCTCATGGGTGGGACAATCGGCATGGACAGCCTGCCAGGCGAAGGTTCCACGTTCTGGTTCACTCTACCGCTGCAAAATGCAGCCCCCCCTCAAGCGACGCCTGTTCCTGCAGTCGACTTGCGGGATTTGCGCGTGCTGGTGGTGGACGACAACGAATCGCGCCGCCGCGTGATTCACGAACAGATTACCAGTTGGGGCATGCGCCACGGGGGCGGCAGTTCCGCGGACGGTCTGGTGGAGGCGCTCCGTGAAGCCAAAAGAAATGAGGACCCGTACCGCTTTGCGATCCTCGACGGCCGGGTTTCCGGCATCGAGGGTGTTACCTTGGCGACGGCCATCAAGAGCGATCCGGAGATCCGCGACACGGTGGTGATTCTGCTGGCATCCATCGGAAATTGGAACGCAACCAGGAACCTGGAGGGCTCGGTCATTGACGCTTCCCTAGTCAAGCCGGTGCGGCAGTTGCCATTGATGAACAGTCTTACTGCCGCGTGGTCCCGGAAGTTGGGGCGCCCGATTCTGAACGATTCCAAGCCCGATAGCCTCAACGGGGACGGGGAAGGTTCCACCGTTGGCAGCTTCATCGGACAGCAGGTGCGCGCACTGGTGGCCGAAGACAACGTGGTCAATCAGAAGGTGGCGGCGCTCATGTTGCGACGCTTGGGAGTGGTACCGGACTTCGCGGCCAATGGTCGCGATGCAGTGGAAATGTGCACGACGGTGCCCTATGACGTAATCTTCATGGACTGTCAGATGCCGCAAATGGATGGCTTCGAAGCCGCCCGGGAGATTCGCAAACGGGAGACATCGGGACAACATGTGGCCATCGTCGCGATGACCGCCGAAGCCATGGCGGGCTCGCGCGAGAACTGCCTCGCTGCGGGCATGGACGACTATATCGCAAAGCCGATAAACCAGAGAGATCTGCTTGGAAAACTGGAACAGTGGGTGCCGGCAGTCCGGCGGGATCGCCATCCCTCCGAACAATCTGTGCCGCCGCAAACGGCATCACCGCGCTAGGATCGCGCACATGAATAACCTCACAGCAACCGACGTAGCGCAGACTCTCAGTCTGCAGCGCCGAGACTCATCTCGGCGCTTCGAGAGGCTTCCTCCAGAGGGTCGAGAAGAGCAGGGGAAGATCCCTGGCGGGAACGTCTCTGGCGGCAGAAACTGAGAACGCCGGCAGGAGTGCCGGCGCTGCAGACTGAAGTCCGCGCCACGTCGCCCGGCAGCGGGTTCAATAGATGCCGCGAGGTTTCTGGAAAGTCTCGACCCAGGCACGAGTGCCTGCGCCACATCGCCACTTCCTGACAATGTGAAGTTATTCTTGCGCGGCTGCTAGGATCGGCTAACAGACGAGCCATCGGTTGCATGGCCGGTATAAGCTCCCTCACCCCAACACCCGCGTCCACCGCACCAGCCTCAACAGTCTCGTCATCCAGCGCGCGTAGAACCCGGCATCCATGCCCGGGAGTGGCGCGATCGGCAGCAATCGCTGCACCGCGACCGTCTGCGACTCGGTGAACTTCAGAATGCCTTCCGCCCCGTGACGGGCGCGCAGTCCCGACTCCTTCATTCCTCCGATCGGCGAGTCCACCGAGCCCCACGTCGCGGCATACGGCTCATTGACGTTGACGCTCCCTGCGCGGATCTTCGCCGCAAGCCTTGCGCCATGCCCCGCGTCGCGTGTCCAGATGCTGGCGCTCAGACCGTAACGAGTCGCGTTGGCTCGCTCGATGACGTCGATCTCGGAGGCAAAGGGATAGACCGATACCACCGGCCCGAAGGTCTCTTCCGCGTACACCTTCATACCCGCGCGGACGTCTGCCAGGATGGTGGGTTCATAGAACAGCGGTCCGAGATCAGGCCGCCGACGTCCACCCGCGAGCACCTTCGCGCCTTGCGCCAGCGCATCGCCGACGTGATCCTCCACGGCTTTCATCTGGCGCTCGGAAGCCAGCGAGCCCATTTCCACGGAATAATCCAGCGCCGATCCCAGACGCAGCGCCCTGGTCCGCTCGACGAAGCGCGGCACAAAGCTGTCCCATATCGCTTCATGGACGAACATCCGCTCGATTGACACGCAGATTTGGCCGGCGGCGGAGAAGCAGCCCCGTACCGCGCCGGCCACAGCCTTGTCGAGATCCGCATCGGGGAGCACGATCATGGGGTTCTTCCCGCCCAGTTCCAGCGAGCAGCCGATCAGCCGCTCCGCCGCCTGCCGCGCGACCAGTCTCCCGGTGCGCCCGCTGCCGGTGAACATCAGAAAGTCGACGCGTTCGCCGATCGCTGGCCCGACCACCGGCCCGTCACCGGTCACCACCGGGAACACGTCGGCCGGCAGCCCCGCTTGGCGAAGCAGGTCCACCGCCCAAAGGGCCGTCAGGCTGGTCTGCGCGTCGGGCTTGAGCACCGCCGTGTTGCCGGCCATCAACGCCCCCACGGCATCCGTGATGGCCAGATTCAGGGGATAATTCCAGGGCACAATGAAACCCACCACGCCGACCGGCGACCGCAGTTCCCACGTCTTGGTGAGCAGCGGCAGCGCACCCTTGCGGCGGCGCGGGCGCAACAGCCGCCGTGCATGGAAGGCGTAATAGCGGGAGACAATCGCGGTGTCGAGAACTTCCTCAAATGCGTGACGGCGCGCCTTTCCCGTCTCCAGTTGGATGAGGTCGAGAATCTCGTTCTGCCGGTCCAGCAGGAGATCGTGGAAGCGCAAGAAGATGCCGGCGCGATCGGAGAAAGATCGTACCGCCCAGGCGGGTTGTGCGCCGCGGGCAAGCGCCACGGCCCGTTCGACGTCGGCCTCTGTCCCGGCGGGAATGCTCGCCAGCAGGTCGCCGGTAAAGGGGGCGCGGGCCGCGATCGTATCGCGAGCCTGACTGCGGCAAGCGGCCGGTCCCTCGGCCAGAGTTACCTGCGAGAGCAACTTGCCGGCCAGCTGTTGGTCCACGGATTAGTCACCCGAGCGATAGGATAGCACCGGAAAGTAAGTTTGGCGCACAATTTCCCAGGGGATTGACAGCTACTCAAATCAGGCCTAATCTACAAGCGGAGTTTCCTGTCTTAAATCAGACGGAGAAATTAAAATGGACGAGAAGAGTCCGCAATTACGCCAGCGGCTTTCCGGCGCGGACGCCGCCTTCCTTTACCTGGAGCGCAAGGAGATTCCCTTACACATCGCCTGCGTCTGTACATTCGAAGAAGCGATCCCGTTCGACGAATTCACGGCCACTATCGATTCCAAACTGCACCTGCTGCCGCGCTACCGCCAGATTGCCGTGTCTCCGCCGTTCGATATTGGCTATCCGAACTGGGAGTACGACCGGCACTTCGACATTCACCGCCACATCATTCGGATGACCGTGAACGCACCGGGCGACGAAGCGGCATTGGAGGAACTGGCGGGCCGTGTTTTCAGCACAGTGATGAACCGCGACAAGCCGCTGTGGGAGGTCTACGTCATCGAAGGCCTGCAGGGTGGGCGCGGCGCGATCATCGCCAAAGTGCATCACGCTCTGGCGGACGGCGTTGCCGGAGCTTCGCTTCTGCGCATCATGCTGGACCCGACGGCCGAAGGGTCGCACGCCATCCACAAACCGCACTTCCAACCGCCGGCGCCGGCTAAGGAGCCATCGCTTAGCGACGCGCTGGCCAGTGCCATCCACAGCTCTCTCGAAAACCTGGTGGCCGCCGAGGCCGGTCTTCTGGACATTGCCCAGGGACTGTTGAGCGACCGCACCCAGCAAGGGCTGCAGGGGCTGGTGGCGTTACTGCCGGAGATCGCGAGCCCCGTCCAGAGACTCCCGTTTAACCGGACCTGCGGCAGTGAACGCAAGTTCTGCTGGGCCGAGTTCGACTTCGCCGACGTGAAGGCCATCCGCAATACCACCGGCGGCACGGTCAACGATGTCATCCTAACCGTGGTGACGCGCGCCGTGGCTCAGTACGTCAAGCTCCATGGCGAGTCCGCCAAGGACCGGCTTCTGCGGATGGTTTGCCCGGTCAGTTTGCGGAAAGACGAGAAGGGCGATTCGCTCGGCAACCAGATCTCATTCCTGCCGCTGACGGTCCCCATGGATTTCGCCGACCCAGTGGAACACCTCCAAGCCATCGCTCTCCGTACGGCCATCATGAAGAGCGTCCGCGCGGCGGAACTGCTCGGCATCGCGGCGAATTGGTTGGGAGCCGCTCCACCGCCTGCGCAGGCATTATTCTGGTGGGGAATCCCGCTGGTGCCCATGCCGGCGCCGCTGCTCAACCTGATTTGCACCAACGTCCCCGGTTCTCCCACGCCGCTGTACTGCGTCGGCAAGCGCATGCTCTCCTCCTATCCGCACGTGCCCACGGGCTACGAATTGGGTGTAGGTATTGCGGTGCAGAGCTACAACGGAAAGATGTGCTTCGGGCTGACCGCGGATGCGGTGGTCGCCGCCGACGTGAAGCGCCTTCGCGATTTCATCGGGGTGGCCTGGGCTGAGCTGTGCCGGGCAGCCGGTGTTCGCAAGGCGCCTCCACCGTCCGCCACCCAACGCCGCAAGCCGCAGGCGAAAGCCACAGCTGCGAAGCCTGCCCGCGCCACAGCTGTTAAGAGAGCTCCGCAGCCGGTTGCGGCCCAATCGCGGCCGCAGCCAGCAGCCTCTCCGAAACCGGTTTCCGCCCAATCGCGGCCGCAGCCGGCAGCCACTCCGGAGCCCCGCCCCGTAAGAGAGCCAGAGCCGGTGAAAGAAGCAGCGCCGGCCGAACAGCCGGCCGTCGCGGAATTCCCGCCGGTCCTCGACCATGCGAACATAGCGTGAACATATGCCAGATCCAACCTCCGCCTTGCATCCCGATCTCCGCGGCCGCGTCGCAGTCGTCACCGGCGCCAGCCGCGGAATCGGCAAAGCTCTCGCGATTCGCCTGGCCCAGGAAGGGGCCGACGTAGTGGTCGCATCCAAGAGCGAGCAATCCACCGAACGCCTGCCCGGCAGCATCCATCAGACGGTGGATGAAATCCGCGCATTGGGCCGGCGAGCCATCGCGGTTCCTACCGACGTTCGCGACGACGATGCCATTCGCCGGATGATCGAGCGCGCCGTGGAAGAATTCGGCCGCCTCGATATTCTGGTAAACAATGCCGGGGCCATCTGGCTGCAGCCGATCCTGAAGACGCCGGCCAAACGCTTCGATCTGCTCATGGGGGTGAACGTCCGCGCCGCTTACCTGGCGTGCCACCACGCGCTGCCGCACATGGTGAAACAGCAGTGGGGCCACATCCTGAATATGTGCCCGCGCCTTTCCACCGGCCAGTCTCCGGGGAAGGTGGCGTACATGATTTCCAAGCTGGGGATGGCCTATGTCGCCCTCGGGGTGGCGGCTGAGCACGCCGCGGACAATATCGCCGGCAATACTCTGTGGCCGCGCACCATTATTGAGAGCCAGGCTTCCATCAACTGGAACATGGCGGGCCGGGAGCAATGGCGGACGCCGGAGATTGTGTGCGACGCGTCGATGGCCATTTTCGCCCAGGAGCCGCGAACGTCTACCGGCCGCCAGTGGATCGATGAGGAGGCGCTCACCGAGCTCGCCGGTATCGCTGACTTCGACCGCTATTGGTGCGAAGGTGGACCGCCGGACCATCCTATTTATATCGATAAGTGGTAGGTAGGACATGCTTCAGCTTCTCCAGGCGAGCGGAGCTCGCCCGGCGGTATGAAAGGCGCATGCAGGCAAGATTGCCACGACACTCGCGATTTCTTGCGGGATGCCCTCCGAGAGTCCTTCGAGACGTCGCAGCAGCTCGGGTATTGCGCCGATTGTCGCCTCACACTCCGGCAGTAGCTCCGGAGCATTCTGTCGTGCCCGGCGTGCCCAGTCGGTCCGGATTTTCCGCCGGGTTCCAGCGTGCAGACCTTGACGCCGAACGGTGGGACCTCCACAGACGGCGGAGGACTTGCCGGCATGTGATATGATCTCTAGGCCTCGCGGACCAATATAAAGTCAAGGACGATCGCGGTTCTGAAGCGAGGAGGAGATTTCACCGATGCCTGACGCTGTGTTAATCCTGAGCAGTCCGCCGCTGCGCCCGATTTGGACGAACGTGAAAAAGAAGGCGGAAGACGAAGCCAAGAAGCTCAAACAGGAAGATAAATTTACCGCTCTCGACAAGAAATTCGCCAGCGGATTGGGCCCTGACCTGGAGAAGTGGGCCAAGAACTACGATGCAGCGGACCTGAAGAAGCTGGAATCGGCCAAGACGAAGCTGGACACCAGCCTGAAGCAGTACCTCGGGTTCAGCAAGGCGTCCGGCCTGGACGCCAAAATCATCAAGATACTGACCGATGGAATCACTGGGCTCGAAGACGAACTCAAGGAACGCTTCAAACGGGCGGAAGAGCTGAGTAAAGGGGGCGGCGGAGCTATCCAAGCTTATCCCATTTACTATAGGGGTTCGGTCACGCCCACGGCGACGAAGTTCCTGAAATCCGAGCCGTTGGCGATGGATTTCGACGGCACAATCGACCTGGATGCGACCGACGCGGCCAACCTGGCGAATCTTCAAAAGGCTTTCCAGAGCGAGATGGAGTCGCGGATTAAGGCCCAGCTTGGTTTCCTGAATCAGTGGCTGACCGAGAAGGACAAGCACATCGACGAGCTGGTGAAGAAATACGAAGCTCTCCAGAAGGCCGGATTCCCCACCACGCCACAATTGGCGAATGCGCGCGCCCAGGCAATCAAGGAGATGGAGGCACTCGGCAAGGAAATTAAGACGCTGCCGGAGGAGTTCACCAAGATCGTGCAGGACTGGGCGCAAAATGCGCGGGAGCAGCAAGCCCGGGTCTCGATGGTCACCGCGGTGAAGAATGCACGGGTGAAGACCTTCAACGAGAAGGCGTGGCGGGTACGCCTCGGTCAGGCCATCAAGGTGGTGCTGGTGGTGGCCGCCATCGCATTGTCCATTGCGGCGATCGTGGTAACCGCCGGTTCGACAGCGCCGGTATTCATCGGTCTGGCGGCGGCCGGCCTGGCCATTGGCGGCATTTCCTCGATCGCGGGGTTGGGGCAAATGTTCAAGGACAATGCCACTATCGAGAAGAAGCTGATGGCGAACGTCACCAAAGACGTGGAAACCGTCAGGAACGCGCTCAACCCTGTGGCTGCTTCTAATAGCTCGATCGCCAAACACGTCACCGAGTTGCGGAATCTGATGAAGATACGAGAAGACTCCATCGGCAAATACAAGACCGAAATCCAGAAACAAACGGCCGCGATCAACAGCTATATCTCGGCGCTCGACAAGCTGAAGGGGGACCAGTCGATTCAGCCGGCGGAGCTTGCCAAACGCCAGAAGAACATCGATGCCCTGAATGAGAAGGTGAAATCGACGCAGGAGGCCATCAAGAAGTTAGAGGCGAGCAACGCGGCCGGCCAGAAGATTCTCGACGACTTGACGCAGCTGAATATCCAACTGGACAAGATCTCGGGCCAGTCCGCCAACACCCTGCTCGGCAATTTGAAGGATCGGTTCACGTCGCTTGACGGCTGGATCGATTTGGGCAACAACGTCGGCGGCCTCGTCTCCAGCGCTTCGGGTGTGCAAGTCTCCTGATAGCGATAGGCGAGGCGAAGTGTGGGCCCGCCGTTTGCCCGTTTGTGGTGTGGAAAAAGAAACGCGAGACGGCGGGGGCTATGGGGAAGTCTTCGCTACTCCGTCAGCTTGGGCAGCTTCGACGTATCCCACCCGCCGCCGAGTGCCTTAATCAGCAGCACGCTGGCGTCCATGCGACGCCGCAGAATGTCGACCGACACGCGCTCGTTCGTCAAGGCAGTGCCCTGCGCCGTGACCACTTCGAGGTACGTCACCAGGCCGCCCGTATAGCGATTAGTCGATAGCTGCAACGACCTCTCCGCGGCGGTCACGGCGGCCCTTTGCGTCCCCGTCTCCTTCTCCAGCACGCGTAACGCGGCGAGGTTGTCCTCCACCTGTTGGAACGCGTCGAGCGCCGACTCGCGATACGTCGCCACCGTCGCATCGTAGTCGAACTGCGCCGCTTGCTGCGTAGCGCGGCGGCGGCCGCCGTCGAAAATCGTCTGCGCCACGCTGGGGCCGACCGCCCAAAAACGGCTCGGCCAATTCAACCAATCGGTGATCGACTGACCTTGCAGTCCCAACACGGCGCTCAGCAGAATTTGCGGAAAGAACGCCGCGTGCGCGATACCGACCTGCGCATTCGCTTCCGCCACGCGGCGCTCGTTGGCCGCGATATCGGGACGCCGCTCCAACAATTGCGACGGCAGCCCGACCGGTATCGCCGGCGGATCCACAATCGACTTCGGCTCCAGCGTAAACTCCGCCGGACTCTTGCCGATCAGCACCGCGATGGCATGCTCGAACTGCGCCCGGCGGACCGCGAGATCCGTGTCCTGTGTCTTCGTCGATTCGAGCTGCGTCTTCGCCTGGGCCACTTCGGCGCCCGCGGCCACACCGCCTTCGAAACGGTTCTCGGTCAGGTCCAGCGCCTTCTGATAGGTCACGACGGTGTCGTCGAGCAGCTTCTGTTCGGCATCGGAGCTACGCAGTTCGAAATAATCGAAGGCCAACTCGGCGTGAAAGCTCAAGCGGAGCGTTTCCAAGTCAGCGGCGCTGGCTTGCGCTTCGGCGCGCGCCGCTTCAATCGTGTGGCGCACGCGGCCCCAGGCATCCACTTCATAGGACACGTCGCCGGGCAGTTGGTAATTGGCAAACGCGGAGGACGTCTTGGGCGTCGCCAGCGCATAGGTGGACGAATCGCGGTTCCCTGTAACGCTCGCGCCGGCCGAGATCGTGGGGTACCTTTGCGACTGCGATACTTTGATGAGCGCCCGCGCCTGCGCGAACCGCGCATCCGCCGCCTTCAAGTTCTGATTCGATAGGTCGATCTTCTCTTCCAGCGCGTTGAGATCGGAGTCGCCGAACAAAGTCCACCAATCGCCGCGCAGCGTGGCGTCGGATGGGTTCGCGGCCTTCCATTCTTTATACGCTTCGGGCGGCATCTCTTTGTACGCAGCGGGTGCCTGGATATCGGGCCGCTGATACTTGGGGCCTACCGAGCAGCCCGCTGCCAGAAGTGCAAGCAGAGGGATAAGGGCACGTTTCATTTGGATTTACCTTCGGAGCCGGCGACGCCCAGAGGTGCAAGCAGAGGGATAAGTACGCGTTTCATTTGGATTTACCTTCGGAGCCGGCGACGCCCAGAAGTGCGTGCAGAGGGA
>Ga0182013_10004548_pt1 | contig 16595 bp, 8 predicted proteins | sample 612S2MmetaG_FD_120487 | JGI IMG/M metagenome (GOLD analysis project Ga0182013, IMG submission 120487) | Permafrost microbial communities from Stordalen Mire, Sweden - 612S2M metaG | ecosystem: Environmental > Terrestrial > Soil > Wetlands > Permafrost | place: Sweden: Stordalen | collected...
CTCACCGTCGCGGCGACCCACGACCAAGTCGACGCGCTGGAGCGCGCACTGCGCGACCGCTTTCCCGAAGTCATCCGCATCGTCGGACACGCCGAACCGGCGCGCTAAAGCGGCGAGACGCGCCGCGCGGCGATTGCGCCGGCGCGCAAAGCGTTTATGTTCACAAGACAATGAGGCTGCTTGATTCGCCGCCATGGATTTTGTCGACGACGCCCCGGACCTTCGCAGCGCGCACGTCATCGTGGTCGGCAACGAGAAGGGCGGCGCGGGCAAATCGACGATCTCGATCCATCTCGCGGTGGCGCTGCTGAAGGCCGGCTATAAGGTCGCCTGTATCGACCTCGACACCCGCCAGCAGACGCTGACCCGCTTCTTCGAGAACCGCCGTTCGTGGTCGAGCCACGCCTCGCGGCCGATCGAGCTGCCGCGCCATTGCGCGATGGCGCGCGGCGAGACCAACGACGTGCGCGCCAACGAGGCCCAGGAATTCGCGCTGTTCGCCGAAGCGATCGGCGCCGTCGAGCACGACTACGAGTTCGTCGTCATCGACACGCCGGCCAACGATTCCTATCTGATGCGGCTCGCCCATTCGCTGGCCGACACGCTGGTCTCGCCGCTCAACGACAGCTTCATCGACGTCGACGTCTTCTCGCGCGTCCACCACGACCGCTCGCGGCGCGGCGCGGTCGCCCAGTACGCCGACCTGGTGATGGAGGCGCGGCGCAAACGGCGGATCGTCGACAACGGAATCATCGACTGGGTCATGGTGCGCAACCGCATGGCGACGATCGCCAGCAACAACGCGCGCCAAGTCGCCCTCAGCGTTTCGCGCCTGGCGAGCGAGCTGAGGTTCCGCGTCGCCGACGGCCTGCACGATCGCGTCATCTTCCGCGAGCTGTTTCCGATCGGGCTCACCGCGCTCGATCCGATCGAGGACGCCGGAGCCGGCGTCAACAGCTCGCAGGCCGCAGCGCGGCGCGAGATCGAAAATCTGGTCGAGGCGCTCGATCTGCCCGGTCGAACCCCGGGCGTCGAGCATCTGCAAGCGCGCCGGCTCTGGCACGACCGCGTCGCCAAACACTATCGCGAACTCGGCGCCGCCGACTGGCGCGCCGGCTGAACTTCCTCTCGTCGAGCCCTTCACAGCCGCCGTAAAGCCGTTATCTTCGACGCAGGTCATGGCGACCGCGCCGACGAAGACGGGAGGGATTCCATGCCGGACCGAACGCCGACGATTTCAGTCGTCATTCCGACCAAGAACCGCCATTCCATGCTCGCCGAGGCGATCGCCTCGGTCCTGCGCCAGGATTTCCACGACTACGAAATCGTCGTCGTCGACGACGGCGTCGGCGCGGCCGAGTTCATCGCCGAGTGGTTCGCCGCAGAGCGTTCGGTCCGTTGCGCCGACAATTCCAAGGCCGGCCAGGTTCGGGCGCGCAATCTCGGCGTATCGCTGGCGCGGGGCGAGATCGTCGCCTTTCTCGACGACGACGACCGCTGGGGCTCGAAGGCCTATCTCTCGGCTGTGCGCGCGGCGATCGACGGACGACAGGCCGCGACGTTCGCCTCGGGCGATGTCGTCGTCGTCGATGACGACATCGGCGTCGTCGAAACCATCCCGTTCGCGGCCTCGACCAACCCCAAGGCGATCCGCGCCGACAACAAGATCCTCGTTTCCGGCTTCGCCTTTTCACGCGCGCTGAGCGGTCGCCTCGGCCCCTTCGACGAGACCTTGCCGATCTATTGGGACTGGGACTGGTATCTGCGCCTGCACGCCGCCGGCGTCGCCTTCCACGATCTCGGGCCACAAGCCATCGCGATTTACGCCCACCGCCGCGCAACCTCCGGCGACGGTCGTTCGCGCCTTCGCGCCGACAATCTCGCGGCGCTCCGCGCCAAGCACGGGCTCGGACCGCTGACCTTGCGCAACCACGAAAGCATCGCCCGCGACGAAGCGGCGGGGCGCTGATCGCCGCCGGGGCGGCGCGTGGGGCGGCGGCGTTAAACGCTGCGTTAGGGTTAATCCGAAATTAAGGACTGTCGGCCAAGTTTCCCCATGGGCGACCGCGACTCGCCGCGCCGCCGTACGGGGAAAGAACCGATGAAGACCTCTATCGCCGCCGCACTCGCCGGCCTCGCGATGGCGTCGTCGCCGACGCTCGGCGCGGACCTGTTCGGCACGGCCCCGCCGTCGATGACGTTCCCGGACGGCCAGAGCCCGGTCACCGAGGTCGGCTCCAACTGGTACTTGCGCGGCGACATCGGCTTGAGCGTCGACCAGGCGCCGAGCTTTTCGATGGCGGCCATTTCGATGCCGACCGGAGCGGGCTTCCTACCCTTCTCCAGCGCGATTGGCTCATCGCGACCGCACGACGATTTCTCGGCCGACATCGGCGTCGGCTACCGTTACAACAACTGGCTGCGCTTCGAAGGCACCTACGAGTACCGCACCGCCGCCGGCGGCAAGAACATGAACAGCGTCCTCTGCCCGACTGCACTGACGACGGCGCCGATCGGCAACCCGACGCCCACCGGCTACGTCTACGATCAGACCGGGGCCGACACCAGCGTCTGCACCGGCGCCCTCGACCTCACGCGGCGCGACTCGACGGCGCTCGCCGCCGCTTATCTCGATCTCGGCAATTACTGGGGTGTCACGCCTTATGTCGGCGGCGGCCTCGGCCTCAACGCCGACATGATCTCCGGCAGCGTCGGCTACACCGTCAACGCGACAGGGAACCCCTATTCCGCCGACCTGACCGCTCCGTCGGGGCCCGGCACGGTTCCGCAAGTGTGGCAGAGCCCGACGGGCGGAACCATCACCCAGCCCAACATCAGCTTCACCAACCAGAACTGGAACCGCTCGATCAGCGTGACCCACTACACCATGGCGTGGGCGCTGATGGCCGGCCTGGGCTTCCAGATCTCGCCCAGCGCGACGCTCGACGTCGGCTATCGCTATCTCAACGCCGGGACGAGCACGCTGCTGGTCACTCCCCAGACCGGAGCGTCGGTCAAGCTTCCCAACGTGTCGCAGGACATCCGCATCGGCATTCGCTACATGGCCGACTGACTGCGGCGGCGCGCCGCCGGGGCATTCGCTTGACGCCGACGGGGGTTTAGTTTCCCATCCCGGCCATGTGACCTCCGACCGGCGTCGGCCTTATGTTCAGTCAGTTGATGCGCACCCGGCGCTTCGCGCCGCTGTTCTGGTGCCAGTTTTTTTCCGCCTTCAACGACAATTTCGTTCGCCAGCTGCTGGCGATGCTGATCCTGTTCCGCTTCGGCGCGGAGGACGCCGGCGTCAAGGTGACGCTGGCGGTGGCGGTCTTCATTCTGCCGTCGATCCCGCTGTCGCCGATCGGCGGCGAATTCGCCGACGCCCACGACAAGGCGGCGGTGGCGCAGCGGCTGAAGCTCGTCGAGATCTTCGTCCAGCTCGTCGCCGCGGCCGGCTTCTGGTTCTCGTCGCTCGAGCTGCTTTATCTGGCGCTGTTCGGCCTCGGCTGCGTCTCGGCGCTGTTCGGGCCGATCAAGTACGGCATTCTGCCCGACCATCTGAAGGCCGAGGAGCTGATCCCGGCCAACGCGCTGGTGGAAGCGGCGACCTTCGCCGCCATTCTCTGCGGCCTGGTGATCGGCGGCTGGGCGGCCGCCGAGGGGCGATCGGCCTGGAGCGTCGTCGCCCAGCTCGTCGTCGTCGCCTCCGCCTGCTACGCGTCCTCGCTGTTCATCCCCGCCACCGGGATCGGCGCGCCCGGTCTGGTCGTCGACTACAACCCCTGGACGGCGACGAAGAATATCCTGCGCGAGCTCAGGGCCGACGATCGCCAATGGGTCGGCGCGGCGGCGGTGAGCTGGTTCTGGATGGTCGGCGCGATCACCCTGTCGTTGGTCCCGGTCATCATCAAATCGCGCATCGGCGGCGGCGTCGAAGTCGAGACGGCGATCACGCTGGTCTTCGCCGTCGGCGTCGCCATCGGCTCGCTGCTCGCCGCGCTTCTGTCGCACGGCCGCATCGAGCTCGCGCCGGCGCCCTTCCTGCTCATCATCATGGGCGTCTTCGCCATCGATCTCGGCGCCGTGACTTCGGCGCTCGCGCCGACCAGCGAGACGATCGGCCTCGTCCAGTTCTTCGGCGACGCCTCCGGACGGCGGATCGTCTTCGACGTGCTCGCCTATTCCTGCGCCGCCGGCCTGTTCGTGGTGCCGATCTTCGCCGCCGTGCAGAGCTGGGCGGGCGAGGACCGGCGCGCGCGCGTCATTGGCGCGGTCAATACGCTCAACTCGATCTACATGGTCGTCGGGTCGCTGGTCACGACCCTGCTGCTCAAGCTGGCCGGGCTCAGCGAGTCGGGGGCGATGGTCCTGCTCGGCGTCGCCAATTTCGCCGCCGCGATCTATCTCTTCCGCCGCCTGCCGGCCGACTTCCTGGTTTTTACGCTACGCACGCTGTGGCGGATATTCCTGCGGCTCGAAGTCGTCGGCATCGACGCCCTTCCCCCCGCCGGGTCGCGCAACATCGTCGCCGTCAATCACATCTCGCTGCTCGACGGCCCGATCATCCTGTCGCTGCTGGACGGCCGACCGCTGCTGGTCGTCGACGCGGCGCTGGCGCGGCGCTGGTGGATCCGCCAGTTCTTGAAACTGTGCGACGCGCGCCTGCTCGACCCGGCCAAACCGATTGCGGCGCGCGAGCTGGTGACCAGGGCGCTTGAAGGTCGGCGGCTGGTGCTGTTTCCCGAGGGTCGCAGCGCCGTCACGGGTTCGTTGACCAAGGTCTTCGTCGGCGCGGCGATGATCGCCGACAAGAGCGGCGCATCGATCACGGCGGTCAGGATCGAAGGCCCCGACCGCTCGCCGCTGTCGCGCCTGCCCACGGCGCATGTCCGCCGCAGTTGGTTTCCCAAGACGAAGGTGACCTTCCTGCCGGCGCGGCGGCTCACCGTCGATCCGGAGCTCACCGGACGGGCGCGGCGCCTAGCGGCGGGCGCGGCGTTCTACGACATGATGTCCGAATCGGTGTACGTCGCCGCCAACTATCGCCGCACCCTGCTCCAGGCGTTCGAGGACGGCGCCCGCGAGCGCCACGGCCGACATGTGATCCTCGAGGACCCGATCTCTGGAACCCTGACCCAGAGCCGTTTCCGCATTGGCGTGGCGCTGCTGGCGCGCAAGATCGCCGAACGCAGCGCGCCGGGCGAGACCGTCGGTCTGATGCTGCCCAATGCCAACGCCGCCGCCGTCGCCTTCATGGCGATCCAGGCTTCGGGCCGCGTCGCCGGGATGCTGAACTTCACCGCCGGCGCCTTCAACCTCATCGCCGCCTGCCGCACCGCACGCATCCGCATCGTGCTGTGCTCGCGCAGCTTCGTCGAGAAAGGCAAGCTCGAAGAGCTCGTGCGGCAACTGGAAAGCGAAGCGCGCTTCGTTTGGCTGGAGGATCTCCGCGACCAGGCTGGAACGACCGACAAGCTGCGCGCCATCCTCGATCGCGGTCGCGCGCTTTATCCGCGCCAGCCCGACGACCCCGCGGCGGTGCTGTTCACTTCGGGTTCGGAGGGCGTGCCGAAGGGCGTCGTGTTGACCAACGCCAACATCCTCGCCAACATCTGCCAGATCTTCGCCCGCTACGATTTCACCGCGGCCGACATCGCCTTCAACCCGCTGCCGATCTTCCACGCCTTCGGCCTCACCGGCGGCCTGGTGCTCGGCCTGATGACCGGAATGAAGGTCTATCTCTATCCGACGCCGCTGCACTACCGGCAGATTCCCGAGCTGGTCTACCGCATCAACGCCACCGCGCTGTTCGGCACCGATACGTTCCTCGCCGGCTATGGCCGCAACGCCGACGCCTACCACTTCCGCACCCTGCGCTACGTCGTTGGCGGCGCGGAATCGATTCGCGCCGCCACCCGACGCGTCTATCTGGAACGGTTCGGCCTCAAGCTGTACGAAGGCTACGGCGTCACCGAGGGATCGCCGGTGCTGGCGGTCAACACGCCGATGTTCAACCGCAACGGCTCGGTCGGCCGCCTGCTGCCGGGGATCGAAAGCCGCATCGAACACGTCGCCGGCATCGAGGAAGGCGGCCGGCTGCTGGTGCGCGGCCCCAACATCATGGCCGGCTACCAGCGCGCCGACAATCCCGGCGAGATCGAGCCGCCGCCGCTCGGCTGGCACGACACCGGCGACATCGTCGTCATCGACCGCGACGGCTTCGTCTGGATCCGCGGCCGCGCCAAGCGCTTCGCCAACATCGCCGGCGAGATGGTGTCGTTGGCCGGCGTCGAAGACATGGCCCTCGATCTGTGGCCCGACAATCCGCCGGCGGTCGTCGCCGCGCCCGACCACAGGAAGGGCGAGCGGATCGTCATGGCGACGACCAAACTCGGCGCGACCCGCGCCGAAGTCCAGGCGTTGATGAAGGCCAAGGGCGCGGCCGAATACATGGCGCCGGCGGTGGTGCTGGTGCTGGAGACGATGCCGCTGCTCGGGTCGGGCAAGACCGACTACATCGAGCTGAGCAGAATCGTGCGCGACCGGCTGAGCTGAACCGGCGGCGGCGCGGCGCGCTTACGCCACCGCCGCCAATGCCAGCGAGCGCGGGCTGCGCGGCGAGCGCGGCAGGCTGACGAGCACGGCGGTGCCCTCGCCCGGCTTGGAGGTGATGCGCAGCAGGCCGCCGTGCAGCTCGATCAGCGAATTGGCGATCGCCAAGCCGAGACCGGAGCCTTTCATGCCGTTGGCCATCGTCGTGTCCGCCTGCTCGAACGGCCGGCCGAGACGCGAGATGTCTTCCGGGCCGATGCCTGAGCCGGCGTCTTCGACATAGAAATACATCTGGTCGGTGACGGCCTGGGCGCCGACCGTGACGACGCCGCCCTCGGGCGAGAATTTGACCGCGTTGCGCAACAACGTGACCAGGATGCGCTCGACTGCGGCGGGGTCGGCCTCGATCGTGTCGGCGCCGTCGGCCTCGACCTCGATCGCCACGTGCTTGTCGCGCGCCGTCGCCGCGACCTCGAGCACCGCCTTGCTGATCGCCCGCTCGACCTTGAACGTTTCCGGGCGCAAGCGAATGTGGCCCGACTCGAGCCGCGACATGTCGAGCACGTCGCTGATGACGTTGAGCAGGTATTGGCCGCTGGCGAGAATATGGGCGCAGTAGTCGCGGTACTTTTCCGAGCCCAGCGGGCCGAAGGTCTCGCCTTCCATCAATTGCGAGAAGCCGATGATGGCGTTGAGCGGCGTGCGCAGCTCGTGGCTCATGTTGGCGAGGAACTCCGCCTTGGCGCGGTTGGCCATCTCGGCCTGCGCCTTCTGCTCATGATAGCGCTCGGCGAGATCGGCGAGCTGCTGCGCCTGCGCTTCCAGAGACCGCCGCGACTGCCGGAGCTGAGCGACGGTGGCAAGCAGCAGTTGTTCGGACTTGAGCAGTTGCTGCTCGTGCTCCTTGAGATCGGTGATGTCGGTGCCGACCGACACATAGCCGCCGTCGCGGGTGCGCCGCTCGTTGACCTGCAGCCAGCGGCCATCGGAGAGGCGCGCTTCGTAGGTGCGTGCGTCGCCCGCGCCAAGCGCCTCGCCGCCGGGTTCGACGTCGGTCTCGCGGTCGACCAGCGGCGGCGCGCCGAGGGAGGCCAGTTCAGCGTAAGGCGCGCCGACTTTCGCCGCTTCCGGCGGCAGGTTGTGCAGCCGCTGGTACTTCGAGTTGCACAGCACCAAGCGGTTCGACGAGTCCCACAGGACGAACGCTTCCGAGATCGCTTCGATCGCCTCGCGCAACCGCTGGTCGGCGGTCGCCGACCGTTCGGCCTCGCGCTTCTGGTCGGTGACGTCGACGGCGATGCCGACGAGCCGCCGCCCGCCGGTCGTCTCGTCGACGACCAGCTCGGCCCGCTTGCGCAGCCAAATCCATTCGCCGTCGCAATTGCGCATGCGCAGCTCGAAATCGACCGACGACGGGTTCGCCTCCCGCGCGCGGGCGGCGATCGCCGCCAGCGGCTCGTCGTCGGGATGGCTCATCGCCTGCAATTCGGCGAGCGACAGTTGGCCCGGGCGCGGCGGCAAGCCCAGCATCTCGAACATCGATTTCGACCAGACGACGCGCCCTTGCGCGAGGTCCCAATTCCACAGGCCGCATCGACCGCGATTGAGGGCGAGATCGACATGGCCGCGCATCGTCGCCTCGGCGCGGGCGCGCGCCTGCGCCCGCTGCGCCTGCAGCGCGAAGGCGCTGGTCGAGCCGATCAGGGCGAACGAGGCGGCGCCGAGCAGCAGGATCATGATCAGCGCCGAACGTCGCCACGGCCGCAGCAGTTCGCCGATTGGCGCGACGAATGCGATCTGGCCGGGCGTCGCGCGCAGATTGCGCACGGCGGCGAATGCATCGTCGCCGTTGACGCCCTGCACCCTGAGCGCCCCCGCTTTGTCGGCGAGAATGGTCAGCGGTTCGGCGGCGCCGAGCACGGATTCGAGCGCCGCGCCAGCCGCAAGCGGCGGATCGGCGGCGATCACCATGCCGCCGCCGTCGGCGAGCAGCGATCGCGAAGGCTTGAGATCGGGATTGGCGGCGAGGACCGCGCGAAGCGCCTCGGCCGGCGCGGGGGCCGGCGAGGCCGCCAGCGCTTCGTCGAGCCGCGTCGCCAGCGCGGTGGCGAAAACGTCGAGATCGCGCGCCCCCCCGGAGAGCGCGCGTTCGCGCTCGGAGCGCAAATGCTGGAAGGTCAGTCCAAACAGAGCGACGAGCAGCAGCGCGGCGAAGAGCGGCGGCAGGACCGGCGCCCAGGCGGCGAGCCGGCTCCATGACCCCGCGCCGCGCGCCCCTTTGGCGCCCTCGGCTCGGCCGCGCCTCAGGCACGAGTCGTCGATTGCCGCGCTCGCACGCGTCATCGCATCCCCCGAAACGTATCGCAATGAGACCGGGAAAACCCGCCGCCACTACCCGAATCACTAAGATAAGAATCCCTGTGAGAATCTTTGTCCAGACCTTAATGAATCGTTGACGCGAAAAATCTGCAGCCGGAATCCGGGCGCGACTCAGACAGCCGGCGCGGACCTGCCCGAGGGCGTCCGCCGCCGGACTCCCGCTCAGCGCCTGCGGACTCCGGCGACTCAGCCGAGCGAGCGGCCGGCGATGTCGCGCAGGTCGGCGGAAAGCTCGGGCTGGGCGAGGATGCGGCGCAGCGCCGCCTCGGCCCGCGCCTGACGCTGCGGTTCGAGCGACCGCCACGAGCGCATCGCCGTCAGCAACCGCGCCGCCACTTGCGGATTGGCGGGATCGAGCTCCAGCACGATGTCGGCGAGGAACGCGTATCCGGCGCCGTCGGCGCGATTGAACTGAGTGGCGTTGGCCGCGAAGCCGCCGATCAACGCCCGCACGCGATTGGGGTTACGCAGCGAGAACGCGTGGTGCGTCATCAGCTCGCGCACGCGATCGAGCGTTTCCGCCTCAGGGATCTGCGCCTGCAGCGCGAACCATTTGTCGAGGATCAGCGGCTCGGCGGCGAAGCGGCGGGCGAAAGCCTGCAGCGCGTGCTCGCGCCGAGCGCCAGGGATGGCGGCGATCGCCGTCAGCGCGCCGAGCCGCGCCGACATGTTGTCGGCCTCGGCGATCTGGCGATAGGCGAGCTCGGCGCCGCCGACCGCGTTGCCGGCGACAACCATCGCCAGCGCGACGTTGCGCAGCGCGCGGCGGCCGGCGCTCTCCGCGTCGGGGGAAAACGGCGGCGCGTCGGCCGCCGTCGCGTGCAGCGCCGCCAGCGCCTCGGCGTGGGCGCGGCCGAGCGCTCCGCGCAGGTTTTCGCGGGCGCGATGGATGGCGTCGGGGTCGACGTTGAGCGCCATCTCGCGCGCGAGGTCGCCTTCGCTCGGCAGCGTCAGCGCCTGCGCGGCGAAAGCGGAATCGATACGGCCGGCGAGCGCGTCGGCGGCGACCGAGCCATAGGCCTCGACGAACCCGGGTTCGGGCGTCGGCTTCGCGCCGGCGCGGATCGCCGACACGGCGCGCAGCAGCAGCCGCGTCGCCAATGTTTGCAACGCCTGCCAGCGGTTGAAGCTGTCGCTGTCGCGCGCCAGCAGCGTCAGCATGTCGGCCTCGCCGAGATCGTCTTCGACCCGCACCGGCGCGGAAAATCCGCGCAGGAACGACAGCGCCGGCCGACGCTCGAGGCCGACGAAGGCGATCGAACGACGCTCGCCCTCGAGAACGAACACGCCCGTTTCGAGCTCGCGCGCGCTAGCCTCCGTCGACGCGAGCGGGACGTCGCCGTGAGCGGGATCGACGAGGCCGAGCGCGATCGGCATCGTCATCGGCGCCTTGTCGGGCTGGCCGGGCGTCGGCGCGAGCGACTGCGCGACATCGACGCGGAACGTCCCCCGCCCCTCGTCCCATTGCGTCCGCACGGTCACAACCGGCGTGCCGGCCTGCGAATACCAGAGCTTGAAATTCGCCAGATCGCGGCCTGAGGCCTCGGCGAAACAGGCGAGGAAATCCTCGACCGTCGCCGCCGTGCCGTCGCAACGCGAGAAATAGAGATTCATGCCGGCGCGGAACGCCTCGGCGCCGATCAGCGCACGCAGCATGCGGACGAGCTCGGCACCTTTCTGATAGACCGTCGCGGTGTAGAAGTTGTTGATCTCGTGATAGACCGACGGCCGCACCGGATGGGCGAGCGGGCCCGCGTCCTCGGCGAATTGCGCGGCGCGCAGCCCGCGCACGTCGGCGATGCGCTTGACCGGCGCCGAGCGCTGGTCGGCGGAGAACTCCTGATCGCGAAAGACAGTCAGCCCTTCCTTCAGGCAGAGCTGGAACCAGTCGCGGCAGGTGATGCGGTTGCCGGTCCAGTTGTGGAAGTACTCGTGGGCGATGACGCCTTCGATGCCGGCGTAGTCGTCGTCGGTCGCGGTCTGCGGCGACGCGAGCACGTATTTATCGTTGAAGACGTTGAGCCCCTTGTTCTCCATCGCTCCCATATTGAAGTCGGAGACGGCGACGATGTTGAAGCAGTCGAGGTCGTATTCGCGGCCGAAGGCGCGCTCGTCCCACGCCATCGCCCGCTTCAGCGCGTCCATCGCATAGGCGGCGCGCTCCTCGCGACCGTGCTCGACGTAGACGCCGAGCGCGACGCGCCGCCCCGAGACGGTGACGAAGGCGTCGGCGACGTGGGCGAGATCGCCGGCGACGACGGCGAAGAGATAGCAGGGCTTCTTGAACGGATCGCGCCACACCGCCCAGTGACGGCCGCCTTCCGCCTCGCCGGCGCTTTCGAGGTTGCCGTTGGCGAGCAGCACCGGCGCCTCGGCCTTATCGGCCTCCAGCCGAACCCGATAGGTCGAAAGCACGTCGGGCCGGTCGGGAAAATAGATGATGCGGCGGAAGCCTTCGGCTTCGCACTGGGTGCAATAGGCCGAACCCGACCGATAGAGGCCCATCAGCTTGGTGTTGGCGGCCGGATTGAGCCGCGTCTCCAGGCGCAGCGTGAACGGCCGCCGCGGCGGGTCGGGCAGCGCAAAACCGGATGGCGAGGCCTTGTAGGCGCTGGGGGCGAGCGTCGCTCCGTCGAGGGCGGCCGTAACGAGCTCGAGTTCGTCGCCGTCGAGCTCCAGCGCGGCGTCGGGCCGGCCCTCAGGATGGGGCCGCATGGCGAGCGTGGCGACGACGCGCGTCGCCTCGCGATCGAGCGAAATATCGAGATCGACCGTATCGACCAGGAAGTCCGGGACGCGATAATCCTCGAGGCGAACGGGCTGACCCTGAGCGGTGCGCATTTCGACGGCCTTTCGCTGGTCACGGCGACGCCGCCGAATTCAGTCGGCCGCGGCGCGCTCACCCGCCGAGGTAGCGACCAGGCCAAGGCGGCGCAAGGCTTTTCGCAACGGCTCGGAGGGCGGTCGTCCGCTGGTGAAGAAAGCCGCGAACGGCCGGCCGGCTTCGCCCGCCGGGCCGCCGGCGGCCACCAACGAGTCGACGCGGCGGGCGATTGCCGGCGCCGGATCGACGAAGGCGACCGGCCACGGCGCCAGTCGAATAAAATGACTGATCAATAACGGAAAATGCGTGCAGGCGAGCACGACCTGGTCGGTGCGCCGCCCCGCCAGGGCGACGAAGCACGGCTCGATTTCGCGCGCCACGTCGGCGTCCGCGACCGGCTCGCCGCGCAACTGCCGTTCGGCGAGGCCGGCGAGATCGGCCGCGCCGACCAGGGTGACCTCGCAACCAGCGGCGAAATCGCGCACCAGCGCGCGGGTATAGTCGCGCGCGACCGTGCCCGGCGTCGCCAGCACGCTGATCAAGCGGCTCTTTGAGGCCTCGGCGGCAGGCTTGATCGCCGGCACCGTGCCGACGAACGGCAGGTGCGGATAGGCCGCGCGCAGCGGCGGCAGAACCAGCGTCGAGGCGGTGTTGCAGGCGATCACCACGACGTCGGGCGCCGTGTGCGCGATCAGATCGTCCATCACCGCCCCGACCCGTTCGACCAGCGCCGCCTCGCCGAGCGCGCCATAAGGAAAGAACGCGTCGTCGGCGGCGTAGACGAGTTCGAGATCGGGACGCGCCTCGGCGATGCGGGCGAACACGGTCAGCCCGCCGAGGCCGGAATCGAACACCAGCGCGCGTCGCCGTCGAACCATGGTCGAGACGTTCATGGCCGGCAGACGACCTCGGCGAGCGCGCCGCGTTCGCCCGCCGCGATCTCGCCGGCGGACAGCGACGCCGCTTGCGTCGACGCGGCGGCGAGCGGGAGGCCGAGGAAGGCGGCGATCGCTTCGGCGCCGATCAGCCGATGCGGCTCGGCGATCGCGACGGCGCCGACGCGACGCGGCTCGTCCTTGATGGTCGCGACGACGCCGGCGAGCGCGCCCCGGCGGTCGAAGGCCGGCGCGCCGCTGGCGCTTTTCGTCAGCGCGGCGACGATGGCGAAGGTCCCCTCGCCGACCGGCGCGGCCGCGCCGGGGCTCGCTTCGAGCGTCGACTTTCCCCCCGCCGCCAGCGACAGGCTCAGCGCGACGAGGTCGGTGGCGCCGGCGGCGAGCGTCGGCGCCGCAGCGCCGGCGCCGAAGTCGCCGCCGATCAGCGTCAGCCCGCTCGGCGCGTCGGCGCGCAGGATCTTGGCCGGCTTGCCGTCGACGGCGAGGTCGGCGCAAGCGACGACCGGCAGCGCCGTCAGCGCTTGACCGGGCGCGACGAACAGCGCCGTCGCGCGCAGTTCGGCTGGGGCGGTCGCCGCCGGAGCGGGCGTTTGGCCGGAGGGTGGGGTCGGCGTCGGCCGAGAGCCTGGCGAGAGGCCGATGACCGGTGAGCCAATCGCCGACGCGCCGGTCGCGACGCGCACGATGTCGAGGGCGGAGCGCGCCGAGACGACCTGCATGCGCGCCGCCCCGTGGCTCGCCGGCGTGTCGGCGAACGGATCGAAGGAATTGGCCACGGCGAGCGCCAGCTTGTCGAAATCGCTCGATCTCTCGCTTGGGTAGGCGAATGCAAAGCCGCGCAATATCGGCCCCTCCGGCCAGTCGGCGGGGGACTTGGCGAAGCGGGTGTAGAACTTCTCGCCCTTGTCCTCGCCGGCGACGACGAAAAACTCCGCGGCCTTGATCGCTTTGTAAGCGATCTTGCGTCCGCTCGCCTCGGCGGACAGCTGCGCGTAGAGCGCGGCGAGACCAGAATCGTCGCCCCCGCCGGCGATCTGCGAGGCCGGTCGCGACTGCAGCGCGAGGGAGACGCCGCCGTCGCCGCTCTGCAAGGTCGTATCGGCGCTCGAAGGCTTGAGCCTGGTCAAAAGCTTGAGCGGCGCGCCGATGCGCACGCCGGAAATCCGGTCGTCGACCAGCGCAAAATCGACCGCCGCCCGCGCGCGCTGCGCCGCCGTCTTCAGCGCCTCCAACTCGGCCGGGCTGACGATCCCGGCCTGCGCCGCGCCGGCGCTTTGCTGATAGGCGACGATGGAATCGCGGGTGCGCTTACCGAAGGCGCCGTCGACCGCGCCGTTATAAAAGTCGAGCCAGCCGAGGGCGTCTTGCACGGCCTTGCGGTCGGCTTCCGGCATCGCCAGGAACGCCGCCTTCTGCGCCTCGAGCTTGGCGTCCGCCGCCGCCGTGGCGGCGGCCGGCGGGGATAGCGGAGCGGCCAACGCCGACGCCGCAGCGGCGGCCGTCAGGGCGACCAATCCGGCCGCCCAAAAGCGATGCGTCGTCATTCCTGCTCCCTTCGCGTCGCGCCGCCATGCTAGCATCGGCTGTCCCGTAAGCACACCGTCGCCGGTTCCCTTTACCGTCCGGCGGGATCGTCGCGGCCCGAAGCCGCCCACAAGGGTCGAAACATGCTCAAGGTCCTTCGCAGCCTCTTTACGCTCGCCCTGCTGCTCGCCGCCGGCGTCGCGTTGGCCGCCGCCGAGGTCAAGCCCTACGCCCGCGACGATCTCGCCAGCGACGTCGTGCGGCTGACCGACACGCTGCGCAAGGAGACGGCGCAAATCGGCGCGAAGCTGAAGGGCAAGAGCGTCGAGCAGTTGCGCAAGGACGCGGCGTCCGCCGTCGCCGCCGGCAACTACAAGGATGCCGGCGCCTGGCTCGGCGCGGTCGTCGCCGCCGATCCGAAGAATTCCGCCTCCTGGCTCGCGCTCGCCAGGCTCGGCGCCGCGGCCGACGACGCGCAGGCGACCGGCCGCTACGACCTGGTCGAACGCGGCCAGACCGCCGCCTACGCCGGCTATCAGCGCGCGACGGGCGCGCCGCAGCAGGCCGAGGCGCTGGCGCTGCTCGGCAATCTCTTCGCTCGGCACGAGATGTGGCGCCCGGCGCTCGACGCCTACCGCGCCAGCCTCGACCGCCACGACGACGAAGACGCACGCAAGACCTACGAGGACATGCGCGAGAAGCACGGCTTCCGCATCGTCGACTACAAGGTCGACAATGAATCGTCGGCGCCGAGGATCTGCTTCAATTTCTCCGAGTCGCTGGCGCGCAAGACGGACTTCACCCCCTATGTCGCGGTCGCCGGCTCGGCGGACACGGCGATCTCGGCCGAGGACCAGCAGATCTGCGTCGAAGGCGTCAAGCACGGCGAGCGCTATGCGATCGTTCTGCGCCAGGGTCTGCCTTCGGCGGTCGGCGAGTCGCTGCTCAAGGACGCGGACTACGAGGTCTACGTGCGCGACCGCTCGCCGCAGGCGCATTTCGCCGGCCGCGCCTATGTGCTGCCGCGCCAGGGCCAGCTCGGCGCGCCGCTGACGACGGTCAACACCGCGAAAGTGTCGATCGACGTCTATCGCATCGGCGACCGCAACCTGCTCGCCGAGACCGCGCGCGACGACTTTCTCAAGCCGATCACCATCTCGCGCGCGAGCGAGATCGAGCAGCAGGACGGCGTCAAAGTGTGGAGCGGGACGATGGACGTCGCCTCCGAACTCAACCAGGACATCGTCACCGATTTCCCGATCGCCAAGGCGGTCGGCAAGCTCGACCCCGGCGTCTATCTCGTCACCGCCCGGCCGTGGAAGGGCGCGAGCGCGCCGGCTGAGACCAGCGACGACGACCAGGATGCCGAGCTTGCGACGCAATGGATGGTCGTGTCCGACCTCGGCCTGACCACTTTCTCCGGCGACGACGGCGTCCATGTGCTCGCGCGTTCGCTCGCCACTGCCTTGCCGCTGTCGGGCGTCGAGGTGCGGCTGATCGCGCACAACAACGAAGTGCTGGCGACCAAGACCACCGGCGCCGACGGGCGCATCGACTTCGATCCCGGCCTGTCGCGCGGAACCGGCGGCTCGGCCCCCGGCCTGCTGGCGGCCACGCTCGGCGACGACTACGGCTTCCTCAATCTCGGCCAGCCGGCCTTCGACCTCACCGACCGCGGCGTCTCCGGCCGCGACGCGCCGAGCGCGCTCGACGCCTTCGTCTACACCGAGCGCGGCGTCTATCGCTCGGGCGAGACGGTGTTCGTCGCCGCGCTGCTGCGCGACGCGACGAGCGAGGCGAAGACCGGCCTGCCGCTGATGCTGGTCGTCAAACGGCCTGACGGCGTCGAATACAAGCGCCTGACCGTCGCAGATCAGGGCCTCGGCGGCCGCGCCGTCGCCGTGCCGCTGCTCTCCGACGCGGCGGCGGGCAAATGGACGATCGACGCCTACGCCGATCCCAAGGGACAGAGCATCGGCCACGCCGAATTCCTGCTCGAAGACTATGTGCCCGAGCGGCTCGATTTCGCGCTGAAGACCGCCAAATCGACGGCGACGCCGGGCGAACCGATCGACGTGTCGCTCGACGCGCGTTTCCTCTATGGCGCGCCCGCCGCCGGCCTCGACGTCACCGGCGCGATCCGCCTCGAGGCGGTGGCCGATTCGGCGCTCGCCGGCTTCCCCGGCTATGTCGCCGGCCTGACCGACGACGAATTCACCGCGATCGAAAATCAGTTCCCCGACAAGACGCAGACCGACGACAGAGGCCACGACGACCTCTCCGTCGACCTGCCCGACGGCGGCGCAGCGAAGCCGTTGCAAGCGAAGGTCATCGTCGACGTCGCCGAATCCGGCGGCCGCACGGTCGAACGCGTGACGACGCTGCCGGTGCGCGCCAAGGGCGTGATGATCGGCGTCAAG
>Ga0182013_10004549_pt1 | contig 16595 bp, 16 predicted proteins | sample 612S2MmetaG_FD_120487 | JGI IMG/M metagenome (GOLD analysis project Ga0182013, IMG submission 120487) | Permafrost microbial communities from Stordalen Mire, Sweden - 612S2M metaG | ecosystem: Environmental > Terrestrial > Soil > Wetlands > Permafrost | place: Sweden: Stordalen | collected...
CAGAAACGCCAACCTGACGTGAGCCCGTCGACCGTCTATCGAATCCTCGAGGAGTTCGAGACGCTGCAGATCGTCGTGCACGCGCACCTCGATCAGCACGCTGCGGTGTACCACTTGGCCGGTGCGGTCCACGGTCACCTCACGTGCGAGCAGTGCGGTTCGACCTTCGAGATCCCCGCCGCCCATTTCGACGTGTTGAGCAAGGATCTGCAAAAGACCTTCGGTTTCTTGTTGAATCGTCATCACGTGGCCGTCACCGGCACGTGCGCGTACTGCCAGGAGCAACGTCGACTCCACCAACCAACCTCTGAGACGTAGGGCCACCGACTCTTACGCCCGCCTTACGCGGGTCCGACCGTGCGCTTTGAAACGCTCAGTAGTGTTTTGAGAGAAGCTCATGATTAAAATTGACCATCTGACCAAGCGCTACGGCAGCACGCTGGCGGTGAATGACCTCGATTTCGAGGTAAAGCCCGGTGTCGTCACCGGCTTCCTCGGTCCAAACGGTTCGGGTAAGTCCACGACCATGCGCATCATCCTCGGACTCGACGGTCCCACCTCAGGACAGGCGAGCATCAATGGTCAGCGCTACGCCGACCTGAAGGACCCCATGCGAGAGGTGGGAGCGTTGCTCGACGCCAAGGCGGTGCATCCCGGTCGCACGGCCCGCAACCACCTTCGCGCCCTCGCGGCCTCCAATCAGATCAAAGCTTCGCGCGTCGACGAGGTCCTTGACTTCGTCGGCATCAGTTCCGTGGCCAATAAGAAGGTCGGCAACTACTCACTCGGCATGAGCCAGCGCTTGGGCATCGCCGGGGCGCTCCTCGGCGACCCGGGCATCTTGCTCTTCGACGAACCGGTCAACGGACTCGACCCCGAGGGCATCAAGTGGATCCGCGAGTTCTTTCGCACGCTCGCCAACCAAGGACGCACCGTGTTCGTCAGTTCACACCTCATGAGCGAGATGGCGGTGAGCGCCGATGAGATCATCGTCATCGGCCGCGGAAAGTTCATCACGTCGGGTTCAATCGACGATCTGACCAAGACCGCCAAAGGCACGGTGCTCGTTCGTGGATCGGACCACGACAAACTCGCGTCAGTCATTGCGTCACATCACGGCATCGTCCACGAGTCGAACGACAAAGGCCTCGTCATCGGGGACTTGTCATCCGACGAGGTGGGCCAGATCGCCTTCGACGCGGGCATCACGGTGTTCGAGCTCGTCCCTCAACGCGCGTCGCTCGAAGAGGTCTTCATGGACCTCACGGCCGACTCCGTCGAGTACGGGTCCGCTAGCACGGGATCGCTTTGATGGCGAACGAATCGACCTTGATGGCATCGACGAAAGCCGAGTGGATCAAATTTCGCACTGTGCGCTCGTCGGTCATGGGTATCGTCCTGACGTTCGTCCTCATCATCGGACTCGGCGTCCTCGTCTCGAGCCTGGAGAGAAGTCACTGGAGCCAAGTCAGCGCTCTTCGTCAGGCGACCTTCGATCCCGTGTCGAGCAGCCTCGTCGGAATTCTCTTTGGCCAGTTGGCGGTCGGCGTGATTGGCACCCTGTTCATCACCAGCGAATACTCGTCAGGTTCGATCAGGACGACGTTGACCGCGGTGCCCAATCGACTCCGCCTCGTCGCAAGCAAACTCCTCGTGCTGTTCGCGACCCTCCTGGTGATAGGAGAGGTCGTATGCGTGGCCGCGTTTCTCATCGGTCAGAAGATCTTCTTCGGCGTCGTGCCTACGGCCACCTTGGACAACAGTGCGGTGCTGCGATCGGTCCTCCTCGCCGGTGTGTACCTCGCGATTCTCGGGGTACTGGGCTTCTCCTTCGGACTGATCTTTCGCCAGAGCGGTGCGTGCATCAGCCTCTTCGTCACGTTGTTACTGGTGGTGCCGCTCATCGGGTTCTTCTTCCCCCAGAGTTGGCAGAATGACTTCCAGCGATTCGAACCTTCGACCCTGGGCGAATCGATGTTCTCACCATCTGCACCGTCGAACTCGTTCGGCGCCTGGACTGCGACGATCATTTTGACGGCGTTCGTCGCCGTCGTCCTCTTGATTGCGCTCTTGCTCTTCCAGCGTCGTGACGCAGGAGCCACGGCGTGACACGGCCGTAGAGTATCGAGATGGAACTCGGTGACGCACTTCGAACGACCGGTTCGGTTCGCAGCTTCACCTCAGCATTGGTCTCGGACGAGACGTTGACCTCGATTCTCGAGGACGCGCGCTTCGCGCCCTCGGGGGGAAACCGTCAAGCGTGGCACGTGATCGTGGTCAAGGACACCACGCGGCGCCGAGCGTTGCGCGACCTGTATCTCGACGCGTGGCACGACTACATCGCCCACGTGCTCGCCGGACTGGTCCCGTTCTCCCCTGTCGCCAGTGACGAGGATCGTGCGACGGCGGCCAGTCGCCGCGACGAAGCTATCGCCGTGTCGAGACCCAACGGCTTCCCCGAGACGCTTGACGCCGTGCCAGCGATGCTCGTGATCTGCGCCGATCTGTCGGCGCTCGCGGCGACCGACCGCGACCTCGGCCGCTATCACATCACCGGCGGCGCTTCGGTCTACCCCTTCGTGTGGAGCATCCTGCTCGCGGCGCACGACCGAGGCCTCGGCGGCGTGATGACGACCATCGCGACGCGCAAGGAGACCGAGGTCCGAGCGCTGCTCTCGATGCCGGAGAATCAAATCGTCGCGGCGATCGTGGCGCTCGGCCACCCGCAACAGCAAGTGACGAAGTTGCGCCGAAACGCCGTTGCTGACTTCACGTCCGTTGACACCTTTGACGGAGGACCACTCACGTCGACCTGAGGTCAAGTATCGAATATGTCGGCGGTGTCTTCGCCGAGCGCGCGCGGACCTCGACGAACGTGTGGTCGCTGTCCGTCCACGACCAACGGTGTGCGCATGGTCGTGAGGTCGCCATGTGGACTCGACATCGTGCCGAGGAAGTCCCCCGACGCGATCTGTTCCTGCGCGAAGGCACCGGCGACGTCCAGGATGGGTGCGTGCGGCACGCCACTGGTCGACAACAGATCGAGCCATTCGTTGGTCGACCTCGTGGAAAAGATTCGGTTGAGCTCGGTACGTAGCTCGTCGCGCTCACGCACTCGCACGTCATTCGTGGACCACGAGATCCGGCCAGCCAAGGACTCATCGCGGAGGGTTCGAACTAGTTTCTCGTACTGCGCGTCGGTCCCGACCGCGAGAAGGATGAAGCCGTCGCACGTCGTCACCGGACCGTACGGGGTGATGCTGGGGTGGTCGTTGCCGAGGCGCGAGGGATTCACGCCGGTCGCGAGGTAGCCCTGTGCTTGATTCACCAGTGCACTCATCGCGGACTCGAGCAACGGTGCCTCGAAGTGACGCGCACTGGCACCGCGTAGGCGCGCGAAGAGACCGGTAAGGAGACCAATGGCGCCATAGAGACCCGTCACGACGTCCGCAATGGGTGCGCCCACCTTGGTCGCTGGACCGTCGGCGTCACCGGTCACCCCCATGAGTCCTGATCGTGCCTGCGCCAGGAGGTCGAAGGACGGTAGGTCGGCGACCGGTCCCCCGACGGTGGCGGGCGTGATACTCACCCAGACGCAGTCGGGATTGCTGGATCGCAACCTGTCGATGCCAAGCGCGGCCACCTGACTGGGGAGATAGTTCTCCACGACGGCGTCGGCGAGGCGAACCAGTTGGGCAATGCGTTCATAGTCGTCGGGGTTACGGAGATCGGCCACGATGTTACGACGGTGGCGATTGACCGCCAAGTAGTAGGTCGCGTCATCCCCGAACCTCGGTGGGGCGAGGGCCCGTACGGGATCACCCAGGGGACTCTCAACCTTGATCACGTCGGCGCCGAGGTCACCGGCGATCATCGCGCAGAGCGGTCCGGCCAGGACTCGCGAGAGATCGAGGACCCGCACACCCTCCAGTGGTAGCCCGGTACCGACGTTCGTCGGGTCGAGGTCCCAGCGCATCAGAGGACCTTGGAGAGAAAACCCTGAAGACGGACGGTCCGGGGATTCGTCAGGACGTCCTTCGGTGCGCCGGACTCCTCAATCACACCGCCGTCGAGGAAGTAGACCGTGTTGGCGACCTCGCGGGCGAAGTTCATCTCGTGGGTCACGACAATCATGGTCATGCCCGTGCGAGCCAGGTCCTTCATGACGTCGAGCACCTCTCCCACGAGTTCGGGGTCGAGTGCCGACGTGGGCTCGTCGAACAGCATAAGCTTGGGGTCCATCGCGAGCGCTCGTGCGATGGCCACTCGTTGCTGCTGTCCCCCAGAGAGTTGCGCCGGATAGTGCTTCTCCTTGCCATCAAGACCGACCCGAGCCAGGAGTTCGCGTGCCTTGGCGTTGGCCACGTCTTCCTTGACGCCCTTCACCCGAATTTGGCCAACGGTGATGTTTTCCATGACGGTCAAGTGTTGGAAGAGATTGAAACGTTGAAAGACCATTCCGATCTGCGCCCGCTCGCCGCAGATTCGTTTGTCGCTGAGTTCGTAGAGTTTCCCATTGCGAGCTTCGTAGCCAACGAGTTCGCCGTCAACGCGCAGTTCTCCGGCGTCGTGCTTCTCGAGGTGGTTGATGCAACGAAGTAGCGTGCTCTTGCCCGAACCACTGGGCCCAATGAGACACGTCACCTCGCCGCGCGTCACGGTGAGGTCGACACCCTTCAGCACTTCAACGCCGACGTACGACTTGCGTACGCCGATCGCTTCAACCATTGGCGAGGTCATGTAGGAACCTCCGCTGGCACTCCGCGTTTCGTCCGGTACTTTGACGCAACACCCTTCAGATCTCCGCGCAGTCGTTGAATCGGTGTCGGAGGAGGGTTGCGAAGTGCACCCTTGGCGTAATGGCGTTCCAAATAGAACTGCCCGATTGAAAGAATCGTTGTGACGATCAAATACCAAATGCTCGCGACAATGAGCAGTGCCATGGTTAAGAAGTTGACCGCCGAGATATTCGTGACGGCGGCTAACAGATCGGTTACGCCAACCACGCTTACAAGCGATGTGGTCTTCAACATCGAAATGACCTCGTTGCCCGTCGGTGGAATGATGACGCGCATGGCTTGCGGAAGTACCACCAGACGCAGTGACTGGATTCGGGTCATACCAATTGACGTCGCGGCTTCAATTTGACCTTCGTCGACGGCGAGGAGACCAGCTCGGGCAATCTCGGACATGTACGCCGCCTCATTGAGGCCAAGTGCAAGAACCGCTGAACGAAAGGGATTCAGAATTGAAAGGACGTTGAGATGGACGAACGTAACGGGAAGGAACGGCAGTCCAATTGTGATCGTCTTGTAGAGGGCGGCGATGTTGAACCAGAAGAGCAGTTGCACGAGGACTGGCGTCCCGCGAAAGAACCACGTGTACGTCCATGCAGTTGAAGAGAGCAGCCGGCTTTGCGAACGTCGCATCACCGCGAGGATGACGCCAAGCACTATGCCGATGGTCATCGCCGCAACTGTCAATTCCAACGTGACGTACAGGCCATGTATGACGTCAGACGACGTGAAGAAATGAAAGACAACGTTCCAATAAAAACGCCATCGCTGCGGTTGGTGACAGTGACGAAGCCCGTGAGTTCTAACGCAGATGTTGATTCCAGTTCCGATCTTCGAAAAGATCGTGTGGATCAGCATCGCGAGAAGGATCAAGACAACGAAGGTGCCGGCCCAGCGACTGTAATGACGTACGGGGACGACCTTGACCGCGTCGTCCCCGTTAGAAGTCATGTTGGTTTCCTACTACACGTTTTAGGAGATTGCTCCATTGAGAACAATCTTCGACGAAGTCAACGCACCACCGGTGACGCCCCATTTGGCGAGAATCGCGTGGTACGTACCATTGGCAATCAACGTCTTGACAGCGGCTTGCACTGCTTTCGCTAGTCCCGAGCCAGCACTGGTCTTCGGCGTCGCGATGCCGTACGGCGCGACCTCGATGGCATTGCCGACGACTTTGAACAGACCAGCGGACGTCGACGCGATGTAGCCCGCGATCTGACTATCCACGAAGCCGAACGTCGCACGACCCGACGAGACCGCGAGATTGGCTTCCGTTTGCGTTGGGAAGGGCAGGACGGTCAATTTTTTGCTGGCCGAACAGGTCTTGGCGGTCGCATTGGCGTCGGACTGCTCCGTCGTTCCCGTCTCGACCGCAACGGTCGTGCCGCAGAAACTCTTGAGGCCCGTGAACTTCGCCGTAGAGGAGTTCTTGGCGTACACGCCCTCACCGGCCTGGAAGTAGTCCACGAAGTTGACTTGCTTCTCGCGAGCTTTGGTGTCGGTGAATGACGAATTGCCAATCTGGTAGCGACCACTACTGATGCCGGCGATGATGTTGTCAAAGGTCACGTTGTTCTCGGTCTCCTTGAGTCCCAACGTGGTGGCGACAGCCTTGAACAGATCGACGTCGAAGCCGATCATCGTGGTGCCCTTCATCGATTCGTCGGGCGGATACGTCGCGTCGGTGGCGACCTGCAGCGTCTTACCCTTGAAGGCCGACGGCACGAGCTTCGCGTCCGCGGCGTTGTACTTGCCACCAATGGTGCTGGCTCCCGCCGTCAAGCTGGTGGCCAGCATCAATGCGGCCGCTCCGGCCACGACGAGAACCTGGCGGAACCGTAAAGTGCGCTGCATGAAATCTCCCTGTTTTCCCCACGCCGTGGTCGGCGTCTGGCCTCCATTGTTACCAGAAATATGGGCACGAATAGTTGCAGTGCCCTCTGGCGCGACTCAGTGCTGCAAAACGAGTTCCTCGTCGCTCGATATTCGCCCAGCGGGCAGGTAGCGAAAGACGACGATCGCCACGACCACGGCGATGCCGCTACCGACGAGACAGCCGCGGTGCAGCCCGTCCATGAAGGCGGCGGTGACCTTGTCGCCGAGTTGGACCTGCAACGCGGGTGGGAAGTGTCGCACCACTTGCTTCGCCGCCTGCATCGAGCTTTGCGCGACCCGAATCTGGGCGGCGCTGAGACCGTGGCCGAGGAACGGCGCGAAGGCTCGGCGAATATCGGGGCCAAAGAGTGACGCGAACACGGATCCAATGATGGCGACCCCCATCGTTCCCCCGAGTTCACGGGTGGTCTCATTACCGGCCGCTCCCCCACCAATCTGCTCGGGTACGAGCGTGTCCATCGTGGCCGCCACTGAGGGCGCGTTCACCAACGAGAAGCCAACGGCGAGGGTGAGCATCGATCCGACCATGGGCCCGACGTACGCCGCCGTTGAGGAGAGCATGGACATCCAATAGAGGGCACCCGCGGTGACCAGCAGGCCCAGCGGCACGACGTAGCGAGTACCGAGTCGTAGCGCGGCGAGAGCGCCCAGTGGCGTCGTCACCATCACGGCAAAGGCGAAGGGCAGCGTGTGCACACCGGCCGAGAGAGCCGAGTAGCCCCGGACCAGTTGGAAGTACTGCGTCACGAGGAAGATGAATCCGAAGAGGCAGAAGAAGTTGGTGGCGATCGCCCCGGCGCCGGCGGCGAACGTCCGATTGTTGTACATCCGCACGTCGAGGAGCGGACCGTCGTGACCGAGTTCGTGCTGGGCGAACCAGCCAAGAGCATCGTCGCGGCCCCGAAGAGCACCAGTGTGGGCGACGAGCGCCAGCCCCACGAAGGTCCCTCGATGATGGCAAGCACCAGCGCGGTGATCCCCGAGGTGCCCAGGGCGAGACCGAGGTAGTCCATTCGACGTCGTCGCGGTGACCTTGACTCGGGCACGACCGAAGCGATCGCGATCATGCCCACGAGCGCCAGGGGAACGTTGACCAAGAAGATCGAGCCGTACCAGTAGTGCGTGATGAGTGCTCCACCGGCAATTGGTCCCAGGGCAATCGCGACGCCGGTCGTCGCGCCCCAGACGCCAAAGGCCTTCGCCCGCTCGCGAGTGTCTTCGAAGACCACCGTCAACGTCGAGAGCGTGGCGGGAAAGATGAAGGCAGCCGACGCGCCCATCAGCGCGCGTGCGGTGAGCAACGTTCCCACGTTGTGCGAGAACGCGGCAAAGAGCGAGAAGAGTGCGAAGGCCCCGAGTCCACTTTGCATGACGAACTTGCGACCCCAACGGTCCGACAGCCCTCCGCCCGCGAGGAGCAGTCCCGCGAAGGGCAGCGAGTAGCCGTCGACGATCCATTGCAGCGAAGAGTTCGACGCGTGGAGGTCGCGCGAAAGGGTCGGAAGGGCGACGTTCACGATGGTGTTGTCGACGACCACCAGAAAGACTGCAATACAGAGAACGAACAGCACTACCCATCGGCGTTCGCGAGGAAACGTCGGCACATACCCCCCCAGAGTGGCTTCGTTTTATACTACTTATCAAATGTTTAGTCGGTGGTACCGAACGGATTCGACCTTACCTAACGTCGTGTCCGCGACGGGGTATTACCCCGGTGATCGTCCACGCGTAGAAGGGGCACCGGACGACTACGACTGCGCGTTCGCGACCGCGAACTCTTTGAAACCGGTCGGCCAACGGCCCGGTCGACTCGGTCGAAGCAACATGTCGGTCATATCGCGGCGAAGGTGTTCTTGACGCCAGACCAACTGCTCCTGCGCCGCACGCATGATGCGATCGCTGTCGCGACACTCGGTGCGCCACGTGGGATCGGCGTCGAGGTCGAAACACTTGAACGACCCGTCCGCGAACTGCACGTACCCGAGATCGTCGCTCACCGACGCGGCGAGGTTCGCGAGCGAGAGCGAACGATCTTTCGGCCACGGTGTGGTGGCGCCTCGGATGAAGTACGTGCGAAAGTCCCATTCGTAGTGCGCGGCGCTTCGCCAAGGGACCTCCTCGCCGCTCAGCAGCGCCGACAGCGAACGGCCGTCGCACTGTGCCGGTTCGTCCACACCCATCACGTCGGCGAGCGTGGGCAGCAGATCGATGTTCTCGGTGAAAGAGCTCACTACGCGGCCGGCGTTTTGTGAATGCGGGTCTCGCCAGAGCCCGATCACGTGGTAACTCTGGGGGAAGAAACCGAGTTTGTCCTTCAGGCCATGATCGCCGAGTTGATCGCCGTGGTCGGCGGTGATGACCACGAGCGTGTCCTCCCACTCGCCTCGATCTTCGATGCAGCGCACGACACGTCCCAACTGGGCGTCTACTTCACTGATCATCCCGTAGTACTGGGCGCGAAGGGCACGCATCGCACCGGGGTCGGTCGGCGCGGCGCTCCCCTCCACGTTGAGAGCGGCGTCGTGCACCCAGTGTCGATCTTCGTGTCCGACGGGCGAAATCGGCATCGCCATGTCGGCGGGGTCGTACATGCGCGAATACTCCCCCGCCGCCGCGTACGGCGGGTGCGGTCGCAGGTAACTGAGGTGTGCGAACCATCCGCTGTCTTGTTTGTCGAGCCACTCCACGAAGCGCGTCGTGAGAAAGCCGCTCAGCGAGTGCTCGGCGGGCCGTTCGGGTTCGGTGCGACACGCCGTCAACCAACCACTCGGAACGTCGTAACCCTTCGAGCGAAGGTACTGGATCCATCCGGCCTGACTCTCGGGCAGGTAGAGCCCCACGGAGAAGCCGGGCAGCACACCGTCGTAGTTGTCGAGCCGCGGATCGTCGTAGCCCTCCGCCCGGTTCGGGTCGACGCCTTGGTCCGTATAACCGAACAGTGTCGGGTCGTAGCCTGCGCGTCGCGCGACCAAGGAGATGTTGTCGAAGTGCGCGGAGAGCGGTGTCCCGTTCGCCACCACCCGATTGTTCATTTGATAGGTCCCGGTATAAATCGCCGCGCGACCGGGCGAGCACGGGGCCGCCTGGCTGTAGTGCTTAGTGAGACGGACGCCCTCGCTCGCGATGCGGTCAATCGTCGGGGTGAGCACCAACGGGTGCCCGGCCGCCGCGTAGGAGTCACCGCGAAACTGATCGAGCGAGATGAACAGGACGTTCACGAGGAAGCGTGTTCGACGTAGCGATGCATGTGCTCGCCGAGGTCATCGATGATCTCGAGCGCTTCGGGCACCATCATCGGGAGTCGCAGGAAACCGTGGATCATGCCTTCCGCTTCGAGCAGCTCGACGTTGACCCCAAAATGCTCGAGCAGTCCGGCGTACGCCACCGCCTCGTCACGAAGCGGATCACACTGCGCGACGACGACTATGGCCGGTGGAGCGCCGGAGAGGTCTTCAAACATCAAGGGACTCACTCGCGGATCGGAGTGATCGCTCCACTCACCCAGGTAGAGCCCGTAGTCGTAGCGCAAGTGGTCAACATCGAGCACGTGGCCCACACCGTACGTGTGCACCGAATTGGTGAACAACTCGGGACCGAGCGTGGGATAGATCACGACCTGCGCCGCGATGCCGAGATCTTCGTGGCGAGTGAGGGCGCAGGCCACGGTCTGCAACGTGGCGCCCGCGGAGTCGCCCATCACAATGAGTTTGGCGCCGGGATCGTCGAATTGGTCAATGTGAGCATGGACGTAACGCATCGAATCAATGGCGTCGTCGATTCCCGCGGGAAAGGGATTCTCAGGAGCCAGTCGGTAGTCGACCGAGAGAAATCGCATCCGGGTGTCGGCCGCGAGTCGTCGACACAGCGCATCGTGGGTGTCGAGGTCGCCCACGACGAATCCACCGCCGTGGAAGTACAGGACCAGGGCCTTGCTCTCGTCGTCGACGGGAACGTACAGGCGCGCGCTCAGCGTTCGACCATCGAGGGGCAACACCACGTCACGTACGGACTCCATCGGTTCCACGTCGCCGCGATTGGCGAGTGACAGGTCTCGATACGCCTGACGCCGTTCCTCGGCACTTCGCGACGACGGGTGCTCAACGGGCTGGGCCCGGACGGCGCGAACGTAGGGCTCGATCGCGGGGTGAACCTTGGCAGCCTCCATCGCTAGAGATTAGACACATCACGGCGGAGATACTCACGCACCGCTGCGAGCGACGCTCAGCCCGTCAGATGCCCCAACGGTCCCATCGTCGTTCGACCTTGGCGAGTTCGTCGAGCCAGCCCACCTTGGCGTCTTTGCGCGCGTGCTCGTGCGCCGTAATGACTGCGCGTAAGGGTTGGGTCAGTCGCGGTTCCGCAACGACGAGCGCTCGAAGCCACGCGGTCGCCACGGCTTCATCGTGCACGACCCCGAGGTGCGTCTGCGCCGATGCGGCCGCTCGAGCCACCTTCTGCGCCTGCTTCGTGTCGACGAGGCCGACCACCTCGCAGGCGCACTGCAACCGTTTGAGTTCGATGCGCACCCGATGAAGACGCTCATTCGACGCTTCGTGTCGCGCTTTACGACGAAGGCTCTTCACCTGTTCCCACGTCCCGCGCACTTCATGACGCATGGCTTCCACCGCTGGGCCTGACAGCGCCTCGGCGAACTGCGCTTTGGTTCCAATCGTGGCGATGTCGTCGACGAGGCAGGCGTAACGCTTCGTAGACCTCTCGGTTGCACGTCGTTCCTGGGCGGTTTCGCTTTGACGTTCGAGTCGGCCCGATACGAGCCTTTGAATTCGGTCGTCCTCGATGAGCACGAGCGTCTTCGCTATGGAGTCACGAAGGACATCAAGATCTCGGACTTCACCAAGTGTGCTCGCGTACCACGACAGCTCGGTCGCCATTGCGGTGGACCACTGCGATTCGAAGAGCTCGCCGAACGTCCGTAGCGTCGAGCGAAGTCGTCGGACGCTGACCCGGGCTTGGTGAACCTGCTCGATGGTCGATTCACGGCGCCGAGGCTCTCGTAGGGGGATGGCGAAGGTGACGTTGGCCTTTGCTCCCTCGAGCAACTTGAGCGACTCCTCCACGGCGAGGTCATTGAGTAGGAAGTTCCTCGCGAACTGGTCGAGCACGTCGCTCAGCACGACCTCTACGGTCGCGTACGAGCGTTCGAGTGAACTCGAAGGGATCTCGAGGACGCCATCGACACTTGGCGCAACCCACGTCGCACGACGGCCAGGTGGCAGCTCGAGGTCTTCGAGCATGTCGCCTCCCTCCGACGGTCGAGAGTTCTCCGTCTCCGTCGACAAATCGACTTTCGATTCGCAGCTTCCACTTGCGCTACGTGTAGTTCGCAGCCCTAACGGTTCGAGTCTACGGTCGCCGTCGTCAAGGCGACGAGGGCGAATGTCGTGGGGCGCTCGAAGCGGTCACGTCTGCTTGGAGGCTCATCGGACTTCAACGGGGTCTCGTTCAACTGTGTCAGTTCTCCCGTCAGTGACCTCGTCTGGAGTAGCACCGCACAGGTGACGCAATACGTGAAAAGACAGATAGCCCGGGCCGTCTATATTCTTTCTCAATGGCCGAGGTGAACTTCGAGCGCGTCGCTCCCATTTTCACCGTGAAAGACCTCGACGCTGCTCTCGACCGATATCGGCGCTTGGGGTTTGCGACGGAACTGGACGAGTCAGCGCAATACGGCTTCGTCGAGCGAGGGTCGGTGCAACTCCACCTCCAATCAGACAACTCGGACGAATCTGGTGAAACCGGAGGCGTTATTTATGTCTACGTCTCCGACGCTGATCTCTTACACGCTCTTTGGACGTCAGCAGGTGTTGAAGGCCGGTTCATTGGGCCACACAACACTCCTTACGGTCTTCGCGAGTTTGTCTACACCGACCCCGACGGCATCGTCCATAAAGTCGGCTCGCCGCTCGAACAATAGGAGCGGCCGCGGCGAGCTGCGACCTGACAGTGACCGCTCAGAGGCGCACCTATGTCACCGCAATTTCCAGCACGGAACCTCGCCTCCGCGATTGGCGCACCCCGTTACATTCCGATGAGCCTGACTGGAGCGGACGACCGGGCTCGAACCGGCGACCTCGACCTTGGCAAGGTCGCGCTCTACCAACTGAGCTACGTCCGCGTGAACATCCATATTAGCCCACGGTTCGTCGTCGGCCAACCCATGTCAGTCAGTGGTCCTCATCAGTAGCGATGCCTCGTCAAGTATGTAGTCGCGAAGTACTGCGAGGTCGGGCATCGTTTCCGCACTCCCGAGCAGACCGAATTCCAAGTTCTGTTCGAATCCGAGCACCGTGACGTTGAGTGAGAAAGGTCCGAGCAGTGGCCCGACGGGGGCCGCCGATACGACCCGATGCCCACTCAGCCAGAGCGGAATAGGCGGCCCCGGCACTGACGAGACCATCAAGTTGGCCATCGGCGGAAGGAGGTCGACGAGACCGAACGCTGACGCCAGCTTGGCGCCCAGTGACAAGGTCATTGGCCCGAGCACGCGCGGCATGTCCTGGAACATCTGCGCGCGACGCTGGCGCTGGACGCCCACGGTCTGCGCGGAGTCTTTCGCGATCGCCAACAACCGTTCCACGGGGTCGACGATGTCGGCGTGGAGCGCCACCAGCATTCCTGATATCTGATTGCCCATTTCGGCGGTGTCCCCCTCACCTCGGACATTGATGGGCACGAAGGCAATGAGGTCGCGCTTCAATTCGTCGCCGCGGTCGATGAGCAAACGACGAAGTGCGCCGCTCGTGGTCGCCATCACGAAGTCCGTCACCGACGCTCCGTGACTCTTCGCCGCACGCTTCGCGTCAGCCAGCGGTATGCGGGTACGGTGGAACACCTTCTCGACATCCGCGGTGCCGTTGAGCGACGTTCGCCTCGCTTCGAAGATCGACGGCTGGCCAGGTGTCGCACGCTTCCTGCCTCGAACGAGCGCCACCTGGAGCACGGCGCGAAGGATCGATGCGAGGCGCAGCGCCCACGACGAGACGGCGTCAGCCACGAGGGTGGGCCGTTCACGCAGACGACGAAGTCCATCTCGTACCAATGCCCACGGCGTCTCGATCGACTCTTCGTCGTCGCTGGATTCGACCTTGGGAGCCGGCGATCGCACTTCGGGCGAGATGTCGAAGAGGCTCGCGAAGGTCTCGGCCCCCGAGACGCCATCGGCCAACGAATGATGCACCTTCAACAGTGCGGCCGCGCGCCCGTCTTGCAAGCCCTCGATGATCAGCAGTTGCCAGCGAGGACGCGTTGGTACCAGCGGTCTCGAGAGGAACTCGGAGATCAAGTCATCGAACTGGTCGGGCGAGCCAGGGCTCGGCAACGCCACTCGCGACACGTGTCGATCGAGATCAAATCGCCGGTCGGTCACCAGCACGGGCCACATGATGTCGAAGGGCGCTCGAACGATTCGCTGCGTCAGTACCGGAATCTCGTGCAGACGCTCAGCGAGGTTGTGTCGGATCAGTTCGAAGCGCTCCTTCGGGTCGGCCACGTCGCCAAAGTCGAGTTCGATCACCGCACCAATGTTCATGGCCGAGCCGGGCACCTCCAACAACACGAAGGCGCTGTCCAGTGGACCGAGTCGTCGCGTCATCGACCGCTGCTCCCGAACCCTCCCTCGCCACGCTGCGCTGGCGGTAGTTCCTCCACCGTTCGAAAGTGAGCGCCGGGGACTGGCAGGACCACCAACTGCGCGATGCGGTCGCCCGGATGAACTTCGTAGTCCAACGTGGGATCGAGATTGACGAGCGCGATCATGACTTCGCCGCGGTACCCGGCATCGATGAGTCCCGGTGCGTTGATGCAGGTCACCCCGTGCTTGGCGGCCAGTCCGCTTCGAGGTAAGACGAAGCCACCGTGTCCTTCGGGGATCGCCACGGCGAAGCCGGTCGGGACCATCGCCCGACCTCCCCCGGCTCGTAGTACCCGCGACTCGACGGCCACTAAATCACATCCCGCATCGCCTTCATTCGCGTACGAAGGCAGCGTTGCATCGGGACGCAACAGCTTGACCTGGATTTCCATAGGCCGAGGCTATCGCCAGCGATGACGAAGTCGCATGGTTGATTAACTAAGGTCGTCACGTGCTGGTATGGATGGATCTTGAGATGACGGGACTTGAGCCGCTGCGACACGTCATCATTGAAATCGCGACGTTGATCACCGACGACAACCTCGTCGTCATCGCGGAAGGTCCCGACCTGGTGATCCACGCGTCGCCCGACCAGATGAAAGAGATGGGCGACTTCGTGACCGAGATGCACACGAAGTCGGGTTTGATCGACGCGGTCATCGCGTCGACCGTGACGACCCATGAGGCGGAGGCGCAGACCCTCGCCTTCTTGAAGGAACACATCGCTGAAGCTCGTACGATTCCACTCTGCGGGAACTCCATTGGCACGGACCGACGATTCCTCCAGGAGTACATGCCCACGCTCGAAGAGTTCTTCCACTACCGCAACGTCGACGTCTCCACGTTAAAGGAACTGACCCGTCGCTGGTACCCCGACGTCGTGGACTCGTTGCCCGAGAAGGCGACGGCGCACCGCGCGCTCGACGACATCCGTGAGTCGATCGCGGAACTCGCCCACTATCGCGACACGCTGTTTCGGCCTTCAGCGAACACCAAGTAATCTCGCCACCATGAGCGACGCGCCTCTTTCGATCGCGGAGGCGAACACCCAAATGATGGCGCCGGGCCAAATGTTCGAGACCGAGCGCACGTCGATCAACGGTATTGAGATGACCATTTGGAAGCACGCGCCGGCGAACCTCCGTCAGATACTGGACCTGTCCCTCTCGCACGCGGACCGTGACTTCCTCGTCTATGAAGGTCAGCGATTCACCTTCGACGGGCACTACCGCACCGCGTCCACGCTCGCCGAACGATTGCTGGACGTGGGCGTGCACAAGGGTGACCGAGTCGCCATCGCGTCACGCAACCTCCCCCAATGGATCATCGCGTTCTGGGGCACCATCGTCACCGGTGCCGTTGCGGTGCCCATCAATGCGTGGTGGACGCCCGAAGAGTTGCAGTACGGGCTCAACGACTCCGGATCGTCAGTCCTGTTCGTCGACGAAGAACGTCTCGAGCGCGTTCGCTCGCAATTCACTGATCTCGCGGACCTGATGACGGTCATCGTCATCAGTGAAGATCCGTCGCGTCGCGCAAAGCTGGGCGCGAGCCACGATCGAATACGCATCATTGACTTCAATGATTTCGTCGGCTCCGTCGATCCAGGAGCCACCCCGCCCGACATCGTGATCGAGCCCGAGGATGACGCGACGATGTTTTACACGTCGGGTACGACCGGCCACCCCAAGGGCGCGGTGGGCACGCACCGCAACGCCGTCACCAATCTGATGAACCTCTTCTTCGTCGGCCAGCGCGCCACGCTGCGCTTCGGCGTCGGGAACCTCGATGACAAGGGCGAGAGCATCCCCAACGCCGGGCTGTTGAGCGTGCCGCTCTTTCACGCCACGGGGTGTCTCGCCACGATGATCACCGCCACCGCCGCGGGCGGGAAACTCGTCATGATGCACCACTTCGACGCCGGACAGGCGCTGGCCCTGATCGAATCGGAGCGGCTCACGACGTTTGGTGGCGTGCCGACCATTGCCATGCAGATTCTTGACCACCCCGAGTTCAAGAACTTTGACACGTCGAGCGTGAAGGCGGTCTCGTACGGTGGCGCGCCGGCCCCGCCCGACCTCGTCAAACGAATCCGCGCCGCCTTCCCCGGTGGTCAGGCGGGCAACGGTTACGGACTCACCGAGACGTCCGCCGCGGTCTGTCTGAACGGTGGCCCGGACTACGTCGACAAACCAGAGAGCTGCGGTCCTCCGGTCCCGGTATCGGAGATTGCGATCGTGCCCGAAGAG
>Ga0182013_10004551_pt1 | contig 16593 bp, 10 predicted proteins | sample 612S2MmetaG_FD_120487 | JGI IMG/M metagenome (GOLD analysis project Ga0182013, IMG submission 120487) | Permafrost microbial communities from Stordalen Mire, Sweden - 612S2M metaG | ecosystem: Environmental > Terrestrial > Soil > Wetlands > Permafrost | place: Sweden: Stordalen | collected...
CAAACGCGGCCGCTGCCCCCCCCTCATCCTTCAATTTGCCGTCCACGGGAAGAAACCACGCCTCGGAAACTCATTCACCCATTCAGCGCGAAGGAAGCGCGAGCTAAATCAGAGGTTCCCTAGATCGTTGGGTACGATGGTCAAGCGGACTCAATGCTCTCAGTAACAAGAGTGATCGAATCGGCCAGGATAACGACGGCTTTTGCTTGCAACTGAGCAAAAGACGTTGACTGGCATATTTGAACGATTCACATGTCGGGCTGCTCTGAAGATCTTAGTGTGACCGTGAATTCCCCGGACATGCTGATATGGCTTAGTATTGAACCGTTCTGTGGAGGGTCAATGACATACCGCCTCCTGCAGCGCTCCTCGATCCTCGCTGTGGGGATGGGTGTGTTGATATGTGCCTCATGGGGGCAGGAGAACACCTCTGCAAAACATACCAGGGACCTTCTTGCGCAGGGAGCAGACCTCGCGACCTCTGGTCGTTTGGCAGAGGCGGAACTTCCTCTGGTACAAGCCGCAACACAGGCTCCTGGCGATGCCGCTGTTTTATCTGAGCTCGCAAAGGTAGAGGGTCGCCTGGGCAAAAAAGCAAGGGCCGTTGAGCTCTTCAGGCAGGTTGTTACCATAGAGGACTCTTCGGCGGATGCACATCTGGATCTTGGGTTAGCTCTAGCTGATAATGGCCAAGCCGAAGAGGCGGTTCTCGAAGTCTCCAAGTCTCTGAACCTTGACCATACCCAGGCAAAGAGCTTCTTGATTCGCGGACAAATCTTGTCAGATCTGAAGCGAACGAAGGAGGCTGCGGCCGACTTCTCAATGACCACACGTCTCAACCCCCAGTTAGCGGAGGCGTGGTTTTACTGGGCAACAATGGAATTCCAGCAAGAGGATTTTGCAAAAGCGTCGGAACTGTCCGAACATGTTGTTGCGTTACAGCCTGAGAATATCGAGGCGCTCATTTTGCTCGGAAGAAGTCTTATGGGTGAATCACGTGCGGCTGCTGGATGCGATGCCTTTCGAAGGGTACTTGCGATCGACCCTGATAATTCAGAAGCCATATACTCGCTCTCCCAGGCATTGCGTCACAGCGACCCGCCCGAATCTCAACGCCTTGTCAAGCGCTTTCAGTCATTGCACGAAGAAAAGGTAAGAAACGATCAAGTGATTGAGACAATAAAAGGATTGGGCAACCAATCGATTGACGCGATGCAGCGCCAGGATTGGAAAGCTGCTGCCAACTTTCTGCAAGAGGCGATTACCCTGTGCGGCCACTGCCCCCTCTTAGGCGATTTACACAAAGACCTGGGGTTGAATGCATGTCACAGCGGTGATCTTGACACTGGCCAACGCGAATTGAGGGAAGCGCTAAGACTCAAGCCTGCTGATTCAGATATCGTAATCGCCCTGCAGTGGATCGAACAACAACGGGCAAACTCGGGGACGTTGGCTCACTAGCATCCCTGGTGTACTAAGTCCTGGAGTGCCTGAAGTGTTGAAGCAGTGCAGAGTAAGTGCTGTCTTTACCTGAGCGCGATCCTGCTAGTCGCCGATCTTGCCAAGGGGCTTTCTGGTTTTGGGACCGATGCCGTGCATAGGCATGGAGTTCCGGGGGAACTGCATAAGCGAGAAACGAAGTTTGAACCTCGACAATCTCTGCTCCAAGAGCCTACCAATTTTGTGGGGTCATGATCTGATAAGCAGTTTGACGACTGTACACTCCATGCCCCTGCTAGGGTTGCAAAGAGCTAAATTCAATTTGAGACCGACTAGGAAACTCCAGTCATGAAGTGATGAAATGTTGGGAAAAGCGGACAGGTGACTACTTTTTGAGAGAAAGCGACAGTGCCTGCAAACAACAGATACGGCAAGAAGTGTGTTCAACGATCGACGCATTCTCCCACGGCGTCGCAAGAAGAGAAAGAACAGAACGGAATCGAGATTGGTTTACGAAGGCGGCATGAAAGATAGCAGTTCCAAACTGAGAGTCCGGACTTTCATAGACTTCGCCTGGAGGGGGTTCTTGCGACCCCGGGGTATCGGCTTGCTGACCTTTGCGGGCCTTATCGGTTTTCTTTCAACCCTCCAATCTCAGACCACACCGGGCGGCACACTTCCCCCCGCGCCGCGAGAAACTACCGGCTTTACCGAAGTGACCGACAAACTAGGCATCAACTTTGTCCATCAGGCTCCGCACACGTCAAGAAAATACTTGATCGATACCATGGGATCTGGTGTTGCGCTATTTGACTGCGATGGCGACGGGCGGCTGGATATCTTATTTGTCAACGGAGCTCCATATTCTGACCCGACACCGAAGGGTACAATTCCGCAGAAGACTGGCCCGGCGTATTGGAATCGGCTGTATCACCAGGAGAAAGACGGAACCTTTCAGGATATAACTGAAGAATCGGGTCTGGAGGGCGTGGGTTACGGGATGGGGGTTGCTGTTGGCGATTATGACAACGACGGCAACGAGGATGTCTATATAACGGGTTATGGCGGCAACCACCTATATCACAATAACGGCAATTGCAAGTTTACCGACGTGACGGAAACGGCGGGCGTGGGAGGCAGCGGCTGGTCTTCAAGCGCTGCATGGGTCGACTTAGACAACGACGGCTTTCTCGATCTGGTTGTGCTGCGCTATGTCACCTGGGACTGGAACGATTTGTGGTGTGGCGAGCCGGATAATCGCGGCATCTGCCACCCGGACCACTTCCCGCCAATCTCCATGCTGGTGTATCACAACGATGGCAATGGTCATTTTACTGAAGAGGCCGCGAAACTGGGCTTAAATAAACCGTGCAAGGCTCTGGGCATAGCCATTGGCGACTATGATCGAGACGGCAAATTGGACATCTTTGTCGCTAACGATTCGATGGAACAGTTTCTCTTTCATCAGAACGCTGACGGAACATTCTCGGAAGTTGGTCTGGAATCGGGTGTCGCGGTAAACGGCGAGGGACGCACCTTTGCAGGCATGGGGGTGGATCTAGCTGACTATGACAATGACGGCTATCCAGACCTTGTTGTTTCCGACTTGGCAAATCAGAAGTACTCCATTTTTCACAACGAGCGCGACGGATCGTTCAGTTATGCGAGTGACGCGACCGGAGTCGGAAGGATTACGCTATTACATTCCGGTTGGAGCCTGCGCTTTGTGGACCTTGACAATGATGGCTGGAAAGACCTCCTGATTGCACAAGGCCACGATATGGACACCGTCGAAAAGAGCTTTCCGCAACTTCGCTACCGGGAACCCATGATGTTGTTGCGGAATACCGGCAAAGGATTTTCAGATGTTTCGTCTATCTCGGGACAGGTCTTTAAACAGGCGTGGGTGGCTCGGGGTATGGCGATAGGCGATATTGATAACGACGGAAGAGTCGATGCGGTTGTGACCACAAATGGCGGTGCTGCTCATGTGTTGCATAATGTGACAGCCAACTCCAACCATTGGCTCACCCTGAAGCTTGTAGGTCACAAAAGCAATCGTGATGGCATTGGCGCCTTAGTTAAGCTAACCACAAAGAAGGGTTCGCAGTGGGTGACTGTGACCACTGCCGGCGGTTACCTTTCATCGAGCGACCCGCGCGTGCATTTTGGGCTGGGCGCCGAGTCGATGGCCCAAAGCGTTGAGATCGATTGGCCAAGCGGTATCAGACAAGTGTTGAAGGATGTAGCCGCTGATCGGATCATCGAGGTGGATGAACTAATTGGCGACAACCCGACCATCAGATCTGCCACCGGCAAGGCCGTGCAGTGTGTTAGAAAGCCGATTTCCAATAGGCGAAAAGGGTGGACAGCGAAGGTTGAACGAGTATTCGCCAATTTACATCGAAAGGAAAATACAACGAACCAGAATGCCAGTCCCCGCCGCGTTTTCTTGAAGCGTTTTGCTGCAACGGGAGCCATGGCGTGCGTCGCGGCGAGTGCAAATGGGTTGGAGATGTCGATTGCAGAGGGCGTTGCTTTTTGGCACCGGATTCGCCCTCGATAATGAAACAGGCGCCACGCGCGAGCGGCGCATGGCTCTCGATTCTCGATCGGCTCGCCAGTTCCACAAAACAAGCCGTTCGATCGTATCCATCCGAGCAACTACACGGCTGGCGGGGCTTCCGTTGAGCTGAGAAGTTAGTTTGCCGGTATGGCGGCGTAGGTCCCATGGAACATCAAAACCGATACTGCGTCCAACTAGTCGTGTCCACAAGTCGCGACTTGTGGACACGATAGTCAGAATCCTGACTGTCAAGACGGCTCAGTTTCTGGCTCTGCCAACTCCGGAACTATACTCTCCGCATGAATGTTTTGACAGTCACTGCCATCCTTGCGTCCCCCAAGGCTAAGCCAGCCATTCAAATCCTCGTCCGCAATGCAGTCGGCTCCTTCGCAAAGCGGTCCATTGTGGCGGTCTTCTGCCTGGTGTTCGCTCTTGGTTCGCTGGCGCGGCGTGCGAGCGCGCAACAATTGCAATACCGGTCGCCGTTCCTGGCCGTCGAACTGGCCGCGGACCAGCCGAATTTCACTACACTCTCTGTCGACTCGCTGGGCAAGGGGAAGCTGGACGTGAATGCGATGCTTCCGCTGGCGGCCTCGTCGCGCTACGCGGTTACGCGCAATGGAGAGACGATTGAATACCGCGCGCCGGGAGCGGAGGGCGCGCCGGCGTGGAGCTTCACCTTCAATCCGCGCGGGATGGTGATCCATTCCTCCTGGTCCGCTAAGAACGCGCCGCAGCCGCTGGTGCTCAGCTTCGATCCCATCGTCACCCATGCCACGCTGCTGGGGCTGCTGAACGACCAGGGAGAGATGCGGCTGCCTGCGCTGCTGCATTTTCCCGATCATGGGACCCTCCGCATCACCACTGCCGCGCCCAGGCTTGCGCTCAGTTACGACGCATTGCGCGGAGAGCAGAACTTTGTCCGCGTCACGTTTCCGGCAGCCAGCAAGCACCAGCCGGAGCTTGAATACCGGCTGGAAGTCACGGCCGTTTATCCGGGCGACCCAAAGATCGACAACGACCCACGCTATGACGGCTATCGCAGAGACTTTCTGAATATCCTTCAGATCAGTCCGCGGCGACGGGTGCTGGCCAACAATGCGGCCAGCGATGCCGTGGCCTTCACGCTTTTTGAGTACTCGATGATGGCGGTGCGCATGCCGCCGCTTGCCGAAGGCCTGAGCGCCAACGACATTCTGCGGCAGTCGCTCGATCGCTACATCGGCGGAATGAAGGGGTACGGAATCAGGGGTTACGATGAAGACTCGTCCCTGGTCGACGAGACTCTCGATACCTATCCATCTTTGGTGATGGCCTCCGCCGATTATGTGCGCGCCAGCGGCGACAAGGAGTGGCTGAAGAGAAATTATTCCGTCATTACGGCCTGGGCTAACAAGATGATCGAGTTCGATCGCGATGGCGACGGGCTGATGGAATACCCAGAAAGTGGCAACGCCGGCTCGTGGACCAAAAACTGGGCCGTTGAAAGCTTTAATGACGACTGGAAGAACCAGCAGTGCTGCTCGCAGCACCCATCAAACTGGTGGGACACGATCGGCTTTGGACACAAGGACGCCTACTCGAATGCCCTTGCCTACAAGGCCTTCAACGACATGGCCGAGCTGGCCGGCCAGGCCGGGCACGACGACGGCGCGCGTCTCTACAGGCATCGCGCAGCGATGCTCAAAGCCGCCTACTTCAAGACCTTCTACAATCCCGCGACCGGTGTCCTGGCCGGCTGGAAGAGCGCCGACGGCGAGTTACACGACTATTACTTTCTGTTTGTAGCTGGCGTTGCGGTGACTTATGGCGTGGTAACTCCCGAGCAAGGCAGCAAGATATGGGACAACTTGCTGGCCAAGATGAAAGAGGTGGGCTATGACCACTTTGAATACGGACTGCCCGGCAACCTGATTCCAGTGCGCCGCGATGACTACACGGTGCGTTCGCAGGGCTCCGGAGGCTCCGACAAGGAAGATGGGTCCGGCGGCTTTCAATACTACGAGAATGGCGGCGCCACGGCTTGCTTTGCCTACTTCACCATTCAGGCGCTGCGCAATCTGGGCCGCGACAAGGAGGCCGACGCCATCCTCTTCCCCATGTTGAAATCGTTTGAGTCGGGCGGCTTTCAAGGCCATGGGCCCGGTGGCAACAGCTACGACTGGAAGAGCTGGGACGGCAGCCCGCGCGGCTATGAGGGCCTGCTGGTGGATGGGTATCTGACGCTGCTGGCCGCAGCGCCGCCCGAAGCGCGCAAGTAATGCTGCCAACAAGTCAGAGTCCCCGGCTGCAGTTTGCACAACAGATCTTCGATGGGAGTTTTATCGATCAGCAGCGGCACCGGACGAGCCCGCCTGGTCAGGAGCCGCTGTTCTGGATCCGCCGTTGGATGCGCTCGCCCGATCCGCCCCCTTACCCCAATCCGGACTGTTTATCAAGTGGTAACATCTGCCACTCTGCGTCCAGCGTGAACGAAGACGCGACACGCCACGAAGTACTCGAACTGTTAACGTGAAGATGGAAATCGAAGTTGAGATGGAGACCAATACGCTATTTGGAAGGTCCTACAACTTTTGGAATTCAACCATAAACTGGCCGTTTGGCCAATTTATGCTTATTCCAGCAAATCTCTCCTCTTTGGAAAAGGCACTATGCGAATCGGGATTACCTGCTATCCGACCTACGGCGGCTCCGGGGTGGTGGCCACCGAACTGGGCATCGAACTGGCCGCTCTCGGCCACGAGGTCCACTTCATCTCTTATTCGCAACCCTTCCGGCTCAGCGGCCGCGATGAGGGCATCTGCTACCACGAGGTGCCGGTCTCGAATTACCCGCTCTTCGAGTTTCCTCCCTACGACCTGGCGCTCGCCTCGCGCATGGCTGAAGTCGCCGAATACTATCATCTCGACCTATTGCACGTTCACTACGCAATCCCCCACTCGGTGAGCGCGCTTCTGGCGCGCCAGATGCTCGCCGCCCAGGGGCGCCGGCTGCCCTTCGTCACGACTCTCCACGGAACCGACATCACCCTCGTGGGCCTCGACCGGAGCTACCTGCCCATCACCCGGTACGCCATCCAGCAGAGCGATGGCGTGACCAGCATCTCCGACTATTTGCGCAATGCGACAATCAAGGACTTCGGCATCGAAAGACCTATCAAGACCATCACCAACTTCGTCAACTGCGATGTCTACACGCCATTCAAGGACCAGGCCGAGCGAGCCAAGGCACGCCATCACCTGGCCGCGCCCGATGAAGCCATCCTGATGCATCTCTCGAACTTCAGGCCCGTCAAGCGCGTACTCGATACAATTAAGATCTTCTCCCAGGTAGCGCGCGAAGTGCCGTCGCAACTGGTGCTGGTCGGCGACGGCCCCGACCGCTCGGCCGCCGAGTGGCTGGCGCACGATCTGGGCATTCAAGCCCGCGTGCATTTTCTCGGCAAGCAGGACCGCGTGAATGAACTGATTCCTCTTGCCGACATCTTCCTTATGCCCAGCCAGTTGGAGTCCTTTGGCCTCGCCGCTCTGGAAGCCATGGCCTGCAAGGTGCCGACCATCGCCACCCGCGTGGGCGGAGTGCCGGAGCTGATCGACGACGGCGAAACCGGCCTTCTGTACGCCGTAGGCAATGTCGACGGGATGGCCGCGGGAGCATTGAGCCTGCTGAACGATCGCGCTCGGCTTGAGGACATGCGCGAAGCCGGCCGCAAAGCCGCGCAAAGCCGCTTCTGCTCTTCGCTGGTCGTCCCCCAATACGTGCGGTTCTACGAACAAGTCCTTGGCGCCTAGAAAAGTGAGCAATCCTTCAGTTCTTAAAGCCCTCAGTCCATCGGCCCCTTATCCCTGACCCCTGACCCCTGATCTCTGCCCCTTGATCTCTGATCTCTGCCCCCCGCTCTCTGCTATCCTCCACTTGGTGACCCCCGACTTCGGCCCCATCTTTCAGGAGGAATATCGGGCGCTGCGGCCACGAGCGCCCATGCCGCCGATCACTGTTCGCTTTCGCCGCTTTACTTCGCTCAACACCACCATCCGCCTGCGCGAAGGAGAGATCCTGGTCAGCCTCTCCGACCTGCTCGAGGGGGCGCCTGAATCCGTAGTCCACGCCATCGCCCACATCCTCCTGGCCAAGCTCTACAAGCGGCCCGTTGAAGCCGCCCAGAACCTGCGCTATAAGCGCTTCGCGTCCAGCGCCGCAGTCACCCGCCAGACCGAGCTCATCCGCCACGCCCGCGGCAGCAAGCGCTACTTCGGCCCCGAAGGCCGCTACTACCACCTCGAAGAGGTCTTCGACTCGCTCAACGTCCGCTTCTTCGGCGGTTTGCTCGGACGCCCGGAGCTAACATGGAGCGAGCATCTAGCAAAACGCTCTCTCGGCCACTACGACGCCGCCCACAACACCATCGTCGTCAGCCGCGTCTTCGACAAGCCATCGAGTCCGCGCTACGCCATTGAATACCTGCTTTACCACGAGATGCTGCACCTCAAGCACCCCGTCAAGATGCGCGGCCTGCGCCGCTGCGTGCACCCGCCGGAGTTCAAAGCGGAAGAATCGCGCTTTCCTCAATTGACTGAGGCGCTGGCATTCATCCGCCGGCTCTAGTACTACAGTTGTATTTCGCTCAATTACGGGGAAATCCGTAAAGATCCGGGCCTGAAGGCCGCGTATTCTGACCTCATTTTCAGGGGGTTAAAACCCCCTGCTCCCTCCGCAAAACGCTATCTGCAACTGTAGTACTAGAAAACAAGAATGCAGGTTCAGCAACAAGAGGGGCATCGCGGAGTTCTACGGATTCCCGCCCATCGGACAGAAACAGAGACATCCGATGGATCGGGGCACAGTTTCATCCCCCGTAGTTTGGCAACGCAGGTGGGAACTCCTAACGAAAGCGACTCCTGACGACAATTTACACAATCGATTTTGCGTCTTTCGGCCGGCATGAGAAACTTGCTTACGACGACCTCTTTTCCAGATGTGCATTATCAATTCCGGGCGGGAACGGTTTCCCCGCATCGGCAATGCGTTTTTTATCATTGCATCATCTTCCTGGTTCTGTGACTTTTTCGGTATGGCGCACGATCGCCGTCGCACTCACGCGTGCCGGCAAGCCCTGCTCGATAATGTTGTCGCGAACAGGAAATCATGACCTTAAAGCTCCGAGTCCTGGGCCTCACCGCGTTGCTGATCGTCCCTCTGCTGTTCGCCGGGCAACTTACGGTCCCATCCGGCACGTTACGAGGGTCGGTCCAGGATCCCAGTGGAGCGGTCATTCCCGCGGCCCGCGTCGTGGTCAGGCTCGCAGATCGCGCCCTCGAAACTACATCCCGCTCAAATGGAACCTATCAATTTCTCTCGCTCGCTCCCGGTACCTACATCCTTACGGTCTCCGCGAAGGACTTCGCGCCCCTCACGATTCACGACATTCACATCGTCGCCGGCCAGACCGTCGAACTCAACCTGGCTCTCACAATCGCCATCGCGCAGCAGCAGATCACCGTTACCGGGCAGAATCAGGGCGTCGGCGTGGCGCAAGACAGGAACGCCGGCGCCACTATTCTCCGGGGCAGCGCCCTTAACGCCTTCTCCGACGATCCCGGCGAACTTGAGAGCGAGCTCGAAGCCCTCGCCGGGCCCGCCGCAGGCCCCAACGGCGGCCAAATCTACATCGATGGCTTCGCCGGAGGAAAGCTCCCGCCCAAATCGTCCATCCTCGAGATTCGCGTCAACCAGGATCCCTTCTCTGCTGAGTTCGATCGCATCGGCTACGGGCGCGTTGAAATCATCACCAAGCCCGGCACGCAAAAATTTGAGGGCAGCGTCTCCAGCTACGGTGGCACCTCGGCGCTCAACACCGCCAACCCTTTAGTCTCCGAGCAGCCCAGCTACTATCAATACTCCGTGGTCGGCAATCTCTCCGGTCCGCTATCGAAGAAAGCCTCTTACTTCCTCAGCGCCTTCACCATGAGCCGCCAGAATCAAGCCATAGTCAGCGCCGTCAACCCGCAAAACACCAGCGCTACGATCGCGCAGGCCTTCCCCACTCCCATCGATTACATCTCCATCGCTCCGCGCCTCGACTTCCAGTTCGGCCAGCGCAACACCGTCACCATCCGCGACTCCTTCTACCGAACCCATCAGACCGGCAGCGGCGTCGGGACCTTCGACCTGCCTTCGCAATCTTCCAGCGTCATCAGCGCAGAGAATGCCTTGCAACTCGGCGATACCATTCTCGTCAACAATCACTTCGTCAATGAGACGCACTTCAGGTGGAGTCACATCGTCAATGATCAGGAGCCCTCGAATCTCTCCCCTACCGTCACCGTTCAGGGCGCATTCACCTCTGGCGGCAGCAGCGCCGGCATCGAGCGCGATACCCAAAATAATCTTGAACTGCAAAATTACTCGACGGCCACCGCAGGTAATCACACGCTGCGCTTTGGCACGCGCCTCCGATCCTACGACGACGCCAGCAATTCAACCTCCGGAGCCAACGGCTCCTACCTCTTTGACACCATTGCCGCGTATCGGGCCGGCACACCCGCGCAGTACACAGCGACAGTCATCAGAAATCCGCTGGCCAAGGTGTTACTGTTTGACGGCGCGCTCTTTGTTCAAGACGACTGGCGGGTCAAGCCAGGCTTCGATCTCGGTCTCGGCCTCCGCTTTGAAGGACAGAACCGCATCCGCGATCACGCCGACTGGGCCCCGCGCATCGCCCTCGCCTGGAGCCCAGGTCGCGTTATCTTGAGGCCCCCCAAAACAATCCTTCGCGCCGGCTATGGCTGGTTCTTCAGCCGCTTTACCGTTCCCGACTACTTCAGCGCCAACTCCGGCACGCCTTACGTGCTCCAGGCGATTCACGACAACGGCATCAACCAGCGGAGTTACGTCGTCGATCATCCGTCTTACCCCGTGACTCCGTCACAATTGGCCACAGGCAGCTCGACCTATCACTCAATCGATCCGCACTTTCACGCCGCTCTCGACATGCAGGCCGGCATTGGCATCGACCACCAGCTCGCCAAAGGCATCACCGCCAACGTCACTTACCTCTACACCCAGGGCGTGCATCAATATCTCACCAACAACGTCACCGCCCCCGCTTTCAACACTTCCTCCTACACCATTACCGGCCCGATGCCCAGCGTCTACAACTACCAATTCCAGTCCGGTGGCTTCTTCCGGCAAAACCAGCTCATCTTCACCAGCAGCATCGGACTCAAGCGCTTCGTCTTCAACACAACCTATGTGGTCAATGAGGCCAGAAGCGACACCCAGGGCGTAAACTCCTTTCCCTCGGTCGCCTCCAATCCCGGCTTTGACTACGGACGCGCCAGCTTCGGCAATCGCCAGCGCCTCATCTTCACCGACAGCTACAACGCTCCCTGGGGCATCGTCTTCGCTTCCCTGCTCGTGGCCCAATCCGGCACGCCCTACAACCTGACCATCGGCGACGATCTAACCGGCAACAACCAGTTCAACGCTCGCCCGGCTTATGGCGCCTGCGGCTCTGCGGGCGTCGTCGCGACGCGATACGGCTGCCTCGACACCGACCCCATCGGCAAAGGCGAGCGCATCGTCCCTTACGGAGTCGGTGTAGGCCCCATCAACGCCGTCTATCACGTACGCCTGAGCAAAGTCATTGGCATAGGCCCCAGGATCAGATCGGAAAACGAAGGCTTCAACCTGGAGTCCGGCAACAGCGTCGGCAACCGGGGCTTAGGCGGCCAGGCAGCAGCCGTCCATCTCGATGCCGCCGCTCCGCGCAAATACGGCCTCACCCTTGTGGTCGGAGCCGCCAACGTCTTCAACGTGGTCAACTACGCCCCGCCCAACGGCGTCCTGAGCTCTCCGCTCTTCAACAAGTACCAGGCCTTGGCCGGAGCCTTCACCAATCCCACCCCCGGCAATCGCTCCATCACCTTCCAGGCGAACTTCACCTTCTGAGCCCTTGGGGGCGCCAGCCACCAGCGCAAGCCGGGGCCGCAGGCTGGCACAAAGCTTGCCTGCAGTGCGTGGACGCTTGCGATGGAGTCTGGAAAGTTCTATCGAATGAGGGAAGGTTCAGGCCGGCTTCTCAACCGCCGCCGGCGCCTGTTCGAGCGGCTCGCCCGTCCGCGTAGCCGCCCACCAGACGATCGCGACCCCCACCAGGGCCGCTCCCGCGCTGGCCAGTTGCGCATTCGACAAACCCCATAGGACCTTGGGGTTGCGGCGAATAAATTCAACCAAGAAGCGAGCCATTCCGGTCAGCGCAAGATATTGCCCCAGAATCGCGCCCGTGCGGTGCGGTTTGCCCAGCCGCGACCAGAGCCACCAGCCGATCAGCAATCCCGCGGCCATCTCGTAGAGCGGCGTCGGATGCACCCGAACGAAGGTCGGATCGATGCCGCGCGGGAAACTCATCCCCCAGGGCAGGTTGGTGGGTATACCGTAGCACCCGTCGCCGGAGAGAAAGCACCCGATGCGGCCTATTCCGTAGCCGATAGCCGCTGCCGGAGCCGCCAGATCGAGCATGCGCACGGCACCGATCTTCGCCCGCCAGCCCTGAATGACCAATGCCGAAAGCCCAAAGACCAGCCCGCCATACCAGGCAAACCCCGCCTGGTCCCACAAGACCCGCCACCCAACTTCGCGAAAGTCCGCGGGCGTATCCACGACGTGCCAAAGCTTGGCGCCCACAATGCCCGCGATCACCGCAATGGCCACCATGCCCACCGCGTCCGCGTCAATATGCGCCCGCCTGAAGCCGCGATCGACCACCACGGCTGCCGCCACGGCAGCCAACCACAACATCAGCCCGAAGGTGGGCAGGGCAAAGCTTCCAATATGGATAAACGGATACATCTCTCATAGTATAGACGCGCGACAGACAGAAACCGATTCGCCTCGGCTCCGGCTCCATCCCCGTGGCCCGAGCCGTCTGCAGAATTCCATCCCTCGATTTACACAGCCCCGCTCATGCCCGATTCAGGCGATACTGTCAGCATGTCTACCTTGACCTATCAGGGACTTGAAGTTCTTTATTCCCGCCAGCAGATTGCCGAACGCGTAGCTGAAATGGGCGCACAAATTACCCGCGACCTCAACGGCGAGAGCCTTGTCATGATCGGGGTGCTCAAGGGCGCGGCGCCCTTTCTGGCCGACCTTTCCCGCGCTATCCAGGCCGACGCCACATTCGACTTTGTCGCCGTCTCCAGCTACGGCAGCGGCCAGCGCTCATCCGGCGCCGTAAAGCTCATCAAGGATCTCGACCAGCCCATCGAGGGCAAAAACGTGCTCGTTGTCGAAGACATCCTCGACACCGGCCTCACACTCTCGTTCCTGCGCAAAGTGTTTCTTCAGCATCACCCCAAGACCCTGCGCATCGCCACGCTGCTCGACAAGCCCTCCCGCCGCATCGAAAAAATCGACGCCGACTATGTTGGCTTTTCCATCCCCAACCTCTTCGTCATCGGGTACGGGATGGACTACGCGGAGCGTTACCGGAACCTTCCCGACATCTGCATCATGGCTCCATAGATCAAGTAAAGACCTTTAAATCAGTAATATACCTAGCAAGAAGCGAAGTTGTAACCACCTCGTCGAGAAAGGCATCCGGGCGTTCGGCGAACTGTAAGGTCCCGAGTCGCAAAGGTCGGGTGGATTAACCGGAAATTCAGATTTATTTGCGCGCGTAAACCGTTCCCGGCGGCTGATAGGGAGGATCGGACACTGCGCGCATATAAGCAATGAGGGCTTTTACGTCCGAGGAACTCAGCGTATTCCCGTAGGGCGGCATGAGCGCCGAACGATTCAAGGCCGGCCCGCCGTGCAGAATGATCGACGTCAGATCGGCATCGCTCATCTTGTTCAACGTGTTGCCCTCAGTAAACGGATGCGGCTTGACCTCAAGGTTATCGTAGTTTGAAACGCGCTCAGGCGACGACTCCGGATCGTGGCAGCGGTTGCAATACTGGTCCGCCAGAATGGCCCCTACGCGCCCCTGGTAATCGAGCGCTGTTTCAATAATTACAAGCGAGACGGACTTGGTCTTGCCCGGTGTCGTTGCCTCAATCTGGTAGCGCCCTGCGCTAGAGCCAAAAGTGATCGAGGTGGTCGCCTGTCCGCTTGAATCGGTCAGCACTGCGGACGGATCGAAGCCGACGCCCGCGGGGCCGTGAAACTCGATCAGGGCTCCGGGAACCGCTGCTCCCTGATCATCATTATTGACCTGCACCACCAGCGGATCTTTAAGCGCGGTGCCGGTAGCGCCCACCTGGTGGCCGCCGCTCGATTCGACAAGGGCGGTTCCTAGCGCGGTGGCCTTAAGCCCTGCGCTCGGCGGCGCGGAATGCTTGCAGCCGGCGAGCAGTGCGAGCGAAAGAAGTGTCACCGCCGCGGAGTCTCGAAACGTCGCATGTGCAGTCAATCGCGTGATCATCACTTCGCTCCTCGCACGCCTGAACCCTTTAACGAAATCAGGAAGGCCGTCAGCGCGCGGGCGTCTTCATCGTCCAGATTCTGATTCGGCTCTGTCGTCCCAGGCCGCAGCGCCTGCGGATTCTTCAACCACGCGTAGATCCAGCCCGGAGTCAGGCGCGAGCCAACTTGTGTAAGCGTAGGCCCGATATAGCCCTTGTCGGCTTTGGCGTCGACGATGTGGCAAGCCTGGCAGTCGTACTTGGAATAGAACAGCTGCCGGCCGTGCTCTACCACCTCTGCGGAATTCGTGGCAACGGAAGCGAGATCCGGATCGATGGCCGGTGATTGGTAAACGGCAAGCAGGTAGTCCGTCAGTTCCTTGTTGTCGCCGTCGCTGAGATTGAAGCGCGGCATGCGCCGGATGAGCGATGGTCGCAGCGTGTTGGGGTTGTGCAGGAAGTCGGTAAGCCATTGCCGCTGGACTGAACTCCCTTCCCAACTGAGATCGGGCGCCATTTCGCCGCCGCGGCCGTTGAAGCGGTGACAACTGAAGCATGCCAGCTCTGTGATCAGCTTGCCCGCGGGTCCTGCCGGCTGATAATTCGTCTCTGGAATAGCCGCAACGCGCAGGTTGTCGGGCATTGACCGGCCGCGGGCGGTGAGCGCGAGCAGCGCGGTGGTCAACGCATCTGTCTGCGCAGCGGTCAGCGTGAACTGCGGCATCTTCACGCTGGAGCCGAAAGCGCGCGGCTGGCGGATCTTGGCCGCGATGTAGCTGGGCAGCGAGTGATCCATGCCGGCGAGGAAGACGATCTGCGCCAGCGGCTTGCTGCCGATGGTGCTTAGGTCAGGCGCAAAGTTTTCAGGCTTTTGCACTCCGTTGATCTCGTGGCAGGCCGCGCAGCCCAGTTCGACAATGAGCCTTCGTCCGTGGGCGATCTGTTGCGGGCTCGCCGCATCCAGATGAACGCCCGAGCCGTAGTCGGAATCTGATTTTGCCTCCAGAAAACCAACCAGCGTGGTAATCTGCGACGGCGTAAAGCGGTAGTGCGGCATGGGCGTGGCGGAGTCGTATACGCGCGGATTCTCAAGCCATGCCGCCAGCCACTCGGGTTTTGCCTTATTGCCGATCCGCGTCAGTTCCGGACCCAGATCGCCGCCCACCAGGTTGCCGGCCGCGTTCTGCACCGCATGGCACGAGGCGCAGAACGATTCACCGTAGAGGCTCGGTCCAGCCGCGGGATCGGCGTTTGCCGCGGGCTTGGCGTCTGCCGCAACCGTGTCTCCGTCCTTCGGCGAACTGTTGCTCACAAGATAAGCCGAGATGGCGCTCGCATCCGCGTCGCTCAGTTTATAGTTGGGCATCGTCGTCGATGCCGCGTAGGCCTGCGGGTCCTTGAGCCAGCTGAAGATCCACTCGCGCGTGGTTTTGTCGGCGATATGCGCCAGCGACGGCGGGTGATCCGTAGCAACCACCTTGCTGCCGTCGGGACGCGTGATGGCGTGGCAATGGACGCAGCCATAGCGCGTAAGCATGGTCCTGCCCAGGTTGAGCTGCGGCGTTCCCGGCAGCGCATTCTGGTGGCACTGGCCGCAGCCGGATTCAATGTAGCGCGTAGGCAAAATCGGATCTTCGCCGGCTCGCTCGCTGTGGTGCGCTTCCGCAACTGTTGTGGCCTGCCCCTGGCCGCCATGGCAAATGACGCAGCCGAATGCATCGAGCGAGTGGGGAACCACGGGATGCTTGCGGAATGGCTGCTGAGTGACGTCGGAGAGGCTCGCTTCCTTCAGCCCCAGGTGGCAGGTGGTGCAGCGGTCCACCACCCCCAGTTCCGGAAGCCAGATCTGATGAATGCCCGGTTCGAAGCGCCGGTGAAGACTGATGGCATCGCCGCGATCGCGGATCAATGCCAGGTATTTGCGCTGATAGCCGTGCCACTGGCTGAAATGTTCTTTCGCCGGCGCTATAGCCAGTGCCAGCAGCAGGATCAGGCTGACCACGCCGAATGCCCGCACCGGATCGCCGAACAGCGCCTGCCACACAGAGGAAATATACTTTCTGATCGGTTGCACTTAACTCCTCCAGGGCCAGACCCAGGACCAGCCCGGGCCGCGGAACCATGTGCCGACCGCGGTGAGCACAATCAGTTCAAAGAGAAACCACGTCATGATCCAGTAAG
>Ga0182013_10004555_pt1 | contig 16589 bp, 12 predicted proteins | sample 612S2MmetaG_FD_120487 | JGI IMG/M metagenome (GOLD analysis project Ga0182013, IMG submission 120487) | Permafrost microbial communities from Stordalen Mire, Sweden - 612S2M metaG | ecosystem: Environmental > Terrestrial > Soil > Wetlands > Permafrost | place: Sweden: Stordalen | collected...
CGACTGGTATTCCCATTTCGCGTAATTAGCGTATTTCGCGGTTAGCGGTCTTTTCTTTCAGCGCCTCATCCGAATCCGTGTTTATCAGTGTGCATCCGTGGTTGATTACCGATTTGTTCCAGCTAAAGCGTGGACACCGAACGGATCACTGCAATTCCTGTTTGATCAGCCGGAGCAGTTCGGCGTAGGTTCCGACGGCTTTGAATTGGGGGAATTGTTGTTGAATCGGCGCGGGCGCATGGAAGAAGAACCCAATGTTGGCTTCCATGAGCATGGCGGTGTCGTTGAAGGAATCACCGGCGGCGATGACGTGGTAGTTGAGTTCTTTCAAAGCCGCAACGGATTTCGCTTTTTGATTCACCTGGCGGAGACGATAGTTGACGATGCGATCGTGCTCGACTTCGAGCTTATGACAGAAAAGCGCCGGCCAATCCAGTTGTTGCATCAGTGGCTTGGCGAATTCCTCGAAGGTATCAGACAGGATGATGACCTGGGTGAGCGAGCGCAGTTCGTCGAGGAATTCCTTGCCGCCGGGCAGTGGTCGGAGGGTGGAAATGACTTGCTGGATGTCGGACAGTTTCAGGCCGTGCTGATCGAGGAGATTGAGCCGGCCCTTCATCAGAATGTCGTAATCCGGGACGTCGCGCGTGGTGAGGCGGAGTTCGCGGATGCCGGTTTTTTCGGCGACGGCGATCCAGATTTCCGGGACGAGCACGCCTTCCAAATCCAGGGTGACGATGGTTTGTTTCACGAGGACAGTTTATGAAACCTGCGGTAGAAAATGCAAGAAAAGGCGATTGGTTATTCCTTGCTTATACCTTGCTTCCTTCTTGCGGGTTCCGGCGTTTTGGGCTACTCTTTTTCCATGAGTACGGCAGAGATAATTTACGACAAGGCCAAGCGATTGCCGGCGTCGGCTCAAGAGGCCATTTTACACGTGGTCGAAGAAATGTCGCATCGTTATCCGGAGGAACCGCAGACCGCCGCGCCTTTGACGCTTCGTGAGTCCGCCGAATTGCGCGGCAAACTGGCAGCTTGGGAGGACGATTGGAACGCGCCGGGCATGGAAGCGTATGACCGGCCATAGTCGCGGCGACCTGGTCACTTTCAAACGCCGTCCTGCTCTCGTGGTCGAAGCTGACAATCTCAAGTCCGGCATTCCACAAATTGTCATTTCGATGATTACAAGCAATCTTACCCGGCGTGGACATCCGAGCCGCGTTTTCATCGCTCTTGATTCCATCGAGGCGAGGGAGGCCGGGCGGCGCACAGATTCCATTATAATGACGGACAATCTCGCAACGGTATTGGAGAAGGCGATTGCCGCAAAACTTGGCCACTTGAAGATTTTGGCCGCAGTGGATGCCGCTTTGCGTCACACGCTCGCTTTATAGGGTGAACGCACAGTCCCGCATTTAGAACTTCACCATCTCGCGCTTGCGCTGGGTGAAACGGCAGCATTCAGTGTAACCCACCGACCGCGCGAGTGTGATGGCTTCGGTAAAATTCATCCCGACTTCACCGGGCGCATGGGCGTCGGAACCGAAGGTGATGGCGACGCCTTTTTCTTTGGCCATCCGGACGATCGCGGGACTGGGATAGATTTCTTTGCAATCTTTGCGGAGGCCGGCGGTGTTGAGTTCCATGGCGACGCTTTTAGCGGCGGCGGCTTGCAGAAAACGCTCGAAGAGCGGCGCGCAATCGCGGTCGGGATAGATGCCGAATTTCTTCGGGAGATCGGCGTGGCCGATGATTTCAAAGAGGCCGGATTCGGCGGCGCGGGTGAGGCGGTCGAAATAGACGGACCACACTTCATAAGGGTCGCGCTTTTTCCATTCGGAAAGTTTGTTTGGGTTGTCAATGTCCCACGATTCGGAAACGTAATGCACGGAGCCGACGAAATAATCCCACGGGTGCATTCCGGCGAGTTCGCCAATCCACTCCTCGTGGCCCGGTAGATAATCCACTTCCAACGCCAGTTTGATGGCGAGTTGCGGGAAATCCTTTTGGGCGCGGCGGACTTTCTGCACGTATTCGGCGAGTTTGTCGGTGTTCATGCGCCACGAGTCGAAGTTGTCCTGGCGCATGGGCGAGTGATCGGAGAAGCCAATCTCCGAGAGACCCGCGGCCACGGCGCGCGCGGCATATTCGGTGGGTTCCCCGGTTGCGTGATGGCACAGCGGGGTGTGCATGTGGTAGTCAGCGGGCCATGACATGGGAGGATGGTAACGGAGAAGTGCGGTGGCGAAAGAAAAAACCGTGAGGCGCGGAGGAAGCACCAAGCGCCAAGATCCAAGCTCCAGAGAACATCCAATAGTCAAATCTCAAATTCCAAATTTCAAATTCAACAATCGCCTATGCGCTGGAGAATTGGTGTTTGAAAATTCTCTGGATGTTGGAGCTTGGCGCTTGGTGCTTTTCGTCAGCGACGATTCGGCGATTGACACGTCGCGGTGGTGTCTTTAATTTTTGTCTGTAAATACCGTGCGTATGGCCCCGAATTTACAGTTCGGGGATTTTTATTGCGGCGCCGGGCGAACAGCGGCGGCGCAGCGGGGCATTTTTCCGTGGATTAATTATGTCGAATACAATTTTAGTGGGCGCCCAATGGGGCGATGAGGGCAAGGGTAAGATCATTGACGTGTTGACGGAGCAGGCGGATGTCGTGGTTCGAACCCAGGGCGGCAATAACGCGGGGCACACGGTTTACATCGGCAAACAGAAATATGTCCTGCACCTGATCCCTTCGGGCATCCTGCGCCGAACCAAGAATTGCGTGATCGGCAATGGCGTGGTGATTGATCCCGTGAGCCTGGTGGAGGAGATTGACGGGCTGTTGAAGTTGAAGGTGAAGATCAATGGAAACCTCTTCATCAGCGAAACGGCGCATCTCGTTTTTCCCTATCACCGCGAATTGGACGAACAGCGGGAAATCCTCAAGGGCAAAAATAAAATCGGCACGACGAAACGCGGCATCGGGCCGGCTTATGGCGACAAGGCGGCGCGGACGGGTTTGCGGATGATTGATTTGATCAATCCCGAGCGGTTCGAAAAGCAGTTGAAACATAAGCTTCAGGAAAACAACGAGGTGCTGAAGGCCTTTGGCGCGAAGCCGATTCCTTTCCGCGAAGTGCATGCCGCGTATCGCGCGGCCGGCGACCGGTTGAAGCCGTTCGTGACCAACACGGTGGTGTTGCTGGACCGGGCGATGCGGCGCGGCAAAGACATTTTGTTCGAGGGCGCGCAGGGAACTTTTCTGGACATTGATCACGGCACCTATCCGTTTGTGACTTCATCAAACACGACGGCGGGCGGCGCCTGCACCGGGTCGGGCGTGGCGCCGAACCGCATGGATCGCGTGGTGGGGGTGATGAAGGCTTACACGACGCGCGTCGGGGAAGGGCCGCTGCTCACCGAGAGCGCGGACATTGCGGACATGCTGCACGCAATGGGCCGGGAATTTGGCGCGACGACTGGACGCGCGCGGCGTTGCGGCTGGTTTGATTCCGTGGCCACGCGCCACGCCGCGATGGTGAATGGCATTGATGATCTGGCCGTCACGAATTTGGATGGACTCGACACTTTGGAAACCATCAAGGTTTGCATCGGCTACAAACTCGGTTCGACGCGCTTTGATTATATTCCGAACGATGTTGAAACTTTGTCGAAGTGCGAACCGGTTTACGCGGAGTTTGCCGGCTGGCGTTCAAACACGCATGAGGCGCGTGAATGGAAACAACTTCCTCCCATGGCGCGGGCTTATTTGAAAGCAATTGCCGAATTGACGGGTGCGAAACTGACGATTGCATCCGTAGGCCCCGCGCGGGCGCAGACTATCTTTGTTTGATGCGGGATTCGTGATACAGGATGCGGGATGCAGGGATGCGGGAGTGGCCGGTGTGTGTTGCCGGTGGCTACGGGATGCGGTTTTATGAGCTATCGAGATTTGGAGATATGGCAGTTGGCGCGAACACTCAGCGTGGATATACATCGCATGACACTGGTAAAGCTCCCCAAGTTTGAGATGTTCGAGGAGGCGAGCCAGATTCGGCGCGCAATAAAATCAGTCCGGTCGAATATCGTGGAGGGTTACGGTCGCCGCCGATACAAACAGGAATTCGTCAAGCATTTGGTTTACGCTCACGCATCCTGCGACGAGTCCACAGATCACCTGCTGACACTTTTTGAAAGCGGATCGCTTGGGGACGAGGCGCTTTATCAGGAGCTGGCCGCACGGCTCGACATCCTTGGCCGGAAGATGCACAATTTCATTCAAGCCGTCGAAAAAAGCCATCGAAGCGTCAAATGAAAACTCGCACCCATCCCGCATCTCGCATTCCGCATCTTGCATCTTGCATCGCCACGTCGCTATGACAGCGTCCATTACCCACCTGAGTCCCGAAGCCCTCGCCTCGCTGCCGCGGCACGTGGCCATTATCATGGACGGCAACGGGCGCTGGGCCAAGCAACGGCATTTGCCCCGTGTGGAAGGGCATCGGATGGGGGCCGAATCGGTTCGGGCCGTCATTCGCGCTGCTGGTGAGCTTGGGATCAAGTATCTCACGCTCTACGCATTCTCGGTCGAGAACTGGAACCGGCCCAAGGACGAGGTGGACACGCTGATGAAATATCTGGCGCACTTTCTGAAAGCCGAAGTGCCGGAGTTGAATCGCAACAATGTCCAATTGGAAGCCATCGGCCAGATTCACCGGTTGCCGGAGTTCGTGCAAAAGCAGTTCAAGAAATCGCAGGAGGCGCTGGCCAAGAACAACGGGCTGACGCTGATCCTGGCGCTGAGTTATGGCGGTCGCACGGAAATTGTGGAGGCGGTGCGGAACATCGCGGCCAAAGTAAAGAAGTGCGAATTGGATCCGGCGGAAATCACTGAGCAAGTCGTCGCCGACCATTTATACACCCGCAAATGGCCCGATCCCGATGTGCTGATTCGCACGAGCGGCGAGATGCGCGTGAGCAATTTTCTTTTGTGGCAGATTTCCTACGCGGAACTGGTGGTCACGCCGACGCTGTGGCCGGATTTTCGCAAGCCGCAATTTTTCGCCGCGCTCGAAGAATATAACCGGCGGCATCGGAGATTTGGCGGACTTTAGGAATTTACGATTTACGACATACGATTTACGCGTCTCGGGACGGGAGGCGAAACCGTTGGTTTGATTTGGAGGATTTTGTTTTGGCCTCTTGTTCAAACGGCTCGACACGAAACGGCGAAACGGTAGAGTTTTGCGCGTATGCCGATTAATATGAGTCCGACCCCGCCGACGCTATCCAAGCGGCAGATATTTTTGCGGCGTCTGCTCAGTTTCGTAATTCTCTGGACGGTCATTCTCGTGGGGCTGTTTTCCGGAGAAAAATTGGTTTCGGACTGTGTCTTTCTCGTGATCATGGTGTTGCTGGCGGGGGCGGGGCTTTGGGAATTTTACGGGTTGGTGGAAAAGCGCGGGGTGGTTTGCTTCAAATATTGCGGATTGATTGGCGGACTTCTTTTGATGGTGGGGACGTTTTTCAATTTGAACGGCATGCTCGGCCTGAATAATTCGCCCGCGCGCGTCAATGATTTCGAAACCAGCTTTCTCATTCTGTTTGTGCTCGGCTTGTGCGTGCGCCAATTTCTGGCGCGAAATAACACCACCGCCGTCCTCTCCATCGCCACCACGCTGTTCGGGCTGATGTATGTGCCGTGGCTGATGAACTTCATCCAGAAAATCAATTTCTTTAAGCATGTGGACGGTGACGGCCATTTTTACGTGCTCTATTTTGTGCTTATCACAAAATTCAGCGACGTGGGCGCCTACTCGGTCGGCTCGCTGATCGGGAAACACAAAATGATTCCGCGCATCAGTCCCGGCAAGACCTGGGAGGGTTTCGGTGGCGCAATCGTGGTTTCGACCATTGCCAGCCTTCTATTCGTTCATTTCGCCGGGTCAAAAATGCCGGCGATGAATTGGGGGCACGCGGTTGTGCTCGGCGTGGTCTTGAGCGCGACCGCGGTGGTGGGCGACTTGATTGAATCGCTATTCAAACGCGAAGCCGGCGTGAAAGATTCGGGTCGGATATTCCCCGGCATCGGCGGCATACTCGATTTGCTGGACAGCCTGTTGTTTAATGCGCCGATCATGTATCTCTATCTCAGGCACGTTTTGAAAACCTACTGAGCCTGTGAATTTACGATTTACGATTTACGCATCGAATGTATTATTAGGGATTTCATAAGTATGCGGACGATGAAATTCTCGCCATAATCGTTGCTTCAACCAAAACTGCTCGCTCGTCAAAGAGCGCGTAAATCGTATATCGTAAATCGTAAATTCAGCACCAAAGTTAGAATGAAAAATGTCGTCCTCCTAGGCAGCACCGGTTCGATCGGAACGAGCACCATAAAAGTCGCCGACGATTTGCCGGATAGAATCCGCATCGTGGGCCTGGCGGCGGGCAATAACCTGGAGCTGCTGCTGGAGCAGACGCGCAAACACCAACCGGAGGCGATTTCGATCATTGACCCGCAAAAGGCCAAGGAGGCGAAGGCCAGCCTCGGAACAGCCGCGGAAGTTTTTTGCGGCGCGGAGGGTTTGATGAAATTGGCCACGCTGCCATCGGCGGATATTGTTTTGATTGCCATTGTGGGCACGGCGGGTTTGCAGCCGGCCCTCGCGGCGATTCGGGCGGGAAAGGACATCGCGGTGGCGTCGAAGGAGATTCTGGTCATGGCGGGCGAAATCGTGATGAGCGAGGCGCGCAAACATGGTGTGCGTGTCCTGGCTGTGGACAGCGAGCATTCGGCGATCTTCCAATGCCTCGATGACAAGCCCGGCAGTTCGGTGCGGAATCTCTGGCTCACGGCTTCCGGCGGCCCGTTCCGGAAGACGCCCAAAGAGGAATTTGCCGGTATCACCGTCGAGCGCGCGTTGAAACATCCCTCCTGGGTGATGGGGCGGAAGGTGACGCTGGATTCGGCGACGCTTTTCAACAAGGGCTTGGAAATGATCGAGGCCCGGTGGTTGTTCGACATCGAAATGGCGCGGGTCAAGGTGGTGGTGCATCCGCAAAGCGTGGTTCATTCCATGGTGGAGTTCGTGGATGGCTCAATAATTGCTCAACTTTCGACGCCGGATATGTGTTTGCCAATCCAATATGCCTTGACTTACCCCGAACGCGCGGTGAACAACCGGATGCAAACCAATTTGGCGAAACTCGGCACATTAACCTTTGAAGAACCTGATGTGGAACGGTTTCCATCAATAGACCTGGCGCGCCGGGCGGGTGAAACGGGTGGGACCTTGCCGGCAGTCTTGAACGCCGCCAATGAAATAGCGGTCAATGCGTTTGTGAATCGCCGCATAACTTTCCCCCAGATAACGGAGATCGTGCGTCAAACGATGGATCGTCACCATGTCCTGTCGCATCCAACATTGGAACAGATTCTGGAAGCGGACGCGTGGGCGCGGGAGGAGGCGGGCTGATCGGATGAATTTGCCGAATAAAACAACCATCTCCGGGCTGCGGTTCGACCGGTTCAGTTCGCCAAAAACCGCAAAAATTCGCTTAAATTCGGTTACGGGAAACTTTTTTTGAGCCGCATTTGGATGTGCAACCGAAACCGGGCATTAAACCGCCGGATTCCCCGCATAATCGGGGAGTTCAGGGATTGCTACAATGCCGCGGGCTGGTATAGTTATACGCGCATCCCATGGATGCGGTCTGATTTGTAAACATGAATATTGCAAAATCTATTTTAATCCTGCTCGAAGTGCTGGTGCTGTTTAACCTGCTCATTTTTGTGCATGAACTGGGGCATTTTCTGGCGGCGCGCTGGCGCGGTCTGAAAATCGAACGCTTCGCCATCTGGTTCGGCAAGCCAATCTGGAAAACCAAGATCAACGGAGTGGAATACGCGCTCGGCTCGATTCCAGCTGGGGGTTACGTCCAACTGCCGCAAATGGCGCCGATGGATTTGATCGAGGGCAAAACGGAGGCGGGCGCGGAGCCGCTGCAGCCGATTTCCGCGCTGGATAAAATCATCGTCGCCTTCGCGGGGCCGCTATTTAGTTTCGGTCTGGCGTTTGTTTTTGCCTTGATTGTCTGGGTGGTGGGCAAGCCCGCCCCGGATGCCGGAGCTAATTCAACCACCATCGGTTGGGTCGAACCCAACGGACCGGCGTGGAAAGCCGGACTTCGTCCCGGTGACAAGATTCTGGAAATTGACGGCCATAAGGTAACGCAGTTTGCGCCGCCGGCGGAGGACAGCATTACCTGGCGGATTGTGAGCAGCGAGGGCACGAACATCGCCTTTAAATATGAGCGCGACGGTAAAGAGGAAATGGCGCTCATGGCACCCTATAAACGCTCTACCGAATGGTACGAGCGCAAGGCGATGCGTCAGGTGCGGATCGGCGGAGTTGAACCGGCGATCATTTATGAAGTGGCGAGCAATAGTCCGGCGGCGGTTGCCGGCCTGAAAAAAGGCGACGAAATCATCGCCATCAACAAAGAGAAAGTTTACAGTCTGGCGACGGTGATATATTCGATGACCAACCTGCCGAGTAAACCGGTCAGCCTGACCATCAAGCGCGGCCGCGAACAATTTGACAAGGAGTTGCTTGCGGAAAAGCCGTTGAAGCCTGAGGACAGCCCTCCCTCCTTTGGCATCACCACCTGGCAGGGCAACACCAATGAAGCGTTGGTCCACCCGGGCCCCGTGGAGCAAATCCAAGCGAGCGCGATGCAGATTTTTCAAACTGTGCGCGTGGTCTTTTCGCCGAAAACCGATGTCGGAGTGCAGCAACTGGGCGGTCCCGTGATGATTATCCGCCTGTATTCGACGCTGTTCGGCACCGAGAATGGCTGGCGGCTCGTGTTGTGGTTCAGCGTGCTGCTGAACGTGAATCTCGCCTTGCTGAATCTCCTGCCGTTCCCCGTGCTCGACGGCGGCCATATCACGCTGGCGATTGTGGAAGTCATCCGCCGCCGGCCGGTCAGCGCCAGGTTTCTTAACGTGGTCCAAAGTGCTTGCGCGTTAATTTTGATCGGCTTTATGCTCTTCATCATGTTTTTCGACACCAGCGACTTGGTCCGCAGCGCGCACAACGACCGCGAGCAACCGATGGTCTTTGCGCCCAAGCATTGACCGGATCGCGGCCATTCCAAAAATCGGAGAATTTGTTTATGCCATATTGCGAATCCCCGTTCTTTTTTCATCGTCGCAAGACCCGCGAGGTGATCGTGGGCGATCCCGCGCGCGGCGGCGTGATCCTGGGCGGCGACCGGCCGGTCGTGGTGCAATCCATGATCACTTGCGACACGATGGACACGGCGGCGAGCGTGCAGCAGACGCTGGACTTGGTGGCGGTCGGCTGCCAGATTGTGCGTATCACCGCGCCCACAGTGAAGGACGCGGCGAACTTGAAAAATATCGTGGCGGAATTGCGCGCGCGCAATTGCTTCGTTCCAATCGTGGCCGATATTCATTTCAAACCGGAAGCCGCGCTGGAAGCCGCCAAGTGGGTCGAGATGGTGCGCGTGAATCCCGGCAATTACGCCGACTCCAAGAAATTTGCGATCAAGGAATACACCGATGAGCAATACACGGCGGAGTTGAAGCGCATCGAGGAAAAGTTCACGCCGCTGGTCAAGTTGTGCAAAGAGTTGGGCCGCGCCATGCGCATCGGCACCAACCACGGCTCGCTGAGCGACCGCATCATGAACCGTTTCGGCGATTCGCCGCTGGGGATGGTGGAAAGCGCGCTGGAGTTTGCGCGCATCGCCCGCGCGAATGATTTTCACAATTTCAAGTTCTCGATGAAGTCCAGCAATCCCAAGGTGATGATCGAGTGTTACCGGTTGTTGGTTGCGCGCCTGAACGAACTCGGGCCGGATTGGAATTACCCGATCCATCTGGGCGTGACCGAGGCCGGCGAGGGCGAGGATGGCCGAATCAAGAGCGCCATCGGCATCGGCTCGCTTTTGTGCGACGGGCTGGGCGACACCATCCGGGTTTCGCTCACCGAGGATTCGCCGAATGAAATCGCGGTCTGCCGTGATTTGCTGGCGCAGATTCCGCAGCTTGCCAATTCGAAATTCGAAATTCGAAATTCGCAATTTCCCTTCGACCCTTTCCATTTCGAGCGCCGCGAAACGCCGGAGATCGAGCTTGCCGAAAATGTGAAATGCGGCGGGGATCAAACTGTGCGCGTGGTCGTGACCCAGGCAACCTGGGACCAGGTCGCGCCGAAAATCAGGCCGCGCGACGACGTGAAGCCGGAGGGCATTTACGAAGACCTGAATGTTTTTGAAATAGATCCGACCGCGGATTTCCGGGTGAATTGCGAGACGCAATTGGTGACCGTGAAAGACGGCGTGGCGTTGCCGGCCATCACCGCGTTCCGCCTGCTCGCCGCCAAACTCAAGCGGCTGGGATTGAACAATCCCATTTTGCTCAAGGATTGCCTGAATTTCACGCCCTCGCCGCTGGAACCGAAGATTGCGCTCTTGCGCGCGTCCGTCGTGATTGGCGCCTTGCTGGCCGACGGCATCGGCGATGCGATCCTGGTTCGCGGCGAATCCGGCGGCGGGCAATCCTTGCGGCTGGCGTATAATATTTTGCAGGCGGCCGGTTGCCGTTCATTCAAGACGGATTACGTCGCGTGCCCATCTTGCGGTCGCACGCTGTTCAATCTGCAAACCGTGACGGCGCGAATCAAAGCGCGGACCGATCATCTGAAGGGCGTGAAAATTGCGATCATGGGTTGCATCGTGAATGGCCCCGGAGAAATGGCGGATGCGGATTTCGGCTACGTGGGCGGCGCGCCCGGAAAGATCAACCTCTACGTTGGCAAAACCCCGATCAAGTTCAACATTCCCGAAGGTGAAGCCGTTGACCGTCTCGTGGACCTCATCAAGGAACACAATAAATGGGCTGAGCCGGAGAATCCTCCTCTTGCTTTGGCAAGTTGAATAAAGGTGGCAATCTCTCGGAAGCGAAATCGTGCGATTGGCGCAGACTACTGCGAGGCACAAATGTTTCATCACCATAGGCAAGACTTGTGATGGTGAAAGGATCAAAGTATTTCAACCATAGCTTAAAACTGGTTTAATCAGGCAACAACAACCAAAATAAATCTTATGTCAACCGAAGCCAAATGCCCCTTCAACCATGGTGCCGGCGGTGGCACGTCGAACCGCGACTGGTGGCCGAACCAGTTGAAGCTCGAAATTCTGCATCAGCATTCCTCCAAATCCAACCCCATGGGCGAGGACTTCAATTACGCCGAAGAGTTCAAGAGCCTCGACCTGGCGGCGGTGAAGGGCGATCTCGCGGCGCTGATGACCGACTCGCAGGACTGGTGGCCGGCGGATTTCGGCCATTACGGCGGGTTGTTCATTCGCATGGCCTGGCACAGCGCCGGCACCTACCGCATTGGTGACGGTCGGGGCGGCGGCGGCCGGGGCCAGCAGCGATTTGCGCCGCTCAACAGTTGGCCGGACAACGTGAGCCTGGACAAGGCGCGCCGCCTGCTCTGGCCGATCAAGCAGAAATATGGCCGGAAGATTTCCTGGGCCGACCTGATGATTCTCACGGGGAATGTCGCGCTCGAAACCATGGGCTTCAAAACATTCGGTTTTGGAGGCGGGCGCGAGGACGTCTGGGAGCCGGATCTGGACGTTTATTGGGGCAGCGAAACCAAATGGCTTGGAGGCGATGAGCGCTATGCAAAAGGCTCGCCGGGCGTCGAAGAACCGCACGCCGTGCTTGTGAAGGACGACGACAGCCATGTGCCGCACTCGCGCGACCTGGAGAACCCGCTGGCCGCAGTGCAGATGGGCCTGATCTATGTCAACCCGGAAGGTCCGGATGGCAATCCCGACCCGATTGCTTCAGCCAGAGATATCCGCGACACTTTCACCCGCATGGCGATGAACGACGAGGAGACCGTGGCGCTCATTGCCGGCGGCCATACCTTCGGCAAGACCCACGGTGCGGCCCCCGCCTCTCATGTGGGATCTGAGCCCGAGGCGGTGGGACTCGAAGGGCAGGGACTGGGCTGGAAGAACAGCTTCGGCACCGGCAAAGGCGGTGACGCCATCACCAGCGGCTTGGAAGTGACCTGGTCCACCACGCCCACGAAGTGGAGCAACAGCTTTTTCGAGAACCTGTTCGGATACGAATGGGAACTCACCAAAAGCCCCGCCGGCGCGCAACAATGGGTTGCCAAGGGAGCCAACGCGACGATACCGGATGCGCATGATCCGTCGAAGAAACGGCTGCCAACCATGCTGACCACCGATCTCGCCCTTCGATTCGACCCGGCCTATGAAAAAATTTCGCGGCGCTTCCTGGCAAATCCCGCCCAGTTCGCTGACGCATTTGCCCGGGCCTGGTTCAAGCTGACGCACCGGGACATGGGCCCTCGCGCGCGCTATCTCGGGCCGGACGTCCCCGCCGAGGAACTCATCTGGCAGGATCCCATCCCCGCTGTGAATCATCCGTTGGTTGATTCGCAGGACATCGCCTCCCTGAAGACTAAAATTCTTGCCTCCGGCCTGTCGGTGTCGGAACTGGTTTCAACCGCCTGGGCGTCGGCGTCCACCTTCCGCGGCTCAGACAAGCGCGGCGGCGCGAACGGTGCGCGCATCCGCCTGGCTCCGCAGAGGAATTGGGAAGTCAATCAACCCGGGCAGCTCGCCAAGGTGCTCCAAGTTTTGGAAGGCCTTCAGACCGCCTTCAACGCAGCGCAATCTGGTGGAAAAAAACTCTCGCTGGCGGACCTGATTGTTCTGGCTGGTTGCGCAGGCATCGAAAAAGCTGCGAAAAATGCCGGACACGAGGTCACGGTTCCTTTTAATCCGGGACGCATGGACGCGTCGCAGCAACAGACCGACGTCGAGTCATTTGCCGTGCTCGAACCCATCGCCGACGGTTTCCGCAATTACCTCAAAGGCAGAAACGCCGTGTCGGCCGAGGGGTTGTTGATTGACAAGGCGCAATTACTCACCCTCACCGCGCCCGAAATGACGGTGCTTGTGGGCGGTCTGCGCGTCCTCAATGCCAACTTCGGTGGTTCGAAGCAGGGTGTCTTTACCACGCGACCAGGGGCGTTGACCAACGACTTCTTCGTGAACCTGCTCGATATGGGCACGGAGTGGAAATCCGTCTCGCAGGATGCCAGCGTGTTTGAAGGCCGAGATCGCAAAACAGGTGCCGTCAAGTGGACCGGCACCCGGGTTGATTTGGTCTTCGGTTCAAATTCCATTCTCCGCGCTTTGGCGGAAGTTTACGGAAGTTCCGACGCGGAGAAGAGGTTCGTCCACGACTTTGTCGCGGCCTGGAATAAGGTCATGAACCTTGATCGCTTCGACCTCGCGTGATCTATGAAAATGATTCCATCGCTCCATCGTCTGCCCCAGGGATGAACCTGAATACTCGGTTGTCGCGGAATTGGTAACCGGGCTTGCCTGCGGAACTGGTATCAGTCGTGGTCGGCCATTGAAGATGCAAACCTGCTTTTCCAGCGCGCGCGACCTTGGTGTCAGCGTTCCATGGAGTAAGGGTATAACTCAATTTCACTGATCTGCGCCGCGTTGGCGTAGGCTTTGTTGGCGGAGGCGCGAATCGTCAGCCGGAAGTTGTCCGTGGTCACCGGCTCAATCTTCGCCCGGTAAACTTCCGGCTGATGGTTGTCAGCCACGTTGATCACCTGGCGTTCCTGTCCGTTGACTCTTACCGAACCCTCGAAGCTCACTGGATAACCGTCCGGGTCCGCGAAGTGTATCACCACGATGGAGATTTTCGCGGGTCTGGCCAGATGCACTTCGACCCAGTGCGGGTGCGAATGGTCCAGCGATGAATGCCAGCGGTTCGAAAAATCCTCGGGCGTGGCGATCACCCCGTCTATCACATGGGCTGTGCATCCGGGTTCGCGGGCGTATTCGCTGTCGGAAGTGGCCGTGGCTCCATTGGCGGCCAGCGCCAGATCGTTCGTCCGATTTTCGACCTGTGGCCGGGGCTTGGGCGGGTTCGTCCATCGCGAAGCGTGCGAAAGCGTCTGCCACGTCTGGCCGGTCTCATACACTTTTGCCATATCCAGAGGCTGCGGCAACCAGGTGCGGAAAATGTTCTGCTCGCTGAAAGCATTGCCCGCCGAGGCATAATCACAAAACGTCAGCTTTCCGACATCAAACGCCAGCCACGCGCCAATCTTCCTGGCCGCAGCCGGGTTCGGTTTCAAAACCGGATTCCGGTCGAGTGTCACCTGGCCAGTGGTGGCGGGCGTGAGCCGGTTGTCGAGCGATAGCACCACCGGGCCGCGCTGAAGCGCGACCTGGCCATTGCATTCCACGAGCTTGGCTTCCATGTCGAAGGTGATTGCCACGCGGTCGCCCTTGCTCCAGGTCCGGCGAATCTTCGCATAGCCGGGTGTGGCGGATTGTGGCTGGCCATTCACTTTCAATTGCGTCCGGCCGCTCCATGCCGGGATGCGCAACCTGAGCGTGAACTCCTCCGTGCGGCCGTCTGGCGTCACCTGGATTTCGACCTGGTCGCTCACGGGATAGTCGCCGGTGATTTCCAATTTCACGTTGCCAACCTGGGCCGTTCCCGGAGCATAAAGGTTCACGACCGGACCGTCGGCGCTTTGCATAAACGCCCAGAACGGCGTCAGCATCAGCCCGCGCGGGCCGTTGACCACGCAGCAACTCAGCCCGACATCGCCATGTTGCACGTAACTGGGCACGCGCACGCCCATCAAACCGTCAAAGTAAGCCCACCACTTTCCATCCGGCATCATCGCGCCGAGCAGGCCGTTATAGAGGTTCCTTTCCAGCTCGTCGGCATAACGCACGTCGCCGGTCAGGCGCAGGAGTTGATCGCAGAGCTTCATCCACGTCACCGTCACGCAGGTCTCCATTGGTTTTTCAATGACGCCGGTCTGTTGCTTGGCGCCGCCATACCAAATTTCATTATGCGTGCCGACGCCCACCAAAGTCGCTTCTTCGCGGGAAATGGCATCGGCGAGTTTAATCCCCGCTTCCAAATAATCACGCTTGCCCGTGGCCCGGTAAAGCTCGCACAAACCCTCGAAGCACGACATCATTTCGTAAGCTTTCGGGGCGCACATCTCGGCCGGCTTCTTCCCCGCCAGCGCATCCTCCACCAGCCTCATCCCGGCGGGCAGCCGTTTGGACGGCCGATCCCAGCAGGACACAATGTATTCGGCGAAGTCGCGGTATTTTTCCTCGCCCGTCCGTTCGTAAAGCAACACCACCGGCTCCAGCACTGACGAAGCCGGCAGGCCGTTCCACTCACCGACATCGGCGATGCTGGTCTTGCCGGGGCCGAGTTCGGCGATCAAGACATCCGTTTGCCGGCGGGCCGCATTCAGCACGACCGGGTCTTGGGTGCGATCATAATCCGCAATCAAGCCAAGCAAGGCATACTTGCAACCCCAGACATCCCAGCCTTCGAGCCGATGGGCGGGGACGCGTGTGCCGAGATAACCATCCGGCGCCGCGGTCGCCATCAACGCCTTCACGGCAGCGTCACGGAGTTGACGTGTGGCTGGCGTGGAATGATAGGCGTCCGCCAGCGTGAGGGAGGTGAACCACTTGCCCCAATATTCACTACGCCAATCCGCGCTGCCAGTTTCCGTCTTGGTCCGATAGGGCGCGACCACCGCCTCGATGTCCTGCGCCAGGACGCGATTGGTGAGGCACAGGCTGAGTTTCACGCCGAGACGTCCGGTGATCCGCACCGATTCCGGCGCAGCGTGGGTGAACACATCTTGCCCAGCGGCCTCTTCCGCATACACGGTCGTAGTCGTGCCAACGATCAGCAGTCCCGCCAATAGGAGTGAAATCAAGTTTCGTATTGGCTTGGCAGTGATGCAGGCAAGCGTAGTCATAATGGCTTTGAATTAATTATTATTGGATTCACTTTTCGAGTTATGGCATGGGTTCGATTTCAAAGAAGAACCGTCATATCAAGACCCTGGCTTCTGCGGCGGAGCCTTTGAGGCCATATAGCGAACGACCGCCTCGGTGCGCGAACTCACATGCAACTTCTTAAAAACGAGCTTCAAATGACCGCAGACCGTGTCAATGCTCAACCCCAGCTTGTCCGCGATGGTTTTGTTGGAATAACCTTGCGTCAGCAGCAACAAAATTTGCTCTTCGCGCAAGGTCAGGTGCGCGGATTCATCCGGGATCTGGGTCTTCTGTCGGAAAGATTCAATGACGCGCCGGGCAATCTCGCTTGTCATCGGCGCTCCGCCGCCCAGCACGTCCAGCAGGGCCGCGCGCAAATCCGACGGCTTGGTCCGCTTCAGCAAGTAACCATCGGCCCCCGCTTTCAGCGCCAGAAAAACCAGTTCCTCATCGTCCATGGCGGTGAGAATGACGATCTGGGTTCGCGGCAGCAGCTCTTTGAGCCGCACGGTGCATTCGATGCCGGACATGCGCGGCAGAAACAGGTCCATGAGGACGACATCCGGCTGCTGCGGTGGGATGAACCGCAAAGCCTCCTCTCCGCTGGCGCAAGTGCAAATGCACGCAAAGTCGGAAAAAGAGTTTATGAACTTGGTCCA
>Ga0182013_10004559_pt1 | contig 16581 bp, 20 predicted proteins | sample 612S2MmetaG_FD_120487 | JGI IMG/M metagenome (GOLD analysis project Ga0182013, IMG submission 120487) | Permafrost microbial communities from Stordalen Mire, Sweden - 612S2M metaG | ecosystem: Environmental > Terrestrial > Soil > Wetlands > Permafrost | place: Sweden: Stordalen | collected...
TAGGAGGAGCAACGGCGTGACCGACCCCGTCATCCGCCTCATCGACCTGACCCGATCTTTCCGCCTCGGAGACACCGAGGTTCATGCCTTGCAGGGGGTCAACGTATCGATTGATCGCGGCGAATTCGTCGCCATTATGGGATCCTCGGGTTCGGGCAAGTCGACGATGATGAACATCATCGGCTGTCTCGACCGGCCAACCAGCGGCCAATTTGTCTTTGCTGGCCGCGATGTGGCGGGGCTGTCGGAACCGGAACTCGCCGACATTCGCAGCAAGCAGATCGGCTTTGTGTTCCAGAGCTTCAATTTGCTGGCCCGCACGAGCGCGCTCGAAAACGTCATCTTGCCCCTCCTGTACGGCGCGGCGGCGGCCCTGACCTCCAGCGAGCGCAACGCTCGCGGCCGCGGCATGCTGACGAGCGTCGGCCTGGCGGACCGCGCGCGCAACATGCCTAATCAGCTCTCCGGCGGCCAACAGCAACGTATCGCGCTGGCCCGGGCGCTCATCAATCATCCCACGGTGCTGCTGGCCGACGAGCCGACCGGCAACCTCGATACGCGCACCTCCCATGAGATCATGGAAATCATACGCGCGCTCAATCGTGAGCAAGGGGTCACGGTTATCGTGGTGACCCACGAACCCGATATCGCCGCCTATGCGGATCGCGTGATCACGATGCGTGACGGACGCATCCTCTCCGACGAGCATCAGGTCGCCGTCAGCACGCCGAGCAGCGCGGACACGGCGCCCAACCGCGCGCAGAGTGGTGGGCCAGTCGCAATTCCGGCCGCAGCGGATATCACTGCGCGTCCCGACGATGCGCCTGGCGTCCAACTGGCCTTCCTGTCGATGATTTTTTCGGCCTCTATGCAGGCCCTGACGCGCAACAAGCTGCGTTCGGCCTTGACCATGTTGGGCGTATTCATCGGGGTGGCCGCGCTCATCGCCATGGTGGCCGTGGGAGACGGCGCCAGCGCAGCGGTGCAGAAACAGTTGGAAAGCTTGGGTACGAACATGGTCGTCGTGCAGCCGGGCGCCACCACCGCCGGTGGCGTTCGCGCCGGAGCCGGTAGCGCGTCGACTCTCACGGTGGTCGACGCCGACACCATCCTGCGCGACGACCCCGCCGTACAGCGGGTCAGCTACCTGACTCGCCAGGCCGGCCAAGTCGAATACGGCGACCGGAACTGGAGCACCGCCATCCAGGGTGTGACGCCAAGCTACCTCGACATCGTCAGTTGGCACATCGCCAGCGGCAGTACCATGACCGAACAGCAGAATGACGCTGCGGAGGCCGTCTCATTGATCGGCCAGACGGTGTATCAGAACCTATTTCCCGCAGGCGAGGATCCCGTCGGCGCGACCATCCTCGTCAAGGGTGTTCCCATGCGCGTGATTGCGCTCCTCGCAGCCAAGGGGCAATCGGGCTATGGGCAGGATCAGGACGACGTGTTGATGATCCCGTTCAGCACGGCCGAGCGTAAGGTCTTGGGTGTCGCGGCGCCGCAAACGGCGCAGAACCTGGTCAGCACGACCTACCCCGTGGTGGCCAATGCCCTGGGCCTCATCCCGCGAATGACCGGTTATGTCAATAGCATTTACGTCCAGGCTGCAGGCGCCGAACTTGTCAACACAGCGATCAGCCAGGTAACCGCGACTCTGGCGCGACGCCACCACATCCAAACCGGGCAACTGGACGATTTCAGCGTCCGCAATCTCAGTCAGATCGCCGAAGCACAGCAGAGCAGCAGCCAAGTCATGGCGGCCCTTCTAGCCATAGTCGCCTCAATCTCGCTGCTGGTCGGCGGCATTGGGATCATGAACATTTTGTTGGTGTCGGTCACCGAGCGGACCCGCGAAATCGGTATCCGCATGGCGATCGGCGCACGTCGCCTTCAGGTGCTGCTCCAGTTCTTGGCCGAGGCCGTGCTGCTCAGTGTGACCGGCGGCATGGCCGGTATTGCCTTCGGGCTCTTGGTGTCAACGAGCATCTCCAGGCTGGCGCACTGGCCGACCCAAGTCTCCCTCAGCGCTGTCCTCGGCGGCTTTGCCTTCTCAGCCGCGGTCGGCATCTTCTTCGGATACTACCCAGCTCGCAAAGCGGCCAACCTCAATCCGATCGAAGCGCTTCACTACGAGTAGCTAGTTACTTCGGCCCACGGACCTCCACCGAATCTCAATGGCTTGAAATTCGCAAGAGGCCAAGCAGCCGTTTCTATTATCTTTCACTGTTCATTGGAGGATATTGCCCAAGAGTAGTCGCTGCCATTGGCATCCACGCTGGCACCGCAGCGTTCAAGTGGAAACGCACATCAGCGATATAGCACCAGACAGGTCTTCGCAGCGGTCTATTCTAGGTCCAGAACACCGGTAGAATTCCGGTAGACCTCAACGCCGGAAAAGCATGGCGTTTTCCCGCAGAAAAACGCGTGTTCCTTTGGTAACCCCTTGGCTTCCAGACGGAAACAGCGTCAGTCCAAAGGTTACGCCTTCTCACACATCTGTAACTCTGCGGATTCAAAGGGCACACCACAGCCGCCCAAGCCGCAGTAGCCACTGGGATTCTTCGCCAGATACTGCTGGTGATAGTCGGCGCTGAAGCGTCTCCTCCACAAAAATCCGCAGTTATCTCGTCGTGGTCACGGTGCCGGTAAACTTTCGGTAGACGTTGACGTCGATCCATCGGTAGACCAAGCTTCAGCTCGATTCGAGCGAGCCGAGTTGTGTCCGAAGGCGCCTCACGAGCAGCCGCTATCCGGCCATCTTCACCAGTTGGTAGATTACCGCTTGTATTGCGCATGGCAATGGATAAGTACCGACCATGCGTCGGGCTAGGCGCCCTGAGGGTGGAATTCCCACAGAAACTCGCATATCCCGAATGAAAAGGTTGATCGCGGTGCCGCCCTTGAGTGCCAGTCGATCATCTACTAAGACGAGTGGAGCCACCTGAGTCAAGAGACGTGCGGTGCCGAGGTGGATGCGATTCATCGCTTGATGACTAGCAGTCCATCAGAGGACCGGGAAAGAATCGTCCTCTATCTGGATGCCTGCCATAGATTGGGATTCGCCCCTCGTTGCAGGTAACTCTCGGTGCCGCTGTTGCCGGCCTCGGGGGAACCTCTCAATGGAGTGACATTGCGGCTAAACCCGCCGTGGCGGCGGCCTCGTCCACATCGCCTGGCCCCGGCGCGCCGCTGCAGCCGATGGCCCCGATCACCTCGTTGTTGCGAATGATGGGCACCGCGCCCCTGACGGCCAGCATGGTGTTTTGCATCAAGGCATTCAGGCCATCGAACAGAGCGCCAGAACGTGCCGCATCGCCACTGGGAATACCCAGTTGTGCCGACGTCAGTGTTTTGGCCTCGGCAATGCGGCGCGTCTTGAAGTCTGCGCTGTCCATGCGGGTGAAGCCGACGAGATCCCCGCGGCCGTCAACCACGGCACAGCTGATCGAGACTCCCTTCTGCTCGGCGTACTCGACTGCCGCTGCGAGCGCGCGAGTGGTGTCGCTATTGCTCGGACGCGGTACCTGCGCCACGAGGTATCGGGGTCCCAGCGCAGGCGAAGGGGCAGTCGCAGGCGGCTGCGCCAGCGCCGGCAGCGGTAAGAAAGCCATGGCGCACAGAAGACCATAGCCGTAGCGGAGTCGTCGGTTGCTTTTCACATTGGCTCTCCATCGAGGTGAGGTCGCTGTTACGGGTCAATGGGGCAGCGGGAGCTGGCCCGATTTTCTGCGGTCGAGGCAAAGTCTTAGAACGGAAACACACCGTGAGGGGGCTCAAGTGTAGACCAACACGGCCGGAGTAGGTGCATGGTCGCGGCGGGTGCCGTCACCCCCGTCGTAGCCCTGAAGCGGTGTATGTTGCGAGTCCTGCTAGGCCGGCAAGACAACTCGGCCACCCCTAACGCCGGCGCCGAGAAAGCGTGTTAGGCAAAGGCGCAACGAATCGTGACCTCCTCTCGTAGGCTTCCCCGCACGGACACAGGCGATAATGAACTTTCTCGGGCGGGTCGACCTTCGGTCGACTTCCGCGCCGTTTCGCTGATAGACCTGTGTCGTTCCGGTCGCGCCTTCGTCCGGTGGCCCAATTGGGCCACCGGCGCATCTAGGCTTCTGAGGACTATAGTACTCCGCCTAACGCTGGTTGCCGGCATAGCAGAAGAATACGGAATCAAGGCGCCGAATCAGGCGGTTGAGGGCACCGAGCGCGAGAAACGGAAGCCAGCTTCGGCAGACGCGCGATAGCAGCGCGACCAAAGCCCGGCGTGTATGTGAGGCCACCCGCTTACCTGCACCGGACGCAGACGGCGGCCGCCACCGAGTACTTTGCAGCCGCAGAGCGTGCGGCGCGACAAGCCCTGGCCCTGGATGCCACTGCGGCCTATCCCCACCTGGCACTGGCAGCAATTGGAAGGCGAATCGCATGATCGTGCCGCGTTGGTCCTGGCGCCGAACGACGGTTATGTCCTCATCATTCGTGCTGTTCACCTGATGGCTGTTGGTCGATTGAGGGAGGGTCTTGACGCCGCGCACAGCGCTTACGCGCTGGCTCCCGCTGATCCGTTAGTGGTCGCCTACTACGCCTGGATCAACGCGGGTGTGGGGCGCGATGCCGAAGCGTCGCGATATGCGGCGGCGGCCATTGACTTGGGCTTTCCGAAAGACGGCAATCCCCTGATTACGGTTCGCGAACTGACCGCCCTGCACGCGGGTCGCTACGCAGAAGCTGCAGCGTTGCGCACCAGAGACTCGAACGACTCTCGGAGCGCGGAAAGTGCGCGATTCGCCTACGGCGCTCTTGAGCATCCCGCCCAGCGCTCAGCGGCGTTGACTGCCATTGCGCGCCTATTTTCCGCAGCGCCAGCGCAATCTGGTGCTGACCCCGGATATGCGAGTGCCTGCATAAACGGCGTGCAATCGATGGCCCTCGTGGGCGGGCTCGATGAGGCGTTCGCACTGGCGAACCGATGTCTGACCAGGGTAGAGGCTGGTACAGTTATCGACTGGTGGCGTTTTGACCCGTGGTCACCGGAGATGCGAGGGTCCCGCCGCGACACGCGCTTTCAGGCCTATGTGACACGCCTCGGCATGATGGAGTACTACCAACAATACGGCCCGTCAGACGACTGCGAGCTCAAGAACAATAAGCTGACCTGCCATTAAAGCTAAGAGCCAGTTGACGCCTGAGAATGAGTCGCTTCCCCTGGGACTTTCCTGAGTTCAAAACACCGGTAGAGTTCCAGTAGACCTCAACGTCGAAATTATGCTGCGTCTTCCCGCAGAAAAACGCGTATTCCTTTGGTAACCCCTTGGCTTCCTGATGGAATCCAATTCAAACCATCAACTATGCCTTCTCACCCACCTGTAACTCTGCAGATTCAAAGGGCACTCCACAGCCGCGCAAGCCGCAATAGCCACTGGGATTCTTCGCCAGATACTGCTGGTGATAGTCCTCGGCATAGAAGAACTGCGGTGCCTCGCGGATTTCGGTAGTGATGGCGCCGTGTCCGGCAGCAGTGAGCCGGGACTGATAAGCGCGCCTCGAGAGTTCACCGGCGTCCCGCTGGATCTTGTCAGTTACGTAGATCGTGGAGCGGTACTGCGTGCCGACATCGCCCCCCTGCCGCATCCCCTGCGTGGGATCATGCGACTCCCAGAATACCTTGAGCAGATCCTCGTAGCGGATCTTTGTGGGGTCGTAAATCACGCGCACCACCTCGGCGTGTCCGGTCTCTCCGGTACAGACCTCCTCGTAGGTTGGGTTGGGAGTGAACCCACCCGCGTACCCTACCGCGGTCGAGTACACTCCAGGCAACTGCCACATCAGTCGCTCGACGCCCCAGAAGCAGCCCATGCCGAACACCGCCTCGCGCAGGCCATCGGGAAATGGAGGTACCATGCGGTGACCGTTGACAAAATGCATCTGCGGCACACTGGGTGGCGTAGCGCGGCCCGGCAGTGCGTCACGCTCGGTCGGCATTACCGATTTCTTGCTTAACACTGCCATATTATGAGCCTCCAAATTCCTGACCGATAGTGTGCGGTCGGCGGCGAGATGACTCAAGTCCCGGCCACCAGCTGCCGCCCGCCCGCTCGGTTTTAAGTAATGATGCCGCAACGCATCGCACTATCCGCCACGCCTTCAGGGAAGTTCTACGCACGAGCGCACGCTTCAAGAAAAACCCTATGCGCGTGCACGTCGACAGCTGCAGAGTGAATGCAAAACTCTGCCTACAAGTCACAACTACCCCCATTCGAGCATCGCCGGCACCAGTTGGCATCTGGCAGAAAATTACTTCGTGTCGTTGCCCGACCATCTTACCGGGCGATACGCCGTCGATAATTCTTGCTTTGGAGCAACAGGCGGCTACCAACGTAGATAGCATATCCATGTTCACCGCTACGTTCATGCGCCCGCGCGAGGTCTAATCCGCTCGCCGGATTACAGCAGCAGTGCTCAGGCAAGGTGGACGGGGACACCCGACCCTTTAGCAGGATATGAACGTGATCTGATCAGGAAAAAGAACGGCGCGGGTCAACGCTCACTCGCTGGGTGGCACTGCGTCTCTGCTACGCTCGGCGCAGACATATTCATCAAACCGCGTATGCGGCGGTTTGCGAATAAAGCGCTTCTTTACCACCCAAGGCGCAACCAATACGCCCGGATCTTCCAGGGTCAATTCCAAATCAAGGGTCTTGCCATCGTTCGTCAAACGGTACTTTTCTATCGTATGAAGGGCCACGGAGTGAGGGAGTCCAAACCAATTTAGTGTCGTTCTGTCGTCGATAGCGACCGTATCGATTACAAGAGTCCCCGCGATCCAGCGAGCATAGGAATGCCCCCAATAACTTGGCTTTAGGTTGGCAGGATGCGGCTCCTCCAAATAAACCGGACGTATCTGGTTGTCCTGGGTGTGAAGAAATATGATTTCCTTGCTTTTCGGTGCTTCAAGAATCTCCAATGTTCCTGGGACGTCGATCATCGCCGGCATACCCTCTGGAAGGCATTTCGCAGAATTCGTCATGAATGCGTGTCCCTCGACAGCCGCCTGCGCGCGCGCGGCTTCGTATGTCGCCAGGACGTCTGGCTTCATTATGGAGTTTGTCTGCTCCCAGCCGGCGGCTAGACCCATTGCCTGCCACATGCCAGTAATGCTCGTTCCGCCTGGTGTATCCGCAGGAATCGCATCTCGCGATGCCGTAAACCCTGCCGGAAACCCTGCCGGTGGTGGCCCTGCCGGAAACCCTGCCGGTGGTGGCCCTGCCGGAAACCCTGCCGGTGGTGGCCCTGCCGGATCAGCGGCATACACCGATACCATGCATGCAAGCATCGATGCGGCCATAACGAATTTTTTGCAAATCCAATGTGCCATGCGAGGCCTGCCTTCAGCGATATCGGACACGGTCAGGAGATCCTCTTCACTTTCGAAATGTCTCTGTGAGGCTCGCCGCAAACATAGTCGAGGATCCGCATCCCTGGCTGGCGCTTATAAACCATTCTTACGGTCCAACCCTTATTGAATACTCCAGGATCATCGATGGTGATCAGGTCTTCCAGCAGGTTCCCGTCGCCGATTCGCCTGAGGCGCTCTATTGTGTGCAGCTTCTCACTGTGCGGCAACCCGGAGTCATCCAGGCTCGTGCGAAGATCGAAGCCAACCCGATCCGAAGTCCTGAGCTGAAACCCGATTGTGTCGATCACCAAAACATGCTGTTCCCAATGCCCTATGGAATCGCCCATGAAACTTGGCGTCAGATCACCTTCGCTCGGATGCACGTCGTCCATATAGATGCTGCGGATGACATGGTGCGACTCATGCAACAGCGTGGTGCGATCGGCCGTCTGGACTATCTGGAAAGGGTAAGGCGCTCCCATCAACCGTGGCACGCCCTGTGGCAGACAATGGGTCTTGACTTGATCGACCGTACTATCTGCTTGAAGCGTGCGCTTCCACTGTTGATACTCTGAACGTGCATCAGCGTTAAGCGGCGGCGCGCCCCCATCGATCGGTTTGAGTTCCGCCGCGTAACTTATTATCCACCAGACCCCGTCCAAGCCCTGATCTCCAATCTGCGCCGCCTCCGCACTCCTGACCGGGGCGGAAATATTCACAGTCGCAATGCATGCAAATACCCAGGTACCAATACGAATGAGGGGTTGTGTCATATTCGTCTCGCGGGCAATCCTGTTGGTCACACGACCAATCGCTGTGGCTATTTATTGGGAGATGACGTTCCGGCCGGAACATCTACCTTGGCTTGAGGATTAATCTGCTCCAACGTCACCTGATCCATCGCTGCCAATTGGCCGCCGTCCGGCAATATGACCGCCATGAAAGCACCTTCGTGAGATCCGGTGCGGACGGGATGCAGAGTGACGGCTAACTTATCGCCTATTCGCAAAGACGTGGGCTTCCACCCGGCTTTGCGCAGGATCGACGGACTCGGGCCCTCCAGTCGCCACTCGGTCGTACTCCCGTCTTGCTCGACGCAGGTCAATATGATCCAGGTATGCGGGTTCGTCCATTCAAAGGCTTTCAGTGTTCCATCCAATACATACGTCTTACTGTCGTCGAACCTGGCAAAGGAATGGTGCGCTTCGACGATGCATGAAAAGCTCGCGATGCAAACCGCTAGTGCGAATCTTAGCTGCACCGATAGAGCCGGAAACCTGGATCCTCGGGCGTACATCCCAATGAGTTCCGAGGGATATCGAGTCGATCCGCGGTTTGCTTCGTACAGCCGATTCATTCATTTCCCCCAGCATCTCCAAGGACGTTCGCGCTCTACACGCTCGAGGTACCTGCCGTCGATCGCATATCGAGCCCCTCGCCGACGAAGAGCTTAAACTTTATTGGGCGAGGCTTTAGCGCTACTGATCACTGTGTCGTAAAGCGCCAGCAGCGGGATCTGCCTTTTCGGATTTTCACCCTTCCTCACAAAATTACCCCCAAGAGGCCCCGCTGCCAACGGTTGATCCCGCTAGTCTGTGCATGAAACCCTCGCGCATACGTGCTGATCGGCTATGGGCCTTGCATTCCATCAATGCATGTGCCGGCCGCCAAGTCGAGTTGCTGCCGCCACGTTTGACGCGGCGGCAGCAAATGATCAGGAAGAAATTAGCGGCTGATGGCCTTGCCTTTGACGTCGTATTCCAACTTTCCGCTTTCGGGATCGAAGAAGTCACGGTTACTGGTGCAGTACCACTCCTGAGGTTCAGCGCTCTGACCAAGGTAGCGATGCCAAGTCCGCGGCGGAAAAGCGTAGGGCTTGGTGAATACCGTGTCGTCGTAAACGGTAGTTTGAATCTCCAGCGTATTGAAGTTCTTCATGTGCATGCGTTCAATGAAGCGCACGTTCGGTCCATGCTGTCCGTAGACGGGTATGCCCTTCATTACAGGATTCGCGGAACTACCAGTACCAAGCAAACTATCCTTAGGCAAGTCTTTCGGTAACGGCTTCAAGCCTATCTGGAAAGTGGTGTCAGGAAGCAAACCGATGGTACTGACCACCAGTGTGTCGCCTTCCCAATGACCAATCGATTCGCCCAGGTAAGTTGGATTGGGATCCTTGCTGTGTTCGCGTCCATCCATGTGAATGAAACGCGTGGTGCCGAAGCCTTCGATGTAAAGCGCTATCAGGTCCAGTGATGGGAAGAACTTCATCGGCATCGCCACGATATTCATAACGAACGGCATGCCCTGTGGATGGCAGTTCGCAAAAGTGCTGTCCTCAACCGGCTTGAACGCATCTATGAGTTTCTGCGCTTGCGGCGTATACGAAGGTGGCGTCGCAAATTCCTCGATGATGGGACTGATGCCTTGCCAGCTTCCTTCCCACAAATTGGGCCACGTATGGATCTCAGCCCACGCTGCGGCTTGCTTAGCCTTGGCTGCCGGGGTCTCGACGGCCGGCGCCCTTTCAGCGCTTTGGACCGATAGCGAGAAGCTGGCAAGGACGCCACAGCAGATTATCGTCAATCGAGATCGACACATTGCGTTGGTTCCAACACTACTTACAATGCGGTTGCCAGACGCGCTCATTTGTACACCTCCCCACGTGGCTTGTCGGGTACAGATTCAGGACCGGAAGCGAGTTCATCACCAGAAACATTGCGTGCCTGCCCCATGGGATCGGCCAAGATCTTGCCATTGGCCAAGAACAAGGTTTGAACTGAGGCAACAGTCTTACCGTCACGTGCGACATGTCCATCGACAGTAATTTTGTCGCCGACGTGAATGTCATTCTTATTCCAGCCCCAGCGAATCATCATGTTGGGACTGCTGCATTCGAAAGCCCAGCGCTCGGTGGTGCCATCCGCTTTGCGAACGGCCATATAAAGCCAGGAATGTGGATTCGCCCACTGCCACTCGGTGACAGTGCCTGAAATTGTCACCAATTTGCTCATGTCGAACAAAGCAAACGAATGATGCGCGCTGGCGGCATTCGCCCACATCGCCGCTGCCAACACCGGACCAAAGCACCGTATAAATGCTTGCGGTCGCGTCCGTTTCGTAGTCACTGATTATCCCCCTGGTTATATTGTTGACCGACCGGACAAATTAAAAGTGTACACCTGTTGGACAATTGTTTGGCAACACACTCTTTCCTCTTATCAAATGAAGGCTATGTTCCATGCTCACGATGCTGGCCAGGATCGCCTCGGAATCGGGCTATTCAGACGTCGAGCCTATGCGGGCATCATGAGCGACACACGCCGGCCCGCCGACAGCGTAGACCTGGCGACCATGGTGGACGTCTACCTTGAGTTCGAATCCCCGTCAAAGTGCTGGAAAGCACAGTTCGCGCGCTGACGCCCGGTGGACGCGTGGTACTCGTCGAGTATGGCGGCGATGATTTAAATGTGCCGATCAGCCGGCGCACAAGATGACCGAGCGGCAGATTCGTCTTGAGGCCGGCGACCGCGCACTCACCTGGGAGCGGACCGCCAGGGGCCTACCCTAGCAACATCTGGTGATTTTTCGCAAGGCGGCCTGACACCCGCGGTGCCAGGACCGGTCATGCGCGAATCCCGTGGACAACCGACGGCGAGCCGTATAAAAAGGCAGGTCACGAATCCGGGGGTAGCGCATGAGAAGTGCGACAGTTGCATTGGGTGTCGTCGCGGCGATGCTCGCCCAAACCGTTCCTGCGGCAGACACGCAAGGCGCCGCCAACGTGGAACTCGTCAAGACATACGTCAGAGCCGTGCGCATTGCCACCTTCGGCAACAATCCCGATCAAGACTTGCGACCGGTGGCGGAAAGATATGTCAGTGAAGACTATGTCGAGCACACCTATCCCATGGACCGGCCCGGACGCGAAGGCTACATCCAAATGATGCTGAAGCGGGCCGCGGCAAGGCGCAATCCCCCGGCCTCGTCCAATGCCGCGGCACCTGCCGCGGGCGTACGATCGCTGGATGCGGTGTTGTCGTTGAAAGAGCGCTACATGAGCGACGGCGAGTATGTAATTTGGGTAACCGAGTTGCCAAGCGCCGATTCCAAGGGTAAGCCGACCATGAGTTTCAACATGGTTCATATCATCAACGGCAAGGTGACCGAACATTGGGCCTCCGGCTAGGTGTTAACATGATTGGCGCGAAATCGATGACGGCGGTTTTGGCAATGGGGCTGACTGCGTCGGCGCTGGCGCATCATTCTGCGGTCATGTACGACGAAACAAAAACGGCCACCGTCGAGGCAACGATCGCAAAGGTGGAATGGCAGAACCCACACATCACCATCTGGGCGTATGTCTCCAACCCACAAAACTCTGAAGGTTATGAGCTCTATGGTTTTCAAAGCGGCAGCATCAACATTCTGACGCGCGGCGGCTGGACCAAGGACACGCTCAAGAGCGGCGAGAAAGTCACCATCGAATACTTTCCTTTGAAAGACGGACGCCCCGGGGGCTCGCTGGTCAAAGCCGTGCACGCGGACGGCTCTGTGAATACTGGCGACCCGCTCGCTATCGGCTTTGCGGAACTCAAAAGACGCAGTGCGCCACCCGCTCAGCCCAAATCGCCCGCGGAGACCCCACAATCGGAAGGCGCCAAGTGACAATTCCGAGAAGACGAATCACGCGGCTTGCCATTTTTTCAGCGCTTGCCGCGATCACGCTGGTGGTCGCTCCCACCTGGGCTGCCGGCAAAACAACTGCAGCCCGAGTACCCGATCTTAGCGGTTGGTGGCTGGTCGAAATGGGTGGCAACCGACCGCCGTCTGGGCCGGCAAGCAGCTCACCCAATGCTTCCGCCGGTACCCGCGCGGCCACGCCCGGAGCGAATGTCTCCCGCTCTGCATCTGCGCCGGACGCCCGCTTCGTTTTCGGTCAACCGCCATTCAAACCGGAATATAAAGAGCTGGCGCGCAAGTATGCGGCCTACGAAATGGGCGAACTCAAGGAAAAACCGCCGGGAACCAAGGCATTCAAGACCTGCGGCCAATTCCGCTTCAGCGGCCTCTTCATCGCTGATGCCGAAGCAGCCCTCGAGTTCCTGACGACGCCTGGCCGAATCACCATCACCGATGAGTTGGGACAATTGCGACGCATTTACATGGATCGCAAGTTGTCCGCTGAGCTGGATGAAACGTACGCGGGCACTTCGGTCGGCCATTGGGAAGGACAGACACTGGTCATCGAGACCGCCGGCATGAACCGTCACAACCAGTTCTTAGTGCTCGCCGGCGGAATTCCCATCGGCGCCGGTGCGCACAGTGTCGAACGCCTGAGCTTGATTGCGCCGGATCTACTTCAAGTCGAAAGCGTGGTGACGGCGCCGGACGCCCTGACCGAACCCTACAAAGTCGTCACGAGGCTGCGGCGCGATCGCGACCATACGCCGCACGAATTCAGCTACTGCAACGACAGCGATCGCTATTTGGACCCCTCGTCTGGCGCAATCTTTTTCGACTTGACGCCGCCTGGCGATTTGCCGCCGCCGCCCAAATAAACGCGGCGGCGGTGCCAGCCGGATCGACCTGCGACTACTTTAGCCGCTCGCGAATCTTGCTGATGCCCGCATCCGCGCATTGCTCGTCCAGATCACCGCCGGGCGCGCCGGCTACCGCGATGGCGCCGATCACCTCATTGCCGACTCGAATCGGCTGACCCCCGCCCAGCAACAGAAAGCCGTCGATCATCTTAAGATTGGCGAGACCGGGATTCTTTTCGATGATGCCCATCATGACAGTGGTGCTCTGCTGCAACGTTGCCGCGGTGTATGCCTTGCGGCGGCTGGAATCGACCGTGTGTGGACCTGCGTTGTCGCTGCGTAACAAGGCTTTCACATTGCCGGCGCGATCCACTACGGTCACCGACACGTTCCAACCTTTTTCCGTACAAAATTGCATGGCCGCAGCGGCCGCGTCGCTGGCAAGTACCAGGGAAATATCTTTTTCCACGCGCACTTCTTGCGCAATGGCATTGGACGCCAAGACCAGCATCGCACCGGCAGCGAAGGTTGCGCATCGAACGAGCATGATGTGTCCCCAATTAGCAACAGTGAAGGTGTGCTGCGAATAATACTTCCAAAGACCCTTTATGCGTAGACAGAGCCTCCCCCAGGGTCCGAACGACGGGATGGAGTCTGAAGACCGCCTCTGCAAGGCCGCGATTGCCCGTACCGCCTGGAGATCGCGATCCACCGCTATTCGGCCGAGAAGATTGGACGCAGACACATGGCACCGATTGCCGCTCGCGCCTAACTCTGGCACGCTGCAGAATCCACAGCCTCAAGCAAGGCCGGTCTCCTCTATTAATCGAAGGGGGCGGCAATTCCATTTTCGCGGGGAAAAAAGTGCCCGAGTTTTCTGCAGACACGGAAATACATAGGGGAATGCCATATGAAGTTGCGTAGATACCTGGCGCTTGCGCTCATCTCGATGGCGCTGTGTTACGCCGCAAGCTCGGCGGCGCTCGCCAAAGGGCTGACCGATGAGCAAAAGCTGGTGGAGCGTAGCAAGGTTGAAGAGCTGATCAGTCGCAGCACATGGGCCTTCGACACGCAGGACGTCGACGCTTGGCTGGCCACGTTTACAGAGGACGGCGAATGGCTCACGCAATTCGCTTCCTGCAAGGGTAAGGAAGCTCTGCGCGCCTACTTCACCAAGCTTAGCTGCCTAGGCGTGCCGGGAGGGGCGGCGGCACCCGGCGCTTCGCCCATGGGCCCTGCTCCAGCGGGCGCGGCTGGTACCCCAGGCGGTCCGCCGCTTGCTAGCGCTGGAGGGTCCAGTGAGCCGGCGGCAGCCCCGGGCGTTGGCGGGCCCTCGGGCGGCCCGGGACGTGGGGTGCGCATCATCACCAGTCCCATCTATGAATTTATCGACGATCACACCGTCAACTACCGGGCCTACTACATGACTATCTACAGCAAAGTGAACCCTGAGGGTCCGCCGAGCGGATCAGTGGGCTCCGTGGGTCACTATGATCACACCCTCGTCAAAGTGAGCGGCAAGTGGCTCATAAGGCGAGCTCAGCTCAAGCACTGAGCAGTAGATATATAACCTAATTTTCGTAACAACCCGACCTAAGGCGCAATGACGAAAGAGCTCGGCGCTTTCGCATCTGAAACGTCCGATCGTTGCGGGAGAAAAGCCGCGTCGGCATTGGCACTTTAGTGGGGGATTGTGGACGACGACGAAATTTGATCCACGCGGCACACCGGCGAAAGATGAACCCCCGTCTTGGCCGGGCTGACGCGAGATGGAAGCTCTGCAAACCCAGCACATTCGCTAACTCGCGCGTGAGTCGCGGCGCCGCTGCACGCCTGTAATGCAAGTCAGAATACAATTTCTCTCCGCAAGTGTTTATCATGTCAAATTCATATCGACATCCGGAGACCGACCATGAAGACCACTAGGCGCCGAATTATTCTGGCGCTCTGCAGCGGTGTAGTGCTCGGCTTGTGGCAGAGCATGTCCGTGGCAGCGGAGCCGCTCAAGATTACCGTGTACGGCGGCACTGGGCGTATCGGCCAGCGCATTGTTGACGAGGCGCTCAGCCGCGGCCACACCGTTACAGTGGTAGTGCGGAATCCATCGGCCACGACCACTGAACGCGCGCGCTTGACAGTGATCAAGGGGGACATACTCGACACCCACGGCGTCGCCGAGCAGATGGCCGGACAGGATGCCGTGGTCAGTGCCGTTAGTGGCTTCAAACTGGGCGAGGATTTTTTCCCCAAGGTCGCACAGTCCCTGGTGACGGCGGCGCGCGGCGTGTCCGGCAACGCGCCGCGCATTCTATGGGTGGGAGGATCCAGCTCGCTGCCCGAGGAACCAGGCGGCCAGGCGCAGGCGGAGATAAATCCGAAGGCGTTTGCTTTTCAAAAGGGTAAGCTGGATGCACTGAAATACTTCGGCGACGTCAAAGATATCCCGTGGACCATATTGAACCCGCCGACGAACATCGAGCCCGGTACCCGAACAAATAAATTCCGCATCGGTACCGACGTCTTACTGAAGGACGCGCAAGGCGAGAGCCGCATTTCCATGGAGGATTTTGCAGTGGCTCTGCTCGACGAGATCGAAAGACCGAAGCATGTCCAGTCGCAATTTACGGTTGCTTATTAAGGATGCCGGTCGCCCGCGAGCTCCACGCTCATACTACGTAACGCGTTGGCGGGGGCAGTAATGTCAGTTATGCCGCCAAACTTTTTTGCTGACCGAAGATAGTCCGCGATAGATTAGGTCGTCAAGCCAACTCGGTCACGCACTGCGCGAGCGACATCACTTCAACCTTCGGTCGAAGGGTGTAGCGCACCGTGCCCGGGTAAATTACCAGCAGCCGATGTAATTCAAGATCGTCGAGCGCCGAGCCCATCGACGGCGTCATCTTCGGTGCATCAGCCCGCTTGATTTCAATTCCGATACGCCGTCCTTTCAAAAACAACAGCAGATCGAGTTCTGCTCCGGCCTGCGTCCGCCAGTAATAGGCTTTGGCCTTGGGCAAATGAGCAAGAAGTTGCTCCATAATGAAGCCCTCCCATGATCCGCCGACCACGGGATGTCCATCGAGTTGCCGGAGATCGCTTATTCCGAGCAACGTATGCAGGAGTCCCGAATCCCGAATGTAAACCTTCGGGGATTTTACCAACCGCTTCCCGAGGTTCTCGAACCAAGGCTCTAGCACCCGCACAACAAGAGCGCCGGACAAGGCGTCTAGATGGCGTTTGACGGTCGTATGGGCCTCGCCAAGAGACCGCCCAATCTCCGAGCTGTTCCAGATGCCACCTGAGCAGTGCGCGGCCATGGTCCAGAACCTGCGCATCGTCCCTGAAGGCACTTGAACCCCGAGTTGAGCCAAATCGCGTTCGAGGAATGTGCGAATAAAATCCTCGCGCCAGGCGGTACTCGCAGCCTCCGTACGCGCCAGGAACGAGCGCGGAAGGCCGCCGCGCAGCCATAGTCGATTGAGATCCGCGCGGTTGAGCTCTTCAAGCGTGAATCCGGCCATCTCGACTATGGCAATACGGCCCGCCAGAGATTCGGAGCTCTGGCGAAGCAAATCCGGCGATGCGCTGCCAAGAATGAGAAAACGCGCTCGAATCGGCTTGCGGTCCAACAATACCCTGAGA
>Ga0182013_10004560_pt1 | contig 16580 bp, 17 predicted proteins | sample 612S2MmetaG_FD_120487 | JGI IMG/M metagenome (GOLD analysis project Ga0182013, IMG submission 120487) | Permafrost microbial communities from Stordalen Mire, Sweden - 612S2M metaG | ecosystem: Environmental > Terrestrial > Soil > Wetlands > Permafrost | place: Sweden: Stordalen | collected...
ATGAGTCTTGCGGTAGCGGCCCTCACCCGTCGCGCTACGCGCGCCACCCTCCCCGCAAGGGGGAGGGATGGGAGTCCCGCGACTCGACTTGCGACGGCGTCGTTCGTGCAATCCGAAGTCTTCGAATTTATGCGATACGGAAAAGCAGCCCCATCCCTCCCCTTTACGGGGAGGGTGGACCGGCGCAGCCGGGACGGGTGGGGTTTACCCTCAAGGAGATCAACCATGGCTGACGACTGGAAGAAATCGCTGCCCTTTCCCGCGCATTGGCTGAGCTATCTCGCCTTCAAGCTGCTCGTGCTGGGGCTCGCGGTGCTCGTGGGCCTGCATTACTGGGGTGTGATCTGAACATGGCTTTGGCGCGAAACGCTCCGGGGCTGCGGCCCTTTCTGCCGGCGGACGCGCCGCGTCTCGCCGCGCTGTTTCGCGCCAGCGTGGAGACGCTCGCCGAGGATCACTACGACGCGGACCAGCTCGCGGCGTGGCGCGGCGGCGCCGACGACGAAGCCGCCTTCGCGAAGAGGCTTGGCGACGCGCTCACCATCGTCGCGCTCGTCGACGCCGAAATCGCGGGCTTCGCGTCGCTGAAGGACAACAAGCTCATCGACATGCTCTATGTGCATCCAGAGTTCGCGCGGCGCGGCGTCGGCTCGACGCTTGTCGACGCGCTGGAAAAGCTGGGCGCCGCGCGCGCCGCGCGGAATCTCAGTGTCGACGCCTCCGACGCGGCGCGCGACTTTTTCGCCGCGCGTGGCTATATAGCGCAAAGCCGCAACACCGTGCCCGTTAGCGATGAATGGCTCGGCAACACCACAATGACCAAGGAACTCGCGCCGCAGGGCGCGGGGCAGGGGCGCCCGCAATGACCAGGCAACGGCTGACGCTGTTCGACACCACGCTGCGCGACGGCGCCCAGACCACGGGCGTCGATTTCTCGCTCGACGACAAGCGGCAGATCGCCGCCATGCTCGACGATCTAGGCGTGGATTATATCGAGGGCGGCTATCCCGGCGCCAATCCGCTCGACACGGAGTTTTTCGCGACTCGCCCCAATATACGCGCGCGTTTCGCCGCCTTTGGCATGACGCGGCGGCAGGGGCGCTCGGTCGAAAACGATCCCGGCGTCGCGGCGCTGCTCGACTGCAAGAGCGACGCTGTCGTCTTCGTCGGCAAGGCATGGGATTATCAGGTGCGCGTTGCGCTGCGCTCGACGGAAGAAGATAATCTCGCCGCCATTTTGCAATCCGTCGGCGCGGCGGTCGCGCGCGGCAAGGAGGCCGCCGTCGATTGCGAACATTTCTTCGACGGCTTCAAGGCCAATGAGTCCTACGCGCTCGCCTGCGCAAGGGCCGCCGCCGACGCTGGCGCGCGCTGGATCGTTTTGTGCGACACCAATGGCGGCACGCTGCCGCATGAGATCGAGCGCATCGTCACGCGCGTCGCGCAAGAAATTCCGGGCGAGCGGCTGGGCATCCACGCGCATGATGACACGGGGCAGGCGGTCGCCAATTCGCTTGCCGCCGTGCGCGCCGGCGCGCGGCAGATTCAAGGCTCGCTCAACGGTCTGGGCGAGCGTTGCGGCAACGCGAATCTCACCACGATCATTCCGACGCTGCTGCTGAAGCCCGAATTTTCCGAGCGTTTCGAGATTGGCGTGACGGCTGAAAAGCTCACGCATCTGACGCGCGTCAGCCATGCGCTCGACGAATTGCTGAATCGCGCGCCCGATCGACATGCGCCCTATGTCGGCGCCAGCGCCTTCGCCACCAAGGCTGGGATTCACGCCTCCGCCGTGATGACGGACCCGCGCACCTATGAGCATGTCGCGCCGGAGAGCGTCGGCAACCGCCGCCGCGTGCTCGTTTCGGATCAGGCCGGAAAGTCCAACATCATCGCGGAGCTGGGGCGCCTTGGCGTCAATCTCGAAAAGGATGACCAGCGCCTCTCGCGCCTGCTTGACGAGGTGAAGGACAAGGAGGCGCAGGGCTATGCCTATGAAGGCGCCGACGCGTCCTTCTTCCTCCTCGCCAAGCGCGTGATGGGCGAGACGCCGCATTATTTCGACGTCGAGCGTTACAGCGTCGCGGTGGATCGCCGCTTCGCGCGCAACGGCGGCTTCGAGGACGCAGGCGCCGAGGCCATCGTCAAGCTGCGCGTAAACGGCGAAACGCGCATATCGGCGGCGGAGGGCAATGGTCCCATCAACGCGCTCGATCTCGCGTTGCGCAAGGACCTTGGCAGCTATCAGCGCTATATCGAGGACGTGAAGCTCGTCGATTACCGCGTGCGCGTGTTTCAGGGCGGCACCGACGCGGTGACGCGCGTGCTGGTCGAATGCGCCGACGGCAAGGGCGAGCGCTGGTCGACTGTCGGCGTTTCAGCCAATGTCATCGACGCGTCGTTCGAGGCGCTGGTCGACGCCATCGTCTACAAGCTGCTGCGCGAAGGGGCGAAGTAGGAGCGGCTTACAGCCGCTCGATCACAGTCGCCTTCTCCGCGCCTTCGCGCGCGTGTTTCGCCGCCGTCTGGATCATGGGGATCACATCCTCCACGCGCTCGGCGACGAGATAGCGCATCTCGTAACCGGCGCGGATGAAGCCCTCGCCCCGCATATGCGCGAACAGCGTCAGCAAGGGGCGCCAGAAGCCGCCGATGTCGGCGATCACCAGCGGCTTGGCGTGGCGCCCAAGCTGAATCCAGGTGAGTTGTTCCGCCAGCTCCTCCAGCGTGCCGATGCCGCCGGGCAGTGCGACGAAGGCGTCGGCCTTGTCGAACATCATCTGCTTGCGCGTGTGCATGTCCGGCACGACGTGCAGCTCGGTGAGGCCGACGAGCGCGACCTCGCGGTCGTCGAGAAAGCCGGGGATGATGCCCGTGACGCGTCCGCCGCCCGCAAGCGTGGCGCGGGCCAGAGTGCCCATGAGACCGCAGGAGCCTCCGCCGAAGACGAGCCCGATCCCGGCCTTCGCCAATGCGGCGCCGAGGCCTTGCGCGGCGACGGCGTAGTGGGGATCCTGGCCCGGAGAGGAGCCGCAGTAAACGCAAATATTTCTGATCGCAGTCATGATTCGTTCCGTTGCCCGGCGCTTATTGTTCGCCTGACCATAAACAGCAAGCGTTGCTTTTTCGTGATGCGGGGTGCGTGGCCCGCATAAACCTCCTATATGACGCCAAAGCTTCGCCTGGCGAGGCCCCGCTCGAAATGGATGAAACATGCTCAGATTTGGAAGCCGCTCCTCCGGCAATCGCGGCGGCGAGTCGGACGCCTCAGACGCCGCACTGAAGGACGCCAGTCTGCTCGGGACGATCGCGCATCTGTGGCCCTATATTTGGCCCAAGGGCCGGCCCGATCTGGAACGGCGGGTGCTGCTCACCTTCGTTCTGCTGCTGATTGGCAAGCTGGTCAACACGGCGGTGCCCTATGCCTTCAAATGGGCGGCCGACGCGGTCGCCGACAAGGGCGCCGAGGCGGTCCCTTCCGTGCTCACGGGCGCGATAGGCTTCACGATTCTCTACGGCCTGCTGCGCATCGTCTATGCGCTGCTGACGCAGGCGCGCGACGCACTGTTCGCCGCCGTCGCCATGCACGCGGTCAAGCGCCTCGCAAATGACGTCTTCGTGCATATGCATCAATTGTCGATGCGCTTCCACATCAGCCGCAAGACCGGCGGACTGACGCGTGTGCTGGAGCGCGGGCGCGACGCCATCGAGACCCTGTCGCGGCTCGTCATGTCGTCGGGCGCGCCGACGATCGTCGAGTTCCTGCTGGTGCTGGCGGTGTTCGTCGTGCAGTTCGACTGGATTTACGCTTTCGTCGCGGCGATCACCATAGTCGCCTATCTCGCCTATACAGGCGTCGCCACCAACTGGCGCATCGCCATTCGCCGTTCGATGAACGAAAGCGACGTCGACGCCAATGTGAAGGCCATAGACAGCCTGCTCAATTACGAGACGGTGAAATATTTCGGCGCCGAGGATTGGGAGGCGGAACGCTACGACAAATCCATGGAGCGCTACCGGAAGGCCAGCATCGAGTCCTACACGTCGCTCGCCATTCTCAACGCGGGGCAGGCGGCGATCTACACGATAGGCCTCACCGTCGTGATGGCCATGTGCGTCTATGACATTCGCGGCGGAAAGGCTTCCGTCGGCGATTTCGTGCTCATCAACGCCATGATGATCCAGCTCTATCAGCCGCTCAACTTCATGGGCACATTCTATCGGGAGGTGCGGCAGGCGGTCGTCGACATCGAGCGCATGTTCACGATCCTTGGCCAGAATCCCGAAATCGCGGACTGGCCCGGCGCGCCGCCGCTCCGCGTGCGCGAAGGGCGCGTCGCCTTTGACGACGTGCGCTTTTACTACGACGAGAAACGGCCCATCCTGCAGGGCGTGAGCTTCGAAGTGAAGCCGGGCCAGACGCTCGCCATCGTCGGGCCTTCGGGCGCCGGCAAATCGACGATCTCGCGGCTGCTGTTCCGCTTCTACGAGCCGCAGGGCGGGCGCATATTGATCGATGGACAGGACATTCTCGCGGTCACGCAGAAGAGCCTGCGCGCGGCCATCGGCATGGTGCCGCAGGACACGGTGCTGTTCAACGACAGCATCGGCTACAACATCCGCTACGGCCGCTGGAACGCCAGCGACGAGGATGTGCGCGAGGCGGCGCGCCTTGCGCAGATCGACAATTTCATCGCCTCCGTTCCCGGCGGCTATGAGGCGCAGGTCGGCGAACGCGGGCTGAAACTTTCCGGCGGCGAGAAGCAGCGCGTCGCCATCGCGCGCACAATTCTGAAAGGCCCGCCGATCCTCATTCTCGACGAGGCGACATCGGCGCTCGACAGTTTCACCGAGCATGAGATTCAAGAGGCGCTGCGCCGCGTCGCCAAGGGCCGCACGACGCTGGTGATCGCGCATCGGCTCTCCACGGTGGTGGAGGCGGATGAAATCATTTTCCTCGATCACGGCCGCATCACCGAGCGCGGCACGCATCAGGGGCTGTTGGACCAGAACGGCGAATACGCCTCGATGTGGAATCGTCAGCGCGAGGCGGCGGAAGCGCGCGCCAAGCTGATCGAGGCCGGCGAGCTGGCGGAAGCCGTGGCGGTCGAGAGCGCTAAAGCGGAGGTCGCTGAAACTGAGGCCGTGGAGGCGGAGTGACGCGCGCGAATGCTTCCGCCCTTGGCCTCAGTGCAGCACGCCGAGGCCGAGAATCCCTGAGATGATCAGGAAGATCGCGACGATATAATTGAGCAGCCTCGGCATGACCAGAATGAGCACGCCCGCGATCAACGAGACGATCGGTTGAATATGCGTAACGCCAATGACCATGTGGATTCTCCATCGCCGCGAACTGCGTTGTGCAGCTTCGCTGTGCATAGTGTTTGATATGGGGCGGGGGAGGCGTCGCGGCTACCCGCTCTTAATTGCTGAGGTTGAATCTCGGGGCTCGATTCCCTCCCCCTTGCGGGGAGGGTGGCGCGAAGCGACGGGTGGGGGTTCTTTCCGCACTGTGAATCCCCGGCGAGATTCAACCCGGCCGCAGCTTCCCCACCCGACCCGGCTTCGCCGGGCCACCCTCCCCGTAAAGGGGAGGGATGCGCCCTTGCGGCGGGGTTTGGGCGTGTTAGCTTGGGCGCGTGAAAGCGATTTTCAGCGGAGCATTTCAGCGTGGCGGATAAAGCGGGGGCAAGGGGAGCGCCGCCCCGGTTTAATGATCGGGAAGGCCTCCAGCGATGGCTCGAAACGCAGCCCCGCGAAGTCTGCGCCCTCATCGCCGCGCGGGCGGCGCTGCGGGTGCTGCCGCTGGCGGCCCTGGACATACCAAAGCGAGGAAACGCAGAGGGAGAGCGACGATTCATGCAAATGAACGCCACGCGTTTTCGCGCGACCGCGATAGCACGGATTGTGGCCAAATATCCATCCCGCGCCAATGAACTTCGCTCCGCCGTCGCCGCCTCGTCCGCAGCAGAGCGGCCCTCCGCAGCAGAGGTCTCCTCCGCAACAGAGGCCCCCTCCTACGCCGCTTTCGCCGCCACGTCCTCCGCCGCCTTCGCCCTCACCTCCGCCTTCACCCCCGCCCCCGCCTCCGCGTCCTCCTCCGCCTCCTCCTCCGCCTACTATGCCGCCTCCTCCGCGGATTCCGCCGCCCCCGCGATCTGGCTCGCCGTCTCGGATGACGCGGCGTCAATCGAGGTCGGAATCTCCGCGCGCGACCTCGCCGAACAGCCGCTTTGGCCCAATGGCGTGCCGCCGGACTGGGCGCTTAAGCATTGGGGCGACATGCGCGCGGCACTGCCTAAAGCCGATGGTTGGGACGTCTGGATCAAATGGTACGAGGACCGCCTCAAAGGCGTTTCCGTCAGTGAAGAGGTAGAACTCGCCTATACCACCGTCTCGCAGAAAAAATGGGACGAAGGCCCGGCGGCGGCGAATGCGTGGATCAAGGAACAATTGGAAAAATTGAAGCCGAAACGAAAGGCGCGCGTTCCGGCGCAAGAGCCCGCCGCCATCGAGCCGGTCGTCAGGGGAGGGAAGATTACGCTTCCCACGACGGCCGCCAAAGCCGAACTCGACGCGCGCGCGCTCAACGCTTCCTTGAAGGCGCTGCGCGCGCATATCGGCGAGCTTGCGCATGATCTCGAAGGCGAGGCGAATATCGACAAGCGCGTCATCGCCATGCTGCATCAATTGCACGACAGGATTCCGACGAAGCGCCCGACGCAGGAGCGTCTGTTTCTTCTGGCTCACCAGCAGGAGTCGCTCGAACTCTACGGCAATACCGTCGCCGCCGAATGGCCGGATTTATTGGCCGGGCGTTATCTCGGTGCGTTCCGCGCCTTCGACCGCACCATGCGGCAGTTTCCCGAGTGGCGGAAGTTCAAACAAAACGCCGACAAGAATCGCCTCAACGACGAACAGCGCGCCGCCGCGCCGATCCTCGGCGCCAGGCTCGCCGCCGCGCTGAGCGAGGACGAGGCCAGCAAGCGCGTCGACGCGGCCGTTCCCACGGTCCTGCAGGAAATGGCGAAGGGGCTGGAGCAGCCGTCTGGCGAGGCTTCGCCGGTCGACGCGGCTGGCGGCGCCAATTCGCTCGCCGAGGATCTGGTGACGAGCAGCGAGAACGTCGTGAAGCGGATCGCCGAGTCGGCGTTGCAGGCGGATTCGGAAACAACAAAGAAGAAAGACAAAGCCTACGCGAAGAAACTTGCCGAGGGTTTCATCAAGGGAATGAAGGACGGTGAAAAAGACGGCGAGGAACTGGCGAAGTGGGCGAAAAAGGCTTTGATTAAGGGTGCCGCTGGTGGCGTCGGCCTCGGAGTCGCCATCGCGGAGTTAATGGAAAAATACCCGCATATCGCCGAATGGCTGCGACCGATAATCGACCATCTCTCACATTGACCAACCCCGCCGCGAGCTCTTCCCTCACCCAAACCGGAACCCCGACACCGGCTTTCCCGCAAGCTCGCCGCTAAACACCCGCCGCCCCACATCCTCCCCCGCCGCGCCGGCGACGACGAACAGCGGCTCCAGATGTTCCGGCGTCGGGTGGCTTTGCTTGGCGCCGGGCGCCTTGCGCCAGTCGATCAACGCCGCCTCGCGCTCCCGAGGGGCGGCTTCGATCGCCCGCGATAGCCAGTCGTCGAATTGCGCGGCGGGCTCGCGCGCGGCGTCGCTTGGCGAAAAGAACTCGCGCAGATTGTGATAGCTCATGCCGCTGCCGACGATCAGCACGCCTTCCTCGCGCAGCGGCGCCAGCGCGCGGCCTATGGCGAGATGCTCCGCGACGCTGGCGTGTTTTTGCAGCGACATCTGCAGGATCGGCATGTCGGCTTGCGGATAGATCAGCATGAAAGGAATGAACACGCCGTGGTCGAAGCCGCGCCCCGTCACTCCGTCGCAGGGCAGGGCCGCCTTCGCCAGCAAATCGCGCACGCGCCCCGCGAGTTGCGGCGCGCCGGGCGCGGGATATTCGAGCCGGTACGTGTGTTCTGGAAAGCCGTAGTAGTCGTACAGCATTGCCGGCGCGGCGTCCGTGTCCACGGCCGGGCGCGGGGTCTCCCAATGTGCGGAAATGGCCAAAACAGCCTTTGGCCGCGCGGGAAGGCTCGCGGCGAGGCCGGAGAGAAAGGCGCGCAGCCCGTCCCACATCCCTGGCGGCCCAAAAGCCTTGTCCATGAAGGGCCAGGGTCCGCCGCCGTGGGGGATGAACAGGGTCGGGAGCATCAGTCCTTCTTGGACAGCCTATGCAGATTCTGGTGCACGCGCCTTTTATATACGCTCAGAGCGCGCCGGGGGGCGAGATGGGCCTCGCCGGTCATGATGCTGCGCGCCGCCTCCATATTGGCGTCGATCGCAGCCTTGACCTTCTCGTCCAGCATAAGTTTGCTTTCCGCATGCGCAGCGGCGTCGCCCCGCGCTATGGCCGCCAGCCGAAGGGCTATGACCTGATTGGCCTTAACGCCGAGACTTACCGAATCGGAAAAGAGCTTCAGCCAATTGGGCTTTTTGCGATGCATTGCGCCAGACCTCGCTCGGTTCGCCGCCGCCGGGGGGCCCCCGCACAGCGCGACCTTTGTTTCTTCTAGCACATTCGGCGCCGATGCGCTCTCTCAGCCAAGGGCGACAGCCTCCCTTCCATCCGGGCGCGGGGAGCTCCATATTGCGCGGACAGGCCGTCGATGGCGGCGCGGTCTCCAAGAGCGGCTATGGCTTCCTCACCCAAGAAACCGAAATCCCCCGTGCGCGCCACGCGCGCCAAGGCGGCGAAGCCCGAGCTCACGCCGCTGGAGCCGCATCTGGCGGCGCTGCTCAGTCCAGCGCTTGTCGAGCGCAGCGAAGGCTTCGAGGAGACGGCGCAGGCGTCCTACGACGCCGGGACCGTCACGGGGCTTTCCACCGAAGATGCGGAGCGTTTCGGCCTCGGCGGCGTGCAGGCGACGATCGACAGCCTCGATCAACTGCTGCGGCTCGGCGACCCCAATATCCGCGACAAGGCGGCATGGACGCCGCATCGCCCCGAGCGCCCGGCCAAATCGGAGGGCGGGGTCAAATTCGAGCTTATCTCGGAATATGAACCCTGCGGCGATCAGCCGCATGCGATCGAGGAATTGCTGAAGGGGATCGCGGCGCAGGAGCGGGATCAGGTGCTGCTTGGCGTCACCGGCTCCGGCAAGACATTTACAATGGCGCAGGTCATCGCGCGCACGCAGCGGCCCGCGTTGATCCTCGCGCCCAACAAGACGCTGGCGGCGCAGCTCTACGGCGAGTTCAAGAGCTTCTTTCCCAACAACGCCGTCGAATATTTCGTCTCCTATTACGATTATTACCAGCCCGAGGCCTATGTGCCGCGCTCGGACACCTATATCGAAAAAGAATCCTCGGTGAACGAGCAGATCGACCGCATGCGCCACGCCGCGACGCGCGCGCTGCTGGAGCGAGACGACGTCATCATCGTGGCGTCCGTTTCCTGCATCTATGGCATCGGCTCGGTCGAAACCTACACCGCGATGACTTTTGGCGTCACGCTGCGCGAAAAGCTGGAGCCGCGCCAGCTCATCGCCGATCTCGTGGCGCTGCAGTACCGCCGCGTGCAGGCGGATTTCATCCGCGGGACCTTTCGCGTGCGCGGCGACACGGTCGATATTTTTCCGGCGCATTATGAAGACCGCGCCTGGCGCGTCAGCTTCTTTGGCGACGAGGTGGAGGCTATCTATGAATTCGATCCGCTCACCGGCAAGAAGACGGTCGATCTCGAATTCGTGAAGATCTACGCCAATTCGCATTATGTGACGCCGCGTCCGACTCTGCTTCAATCCATCAAGGGCATAAAGGACGAGCTGCGCGGCCGTCTCGACGAGTTGAACCGCGTCGGCCGCATCGTCGAGGCGCAGCGACTGGAACAGCGCACCCGCTTTGACATGGAGATGATGGAGGCGACCGGCTCCTGCGCCGGCATCGAGAATTATTCGCGCTATCTCACCGGGCGCAAGCCGGGTGAGCCGCCGCCGACCTTGTTCGAATATCTGCCGGACAATGCGCTGGTCTTCGCGGACGAAAGTCATGTGTCGGTGCCGCAGATCGGCGCGATGTACAAGGGCGACTTCCGCCGCAAGGCGACGCTGGCCGAATATGGCTTCCGCCTGCCGTCATGTCTCGACAACCGCCCGCTGCGCTTCGAGGAATGGGACGCCATGCGGCCGCAGACCGTCAGTGTTTCCGCGACGCCCGGCAAATGGGAGATGGAGCAGACCGGCGGCGTCTTTGTCGAGCAGGTCATTCGCCCCACGGGCCTGATAGATCCGCCGGTGGAGATACGTCCCGCGCGCGCGCAGGTCGACGATCTGCTGGACGAGGCGCGCGCCAATGCGCAGGCGGGCTATCGCGCGCTCGTCACCGTGCTGACCAAGCGCATGGCCGAAGACCTCACCGAATATCTGCATGAAAACGGCGTGCGCGTGCGCTACATGCATTCCGACATCGACACGATCGAGCGCATCGAAATCATCCGCGACCTGCGCCTTGGCGCCTTCGACGTGCTCGTCGGCATCAACCTCCTGCGCGAAGGACTCGACATTCCCGAATGCGGCCTCGTCGCCATTCTCGACGCCGACAAGGAAGGCTTTCTGCGTTCGGAAACCTCGCTGATCCAGACCATCGGCCGCGCCGCGCGCAATGTCGACGGGCGCGTGATCCTCTACGCGGATCAGATCACCGGCTCGATGCAGCGCGCGATCGACGAGACGAACCGTCGCCGCGCGAAGCAGGAGGCCTATAACGCCGAGCATGGCATTACGCCGGCGTCGATCAAGCGCGGCATCGCCGATATTCTCGGCTCGGTCTATGAGCAGGATCACCTCACCGTTGACACGGACAGCGAATTGGCGCCGGGTCATAATTTCCAGGCGGTGCTGGCCGATCTCGAAAAGCGCATGAAGGCGGCGGCGGCCGATCTCGCTTTCGAGGAAGCCGCGCGGCTGCGCGACGAAATCCAGCGCCTGCAGCGCGCCGAGCTTCTGGCCGAGGCGGGGCCGCTCAAGCACCTTTCCGCCGCGCGGCGCGAGGCGGGGGAGGGCGGCATTCCCGGCTCCCGCGCCCGAAAACCCACCGACGCCGACATGGGCCCGCACAACTTCGGCGGCGGCGAGGCGCGCCCGCTGGGGAGGCCGGCGCCGCGCTCGACCATGGGCAAGCCCGGAACGCGCGCGGTGAAGGGGAAGAGCAAGTGACGAACGGAAGCGCTGGTTTCAGGCGCTTAATGAAGTGCCGGATGCAATAGTGACGGCGACGCAACGGTAAATTTGAATTTGCTATATCATATTACGCTAATAATCAGAGCCTTCCCATCTTTTAATAAAGTTTTTATACCGACCACGAGATGGGTGCGCCAATGTTTTATATAAACTCGCGCCCTGAATATCTTTTACGAGTTCAAAAATTGATTGCTTTCGGTCGTTGAACCTGTTTGTCTTACCCCACGCAATTATGATGATTTGTGCTTCATCCAATGCGGACTTAATTTCTGCATCATTATTTCTTCCAATATCGGAGTCTAGGCCACTAAAACCATTAGTTTGAACGCGCGCAAATTGGTTCACGATGATAATGCGCTCAATGCCCACAAATTCTGGGTAATTACATGTGAAGATAAGCTTCTCCAGAAATTGAACTGACTTGTCGGCTTTATACTCGCAAGCATCGCTCGGATTCTGCATAACTACGCAAACAGTCTTTGGTGATGCCGAGGCTCCGACCTTCATGATTTCGAGGCGATAGCGGTAAGTTAGGCCACCCTCGGTAGCGAACTTGGCTTTGACAACGACATCGTCGATATGTCTAAAATTCATTTCTGGCCTGTCGAAGAGCTATGGGATTGCAGTAACGCTCCGCCAAATCCCCTTTTACCCTCGCAAAATCACAGCAGCGAGAGCTACTCCTCGCTCTCCGCCTCCGCCACTCCGCGATAAAGGCTCTCATAATCCCGGCCGCCATAAAAAACATTGGTGATGCGCACGCAGTCCGCCTCGACCTTGTAGGCGATCACAGCGGATTTCTCGAAGGGCGTTGTCCGCAATCCCGGCGCGAGATCGTCGCGGGCTCTCCCACCATAGGGGACGTCGCCGATCCGGCGGCATTTATCGCGGATGCGCGTTACATATCTGTCGGCGGAAGCCGGGCTGCCGGCGGCGCGATGGATGAAGCGGTAAATCCACAGGAGATCGTCGAGGGCCTCGGGGCGGTAACGAACCTCAAGCCGCCGCATCGTCTTGGGCTTTGGCCGTCTCCTCATGTAACCGCGCAAGGCGGGCGACCACCTCTTCTTCGGAGAGATCGGGACGCGGATCGTCCAGCGAACGCTTTACGCGCGCACGGATCGCGGTGAGCCGCTCCGCATCCTCCACGCGCTGCCGCTGCCAGAGCCGCACCGCATCGCGCAGGGCTTCGCTCGTCGAGGCGTATTCGCCCGCCTCGACGCTTTCGCGCAAAGTGCGCAGCATGTCCGGCGTCATGGTGACGCTGATCTTCTCGGCGTTTTGCATTATTGTGGCGTCCCGTAATTGATTAAACGAAACGGTAGCATAAAATCCCACCCGCCGCCAACGCGGTGGCGAAGTCATCGGAAACCCCAAGTTTTTCGAGCTGTTTCGCTCGCGATCTGGGAAGAACGCATCCTGTCCGTTGACGTTTGTGTCGCGATGGAATGGGGGCGGATAAGCGCGCTCCGCCTCGTCCCGGCGGTCGACGGCTTGCTCGCGGCGACGGCGAAAGTCCATTCGTTCATTCTCGTGACCCGCGACCTCAGGGATGTCGCGGGTTTGGGGGCTGGCGTGCTCAACCCTTTCGAAATTACGCCGCACGACCGCTAATCTCCTCCCAATTCGCCCCTTTCCGCCAACGCCACGGTTCACAAATCCCCCATTCTCGATTAGGGTCCGCGCCAAATCGGCGTTTCGCGGCGCGAAAACGATTTTTGCCGACGCGCGGCGCCACAAAGAAGGAACCACATGGCCAAGGAAGAATTGCTTGAATTTCCGGGTATCGTTACCGAGCTGCTGCCCAGCGCGATGTTTCGGGTGAAGCTGGAAAATGAGCACGAAATCATCGCCCACACCGCCGGCAAGATGCGCAAGAACCGCATTCGCGTGCTCGAAGGCGACAAGGTGCTCGTCGAAATGACCCCTTACGACCTCACCAAGGGTCGCATCACCTATCGATTCCGATAATTTCCCCCGAGGCGGAGCGCCTTTCGTGACAGCCGAACCCGCCCCGACATCCTCCCCGCGCCCCAAGCTCATTCTGGCTTCCGCCTCCCCGAGGCGGCTGGAGCTGTTGCAGCAGGCGGGGCTGGAGGCCGACGCGCTGCTGCCCGCCGACATTGACGAGACGCCGCAGCGCTTCGAACTGCCGCGCAGCCTCGCCATGCGCCTCGCCAGCGAAAAGGCCGCCGCGGCCACAAAGATCAAGTCCCTGCAGCCAGATCTGGAGGGCGCCTATCTCATCGCCGCCGATACGGTCGTCGCCGTGGGGCGGCGCATCCTGCCCAAATGCGAGACGCGGGACGAGGCGGAAAACTGCCTGCAGCTTCTCTCCGGGCGCCAGCACCGCGTCTATACGGCGGTGGCCCTGATCACCCCGCGCGGCGCCGAGCGGCGGCGTCTGGTCGAGACAAGGCTGCGCTTCAAAAGGCTCTCCAGCGCCGAAATCCGCGCCTATCTCGCCGCCGGCGAATGGCGCGGCAAGGCCGGCGGCTACGCCATACAGGGCCTCGCCGGGGTTTTTGTGGTCAAGCTGGTCGGGTCTTACACCGCCGTGGTCGGCCTGCCGTTGTATGAAACCGTGAATTTATTGGCCGGAGAGGGGTTTCCGGTGCTCGATCCTTGGAACGCGCGGGGTTAGGGGCGGGGGCTCTTGGGCTCCTTTTGGAACAGCGCGCTATTTGTGTTTGATTTGACTGTGGCCGAGCATGGCCTCTAGCCGCCGTCCCCTTTGGCCTTGGCCACGCGGCAAAACAGTGCGTGGATTCCGTGCCGGGGTTTTTGTCTGAAAATACCTTGGTTTTCAATGAGTTGGATTTGGAACAAAGTATTGAATTTTGCACCGCAAAAGGTGTTCATATCAGGCTTTTTACGAAGAACTTTCGAAATTTCCCCAAAGCCTCGTTATTGTGACCTCTTGAAATCGAAATATCATCAGCCAACGAGAACACAACAATATCTCGACTGTTGAACTGATTGCTTTTGCGATCGATTATAGATCTGACCCTGTTTTTAACAATTTGAACGTGATCTTTGCTCTCGACTAGACAGAACTGCCCAAAATCTTTGCAGAAGCATTTACTTCCAAACGATGCCTCAATATCCCTATAAATATCTACATAAAGATTTCCTGGTGGCTGGGGAGCTCCGTGCAGGTCAAAAGTGATCAAATACAGCTTCAACGTCCGCTCCGATATTGACGACCAGATGACGAAGCCACAAACTTACCAGTGAGTTTCGAACGGTCAAGTTGGCCGTCAAAGTCGCAAAAGGCCGTCTATCAAACCGCGCTCCGCGTATCTCTCAAAACAAGCCCATTTTTCGGCTCAAAGCCGAATCGTATATTTTTTGATATTTGCACCGTAGTTCAATTCTTCAGCCAAGCGGCGTAAAGGGACATGTCGGGGAGCAGATCAGCGGCGTTATCGTAACTCGCCTTAGATATTCTTGGCGCGCCGTCACCATAGCGCGTTGTGAGGCGCTCGCCATAGCTAACCAACGATTGCCCAAGAAGAATGCTAAATGCAATGCAGTCGTCCGTTTGGTGCTTGAGCGCGTTTATAAAGTTCGGGTAGCGATCATCAATGCGACCGGGCGCATAGGGAATGCCGAAGAACCAAGCCCCCACCAACACATCGCTATTTGCCGGCATAGCTTTCACTTCTGCGATCCAAACGTTGCGTTGAGTCACCGTGTCTGCAAAACCATGAATGCTTTGCACCAACGGTGTAAGCAAGATCATCGCCCTTCCATCAGGGGTTATTTTTTCGCGCAACATTTGACGCAATTCGTCGATAGGCGAGAAAGGCGGGGATATCGTCTGGAGCTCCAGACGATAGGCGAAGGGAGAATCCACGCCCGCAAGATGGGCGTGGCGCGCAGCAACCTGAGCCTCATAATCCTGCACCAGAGCACGAATATGCTGTTTTTTTGTGGTTATGTAGGTGTTGCTGATAGTGAAAACTAACCCCAAAGCCGCATTGGTTCCACGAATTTCAGCAAGTAATGCCCTGCGCTCGGCCTTCCGCTCTGCCAGTAATTGTGCGCCCCACGTCCCGGCAAAAGCTGCAAGGAAAGTACTAACCACCGCAATTGAAATCGGTGAGTCTGCGATAGCCCACAGCCGCATTGCAAATGTTGTCTCATCCGCTACAGGCGCAAAAGCAACCAGAACAAAAGACAACATACCGACAAAAAAAGCTAACAATACAAAGTCATCTCTGCTCATTCGATTCGATCTCATAATGTTGTTTCCTGCGTGTCCGCGTGATCGTGTCAAAGCGGCGGCGGGCTGTGGGTAAAAATCACCGCCCGCGCCGTGTCCGGCGTCAGCTGCTAATCAGGATTCGATTTGGCGCGAAAAATCCGCGCTTTCTCCCTGTACGCCAAACGATTCCGCGCGTTTGAAATATCATGAATTCCGCAACAAAATTCAATTTGTTCGCACCTGCACGCCTGCGACCTAGTGGCCACATCCCATTTTGCGCGTGCGGGTCTTATAAATCTGAATGACAGGGGCCGGGAGTCTCGAATGAAGCTTTCGGAGGCCGTTTTAGACCCGCACAGTCGCCCCCATCCCGCCTATGGCGCAAACCGCGACGCGACGCGCCTTGCGAGGCTGGCCTGCAAAACCTGCGTCGCGGCGGGCGTGGGCGCAGGTTCCGCACGGGCGGAATCGGTCTTTGGCGTCGTCCGTTCCAATGTGCTGATATCGAAATTGACGCCCATCAGGCTCCAGCTTTCGCCCGCTTTTCGCAAGCTGATTGTCGCCGTCACGGCGCCCTTTTCATAATGGCAGCGGGCAAGATATTTCGCCGTGATCTTCACGCCATTCGTCGTGAACATCTGGAAGGAATCGCCCTTGGGCTCTTCGAAGGACTGGAAGCTCCCCAGCGACTCGCGAACCTTCCCGGCGAATTGATCGGTCGCGGCGGCGTTCAGTTTCGCTCGGTCCTCCGGCGCCATGAAGCTGGAAAAATTAGCGGCGTCCAGATTGGGCAAAATCCTGGGCAGAGTCGCCACGACATAGGCCTTGCTCTCGGCGTCGAGAGCGGGTCCGGTCAATGCGCCATAGCCGACCATGCCGCCGATGGCGACGAGTATGAACAAAAAAACGCCGCCAAATATCTTCAGGACCCTGTTCATGCGCTTCTCCTCAAAAGCAAATTCCGAAATGATTGACAGCGTGTTTCGATCAGTATTGGCGCCGGCGAAATGAGCTGGCTCGACTGCTTGTCGCTTGCGTGTCTCCCGGCGAGCGGAAAGCGCGCCAGGCTGCGCAACGCTAGGAGGCGCGTGTTACACAGGAATTAAGCGAGGGCACGC